>Ga0326728_10017411_pt1 | contig 14406 bp, 6 predicted proteins | sample MB3enrmetagenome_FD_207602 | JGI IMG/M metagenome (GOLD analysis project Ga0326728, IMG submission 207602) | Lab enriched peat soil microbial communities from McLean, Ithaca, NY, United States - MB31MN | ecosystem: Environmental > Terrestrial > Soil > Wetlands > Peat | place: USA: New York...
GCGCTCGCGCCACTGCGGCGGAAACAATGACAACAGAGTCTGCCAATTCTCTTGAGCCGCATTCTCCATGCCTCAGGATACGGCCGAAGCGGCAAAAACGCAATTCTTAAGTTAGCGCTTATGGGGCGCGCCCCCATGCCAGCGCCCATCGACTTGACGCATGCCACCAGTCTCAGCGCCGATCAGGATGCGGAGCTGGTGAAGATTCGGGGCGTGCTGATCGACGAATCGACCCAGGGCAAAGATCTTGTCCTGACGATGCAGTTGGGAAGCTTCACGTTTACCGCGTATCTAGGAAAAAATGCCGGGGGCAGCACGGTACAGGCTATTCCTATTGGCAGCCGGCTTGAGATGACGGGCGTCTGGTCGGTTCAAACCAACGAATACCGCCAGCCAACAGCGTTTCGTTTGCGGCTTCGCTCCGCCCAGGATCTTGTTGTACTGGAGCGGCCTTCCTGGTGGACGGCTAGACGAATTGCCTGGCTCCTGGTAATTTTTGCTGGCGCGATTTTCGTGAGTGCGTTGTGGGTGGTTTCCTTGCGTAGAAAGGTGGACGAGCGAACGGAGACTGTTCGCGCCGCTCTGGAGTCGACGGCCGATGGAATCATGGTGGTGGATTCCACGGGCGAAATTGCGACGTACAACGACAAATTTCGGGCCATGTGGGGCATTCCCGAGTCCATTCTCGCGCCCAGAGACCGCAACGCCGTTGTTCAGTTTGTGGCATCCCAACTCCGCGACCCGGAGGCGTTCGTGGCCAAACTTCAACAGGTGTACGCGGATGAAGATGCGCAGGTGGATGACGTGGTTGAGTTCAAAGACGGAAGAGTCTTCGAGCGGCATTCCGAACCGCAGCGTGTCAAAGGCAAGAGCGTTGGGCGGGTGTGGGGATTTCGCGATGTAACGGAACAGAGGCGGGCCGCGCGGGAGTTGGAAAGCGCCAAGGCGGCCGCTGAATCTGCGAACATTGCGAAAAGCCAGTTCCTGGCCAACATGAGCCACGAAATCCGGACGCCGATGAACGGGGTTCTCGGCATGACGGACCTGGTTCTGGATAGTGAGCTCTCCGCGGAACAACGCGAATATCTGCTGGACGCCAAGCGATCCGGCGAATCCCTGCGGGAGCTGCTGAATGAGCTCCTGGACCTGTCGAAGATCGAGGCGGGCCGTTTTGAGTTAGACCCCATCGAATTCTCGGTTGGCCAGTGCGTGCAGCAAGCCGTATCCACGCTGGCAATCAACGCCGAACAAAAAGGCCTCGGTGTCAGGTTCGATGTGGCGCCCGAGGTCCCGGACCAGTTGGTGGGAGATCCTCTCCGGCTCCGCCAGGTCCTGCTAAACCTGCTGAACAATGCCATCAAATTCACGAGCGCCGGATCCATCGAGGTGGCGGCTACGCTGGAGACTCGGCGGGAGAGCTCGGTGGAGTTGCATTTCACAGTTTCCGACACCGGCGTGGGGATTCCGTCCGACAAACTGGACCTGATCTTTGAAGCATTTCGCCAGGTGGATTCCTCGACCTCGCGAAAATACGGCGGCACCGGCTTGGGCCTGACCATTTCGGCTAGGCTCGTGGCCTTGATGGGCGGCCGCATCTGGGTGGGCAGTAAGATGGGAGAAGGCAGCACCTTCCACTTCACCGCAGTGTTTCAATCGAATCTCGCTAACAAGCCGGCAGCATCCAGCTTGATTTCGACCGCCTGCTAGCCTATTTGGCGCCCAGTTGCGGGGTTTGGCGCGCCAGATCGGGATGATCGGTAACGGGCAGCGCCTGTTTCTGCGCGGCGGCCGGACGCGAAATGGCCGCCGCCGCGCTTGCCGCAGTGCTGGGGATGACCGGCATGGAACTAACGGCTGGAGACGACGAAATGGCCCGGAGTTCCACGGCGCCAACTGGCGTGCTGGATTGGCATGCCAGCGTTCCGCGCTTCCCGGCCAGCACGGTGCCGAACTGTTGATCTACGAGAAACTCGGTATGGTGCCAGGGACCCAACGGCCCCACCGGGAATCCCGAGCCGAGGAGACCGCCACTGCTGCCATAAGCGGTGCAGGTGATTTGCGCTGCTGCACTGGAGTTTGCATTGGTCACGGCAAAGCCATCGAGGAACGACGAGGCCAGCGGGGATAGCGTTTCATCAAATGGCACCGTGAAACCCGCGTAAGGGTAACTGAGCGACGCGGACGCTTCGTAATACCTGCGATCATCGCCGTGCCGGCCGTATACGACCACTCCGGACAAAGGTGTGGTCGAATCCACTTCCGCCCAGCCATCGTTGGAAGTCGATGTGGGCGATGTTCGGAAGAACGCAAGCCCGTTGGCCGGAAGCGCCACGTTAAAGGTTTGGGGACTACCAACGAGAGTCAGGCCAGACTGATTGTCGGCGTGAAAAACGAGACTGAAAGTTGCTGGGCTGCGGCCGGGATTCATCACGAAGATATCCGTGTGCCATTCGTTGTCGGAGGCGATGTGAGGAAAAATCAGGGTCCCGGAATTGCTCAACACCGGCGTCGTCGAGCTTGGCATCACGGGCAGGGAACTGACGGCCGGAGAGGACGAAATGGCGCGAAGCTCCACGGCAGCCACCAGCGTATCGGCTTGACAAGATAGCGTGCCCTGCTGCCCTTCGAGCGAAGGTCCAAACTGCTGATCGATGAGAAACTCGGTGTGCTCGAGAGCGTTCAGTGGGCCAACCTGCAAAGCCGAGCTCAGGACGTTGCCAATGCTGTCGTATGCCGTACACGAGATTCGTGTCGGGTTGACCGGGTCCGTATTCGTGACCGCAAATCCGTCTATGAACGGGAGCGGTGTGCCCTGCGGAGATTCCAGCGGAGATTCTGTTTCGTCGAACGGCACGGTGAACGATGAATAGGGCGCACTGAGGGGTACCGAGGTCTCGTAATAGCTGCCATCTCCGGGTTCCCGGCCGAACACAACCACGCCGGATAGCGGCGCGTTGGAATCAAGCTCCGCCCAACCATCGTTGGCTGTCGAGATTGGCGATGTCCGGAAGAACGCGGTGCCATTGGCCGGAAGAGTCACGTTCGCGGTCTGGGGATTCCCGTCCAAAAGCAGAGGAGCCCTGCTATCGGTGTGGAACACTAGACTGAAGGTTGCCGGCGTACTGTTGGTATTCAGCACGAAGATATCCGTGTGCCACTCGTTGTCTGAGGCGATGTGGGGAAAGACCTGCTGCACGGTTAAGCCGGACGAGACAACCGTGAAGGTCACCGGGATGTTGATGAATTGGGGCCGCGAATTCGCCGATTGGACCGAGATCATGGCCGAGTAAGTGCCGTCGGCCAGACTCGCAGCATCGTTTGGCGAGCCGGAAGCAACGATGTTTATCGTGCCGGGGCCAACACCTGAAAGTGGGGAGACAGCCAACCAACGTGTAGTCTGGTTGGCGGGAAGAATCGTGGCGACCCACTGCTGTCCTTTTGCGACGTTCACCTGGATCTGCGCCGAAGTACTGTGCGCGGCGTCAGGCACCGACAGCGTGAGAACGCTGGTCCCGACCGAGAGAACACTCGCAGAGGTCGAGGGAACGTCGAAGACTACGGATGTGGTTGCCGTGACCGGTTGGCCCGTGTCGTCAGTGCCGTCCACTTCAAAATTGTTGTTAGAAGGCGCCGTAATCCCGGTCCAGCAAATATCGGCCACGAGATCGCCGTACGCCGGTAGCATGGTGGACCCGAAGTACTGTTGAATCTGGCTGCTAAGGTCGGAGCCGGCGGTGAGCAAATGCTGGAGTTGCACATTGTGCCCGTTCGACTCTTGCACCACGAGATTCTGGTACCACTGGCAGTTGGAGCTGGCGCTTGGATTTTGCTGGACTGTCGCAGGCAGACTAGCAAGCGACATCACCGCTGTGATCTGCGGGCCATAAAGAGGAACCGTAAACTGCTGCGTCCATGGGTTCCCGTTCGCATCGATTCCGCCGAACTGAAACACGGCAACACTGGGAAGGGTGACATTTCTGGCCCGCAGCACGGCTGACAGCGACCCGTGCGGCGCTATCGTGGTGGCCTCGAAGAAGTCCGCGATCTGCGAACTATAATCCGAACCATCAAACGTGAATTTGGTCAGCGAGGTGCCGACACCGTTCACCTCGGAAAGCGTCAGGGTGAAGAAGAACGTATAGCCATCAGCGTCCGCCGGTTGCTGGTAGACGGGATCCGGAAAGGACGATGGGATGATCGCGGTCATGTTGGCCGGCTGCGTCACGGTTACCGCTGTTGTGCCGGAGGAGCCATTCATTCCGGGTCCACCTCCGTAGCTCGCGGTGACCGTATTTCCGCCGGCGGCGAACTGGCTGCCATAAGCCGTCAGAACCGCCGTGGCCGAAAGCCCGCTGGCTGCTAACGTAACCGAGCCGAGCGGCACACTCCCGACTTGAAAAGAAACGGTGCCGGTGGGAATCTTGGAACCGGCTGCCGTGCTTACCGTAGCCGTGAATTGCACGCTACCGCTCAATGGAAAGCTGGGCGGGCTGGCTGACAGGGTCGTCGTCGTGTTCACCGACTGGTTGGCCCAATGCGAAATCAAATTGTTCGCGTCGACCGAACCCAGCCCAGTCACCAGGTCGTACCCGGGCCCGGCACTGAAACCGAAAGATCCCGTGGTGCAGTCGGGGGTCCCCGAAACGCAAGGCACAAAATTGTTTCCCGTCGTGATGTCGTGGAAGGCCGAAGGCGCGCTTTGCGAGAGCCGGTACAGATTGGGGTTGATGTTGCCTTGCCCCGGCTGGGACTGAAAACCCTTCGCTATCTCGTATTGATTCAGGATCGCCAGGATGCCAGCGAAGGATGCAGTGGCCGCCGAGGTGCCGGATTCGATGTACTCCTCGGCATTTTCGAAAATCAAGTAGCCGTCATGCTCGGCCGCCGCCATCGCCAGATCGGGAACGGCCCGGTTCTGCGAACGGGGAACTCCCGGGCCAATCTGCCACGTGGGATTGGAATACAAAACGCTCAGGCCGCCGCCTGACGCGGCGAGCCCGTAACTGGATGCGGTCTCGTTCCAGGCCACCTCGGGGATGTACAACAGGGCTGAGACACCCCCGCTGCCATTGACGGAATTCCAGAAGTTTCCTGAAGGGTCGTTGAATTCCGTCCCTCCGACGGCGGTGACTTCCGGAATACTGGCCGGGAAATTGACGGCCAAACCATTGCTGGCCTCGTTGCCGGTGGGGCTAAACGCCTCACCGCAGGCAGCCGCGCCGGAATCGCCGGACGGCGCAATCCACGTGATACCCTGCGCATTCGCCTGCTGTGCCAGCGATTCGAGGGCCGCCGAGACGCCGCTCGATGCCGTGTTCTGCTCGCAGCCCCCGAAGCTCGTCGTCAGAATCGATGCTTTGTTCTGCGTGATGGCGTACTTGGCCGCATAGAACACATCGGTGGCGTAAATGAAGTCGATGGTGGCCCCGCTGGCCACGCCGCCCGCCCACTCCACGTCCAGGTATGCCTCGTCGCAGTCACCGCTCTCGACACCGTTCGGTCCCGGATCGGGACTTCCCGGGGCCAGGATGAGCTGCGGATTGTTCTGCGGAAGACTGAACGTGGACCGAAACGTTTGCACGTCACTAAGCCCGATTGCGCAACGGCCGATGACGGCGATCTGTTGCCCGGACCCGGTGAATCCCTCCTGATATATCGAGAGAATGTCGTAGATCACGGCAAAATCCGCCGGCGCCAGATTGTGTACGCCGTTGGCTGGGTTGGTGTACGCGGGCCTGGCCGGCGTTTTCTTGCCCAGCGGGCGCACGGCTGCTTTTGGTTGAAAGTCGTCCAAACCGTTGACCGCCAACACCAGCGGCGCAAGATCCGCGGGCAGCGAAATCGGGCCGGAGTTCGCGAGGTGGCTCTCGCCATCCACAAGATAACGGTGGACAGTGGTTCGCAACGCCGTCTGCACCGTCTGGATCGTTCCGCTAAAAACGATCATGTTCCGGCTGGCCGGGACATCGATAACCGTGAAGCCTTGTGACTCAAGCCAGGTGGAGACCGCGGCGATGTCGGCGGCACTGAATCCGAACCGTTCGCCGAATTGCTGAGGCGTCAGCCACTGATGATAGTCTCTGGAATTGGGATCCTGCTGGTCTTGCAGGAGTTTCGCGAGGGCCGCCTGCTGCGCTGGTGAACGCTTCAGCACCAGCGTAATCGGGCGCAAGGCCTGCGATGGATCGGCCGGTCCCAGGTCATACTTCGCCTGAGCGAGCGGATGTACGCTCCCAGGCAGTACCGTCATTTGCCGGGATTCGATCCCGCTGCTCAGGCGGTTGTTTTGGCTCCAGGCAACACCTGGCAGCAGCCAGAGCGCGACTGCCAGCGCGCCCCTTGCTTTAAACCTTGCAATCATGAGCGCCTCGATGCCGCAACTTGAAATGTATCACACGCGACAGCAGCGAAGAGACTCGCTAGTTCGAGAGCTTCCCGCGTAAAACGATGATGGATGCCTTAGGAAGCTGGTAGAGCGTTTCCGCACCTGCTGCCGCGACGGTCGATTTGGATGGTGGACCGTCCGGATCTGCGTGCCCGCTGCCCCAGCCTCGGTACCTACCCTGAGGAGGCGCTTGACCCGCGGGAACGGGGTCGGCGTGCCACTGGTATTCGGCCGGACCGAACACCACGCGCTCCACGTTGCCTGAGAAGGAGCGATTCTGTTGCGCCGCCGGACCGGCAAACGCCACCTTGACGGAATGGTCGTTGTCATGGTCCTTGTTGATCAACATCACGGACCACTGCCCGTCGGGCCGCTCAACGGCGTAAGCCGTCACCAGGGTGTGACCGGCCTTGTCTTTCACGTCGCTGGAGACTTTGAAGAGCTTATGTATGGCATCGACGGGCTGCACCCATTCCTTCGTGATCACCTGTGTCGCTAGATACTGAGGGGTGTAAGTCTTCACGTGACCGTTCTGGTCTATCGGGAGAAAGCCGCCTCCGCCTCTGCCTTCGGTTGCGATGTAGTGGAAATAGTAAGTGCCACCGGCACCGGCCGTCATCATCGAACCGACGTAGTCTGCCAACCAGAGTCCACTCTTGACGGTGCCTATTCCGCCCTCGCCGAGGTCGTTCCCCTCGGTCATGAAGAACGGAACGTTCGGCGGCAGACCGTTGTCCTTCCAGGCTTGAATCACGTGGTTCACGTAGTCGGGCTCCCAGTAGAGGGAACTCCAGTCGGCGCATGGTGTTCCGCCCATGCAGGGATAGTGCTCGAATGAGAAGAACGTGAAATCCTGCAGGTGGCCGCGCGCCCTCAGGTAATCCACAAACCGGCCCAAGAACGAGACCCTTCCGTTGGCGTCCGCCCAGGAATCCACGTCACCAGGCGTTCCCTCGAAAGCCGGCCCGCCCAAGGGCGCGTCAGGAACCAGCTTGTGGATGGCGTTAGCGAACTGGATGTACAGCGTGGCATAGTCCTCCGGTAGCACGCGCTGCCCATCCGCCTCCTCTCCCATCTCGATATGTGAGATTGGATAGCCCCGTTTGTACAGGTACGCGATTTCGTTGGCCGCATCCTCCGGTATGGCGTAGAGAATCGCGATCGGGATCATGGCGGGAAGACCGCGCGTCACGCCGCAATGGAAGAAGAAATCGAATCCGATTTGATCCCCTCTTCCGTAGTCCAAATCCGACGCAGCGTGCCACGGATCCACCGACGAAGGCCAGGTGATGGTCTGTTTCCGGCTCGGCAGATGTTTGACGACGTCGGTGAACTGGCCGCCGGCCGACACGGTCCCGATATACAGCTCGTTGATCGCGTATCCGACGCAATTGCGCTGGTCCTCGGCACCGTGGGTGTCGCAGGTGTTGGACGATTCCGTCATCCAGATGCGCAGGTACCGCACCGGCATCTTCCAGTTCACCAACTTCAGTGTGGGAGTCCCGCCTTGGCCGTCGGTGATGGTGCCCATGGGGAAGGTCTGCCAAGCGCCCTTGTTGATCCCTTCATAGAACGGCTCCAACTCGCCCGTCCAGAACTGCACATAGTAGCGCTTGGCGAAAGGGTTGGCCCAGGCGATCTTGATGGCATTGACGTCCACCTTGGCGCCCAGGTCGATCATGACCCATTGCGGGTGCAGGGAGTCGTCCTCGCCGGTGTACGCTTTGGTCAGGTACGGGTTGCTCTTCCAGTAGGATTTCAGATCGCCATCGGTCAGGCGGGACCAACCGTTGCCATCGCCCACAGTGGCGCCGCGATGCGGGAGCGGATACGCCCAGGAGTGGAGAATCTTCTCATCCGTGGGCTCGGCGCTGCCCGTGAAATAGCCTTCCTGCTTGGCCGCATTGCTCCATGTGCCCCGCGAATTCCAGTGCCACGCCTCGATCATCAGCTCCGTATTCTGGCGATAGGTCACGGTTCCCCAACCCGCGCCCAGAAGCTCCTTGAGCACCGGGTCGGTCAACAGTTTCTCGGTGTTTTTCTCGTTCTGCTCCTTGGTTTTTCCGCCGTTCACGCCCAGACGGTCAATCGCCCCGCCAAGCGCCCGGAAGGGGCTGAATGAACTCACCACATGAGACGGCGCGGCATCCACCACGATATTTTGCGCGCTTGCCGCGCCTGCCAGCCAAACGAATACGCTAAAACAGATTCCAAGAACGCGGCATGCGATGCCCGCTACCATGATTGCCTCCTTGACACCGCCCATCCGCTCTTCGGGCGAATTAGGCTCGCCCGATGGCGTGGGCAGGATCTTCACTTTACATCACCGGCTGCCTTCGGCGGTAACATTGTGTTTCAAGTCACATCTAGAAAGCATCATTCCGGGAGCACGCATGAGCGATCAAGATCTGAAAGCAGAACTCGAGCGATTGAAGGCTGAAAACGCAGCACTGAAGCAACGGGGACGATCTGGAGCTGCGTTCCTGAAGGTCAGTGAGAAAGGCGCCGTCTCGGTGTACGGTCTCGGAAGATTCCCGGTCACTCTCTATAAGGAGCAATGGGGAAAACTGCTGTCTATGGCCGAGGACATCAAAACCTTCATTACCGAGCATGACAGCGAGCTCAAGAAGAAGGAATAGCGGGGGTGTTGGCGCGATCTTGGGCTTTGAGTTAGAAAGCAATCCCCGTCACTGAGTCCTGGCCGATTATGATGGTGCGATGGCGGTTCTGGTGGCTCGCACTAAAGTGGCGGCAGGAACTTTACTCCTCTGGGCACTGAGTTGTCCGCTCGCGATGCCTGCGCTATCGGACGATTCGCGGACCTTTATTTTCGTCCCGCTTCACGAAGGATGGCGCCTCCAATCCGCAGACAAAGTCAGCGAAAGCGGCGCCCGGATCTCCACAACTGCATTCCAGCCTGAGGGATGGTACACGACTTCGGTGCCCACAACGGTGCTGGCGGCGCTCGTGGACAACAAGGTCTATCCCGACCCTTACTTCGGAATGAACCTGGCGTCACTGCCTGGCGCGAGTTATTCCACACATGCCGGCATGAGTGATCCCGAACATAATTTCTCGAACGTCCCTATGCCGCCAGATAGTCCGTTCCGGTCTTCGTGGTGGTTCCGAAAGGATTTCCACTTATCCAATCAATCGCCCGGGCAGAGAGTGTGGCTGCACTTCGACGGCATCAACTTCCGGGCGAATGTCTGGCTGAACGGCCGCCCCATCGCGGCATCCACAGACATCGCAGGCGCCTGGCGGCAATTCGAGTTAGATGTGACCGACGCCGTTCTGCGCGGCAAATCAAATGTCCTGGCCGTCCAGGTGTACCCTCCTCAACCGAACGACCTTGCCATTAGCTGGGTGGACTGGAACCCAGCGCCGCCCGATAAAAATATGGGCCTCTGGCGCGACGTGTACCTTACTACCACCGGACCCGTCGCGCTTCGCTGGCCCCACGCCGTCAGCCGCTTCCCTCCGCCTTCCCTCGACGCCGCCCGCCTCACGGTCACGGTGGAATTGTCTAACGCAACCATTGAGCCGGTACGCGGAGTCCTTCACGGACAGATCGGAGACACGAAGTTCTCCAAGCCGGTGGAACTGGTTGCCAAGGAAACGAAAGTGGCAGGATTTTCAGCGGATGAATATCCACAACTGGTAATACAGCATCCGCACCTGTGGTGGCCCGCGAACCTGGGCCCGCAGTACCTCTACGAGATCAAGCTGTGGTTCGAGATCAGTGGAGCAATATCGGACACCAAGACAGCGCATTTTGGGATTCGCGAGGTTAGCTCAGAACTGAACGAAAACGGAGCACGGATTTTTATGATCAATGGAAAGCGGATTCTTATTCGCGGCGCCGGATGGGCTCCCGACATGCTACTTCGCGTGTCTCCGAAACGGCAGGAGGCCGAGATCGCGTACGTGGCCGACATGAACCTGAACACAATTCGGCTCGAAGGCAAGCTCGAAGATGAAAACTTCCTGAAGTTGTGTGACCGCCGGGGAGTTCTGGTGATGGCGGGCTGGTGCTGCTGCGATCACTGGGAGAAGTGGAACAATTGGAAGCCAGAGGATTTTCGTATTTCGGCGGAATCAATGCGCGACCAGATTCGCCATCTCCGCATCCATCCATCCGTTTTCGACTGGCTCAACGGTAGCGACTATCCACCCCCACCGAAAGTCGAAGAGGCCTACATCAAGATACTCAAGGAACTCGACTGGCCGAATCCCTATCAGTCTTCCGCGTCGCAGGCGCCGACACCGCTCACCGGCGCGACCGGTCTTAAGATGACCGGTCCTTACGAATATGTGCCCCCGGTCTACTGGTCGACGGACCGCAGCCGAGGCGGAGCGTTTGGCTTCAATACAGAAACAAGCCCGGGCGCCGCGATTCCGCCTATCGACAGTCTGCGGAAGTTTCTGCCCCCGGAACATCTCTGGCCGGTGGACGCTTACTGGACCTTCCACGCGGGCCGCGACGTGCCACGGAATCTGAACGTCTACATGCACGCGCTCGAATCGAGATATGGGGCGTCGACGAGTCTCGAGGACTTTGCGCTCAAATCGGAAGTAAGTGCCTATGAGGGTGAACGTGCCATGTTTGAGGCGTACTCCGCTAATAAGTACAATGCGACAGGCGTAATCCAATGGATGCTGAACAACGCCTGGCCCTCTGTAATCTGGCACCTTTATGACTACTATCTTCGCCCCAGCGGTGGATACTTCGGAACAAAGAAAGCCTGCGAGCCTCTGCATATTCAGTATTCATACGACGACCATTCCGTCGTTGTCGCAAACGCCTATTACAAGAGCTTTGAGCGATTGACAGCTCGTGCCCAGGTATACGATCTGCACATGCTGGAAGAATACTCAAACAGTGCCGTCGTCGACGTTGGTCCGGATAGCGTCACCAGGGCATTTACCATCCCCGCGGTCCCACTATTAACTGGAACCTATTTTGTTCGGCTTGACCTGGATGATGCATCGGGGAAGGAAGTTACGTCGAGTTTCTACTGGCTCTCACAAAAGCCCGATGTGATGGATTGGGAAAAGGGTGATGGATACTATACGCCCGAGAAATCGTTTGCGGATTTCAGCGAATTGAAGAACCTACCTCCGGTTAAGCTCAAAGTCTCAGCAAGCTATGCAAGCGAAGGAACCGATGGTGTAGCACAGGTTTCCGTTGAAAACCCAAGTCCGCACCTCGCGTTCTTCATCCACTTGCGAGTTGTGAGCCATGACGGCGAGGAGTTCCTGCCGGTGCAATGGGAGGATAACTTTTTCTCTCTGTTACCCGGAGAGCGGCGAAGCTTGAGGGCCAAGTATGCGCTCCCTGGTGCCGCGCCCGTCAAGCCGGATATCCGGTTGGATGGATGGAACGTCAGTCAAGAACGGTGAACCGAGTATTTTGATCAGGCGAGCATCGCTGATGATGCTCGCCCGAATGCGAAATACCGGAGGCTAGAATAGGAACTTCATGCCTAATTGCAAGATGCGCGGGTTGTGCGCACCGCTCGGGCGGAGGAAGTTGTTGTTGGGGAGGCAGGCCGCATCTCCGGCGGAGAAATCTGCTCCAAAGCAGCTCGTGCTGCCGTTGACGCCGTTCCATTGCGTGTGATTGAAGATGTTGAATCCTTCCGCGCGGAATTCAAAGCTTTTGCTTTCCCGGACCTGGAAATACTTGAACAGGCCCATGTCGAATTGGGTTCGCTGCGGGTTGTTCAAAGCGTTACGCTGCGCCGAGCCGAAAGTCAGCCCTTGCGGCGCGGCGAAGGCGGCCGGATTGAACAGCAGCGGGCCGACCACACCCGTAACGTTCTGTTGCGTGACCGCATTCGGATTGCCGACCATGTCTAGATACGCACCAGTGCCCGTTCCGTTGCCCACACCGGAGTTGAAAAGACCGTCGCTGACACTGAAAGGAGTGCCGGTCTGGAAGGTGGTGAGACCGGAAATCTGCCACCCACCCAGCACTTTGTGGCTCAGACCGGCATGAGTGAAGAACGGCAGGTCGTAAACGTACCCAATGTTCAGGATCTGGCACTGGTCGAAGTTCGAGCTGGCGTACGTTTGCGCCCAGTTGTAGGAATTGACAAAGCTGCCGTCGTAACGGTCCGAAGAGTCATCCAGAGAGTGACTCCAGGTGTAGGCCAAATCGAAGCTGAGTGCGCCGATATGCCGGTGCACGGACACCTGCATCGAGTTGTAGTTCGAGTTGGCTTGCGGAAACAGCCCAGTGATGGTGCCGTAGCCGCGGTACGGGACGTAGGGGGCGGGGCTGTTGCCACAGGCGGTGCCAAACTGTATGGCGGCCGGCCCCGTCGGCACCAGGCCATTAACGGCTCCATTGCTGCAGTCCGCTTGCGTCATAGCCTGCCCGGGCAGATATGGATTCTGCGACGCCGAAATCGGGTATAGCTGGTTGACGTCGGTCTGCAACGAAAGATGCGTGCCTTTGCTGCCCACGTACGCCACGGTGATAATAGTGCCCTTGGCCAGTTCGCGCTGGATGCTCAGGTTCCACTGCTGCATGTAGGGCCAGAGAGCTTTCGTGGGGATCGCATAGACGTTCAGTGGAAATTGCACACCGCCTCCGCCAATCTTGGTATAGCCGGTGATGTCGTATTCCGTTCCAGTGAGCACCAACGGCGGGCTCCCTTCGAGCGATTCGGTATTGCCTTCATTGCCGTTGGTGTGTTCGAAAAACAGACCGTAGCCACCACGGATGGAGGATTTGCCGTCCCCGAACGGATCGAAAGCGAAGCCCACGCGCGGCGCGGGGTTGAACAAATGGCCCTTCATGCAGCCCGCGGGCACGCCGCCCACGCCACATTGGACGAGCCCCGTATACGGATTGCCGCTATTGGGAATAATAGCGCCCGCTTGGCCCGTGATCGCGCCGGTGATATCGATCTGCGGCGCGGCGGAAGCCTGATAGGCCGCCGGATCGAAGTTATACGCTTGATGTTGTATCTCGCGATAGGTTCCAAACAGACTCAAGCGCACGCCCATATTCAGCGTGAGCCGCTTGGTAATGTGCCAATCGTCCTGGAGATAAGGCTCCACAATCTTGTAGCGGTTGTAGTACTTCGTCTTCAGATTGGCCTGCGAGAAAGACTGGATTTCTCCGGTCAGCATATCGGCGAAGGCATTGCCGGTCGTTACCGGTGACGTGTTGTCGAAGTTCAGGATACCCTGGAGGTATGGGTAGTTCTGCTCGTTCTTCTCCGCCAGAACCACGTAAGCTCCGAAGTACAGATTGTGGCCGCCGATGATCTTGGTCAACTGGTCCTTGTACGTGTAAGTCGGGTTCGCGTTGTTCCAGGGGAAGTATCCGGTGTCGAGCGAGAATCCACCGGTATCATAGTTGATTCCGCCACTTACGCTTACGGCCGGCAACAGACCGCCGAAGCCGTTGTTGTACAGGCCCGTCATGGTCATGCTCGCTGGCCGCGCGGTGGGGCCGATCGCGTTCAGAAAAATGTGATCGGTCGTGTAGCTGAAAGTGAACTCATTCAAAAGTGTGGGAGTAATGTTGGCCGTCATGCCCACCACGTCACTGACGCCGGGCCCCACGAAATTAGTCCCCACGGTGGGGAATGAGGCGCCGTTGCCCCAAAGCGGCGTGGGCGAAATAGTGCTCCAGGAATCGTGAATGTAGTGGCCGAACATCCGCACGTTATCGCTGAAATTGTGATCTATACGAACTAACTCTTCGCGCCAGTGCGTAGGCTGGGCGGGAGCCGCATTGTAGTAGTTATTGGGCTGGTTGGCCGCCGGCATCAACGTCAGTAGTGCCGCGGCGTTGGGATCGACCGGAACAGTGTTGTTCGGGAAATAGGAGCCGGTTGCCGGATTTACCGGGCAATCCGGGAATCCGTTCTTATTCACTATTAACCAGATCATAAGTAAGCGGACATAGAGTATAATGAGGCATGAAGCGACGGGATGCTCGTGCCCTTGACCACAAGACGCTGGAAGAGATTCGGATTCGCGCCGTGGAAAGAGTCCAGGCG
>Ga0326728_10017412_pt1 | contig 14406 bp, 13 predicted proteins | sample MB3enrmetagenome_FD_207602 | JGI IMG/M metagenome (GOLD analysis project Ga0326728, IMG submission 207602) | Lab enriched peat soil microbial communities from McLean, Ithaca, NY, United States - MB31MN | ecosystem: Environmental > Terrestrial > Soil > Wetlands > Peat | place: USA: New York...
CGAGGCCGCCGGCGTGCATCTGCGCATCTGGCTCGATTTTGGGGGGCGCGGCGGCCCGGAGGTCACGACACTTCCGCCCCGGCGGCAGTTCGTGGTGATCCTGGTCAGTTTCGCCGTCTTCTTCGCAATAGTGACGTGGTCGGCCAACCGCCTGCTCGGCGTCATCAGGCGGTGAACGCCTGCCGGGCGGCCTCGGCGGTCCGCCGGATGTCCTCCTCAGTGTGCGCGGCCGATACGAAGGCCGCCTCGAACTGCGAAGGCGCGAGATACACGCCCCGTTCCAGCATGGCGCGGAAGAAGCGCGCGAAACGCACCGTATTGCTGCGCTTGGCCGATTCGTAATCGGTCACCGGCCCGTCCGTGAAGAAGAAAGTGAACATCGATCCCACGCGATTCACCGTGATCCCCTCAGGCGCAGCGGCGCACAGAGCGGCCGCGCGCGTTTCGAGAAGGTCGTAAGTCTCGGGGTGCGCCTTGAGATAGCGCAGCATGGCCAGCCCCGCCGCCACCGCCAGCGGATTGCCGGAGAGCGTGCCAGCCTGGTAGACCGGCCCGCACGGCGCCACCTGGCGCATGATCTCTTTGCGCCCGCCGTACGCGCCCACCGGCAACCCGCCGCCGATCACCTTGCCCAGCGTGGTGAGATCCGGCCGGATGCCATAGCGCTGTTGCGCGCCGCCGAAGGCCACGCGGAAGCCGGTCATCACTTCGTCGAAGATCAGCAGCGCGCCGTACTCCGCCGTGATCTCGCGCAGCCGCTCGAGGTAGCCCGGAAGAGGCGGCACGCAGCCCATGTTGCCCGCCACCGGCTCCACGATCACCGCCGCGATGCTCTTCCCGTGCGCGCGGAACGCGGCCTCCAGCGCGCCGGTGGAATTGAACGGCAGCGCGATGGTGGTATCGCAGAAACTTTTCGGGACGCCGCGCGTATCGGCGATCCCCAGCGTGGCCATGCCCGAGCCGGCCTTCACCAGCAGCGAATCCACGTGCCCGTGGTAGCAGCCTTCGAACTTCATCACCAGGTCGCGGCCCGTGAAGCCGCGCGCCAGGCGAATGGCCGACATGGTGGCTTCGGTTCCCGAATTGACCAGCCGCACCATCTCGATGGAAGGCACCGCATCGGAGATCGCCTCGGCCAGCTCGACCTCCTGCGCGGTCGGCGCGCCGAAGCTGGTCCCCATGGCCAGGGCGCCTTCAAGCGCCGCGAGGATCGCGGGATGCCGGTGTCCCAGAAGCAGCGGCCCCCACGAGCCGACGTAGTCGATGTACGCGTTCCCGTCCACGTCGATAATGCGCGACCCCTCGCCGCGCGCGATAAACGGCGGGTTGCCGCCCACGCTGCGATAGGCTCGCACCGGCGAATTCACGCCGCCGGGAATGATCTCCTGCGCTCTGCGGAACAGTTCTTCGGAGCGTGAATGGCTCATCTACCCCGCCTTGCGCGGCACCAGCCGGCTGAAGCCCAGGCTCATGCCCGTATCGTAGAGGCTTCCATTGAGATTTCGCAGCAGGCGCCTCTTCAGGCTGGAGTACGGCTGCCGGCCCGCGAACAGGTCCTGCATGATCGCCGAGAAACGCGGGCTGCGGCGCGTGAACTGCACCATGCGCGCGGTCACCGAGCTGCACAGGAACCTTCCCAGGAAGATGCGCTTGGCCAGCCGCGCGCCCAGCTCCAGCTCGGCCGCGAAATCGCGGCGCAGCAGGGCGCGGTAATGGCGCAGCTTCTCGGCCACCTCGCCCACTTCGGAAAGCAGCGCGCGCGCCGCCAGGTCCGCCGATCGGATGGCGTAATAGAGGCCCTCGCCAGTGACGGGATCCACCAGGCCGGCCGCGTCGCCCACCGCCATCCAGCCTTCTCCGGCCACGCGATTGTTGAGCCACGAGGCGGCATCGAGCGAGGGCAGCAGGTGGCTGTAGAATAATTCGCCCTTCCAGGCGATGCCCCGCTCGGTCATGAAGCGCTCCAGGCGTTGGCGCAGCGAGACGGCCGGCTCGTTCTTGCCGCAGATGCCAATCGACAGATGGCCGCAGCGGGGGAAGATCCAGATGTAACCTTCCAGGCGCGGCAGGAAATGAATGTCGATGCGCGCCTGGTCCCCGGGGACGTAGTAGCCGAGCGCCGCCATGGTATCGTGCGGTTTTAGCTCCGTGCCCACCTGGCGCAGCGGATTGCGCGCGCCCGTGGCCACGATGCAGAAATCCGCGCGGGCCATGCCTGAGCTGGTGCGCAATTCCCATCCCCCCACGTGCCGGGAGATCTCGCGCACGCGCGCCTTCTCGATCCGGGCGCCCGCCCGCTCGGCGCGCTCCAGCAGCATTCGGTTCAGATCCAGACGCGAATAAATCAGCAGCGGATCGTTCAGCTTCAGAAGCGCCTCGCCGGCCTTGGGCTCGGAGAGCACGGTTTCGGTGACGAAGCGCTTGGGGGTCGCGTTATCGATGAGAAACGGATACTGGTGGTAGGCCTTATACGTCAGCCCGCCGCCGCACGGCTTTTCCCAGGCGAGTTTCTCGTCGAAGAGCTGCACCGCGAGGCCGGCCGCGGCCAGTCTCTCCGCCGCGTAAGCTCCGGCTGGACCACCACCCAGAATGGCGACGCATTTCATTTCTTCTGGCCGGCGGGGGGAAGATCTTCGGGGGCGGGCATACCGCCCGGTGAGGCCGGCATGGCCGGCGCAGCCATCCCTCCGCCGTGCGGATTCGACCCGTTGGGCGGCATCGCGATGCCGCCGTGCGGAGGGCCGGCCGGGCGGCCCACCACCACCCAGTTACCGCCCTGCTGCTCGAGCTGATAGGTCATGGACATGCCCGCGCCGCTGGTTCCCTTGGGCGTGATCGCCACCGTCGCGTCCGCCTTGTTTCCGTTGAACTGAACGGCCGTCACCTTCACATCCATCGCCTGCACGTTCAAGCCGGCTTTGGTCAGGTGATCGATTACGCCCTGACGCACCGCGTCGCTATTCTGCGCCTTGGGGCTGCAGCCGGTCAGAGCCAGCATCAGGAGGAGAGCGGAAGCAATTCGCACTTCTCGATTATAGCGTCGGATTGTACCGGGTATAATAGCCGAAAGGGTCTCATGCATTTCACGCGGATCGCGTGGCTGGCGCTGGCGTGGCTGGCGGCAGCGGGGATCGCCGCCGCTCAGGTGACGCTCTCCGGCCGCGTGGTGGATGAGAACGAGGCCCCCGTGGCCGGCGCGCGGATCGCTGCGCGCCTCGGCGCCGAGCTCCCTATCGAAGGCGAGTCCGGACCTTCCGGCGATTTCCGGCTTTCCCTGCCCGCTCCGGGCACTTATCTGCTCGACGTGAACCGCACCGGCTATTTCCAGTTGGCCGGCCGGCCCCTGGACGTCACCGGCGCCGGCACCGAGGTCACCCTGGTGCTCAACGCGCAGCGTGAGGTGTTCCAAAGCGTCACCGTGGGCGAAATGCCCGCCCCCGTCGATCCCCAGCAGACCCAGCGCGAACAGCAGCTGAGCGGGACCGATGTCAACGATGTCCCCTACCCCGCCAGCCAGAGTTTGCGCAACGGCATGCGGCTGATTCCCGGGGTGATCCAGGACCCCAGCGGGGGCGTCCATTTTCACGGCGGCGCCGAATACCAGACGCGCTACACCCTCGACGGATTCGACGTCACCGATCCCATCGACAACCGCTACTCGACGATGCTGGCGGTGGAAGGCGTGCGCACGATGAACCTGGTCTCCTCGCGCGAGACTCCCCAGTATGGCCGCGGCTCCGCCGGCACGCTGGAAATCCAAACCGATAACGGGACCGACCAGTTCCATTACACCGCCACGAATTTTATCCCGGGCCTGGATTTCCATAGCGGCGCGCGGGTGGGTGATTGGACGCCCCGCGCGGGCTTCTCCGGACCCATTCTCAAAGCCCGCGCCTGGTTCTCCGACAGCTTCAACGGCGAATATAACAACGGGTACGTGGCCGGTTTGCCCGCCGGCCAGAACACCAACGCCTCCTGGACCGCCGGCAATCTCTTCCATACCCAGGTGAACCTCACGCCCTCCAACATTCTCTATGCCGATTTGCTGTCCGACTTCGATCACCAGGCGCACTATGGCCTGGGCGTGCTCGATCCCGTCCCCACCACCAGCGGGGAGAGCGGCAGCGAGTGGCTGGCCGCCGTGAAGGTTTCGCATTCCTGGTACAGCGGAGCGGTTGTCGAGACCGGCTTCGCCTTCCAGCGCGTCTATCGCCGCCGGGTCCCCGAAGGCAGCGAGACCTATGTCATTTCCCCCGCCGGGCGGAGTGGGAACTATTTCCTCGATTCCAAGGAGGAGGGCCGCCGGAGCCAGCTCTTTATAAACTACTTCCCCCGCTGGTGGCACCTCGTCGGACGCCATCAGCTTCAGATCGGCGCCGACGCGCAGCGCCTGGATTACACCGCCGATATGCGGCGCACGGCCTTCGAGACGATCGGCAACTCGGGCTTGCCGGTCTTCTTGACCACCTTCCGGGGCAGCGGCGATTTTTCGCGGCCGAACGCGGTCGCGGCTTCCTATATTAACGATCATTGGCGGGTGGCCGAGCGCGTGACGGTGGATATCGGCCTGCGCCAGGAATGGGATGAGCTGGTGCGCCAGCCAGCCTTCGGCCCGCGTGTCTCGGCCTCCTGGGCGCCCTTCGCCGACGGCCACACCAAACTCACCGCCGGTTTTGCGCGCGTCCACGACGCCACCAGCCTGGCCCTGTTCTCCCGCTCGCTCGATCAGCAGCCGGTCACGACTCCCTATTCCGATACCGGCGTTCCGGGTGCGCCGCTGGTCACCACCTTCGTCACCGGCGGAAATCTGAAATTGCCGGGCTTCGATAAGTGGAGCGCGGGTCTGGAGCACCAGTTCTGGCACACCATCCTGGGCAATGTCGAGCTGCTGCAGAAACGCGGCACCGATGGCTTCGTGTATTCGCCCGTGGGCGCACCGCCCGGCGCCATCAACATAGGGCCATCGGCGTTGGGCTATGGTTTCGGTGGAACCTACCAGCTCACCAACCAGCGCCAGGACGCTTACGATGAGGCCGCCTTCACCGCGCGCCAGACTTTCGGCGATCAATACGGCTGGATGGCCAGCTATGTCCGTTCGCGGGCCGTTTCCAACGCCGTGCTGGACGTCGGCGTGGATCAACCTCTACAGGTGGCCAATAACTTCGGGCGGGTGCCCTGGGATGCGCCCAATCGCCTCATGGGCTGGGCCTACCTTCCGCTTCCGTTCAAAAACTGGGCCGTCGCCACGCTGGTGGATTACCGCACCGGCTTCCCCTTTTCGGTGACCAGCGACAACGGAACGGTGGTGGGCCCGGTGGACTCGCAGCGCTACCCGGTTAGCTTCGATCTCAATCTGCATCTGGAGCGCCGCTTCACTTTTCGTGGATATCGCCTGGCCATCCGCGTGGGCGCCAACAACCTGACAGGCCATCGCAACTATACCGCTGTGGGAACCGTGATCGGATCGCCTGAGTTCCTGCAATACTACGGAGACGAGGGTCGCCATTTCGTTGTGCGCTTGCGGATGTTCGGCAGGGCGGGAAAACCGTAAGGGTCGGCGCTCCCTCGAAATCCTCCAGCCCGTCCCAAACTACTTCTCCCAAATAGGGCGATTTCACCCATAGGGTCCGGTGGTTTTCACCCAAATCCAGGCTTACCACAAATCTATCCACATCCTGATGAGTTTCCCAACACAAACATATCAAAAGACTTGAAGACCTGAGTATCAGCTTCGCAGGTTTGGCCTGCCAGGTGCTTTCTCCTCACAGCTTGGTAGCTTCAGGATTGTTTCCAGGCGTACAAGTATTTTGGACTGTCAGGTCTTAAATTTTGGAGAATACGAAAATATGCGGATCTCGTGTTCGGCTTTCGCAGCAAAACGCTTGGCTCTAGTTTTGGCACTGATCGCCGCTTCCGTGGCGCTGGTGAGCGGAGCCAGGAATACCGCTTTTTCCCCCCACGACAAAGCCTATTACGCACCCCAGGCGATCGTGGAATATGTCAACCCGGGCTTGGTCTTTAGCGTAGTCTCAGCGACCATTGCCTCAGACGGCACCATCAGCGTGGATTACAAGGTTACCGACCCGACGGGCCTGCCACTCGACATCAATGGCATCCAGACTCCTGGTGCGATCACTCCCCGGTACCTGGCGGCGTACATCCCCAGTGGCCAGGAGCAATTTGCTTCGTACATCGTCAGCACGGCTACGGCGGTCCAGGGCGGCGCCACGGCCACCCAGGCAGCCGGCGATTCCGGCGGCACCACCTCCACGGTGAATGTCGGCGAGTACGTCTACACTTTCAAAACCAAGGCGCCGGCCGGATTCAATCCTAATCTCACGAACCGCATAGGCATCTACGGGTCGCGCAATCTGACGGAATGGGATCTCGGCACCAACTACGCGTCCACCACCTTCGATTTCGTGCCGTCGGGCGCCTCCAAACCGGCGCCGCGCGACGTCGTCCGCGACGCGGATTGCAACAAATGCCACGACATCATGTCGTTCCATGGCGGCTCGCGCGTGGGAACGGCCCTCTGCATCATGTGCCACCAGCCGCAAACCTCGGACCCGAACACCGGCAACAGCCTGGATTTCAAGGTATTTATCCACAAGCTCCACATGGGCGCGGACCTGCCCTCGGTAGTGGCCGGCGGAACGTATCAGATCTACGGGCATGGCGGCTACACGAATTTCTCCACGGTGAGGTTCCCCTCTACTTCGCTCTACGAACCGCTCGATTGCGCGGGCACCTGCCACAATCCCAAGAACGGCGCGGCGCAAACCAACGCGTGGCTCACCACGCCCACCCGTGCGGCGTGCGGCTCCTGCCACGATAACGTCAACTTCGCCACCGGCGCGAACCATGTGAACCTCCCGCAGACGGATGACAGCCAGTGCACGCAGTGCCATATACCGCAGGACGCGGGCGAATTCGACGCCTCCATCATGGGAGCACACACCGTTCCCGACCAATCGAAGACCATTACCGGCTTGAACTTCACCTTGGTATCGGTGACCAACGGCGGCGCCGGACAAAAGCCGACCGTCACCTTCACGGTGAGGGACAACAACAAGAACGGGATTCCGATGAGCTCGTTTACGACCGGCTCGAACTCCCTTTCACTCACCATGGCCGGCCCCACCACGGACTACGGCTATACCAGCTTCGGCTCGGACGTGACCACTCCCGGATATGTGACCGAGAGCGTCGCCTCCGCCGCCACCTGCACCAACGACGGAACCTGCACGTACACCTTCACGCACGCCGTTCCGGCGAAGGCTACCGGCACCTACGCGATCGGGATCGAGGGGCGGCTCAGCGCCACGCTGGAGCCCGGCACCACCATCCAGCAGACCGTGAATTACGCCGGGACGAACCAGGTCATCTACTTCTCGGTGGATGGCTCGACGGTTACGCCGCGGCGCACGGTAGTGGCGCTTGCCAACTGCAACAACTGCCACACCAAGCTGGAACTGCATGGCAGCCTGCGCAACAACACCGAATACTGCGTGCTATGCCATAACCCCAGCAATACCGATGCATCCACGCGGGCGGCAGCCACCAACGCGGCCGATAAGGCGGCCCCGCCGCAGGGGATCAATTTCACGATGATGATTCACAAGATCCACACTGGCGAGACCTTTGCGCAAGCCGGCCTGACCTACGTCATCGTTGGATATGGCGGCAGCCATAACGACTTCAGCACGATTCTCTATCCCGTCTTCACGCCCAGCGGTGACCCGCCGGACACGGCCAAGTGCTACATGTGCCACACCGGCAGTTCCGAAGAGAACCTGCCGATCGGCAAGAATCCTGTAACCGATCCAGAGGGGCTTGAGAATCCCACTCCCGCTACTACTTCGGCTTGCACCGCGTGCCACTTCCAGGCATCGGTGTACGCGCACGCGGACGTCAATACCGATCCCAAATTCGGCGAGAGCTGCAGCGTGTGCCACGGATCCGGAGCTGCATACGACGTCGATCAGGTCCACGCCGGCCTGTAAACGTCATCTAAAACGTCGTGTAGAGGAACGCCCGGGACCAGCCCGGGCGTTTCTGTTTTTCTATACGTCGTCCACGTCCCCGCGGGCCGGATCGTCGGTCGCGCGGTCGGCGTAAAGTTCCTCGTCGGTAACAGCCTTTCCGGTCCCCGCGCCGCGTACCCGCGGGCGTGGCTTGTCGGTATTGCTGAAGTCTCCCGCCTTCTCTCCCGCGGCGCCGATATCCTGCGCTCCGGTCTCGCGCAAAATTTCCTTGGCCCGCTTCACCCAGTCGCTGCTGTCACAATGCACCGAGAGCAGAATACCGCCCTCCCGCAGCCGGCCTTCAAAGCGCTTGGCTTCATACTCGGGAATTCCCATTCCCACCAGCGCGCCGATAATGCCACCTAGCGTACCCACGGCTCCCGCCCCCGCCAGCGCGGCCACGATCGGGCCGGCCGCGATAAAAGGACCGATCCCCGGAATAGCGAGCACTCCGATGCCCGTCAGCCAGCCCAGCACTCCACCCGCAATTCCGCCGGAGACCGCCCCCGCGGTAGCGCCCTCGGGAGCCTTGGTATTCTTCTCGTGCGCGAATTCCTTGGTGCCCGAGTTATCGGGGAACAGCACCGAAATATCCGTGCTGCGGAAACCCGCGCTACGCAAGTGTTCCACGGCCTCCTCGACCATGGGCCGGGTTGCATAAATTCCGAAAGCCGAGGTGTTCTTTCCTGCCATACCATCTCCTTTTTTCGCGGCGCCCGTGGCGGGCCGCCAGCCTTCCCTGGGAGGAGCAAAGGGAGTGCCACGCCACCGCCGGCGCAGTGTTCTTCCATACCAGAGCCGCCGCCGAGCGGCACCGCCGCCCCGCGGCGTGGTCTTCGACACATCCGCGTTAAAATGAATGGCGAGCCGTATGAAAACTAAGGCATCCCGCCGCAACTTCCTGCGCACCGCCGGCATCGCCGGATTGAGTGCCGCGGCGCCGCCCCTTCCGGCCCGCATCGAAACCACGCCTTGGGGCATCAAGCTGGGAGTCGCTTCCTACTCGCTGCGCAAATTCGACCGCGCCAAAGCCATCGCCATGATCAAGGAGCTGGGAACGCCCTGGATCAGCATCAAGGATTATCACCTCGGGTTCGACAGCACTCCCCAGCAGCGCGCCGAGTGGCGCCACGAGTTCGAAGCCGCCGGCCTGCGCATTATGAGCGGCGGCAACATCACGATCGACAAGGGCGACGACGCTTCCATCCGCCGCGCCTTCGAGTACGCCAAGGACGCCGGGATGCCCATGATGGTCTGCGCTCCCACGCACTCCAACCTTCGCGCGATCGAGCGGTTCGTCAAGGAGTACGATATCCGCATCGCCATTCACAACCACGGGCCGGAGGACCAGAACTTCCCCACCCCGCAATCGGTGCTCGAAGCGCTGCGCGGTTTCGATCCCCGCTGCGGGCTGTGTTTGGACGCCGGTCATACGGCCCGCACGGGCGCGGACGTGGTGCAGTCGGTCGCGCAGGCCGGCACGCGCCTGCTCGATATGCACGTTAAGGATCTCCGCAACATGTCCGATAAGGAAAGCCAGTGCGACGTGGGCGACGGCGATATGCCCTTCCCGGCACTTTTCAAGCAGCTCAAGAAGATGAATTACCAGGGCTGCGTCAACCTCGAATATGAAATCAACGCGGATAACCCCATGCCGGGCATGCAGCGCTCGATGAGCTATATGCGCGGGGTTCTGGCGGGACTGGCCGCGGCCTGATCGCAACCGACTTTATGAATGAAATCCCGATTGGCGCCAAGGGCGAGGAGAAACTGCTGGTTACAAGCGAAGTGGCTATCGACTTTCTGGGACTGGAGGGCCCGCGCGTATTGAGCACGCCCCACATGATCGGCTACATGGAGCGCACCTGCCGGCTCGCCGTGCTACCGCTGCTGGCCCCCGGCTACGATACCGTGGGCACGCACGTGAATGTTTCGCACCTTGCCGCGGCGCCCGTGGGCGCGGTCGTGACATTCACGGCCGAAGTAACCGGCGTGAATGAACGCCGCATTTTGTTTCGAGTGGAGGCGCGCGACGAGACCGAATTGATCGGCGAGGGCACTCACGAGCGAACCATCATTCATGTGGCTCGCTTTGCCACCCGGCTGGCTTCGAAGAAGCCGTAAATTAAAAGACTACAATCCCAATATGCCCGAGACGGGTTTGAGTCCGTCAAACATTCCTTTACCGCCGTTTTGCGGGGCCGCCGGGGCACCGGTTCCGCCGCTGGTCTCACGTCGGTAGAAGTCGAGTAACTCGCCTTCGTCGTAGTCGATTGCGCGCGCGTACTGGCGGATATAGCTGGTGGTATAAATTCCGCCGGGTAGCTTGCGGAACTCGCCCCGCTCGATGGCTTCGAGGGAGCGGATGCTGATCTTCGTGGCGTCGGCAATTTGCCGCAGAGAGATGCCACGATTATGGCGGATCGCAGCTAGACTCAACACACTCTTCTCTTCGATCATGCGCCTGCCTTCCGATCCTGGATCATCCAAGAGGAGGGCAGCAGATCCATGACCGGCCGTATTAAAAAATACACTATAACACTAATAACGCCTTCTGTTAAACTCTTTTTTTATGAGGCTTTGCCGACGGCAGTTCAACGCCTTGGTATGGGGCGGAGTGGCCAGTCGGCTGCTGGCCTTTCCCCCCCGTCCTAAACTGCTGGTACTGGTAATCATCGAGCAATTTCGGCCCGACTATATCGATTTGGCCTGGCCCTTGCTCGGCTCCGGCGGCCTCCGCCAGATTCTTTCCCGGGGCGCCTATTTCCCCGATTGCCGCCACCTGGCCAGCACGTTCCCGGCATCCGCGCTGGCTACCTTGGCCACCGGAGCCTGGCCCGCGCAGCACGGCATAGTCGCCGAAAGTTGGTACGACCGGGGGGCGCATGCGGTGGTTCAGGCCTCAGCCGAAAGCCTGCTGGCGACTACTTTGGCGGCCCAAGTGGCCGCCGAGCCTCGAACACGGGTTTCTGTGGTTTCCATGAACGCTTCCCACGCCCGGCTGATGGCGGGCACGCCGGACGCTCAAGTCTTCTGGATGGACTCCGAGGGCCAATTCGCGACCGGTGGCGAGCCGCGCGACTGGATATCCGATTTCAACAGCCCGACTTCCCCGGATGAAGCTCGCGATGCCCGCTGGATGGCCTTGGGCGCGAAAGCGGATGCGCCTCCGCTGCGTACCCTGGTATACGATCCGGCGCGCCCCCGGGAATTCATGGACCTATATAGATCCTCTCCCTTCGGCCAGACCGCCCTGTTCGATTTCACCGGGGAGCTGATCGCGCGCGAGCGCCTGGGCCAGGGCGAGACATTCGATTTCCTGTGCCTCGTGGATGGCTCCACAGCCCTGCTGGGCTACGAAACGGGCGCGCGCTCGCCCCTCATGCAGCAGATGGTGTTGCAGCTCGACCGGCGCCTGGAAACGCTCCTCACCCTGCTCAAAACCGCGCCCGGCGAGAACGCCTACGACCTGGTGTTGGCGGGCGCGCACGGTGCGCCCCCGGAGCCGCCCGAGGAATCGCGGCCCCGCATGGCCGTGAATGGCGAGACGCTGGCACGGGCGATCGAGTGGCCGCTGTCGGCCGCCGGCCCCGGAATCCACGTCGAAAAGTATCTGTACCCGTTTCTTTATCTGAATCCCGGCTCCGCGCCCGATCCCGAGCCGGTGCGCCTGCTGGCGGGGCGTTTCGCCCTCGAACAGCCGGCCGTGGCTGGGTATTTCACGGCCCGCGGCGCCTGCTCGACCCAGGACGGCTGGGAGCGCCGCTTCCGCGACAGCTTCGTTCCGGGCCGTTCCGGCGACGTGATGCTCTCCTATCGCCCCGAGTACGTCGAAGAGTATGGCCAGAACCGTGGCATCTCCTACGGCTCGCTCTACAATTACGACGTGCGCGTGCCGCTGTGCTTTTATGGCCCGCAGTTCCGGCCGGGAACCTTCGAAACGCCCGTGGAATCGGTGGACGTCGCTCCCACGCTGGCGCGCGCCATGGGCATCGCCGAGCCTTCCTCTTCGATGGGCCGCGTGCTGGGGGAGGCCTTCGCCTTCTGATGCCGGCCATAGCATGAGCGCCCGCGATCCTTCACTCGCCACCACCTTGTGCGGCATCGCCCTGCGCAACCCTGTACTGGCCGCTTCAGGCACTTTCGGCTACGGGCTCGAGTTTGAGAAGGTAGTCGATCTCAACTCCCTGGGCGGTCTGGTGGTGAAGGGGCTTTCCCGCGAGCCGATCGAGGGCAATCCACCGCCGCGGCTCTACGAAACCCGAGCCGGCATGGTCAATTCGGTGGGCCTGCAGAACGTGGGCGTCCACGCCTTCGTGCGCGACAAACTGCCCGGCCTGGCCCGGCTTTCGACGGCCGTCTTCGCCAACGTTTTCGGCTGCCGGCCGGAGGAGTACGCCGAGGTGGTGCGCGTGCTCGAAGATCACGCGGGACTGGCTGGGTACGAGCTCAACGTCTCCTGCCCCAACACGCGCCACGGCGGCATTTACTTTTCGAACGACCCCGCGCTTCTGGCGGAAGTCGTGGCCGCGGTCCGGCCGGTGGCCCGCCGGCCGCTGATCGTGAAGCTGTCGCCCAACGTGGCCGCGATCGAGCCTCTGGCGCGGGCCGCCGAAGAGAGCGGCGCGGACGCCATATCGCTGGTCAACACCTTTATCGCGCTGGCCATCGACGCCCGTACGCGCCGGCCGCGCCTGGGCGCGGGATTCGGGGGACTCTCCGGGCCGGCCATCAAGCCCATCGCGCTGCGGCTGGTCTATCAAGCCGCGCGCGCGGTGAAAATCCCGGTGATCGGGCTGGGCGGCATCGCCGGCGGTCTGGACGCCGCCGAGTTCCTGATCGCCGGCGCTACCGCCATCCAAGTGGGCACGGCCAATTTCTGGGACCCGCGGTCGCCGGTGCGCGTGGCCGCCGAGCTGGCCCGTTTTCTCAAGCGGGAAAAGATCGCCAGGGTTTCCGAACTGGTGGGCACGCTGAAAATGCCGGATGCGCCATGAAGATCCCGCATCCGATTCCCTACCAGGGCAGCAAGCGGCTCCTGGCCCCCGCCATCCTCGCCTATTTCCCGGACGATACCCGCAGGCTGCTGGAACCCTTTGCGGGAGCCGCGGCGGTCTCGCTGGCCGCGGCCGCCGCCGGTAAGGCCCACAGTTTCGCTCTGAACGACGCCAACGCGCCGCTGATGGATCTCTGGCGCCGGATCGTCGATTCGCCGGAATCGATTGTAGCGGCCTACCGGGAGCTTTGGGAGAGCCAGCGGGGCAGGGAGCGGGAATACTATGATTTCGTGCGCGACAGTTTCAACCGGACCCAGCGCGCGGATTACCTGCTGTACCTGTTGTTGCGCTGCGTGAAGTCCGCGATCCGCTACAACTCCGATGCGCGATTCAATCAAAGCCCGGACAACCGGCGCCGCGGAATGCGCCCCGAGACGCTGGGCCGGCACATCGCGGAGACATCCCGGCTCTTGCGCGGCCGAACGGAGATCGCAACCGGCGACTACCGCGAAGCATTGGCCGCCGCCACTCCCCAAGACCTGGTTTACATGGACCCTCCCTACCAGGGTGTCTGTGGCACGCGGAATCCGCGCTACTTTGGCAGCTTCAGTACCGAATCGTTCCACGCGGCGCTGGCGAAATTAAACGAGCGGAGGATCTCCTACATCCTCAGCTACGATGGGCGGAACGGCGAGCGCGTATACGGAGAACCGATGCCGGAGCCGCTGGGGCTCCGACGCGTGGAGATCGAAGCCGGCCGCTCGTCGCAAGCCACCCTGCTGGGGAGATCGAGCGTCACGGTCGAATCGATCTACCTATCGCCGGCTCTGGCCCGGCGGCTGGACGCGGCTATCTCTGCCGCTCCTCCAGCATGGCCCTGAGGCTCGCAATTTCGCGGCGCAGCTTGCGCTGGCGGCTCACCAGCATCAGGACGTAGATCACCAGAATGAGCCATGCGGCCGTGAGACCGTAGCTCAGGAATTCATAGTTGCGCTGCAAGCGCGCCATCTCGGTTTGAAAGTCCTGGGGCGAGACCTGGGCGAGCAGCAAGGGGATTGAGAATGCGAGCATGAGTGTCTCCTAGAAGGCGTGCGCCATGCGGCGCAGAGAATCGATCTCCCGCTGGGCATCTTCCTCGCGCAGGCGCAACAGTATCAGCACCGCGGCCAGCATCATCATGGCGAACATATTCCACATCAGGATCATGGACCAATCGTGCGGGAACGATCCCTGGCTGGTGAAGAAGACCGGGCCGGGGTGCTGCGTGCGAAAGAGGCGGATGGAGAGATACACGATGGGAACGTCGATGAAAGCGAAGATGGAGAAGATGGCCGCGAACGTGGCGCGCTGGGTGGGTTCCTCGATGGCCTGGCGCAGGATCA
>Ga0326728_10017416_pt1 | contig 14404 bp, 13 predicted proteins | sample MB3enrmetagenome_FD_207602 | JGI IMG/M metagenome (GOLD analysis project Ga0326728, IMG submission 207602) | Lab enriched peat soil microbial communities from McLean, Ithaca, NY, United States - MB31MN | ecosystem: Environmental > Terrestrial > Soil > Wetlands > Peat | place: USA: New York...
GCGCGGAGGCGCCCCCGGGCGCCATCATCGAGTTCAACTCGCGTGTGGTAGCGGCCTTCGTCGAGGAGTGGGGTGGCGAACCGCGCCGGCTGCCCTGCGTACCTGACGATTTGCAGCTGATCAAGGCGGCTGTGCAGGCCGCCGTGCGCGACCACGACATCGTCGCCGTCATCGCGGGCTCCTCCGCCGGAGAGCACGATTTCACCGTCACCGCTTTGCGCGAGCTCGGCACGATCTTGGTGCACGGCATCGACATCATGCCCGGCAAGCCGGCGATCTGCTGCACCGTACAGGGCACCCCCGTGCTTGGGCTGCCCGGCTACCCGGTCTCCACCGTCATCGTTTGCCAGCAGGTGCTGCGCCCGCTGATGGCGAAGTTCCTCGGCTGGGCCGCCGAACCGCCGGAAAGCGTGCGCGCGGTGGTGCCGCGCAAGATCCCGTCGCGCCTCGGCCTGGAGGAGTTCATACGGGTAACGCTCGGCCAAGTGGGCGAGCGCATCGTCGCCAACCCGCTCGGGCGTGGCGCCGGGGTCATCAGCACGCTGGTGAAAGCCGACGGCTTCCTCCGCATCCCGCCGCTGTCCGAAGGCATCAATGCCGGCGAGGAGGTGGGCGTCGAGCTGCTGCGGCCGCGTTCTGAGATCGCCAACACCATTGTCTTCAGCGGCAGCCATGATTTGTCGATCGGGTTGTTGGAAGATTGCCTGAAGCGGGCCCACCCGCACCTCAAGATCTCCGCCACCAACGTCGGCAGCCTAGGCGGCTTGCTGGCGCTGAAACGGGGCGAGGCCCACGTCGTCGGCACGCACCTTCTCGACCCAAAGACCGGCGCATACAACCTGCCGGACATCCGGCGCCACCTGAAGATGAGCGCGGTGATGGTGGTGCACTTGGTCGGTCGCGAGCAAGGATTGATCGTGGCACGAGGTAATCCCAAGCACATTCGGCGGCTGCAGGACCTGGCCCGCGGGGACGTGCGCTTCGTCAACCGACAGCCTGGCGCCGGCACCCGGGTGCTGCTCGACTACAAGCTGGCGAAGCTGCGGCTGCGGCCCGAACGCATCCACGGCTACGAGCGTGAGGAGTTCACGCACATGGCGGTGGCGGTGGCGGTGGCCAGCGGCCTGGCTGACTGCGGCTTGGGCGTGCGTTCCGCTGCCAACGCCCTCGGGCTGGATTTCGCGCCGGTTGAGAAGGAGGAGTATGATCTCGTCTTCCGCCGCGATTTCTACGCCAGTGACATGGGCCAGGCGCTGCTGGCAGCCGTGCGCTCACAGGAGTTTCGCCAAGCGGTCGTGCGCCTCGGCGGGTACGACGTCAGCCGGACGGGACAGGTGAAAGCTGAAAGCCGAGAGCAAGAGAAGGTGAAAGATCAAAGGGCAAAGGTGAAAGCCGGAAACAAGAGAAGGTGAAAGATCAAAGGGCAAAGGTGAAAGCCGAGATCTCCTTCCCGGCTTTGACCTTTTACCTTTCGGCTTGAACCTTCTCTAGTTCCTCGCGCAAGACACGGGGGAGCCGGATGACGCTCTCCACGATGCGAATGTCCGGAATCAACTCCGCGAGCTCTGCTCCGTCGCGCTGCGTCGCTTTGTGGCCGCGCAGTGCCTCGAAGGCACGCAGCACCTCCGGCGCCATCGGCGCCACTGAGGTGCCGCGCATCGCCAGGATGCGGTGGCTCGGCGCCGCCAGCGCCAGGTACGCGGCGCCGTAGGTACCGCCGCCGAGAATGCTCAGGATCGGATGGCCCAAGAGCCGCGCCGCCGCCATGGCACGCAGGCATTCCGCCAACGCGCGCGGCAGACCAAGACGCTCTTGCGCGACGTCGACCGCGTGCCCCTGGCAGAAGAGGAAGGTCAGGATGGCCGCCGGGTGCGTGCCTCGCTGCCGCACGGCCCTGGCCACCATGTCGGTGACGACGGCGGCCTCCTCGATACCGACACCGCTCCCCCGGGCTTGCTCCGGGCCGACGATCAGACCAAGCGCGGGATGGTTTGCGAGCGTACCGAGCGCTGTCTGTACCAGACCTCGCCGCTGGATCGTGCCGGTCGGCTGCCACTGCCCTCGAAAGGAGTAGCGTAGCAGATCACGCCGCCGCCCCTTGTCACCGGCCTTGCTCTGGGGCGGACGCCACCTCGCGTCGGCTTGGAGCCGAGCTTGCAGCACGGCCGTGACGGCGGCGCTCTCGGTCACCCGATCCTCCAGGGACTTGGCCGCCGAGCCCGTCTTGACCTCACCGATGAATTCATCCAAAGCCGCGCGCACCGTGGCGCTTGTGTCTGCCACCACGCGATGCGCATCGCCGTTCTGCAGCCGATTCGCCGCCGAACTTGCGGCGAGCGCTTCTTCATCCGGCGCTCCGTGGCCGTGCCGCGGCGCAGCAGGCCGAGCCTCGACAGCGACCTCTCGCAGCAGCTTGGGACCGGTGAGGCCCCACTGGGCGCGCTCGGTCATGATGATGCGATCCGGCAACGCGGCCATGACGGCGGGCGCGCCGAAACAGCCACGCGGCCCGCTGATCACTGCAGCCAGACGCACGCCCTGCAAGCTCAGACGCGCCAGTGCCACCCCGACAGCCGATGCCGCCGCCAATCCCACCGGCCCTTCTTCGACGCGCACGCCGCCGGTGTCGAAGCCGATGATCAGCGCCGCTCGCCGGTGCCCGTGCACCTGGTCCGCGGCCGCGGCCTCGGCCAGCCGAGCCAAGACACCGGACTCGCGCACGCCAACCGTGCCGCCACGGATGTGGCCGTCGGTGAACGCTACCAGCACCGGCAGACCGCCGAGCAGGCCGGCGCCGACGACTAACGGGGAGTCGGAGGCGACGCCACTGAGAGAGCTGAAGGTGCCGCCGTCGAGGATGCCCTCGGCTCGTTGCGCCGCACTCATAGCCGAGAACGTACCGGGGACCATGGCCGGATTCACCGCGGCAAATCTAGAGTACGCCAGTGCGCCGGTCAGCCGGTAGGGCCTTTACTGGAGACTGATTCCAAAGTGAAGACGAAATCTTTCAAAGCCATCCAGTTCCTTCACGAACAGGGACGAGTTAGTCTTCGTTGAACTTGGCCTCGACCAGCCGTTCGATGGCCTCCATGGCCTCAGCGGCCTGTGGGCCCCAGGTGCTCACCTCGATGCAACTCCCTTGCGCCGCGGCCAGCATCATCAGGCCGATGATGCTCTTGCCGTTGACCATCTGATTGTCCTTGCCCACGGAGATCTCGGCGTCGAATTGCGCCGCCGTCTGTACCAGTTGCGCGGCGGCGCGGGCGTGCAGCCCGAGCCGATTCTTGATCTCCAAGCATTTGCTGAGCGCGGTGCCGTCCGGTGCAGCGGGCGGGCTCATGACTTCCCGCCGGCGGGCGCACTGCGCTGGAGCCGAGCGGTGCGGCGGATTTGGCGGTCGACCATGGTCGCGAATTGGCGGGCCGCGTGCTGCCCGCGCGCCTTCAGCGTCTGGTTGCGCGCGGCCACCTCGATCAGCATCGCCAGGTTACGGCCGGGCCGCACCGGCAGCTGAATCAGGGGGACGGAGACGTGCAGGATGGTGTAGCGCTGCTCCTCAAGACCCAGGCGGTCGATCTCCGTGCTCCATTCCACCAACTCGACCGCCAGATCAATCTGCTGCTCATCCAATGTCGCCAACGTGCCGAACAGCTCGCGCACGTTGATGATGCCGAGCCCGTGGATCTCCATGTGATGCTGGGTCAGGTTGGGCGAGCGCCCCTTGAGCGCCAGCGGCGATATCTCGGAGACGTCGACCACGTCGTCCGCCACGAAGCGGTGCCCACGCGAGATCAAATCGAGGGCCGCTTCACTCTTGCCGATGCCGCTCTTGCCGATGATGAGGACACCGACGCCGAACACCTGCACCAACACCCCATGCACCGTCACGCGTGCCGCCAACTTCTCTTCCAGCCACCCCGTCACCGCGCGGATCAGCACCGCGCTCTTCAACGCCGTGCGCAGCACCGGCACCCGGTATTTGTCGGCCGCGCGGCGCAGGACCGACGGGACGGTGGCACCGTTGGTCACGATGAAGCAGGCGATTTCTTCAGCGCAAATCCGTTCCACTGCCCGGCGCGCCGTTAGTGGTGGTATGCTTTGCAGGTACGACAGCTCCGGCGTGCCGATCACCTGCACCCGTTTCGGGTGGATCTGTTGCACGTAGCCCGCCAGCGCCAAGCCCGGCTTCTGGATGCGGGGCGCGGCGATCAAGCGGTGGATACCGGCCTTGCCGGCCACCACGTGCAGGTTCCACTGCCCGCCTTCGTCGGCGAGCAGCATCGCCACCTCGATACCGGGCTCAAGCTCGGGCTCAGTACTTTTCATCTTCCCGCCGAATGGTCTCGTACAGATCGTGGCGATCGGCCGCTGCCATGAGCTGGTTGCGGAAGCTTTGCTCTTTGAGGAGCCGCGACACCCGCGCCAGCGCCTTCAGGTGCAGCCCGACCGAGTCGTCCGGCGCCACCAGCAGGAAGAAGAGCTTGGTTGCATTACCGTCAAGCGACTCGAAGTCGACGCCGCGCAGATGGCGTCCGAAGGCGGCCAGCACGGTCTTGAGGCGCGGGAGCTTCCCGTGCGGGATGGCGATGCCGTCGCCGATGGCTGTGCTGCCCAGCCGCTCCCGTTCCCACAACACCTCCACCAAGCGCTCCGCATCCACCTCCGGGTGCTCAGCCGCCAGATGCACGGCCAACTCGCGCAATACCTGTTCTTTATTCTGCCCCTTCAGGCCGGGAATGACCTCGGACTCTGAAAGGATGTCAGTGATCTTCATAGCGTGTTGTCATGCCGAGCGGAGTCCGCGCAGCCAGGAATCTCGAAGCGCGGATGGCGGCACATTGGGGGGGCAGAAGAAGATCCCTCGCAGGCTCGGGATGACAGGGGCGGCGGGGGCATTCCCATCACGACGGCTCCGGCTCGATCAGCCCGTAGCTTCCATCTTTGCGGCGGTAGATCACGCTCAGGGTTTCGGTGGCGGCGTTCTTGAACAGCAGGAAATCGTTCTTGCGCATGCGCAGCTGCAGGACGGCTTCGTCCACCGACATCGGCTTCAGTGCGACCTGTTCGGTACGGATGAGGCTTCCGCCCGGACCGTTCGTGGGCGCCACCGCCGTCGCGGTGGTGGCGGCGCCTTTGTGATCCTTCACTTTGGCGACGCGTTTCTTGATCTGGCGCTCGAGCTTGCTCATCGCCAGATCGATGGCCGAGTAAAGGTCGTCGGTCTCCTCGGTGGCGGTGATGTTGAGGTGGTTGGCGCTGACTTGCACCTCGGCGATGTGGCGATGCTTGAGCACCGACAGGATGACGTGGGCGTCGATGGGGCGGCGCAAAAACTTGTGCACCCGTCGCATCTTCTCCTCGGCATACTGCCGGAGGCCCTCGGTCGGCTTGACACGCCGAAAGGTGACCATGATCTGCATGCGGTTTCTCCGTGCGCCGTTCAGAACGCCTGGCGCCGTTTGGAAGACGGGAGGACCCCCATGATGCCGCGGTACTTGGCCACCGTGCGCCGGGCGATCCCGACGTGTTCGGTCGACAGCATCTTGGCGATGTGTTGATCGCTGTAGGGGCGGCGCGGGTCCTCAGCGGCGATGATCTCGCGGATGCGATCTTTGACGCTCTCCGCCGAGACCTCCTGGCCGTCCGCGCCTTGGAGGCTGGAGGTGAAGAAGTATTTCAGCTCGACGGTGCCTTGCGGCGTGTGCACGTACTTGTTGGCGGTGGCGCGGCTCACGGTGGATTCGTGCATGCCGATATCCATGGCCACATCCTTCAGCACCAAGGGCTTGAGGTACGCCACGCCCTTCTCGAAGAACTCGTGCTGGAAGCGAACGATGCTTTGCGTCACCAGGTAGAGTGTCCGCTGCCGTTGCTGGATACTCTTGATGAGCCAGGCGGCGGCGCGCATCTTTTCCTGGATGTAGCGCTTGGCTTCGCCGGTGCCGCTATCCGAGAGCACTTGGCGGTAGAAGTTGCTCACGCGCAGGCGCGGCAGGCCCTCGTCGTTCAGCGTCACCACCAGTTCATCGCCGATCTTCTGCACAAACACATCGGGGGTGATGTAGCGGATGTCCCCCTCGCCGAAGTTGCGCCCCGGCTTGGGTTCGAGCGTGGCGATGTAGTGGGCCGCCGCCGCCACTTCTTCCATCGGCGCGCCCAACTCCTTGGCGATCCGGTCGTAGCGCTTGCATTCCAGCAGGTGCAGGTGGTCACGCACGATGGCGGCCGCCACCGAGTCTTCCTTGCCCTGGCTGCGGATCTGCAGCAGCAGGCATTCGCGCAGGTCGCGGGCGCCGACGCCGGGCGGATCCAAGTCCTGGATGCGCCGCAGGGCGCGCTCCACCACATCGAAGTCCTGCCCGCTCTGGAAGGCAACGTCCTCGATGTCGAGTTGCAGGTAGCCGTCCTTGTCCATGTTGCCGATGATCAAGACGGCGACCGACTCCTCGGCCGGCGGGATGCCGGTCATGCGCAGCTGCCAGATCAGGTGCTCCGGCAGCGACGGTGCGCGCACCAGCGTGTTCTCCAAGGTGTTGCGCTTCTCGTCGTCGTAATCGGCGGGCGTGGCGGAGGAGGCGTGCCAGTCGTTGCGGTAGTTATCGAGGTACTCCTTCCAGTCGATCTCGCCCATGCGCTCGCGGGGCTCGATCTCGGTAGTGGTCTCCCGCTGCTCGGGTGGCGCTTCCCATTCCTCGTTGCCGTTGCCGTCCACGGCGACCGGCTCTTCGGTGCGCGGGCCCTCTTCTTCCTCGACCTGCTCGACGCCTTCCTCGAGCACGGGGTTTTCGGACATCGCGTCGTCGATCAGGGTCTCCAGCTCCGCCCGGGAGACTTGGAGGATTTTGATCGCCTGCCGCAGCTGTGGCGTCATCACCAACTGCTGGCTGAGCTTCTGATAGAGTTTGGGTTCGAGTGCCATGGCCTACAGCGTAAATCGCTCTCCGAGATAGAATTCGCGGGCCCGTGGGCTGGCCGCAATTTCTTGCGGGGTGCCTTCCTCCAGCACCGCGCCGTCATTCAAGATGTACGCGCGGTCGCAGATGCCCAAGGTCTCGCGCACGTTATGGTCGGTGATCAGGATGCCGATATGTCGCTCCTTCAGTTGCCCTACGATGCTCTGGATATCCAGAATAGCAAGAGGATCGATTCCTGCAAAAGGCTCGTCGAGCAGCATGAAGACCGGCTCGGTCACCAGGGCGCGGGTGATCTCCACGCGCCGCCGCTCTCCGCCCGACAGCGAATAGGCTTTATTCTTGGCGAGGTGGGCGATGCTCAGCTCTTGCAGCAGCCCCGCCAGGCGCTCGCGCCGTTCCTCGCGCGTGAGCGGCAGCGCTTCGAGGATCGCCAGGATGTTGTCCTCGACGCTGAGCTTGCGGAACACGGACGGCTCCTGCGGGAGGTAACTGATGCCTCTGCGGGCACGCACATACATCGGGTCATTGGTGACCTCGACCCCGTTCAGCAGCACCCTGCCGCGGTCCGGCCGCATGAGCCCGACGATGGCGTAGAAGGTAGTCGTCTTGCCGGCGCCGTTGGGCCCGAGCAAGCCGACGACTTCGCCGGCGCGGACCTCGAGGGACACGGAGCGCAGGATCTCGCGCCCGCCCAGCCGCTTGCACACGTCTTCGGCGCGCAAGACGTTGCCGGCATGATCGCCGTTTTGCCTCACGGCGCCCTGCCTCCGGCGGGAGTCACCGTCCCCTGGGGCGGGAACAGCTTGGCGGTCACACGCCCCTTGCCGCCCTCGACCACGCTGCGTTTCTCGTCGAGGTACACCACCACGCGGTCGCCGGTCACCTGATTGGGGCCGTCGTGCAGGTCGGCGTTGCCGCTGAGCACGACTGTGTTGTGCGCCTGATCGAATACGGCATGTCCACCGGTGGCCCAGCGCGTGCCGTTGGACAGGCGCACCTGGCCGTCGGCCACGACCTCCTTGATGCGGTTGTCGGGGTGCTCGTCCAGGGTCACGGTAAGGCGCGTGCTTTCCAGTCTCATGTCGCCCTGGGTCACCTCGACGTTACCCTCGTAGGTGAGCACGCGCGAGCGGTAGTCAAACTCCATGGCGTCGGCAGTCACCGAAATCGGCTCGTGGTTGGCGGTGAACGACAAGGCGCCCAGCAACGAGTCGGGGCTCGGCGTGGAATTGGGGCTGGCCGCAGGCACATGCGTCTCCCCTCGCGCCTCCTCGCCAGCGCTCGCAGCGGCGGCAGCGCCGATGGCGACCAGCATCAGGGCTATGGCCGCACATACGCCAGCGAGGCGGGGCCTCAGACCGACACGGCAGCGCTCGCGCTTATCGCTAATCGCCAATCGCATATCGTTCAGAGCCATGAGCGAGACGCCATACGCCACATGCCAGGGCTCGAGGTGAAACGAAACTTCACTCCGATGCAGCGCGTTCCGCACCTCACGTCCTCTACAGCGGTGCGTCGCCCCCCCCTTCCTTCAGCAACGCCGGCTGCAGCTGCATCGTCACGTTGCGGAACAGCGTCACCCGCTCGGTGTTGACCTGCACCTCCATGCGATCGCCGCGCAACTGCAACGCCCGCCCGGAGATCTCCACCGCCCCAGGCGTGGAGATCACGTCGCGGGTGTGATCGTAGATGGCGCGATCGGTGCGCACCAAGTAGTCCGACGCCGTCACCTCGATCGAACCGTTCATCTCGACACGTTGCACTTCTCGTCCAGCGAGCACGATGCGCGCCTCGTCGCCCTTGAGCCCGATAGTCCGCCCGTCGCGCAAGTACAGCTCCATCACCGCCGCACGCACCACAATGAGGTTGGCTTCTTCAAAGTACTGCGCGTCCTGCGCCGATACCTCCCACACCTTGCGCCCGTCTTGGACCTTCACGCGATGGAAATCCTGGATGTGCTGCGACACACCCGGCAGGAATTCCAGCCCCTTCTGTGTGAGGTCGCTCTGGTACTGCTGCCACAGGCTACGCCCGACCAGGAAACCGATGCTACCGAGCAGCACAACGACCAGTGCGCCGATGCTCAGACGAAGACGTTTTCTCACGGATGGCTGTGGCATGAAGCACGCGGGCAAGAACCATACCACCGCAAAATCCGGGAGTAAAGGTAACGCTCGCCGCACGGAGTGTGCCGTACGATTTTTGTTGCACAGGAGCGTAACCGCATGCTATGAGGGCGCCGTGTTCCGAGGTTACACGGTCGAAACGTCAACTAGACAGTGTGCGGCAGTCGGCTTGCGCTCGTGCTGCGACACGGGCGTTTGCCGGTCGGCGCGCCTGGAACACACCGCGCAGAAAAGGGGGTACAGGCAGTATGGTTCAAGGCACGGTCAAGTGGTTTAATGGCCAGAAAGGCTACGGCTTCATCACCAGAGATGATGGCCAGGATGTCTTCGTCCACTACTCCGCTATCGTCGGCCAGGGTTTCCGCTCGCTCGAAGAGGGGCAGCGGGTCGAGTTTGAGATCACTCAGGGTCCGAAAGGATTGCAGGCCGCGAACGTCTCGAAAATTTGACGAGCCGCGAGGCGGCAGCTGACGGCTTCGACATCTTGTCTGCCGCAATACCACGGGCGGCTATCACAGCCGGTGGTGGCACCGCCTCCCCTCCCCTCACCCTGCCCTCAGCCGGAGGGCGAGGCGATCTTATGAGCCCCGCCCTGGCAGCCTGGGGCGTGCACCTGTACACCGGCCTCGGCGCCGCCACCGGCTTCTTCGCGCTGGTGGCGATCGCACAGGGGAACTACCGCCTCGCCTTTTTCTGGATGGCGCTGGCCACCTTCATCGATTGCACCGACGGGACGCTGGCGCGCCGCGTGCGCGTCAAGGAGGTCCTGCCGCACTTCGACGGCTCCAAGCTCGACGACATCGTCGACTACCTCAACTACGTCGTCGTACCGGTGGCGCTGGCGTATCACGCCGCGCTCATCCCAGGCGGCGTCGCCGGCCTGGCGCTAGCCTCCCTGCCGCTGCTGGCGAGCGGCTATGGCTTCTGTCAGACGGAGGCGAAGACTGCGGACCATTTCTTTACCGGCTTCCCGTCGTACTGGAACGTGGTCATCTTCTACTTCTATGTCTTAGCCACCGCGACATGGGTGAACACGCTGTTGCTGGTTTCGTTTTCGATCCTGGTCTTCGTGCCGATCCGTTACCTCTATCCGAGCCGCAGCCCCGTTGCGCGGCGTACCACGCACACGCTCGGCGTGCTGTGGGGCGTGTGCGTGGTGATCTTGCTAGCGCAATTGCCGGCACCGTCACACGCGCTGGGGTGGGTGTCGCTGTTCTTCCCGATCTACTACTTTGCGCTGTCACTACATCTGCATTTTCGCCCTGCTCCCGCTCCCTCTGCCCGGTGGGGTGAGGGCAGCAACACGCGGCGGCTCATGTGATCAGCTCACCAAGGAGGAATCAGCGGGAGGTGCGCCAAGCCCTGGGCGCGCAGGTCGAAGACAAACAGCGAGTGGCCGATCACCGCCGTCGGGGTGTATCGTTGGAAGCCCGCGTAGGCGTTCTGCGGCACCCAGTACAACTCACCGTGATCGTAGAGGTAGTAGGGGCGGCCCATGAGGTAGCTGGCGCTGACGACGTAGACTGCCGGCTGCAGCGCCCCCTGGATCACCTGGTAGTCGATGCCGTACACCTCGGGGGCGACCCGCCCGAAGTAGGCCAGGCGCACCTGGGTGATGCCGCGCGCCTGCAGGTAGGCCCGCAACCGTAACAACTCCTGGCCCCAGTCGACGTTCGAGTCGATCAGCCAGCGATAACCGTTGTGTGAGCCACCGGCGAGGGCGTTGAAGTACGAGAGGTAGTACGGCCGACTCAACCAGGTGGCGCCGACCTGCGCCAGCAGCGCCACCGCCAGCACGGCCCGCATCCAGCCGCGTGCAGCCCATGGCGCCCCCCACAGGCTGGCCGCGATCAAGAAGAGGAACGGGTAGACAGGCAGAACATATCGCACTCCGAGATTGATGTCGGTCAGCCACGAGAACAGCGTCAGATACACCAGCGGCGGCAGAACCAAGACGGCGCTGCCGAGCGGATCATGCCGCCACCGACCGCCGACGACCAACGCGACGAGGCCGGCCACAACCAGCAGCAACACCGCAATGGGCGTCTTCAGGGCGAGTGCGGCCAGGTAGTAGTACCACCAACCGGTCCGCGACAGTTGGCCGTGGAAGAAGACGGAGTACTGGCCCTGCGCTTCGGCTGCTTGCTGATCGTAGCCGGTGACGAAGTCTGCCGGTAACGGCAAGGGCACATGGCCGGGCGGCCCCTTCGCCAGGCGTTGTAGCCACGACGAGTGCAATTCGTAGCTGGCGAGCGGTGCGCCACATCCTTGGAAGAGATACCCCGCGTTCAACACGATACCGCTCACGACCACACAGCCCACAAACGCCAGCGCCAGCCGCAGGCGAGTGCCACGCCTAGCCGCGGCGATTGCGGTCAGGACCGCCAGGATCGGATACAGCAGCAGCGCGGTGAACTTGGTGAGTTGCGCCAGCCCGATCACGACGCCGGCGGCCACTACGCTGGCGGCCGACGGACGGCGCAACACACGCTCGTACGCCAGCACCGCGAGCAGAAAGAAGAACGTGTGCCCGAGGTCAGTGGTGACGAGATGTCCATGCGCCAGAATATTGGGAGAGAACGCACACAACACCGCCGCCGCAACGCCGGCCCCTGGGCCGAAGGCGCGCCACGCCGCGACCGAAAGCACGAGCACAAGCGCCAGCACCAGCACGATTGTGGGCAGCCGCGCCAGGAAGAACAGCTCCTGATAGCGGGCGGCGTTGTGGGCCATGAAGTCGTAGCCCAACAACCAGTGGTTCGGCGCGCTGACGAAGTCGGCGAAGTTGGCTTGGGCTCCGGCCCACCACACCGGCAGCGCACACCAGATCCGCAGCAGCGGGGGGCTGAGGTTGTACAGATTGAAGCGGCCGGTGTGCAGGTAGTACAGCCCGGCCGGCAGGTGGGCGAACTCATCGATGGTCACCGAATCGCCGCGTGCGGCTTCCAGCAGCAGCACCGCGGAGCACAACACGCTCAACGCCACGAGGCCCGCCGCCAGGCGTGTTGCCGCAAGCTTCAGCCTACGCTCGGCAGTGGCGCCGCGGCGGCCACTGTCCGAAAGCGGCGCACCCTGAAGGGTGCGGCTACTCCTCACGCGGCGCCTCCATTAATCTGCGCCGGCCTGTTGCAGCGCCGCACGGGCGGCTTCGTTTCCGGGATCGAGTTCCAACGCGCGCCGCCACTCGGCACGGGCGGCGTTATGGTCGCCGAGCGCCCAGCGGGCGTACCCCAGCCGGAACCACGCCGCCGAGAAATCGGGCCGCGCGCGCAGCGCGGCTTCAAACTCCCGCACGGCCGCCGCATACTGCCCGAGCACGCAGAGGATGGTGCCCTTCTGCTGGTGTCCCTGGGCTGCTTGCAGCGGCCACACCAGCGCTTGCCACCAGCTCGAGGCGATGCCTCTCGGGGCGGTGCTCCTCGGGGCGGCGCTCCTCGGGGCGGCCTGTGCCGGAGCGGCGGCGCCGTCGTGTCCGAGCTGCCGTGCCAGCTCGGGTGCCACCATGCGCGCCAGCGGCGTATTCTCCACCCGGTTGCGGATGAAGACGACACCGGTCGCGTCCACGTACGCCAGCGCCCAGTCCTCACTGTTGGTGAGATAGGAAATCAAGGGCCAGCGGTTCTCCCATGCGTGGAAGAGGATGATGTAGTCGAAGGCGTATTCCTCGGCGAGGCTGTCGAAGCTGGCGGGAACACTCAAGGCGCGGCGATAGCGGGCAAAAAAGCCCTCGTCGTACACCTCGAGCCGGCCGTCGATGAACACCGGCCGCGCCGGGGCTCCGCGCCAGATGAGGTAGCCCCCCGACTGCAGGTCGTTGAACATGCGGCCGGTTATGTCGTGGCGTTCCACGAAGTCCGCCGCGCCGATGGGCGCATCGATCAGCGACATGCCCAGGCCGAACTGGCGTGACTCCTCCATCCACCAGAACAACCTGTTGGTCACCACCACAAAGATGAGCCCCGCCAGCGCCAGGCCGAGGGCCGCGGCCACCACCGCGCGGCCGGACCGCGCCCACGCACCCCAGCGCCGGCGCGCCACGATCCAGCCGCCCACCGCCGCCAAGGCGTCGGCCGCCGGCGGCGCCGCCACCAGCGCGAAGAAGCCCATGTTGCGGCGCGCCATGAGCGACAACGCGAGAAAGGCGCCCCACGCCAGCAGCCGGTCCAGGCGCAGCACGCGCCAGCGCAGCAAGAAGCTCGCTGCCGGGATGGCCATCAGCAGCACGTAGCACCACAGCACCGGCGTCATCGTGCCTTGGAACGGAGGTTGGAACTCGCCGATGTTGTCGTACAGCCCCTTCTCCGTGCTGATCCGGGTCAGCAGCGTGAACGGGAAGAGCGCGCCCCCCACCCCGTAGGGGTTCGCCAGGCAGAGCACCCCGGCACCGCCGGCCACAGCCCACAAGCGGGCCAAGGCCCCGCGGGCCAAGGCCCCGTGGGCCGAGGCCCGGTCCGTGCCGCGGCGAAGCAGGGTTGCCAGCGTGCGACCCGACGCATACGACCCGACGAGAATGAGACCGACGACGAAGACACCATGCACGTTCACCCACAACACCTGCAGCGGCAGGATGAGCCAGATCCAGTTGCGGTTGCCCGGGTACGCTTCGAGGAGCGCCAGGTAGCCGGCAACCAACACGAAGGAGAGCATCTCGGGCCGCGGGACGAACCGGTCCTGGCTGGCCAGCAGCGCCAGCGTCAACGCCACTGTTGCCGGCACCCAACCGCAGTGTCGTGTCACCAGGAGGAGGATGGCAAACGTCAGCAACGCCAAGACTGCGGTGGCCAGGATCAGCGCCGCCACGCCGCCGAGCTGGTACACGCCGAACAGGGCCAGATCGAACAGCCACTGCAAGTCGGTCCACGGCCGGGTGGCAGCCGTGTACGAGAACACGTCGTGCATCGGGACGGCCCCGTGCGTCGCGATGTAGCGGCCACCGGCGAGATGCCACCAGGTGTCGGGGTCATCGAGGCGCCGGATGGCGAAGGCGGCGACGGCCGCGAACAGCAGCGCCACAAGCGCTGAAGTGCCGTTGAACAAACGTCGCAACTGTATTGTCCCTCCGCCGGAAGTGGGCAGTGGCAACCATTCTGCATCGGTTGGCGAGGCGACCGCAAGAGCGCGGCCAGCCACAACGACGTGCCAAGATCGCACGCCCTTCGACGGAGCTCAGGACATGCTTCGAGACGGCGCGAAAAGGCCGCGCCTCCTCAGCGTGAGCGGAAAAGTCCTTGCGCTCCGGGGAAATATCCGTTCGCCCTTCTATGAGCGCTGCTGTCAAGTGGCGACGAACAGGTCGGATAATTCCTTCGTGTGCGCATGGCAGAATCCCGCACGGGTTGTCCACAGCGGGGCGTTCCGCTCTCG
>Ga0326728_10017417_pt1 | contig 14403 bp, 10 predicted proteins | sample MB3enrmetagenome_FD_207602 | JGI IMG/M metagenome (GOLD analysis project Ga0326728, IMG submission 207602) | Lab enriched peat soil microbial communities from McLean, Ithaca, NY, United States - MB31MN | ecosystem: Environmental > Terrestrial > Soil > Wetlands > Peat | place: USA: New York...
ACTCATCCGTACGTTCCCAGTAACTGGAAATTGATCTTGCCACTATCTCTGCCCGAGTCAGTAGAATACCGTTTAAAGCCTCTGGAACTTCGGTTTAGAAGGGCAGGACGGGTGGCAACCAATTTGAGACGTCGGCCGCAGCAGATCAGCAGATGAACCGGTGGGTCACTCATACGGACCGAAGCAAAGACCGCGACCTTCGCCCTGATCGAGCACAAGGAGCACACCAACATGAAGCCAAAGAACACGATCTGCCTCTGGTTCGACAAAGACGCGCAGGAGGCGGCGCAGTTCTACGCCGCCACCTTTCCGGATAGTAAGGTCACCGCTGTTTACGAGGCTCCCGGTGACTATCCGGGCGGCAAGAAGGGCGATGTGCTGATGGTCGAGTTCACCGTCCTGGGCATTCCCTGTCTCGGTCTCAACGGCGGCCCGGCGTTCAGGCACACCGAGGCCTTTTCCTTCCAGATCGCGACGGAGAATCAGGAAGAGACGGACCGTTACTGGAACGCGATCGTCGGCAATGGCGGCACGGAAAGCCAGTGCGGTTGGTGCAAGGACCGCTGGGGCCTCTTCTGGCAGATCACCCCGCGCGCGCTAACCGATGCGCTTGCCGCTGGTGGCGGTGAGGCAAAGCGTGCCTTCGAGGCGATCATGACGATGAAGAAGTTCGACATCGCCGCCATCGAGGCAGCGCGGCGAGGCTGACGTGAACACGCCGAAACGTCCTTTATTCGTCTGGATGACGCACTACTCAGAAGTCTGTCCCGCAACCGGCTCGCAGCGACGACTCTCCGGCGTGCCCAAGGCTAACGGTCCCGCCCAACGGCGTAGCGAGGAGTATCGCGCATCTTGATGGGCGACGGTTAAGGAGGCCGTCGCCCATGTCCAACCTACGTAAGAGGAAGCGAGCGCCAAAACGAATTTTAGCGCTTCCCGACCTCGAACAATCCAAAGCAGCCGTCCTGAACAGCCTGACGTCAAAAAGCGGCCAGCGTAGTTACGATCGCGCCATCACTGACTTCGTCGAGTGGTACTGCTCAGAGCCACGCCTGGCATTCAACCGCACCGTAGTTCTGCGGTACAGGATCTTTCTTGAACAGAAGCCATACGCACCCACAACCATCAACCTCCGGCTGGCGGCGGTCCGACGAGTTGCGTTTGAAGCTGCTGACTCCGGTCTGCTCAGCCCGGAATTGGCCGCCGGAATTCGACGGGTAAAGGGAGTGCGCCGGATCGGAGTCCGCGTCGGAAACTGGCTCAGCGTCGAGCAAAGCAAGCGGCTGTTGGGGAGTACGTCCCGGACAACATTACGAGGCAAGAGGAATTGTGCCATGCTCGCCATGTTGGTCAGCTGTGGGCTTCGCCGCGGCGAACTGCTTGCGTTGCAGGTTGAATCCATCCAACTGCGAGAAGAGCACTGGGTTATAGCCGACCTTCTTGGTAAGGCCGGACACATTCCTACTGTTCCCGTTCCCGCTTGGGTGAAGGCGGCAATCGATGAATGGAGGGAGGCCAGCGGCATCAACCAAGGGGCGATCTTTCGTTCCATCAATAAAATGGGCCACGTATGGGGCAACGGAATGACTCCGAAAGTGCTGTGGGAGATCGTCCGCGAGGCCGCTTCATGCGCAGGAATAGAAAAGCTCGCTCCACATGATCTGAGGCGTACATGTGCCAGGCTATGCCACTTGGCCGGCGGCGAGTTGGATCAGATCCAATTTCTGCTCGGACACGTTTCGATCCAGACGACGGAGCGATACCTCGGTTGCAAACAGAAGCTGCGCTGCGCCGTCAATGACCGGATGGGGATCGAACCCGCCGATGTCTGATCATCAAAACCAGGGCTTGGGGGCGGATAGGCCGCCGCTTGGCGACAAGGGGGGAGTTATTTCCCGTAACCCCAGGAACTTGAGAAGTCCCGGTCACTTTTCAGGTTTGCCGACTACCCGTTAGGGAGCACAAGTACCTTACCATGAGGATTGGACTCGAGCGCCCGGTACGCATCGACGACCTGGTCGAGCGGGAAGCGGCCGGCGACGTTAGTGATGACAGCGGGCCGTTTCGTGGCTAGCGTCAGGGCACCCGAGATGAGAGCACCAAATTCGTGGGGTCCTTCGACCCACCGCATGCCGTTGTATTTGGTGACGAAGACGGAGGCCGAAAACAGATGGTGGAGGTCGATGGCAGGGACTGGACCAGATAACTCACCATAATTGATCAAGCAGCCGCGCGGAGCCAGCAATTGCAGGCTGGTTTCATAGGTTGCCGCTCCGATGGGGTCGAACACGGCGGCCACCCCGTGACCGTTTGTGTGGGCGTCGACAGCCTCCCGCACGTTTTCCGCAACCCGGTCGATGGCATGGGCCGCGCCGGCGCCGCGTACTACGTCCACTCTTTTGCCGGTGGCGATGCCGATCACATGGACTCCGCGATCCGCCGGGATGGTGACGAGCATTCTGCCGACCGCGCCCGCAGCGCCCCACACCACTGCCGACCGTCCCTCCAACGGCCAAACGCGAGCAAGGCCCCCGGCAGTGAGCCCGGCGACGGCTAAACAGGCTCCGTCCTCGAAGCTGAGACCGTCGGGGATGGGCACCAACATGGAGGTCGGCGCGCTGAGGAAGGTCGAACACGAGCCGAGAATACCCGCCCAGCACACCCGAGTCCCCAGATTCATGGTTACTTCGGGTCCGATCGCCACAACCGTGCCCGAACCCTCCCCTCCCATGACGTGGGGGAAGGGTATGCGGACGGCGTAGTTACCAGAACGGATCAACGTTTCGGCGTGGTTGAGGCCGGCTGCCTCGACCCGCACGAGCGCTTCGCCGGTTCTCAGGGGAGCCAAGTCCTCGACGTCGACCTCGAGGACCTCTGGGCCGCATGGGCGTAACGCGCGAGCGACACGCCGCTGAGTAATTGCCATCATCGTTCCAAACCTTATCACCGGACCGGACAAAACGTCAACGACCAGCGGCATCCCCATCGGTCAGGGGACGACACCCCGCACCTGAACGTATCGCGCCCTACCCGCAGAATTGCAACCCCCTGATTCCCCTGACATCACGTTTCCAGGAAGTTCTTGGTGGCATCGCACTCGCTGGGATTGGTCGCGAATGACGGCGCAGGATTTACGGATCACAGTTCACTTGGCGGTCGGCAAACCGCGCATAGGGTCTGGCATGTCAGGCGGAGAGTCCGGTCTGGGGAACGCCTCGCCAGGAATGGAGAAACTCCAGACCCACGGCTATTGACGGCACTTTCCGCCCCCCTCGCAGTGCCCCCCACACTCCCCCAGTTCGTCAATCGGCCAATCTCGCAGTGCGGATGAGCTTTTTTTTAGGGCACATGCTCGGTTGTCATCTTTCCTTCCTTGCGTTAGAATCAGTCTTGGCCTCACTAGACATCGAAAGATTGGCAAAACGGTTTCCCATTACAGGGTCATTGAGAAAATTGGCGGCGGCGGCATGGGGGTTGTTTACAGGGCCGAAGATACCAAGCTGCACCGGTTTGTCGCCCTCAAGTTCCTGCCCGAAGAACTGGCCAAAGACACGCAGGCGGTAGAGCGTTTCAAGCGTGAGGCACGCGCGGCTTCCGGCCTTAACCATCCCAATATTTGCACGATTCACGATATTGATGAAAATGAAGGCCAGTTCTTCATTACCATGGAGTTGCTGGAGGGGCAGACGCTCAAGCATCGCCTGGAAGGCAAACCCCTCGGCTCCGAGCTGATCTTAGACCTTGCCATCCAAATCGCCGATGCCCTGGATGCCGCGCATACCCAGGGGATTATTCATCGCGATATCAAGCCCGCCAACATATTTGTGACCAAGCGCGGCCAAGCCAAGATTCTGGATTTTGGACTGGCCAAGCTGGCCACGCGCACGCGGACCATGACCGATCTGACGGGGGATTCCCGGCAGCTCACCGCCGGGCCCGATCAGGTATTGCTCACCAGCCCCGGTCAGGCGTTGGGCACGGTGGCTTACATGTCTCCCGAGCAGGCGCGCGGTGAGGAACTGGATGCGCGCACCGATCTGTTCAGCTTTGGCGTGGTGTTGTATGAGATGGCCACCGGCCAGCGCCCCTTTGCGGGCGACAGCCCTGGTTCCGTCTACGGCGCGATACTCCACCAGGTTCCGCGTCCCCCGCTGCAATTGAATCCGCAATTACCGGCAGACCTGGAGCGCATCATCGGCAAGGCGCTCGAGAAAGATCGTGATTTGCGGTGCCAGACAGCGGCGGAAATGCGGGCCGATTTGAAGCGCGTGAAACGCGATGTGGACTCCAGCCGCACGGCAGGGCAATTCACGGGGCAGGGCCCGGCCGCCGCGGTCTCAACAATGGCGAGGCCAAGATCGTTGCGCGCCCCTCTGCTTCTCGGCCTGGGGATACTTTTGGGATTGGCGGTGGGAATTTCCGTGGGCAAACACATCTGGCAATCCCCCCGCGCGTCTGAGGCGCGCTATCGACAACTCACTTTGCGGCGCGGGGCGATCAAAGCGGCGCGCTTCGCTCCCGACGGGCAGACCATTTTGTATAGCGCCGCCTGGCAGGGTAACCCCGTGGACATCTTCACGGGCCGCCTCGACGCTCCGGAATCCCGCTCCCTATCCCTGGGCCAGACCCAACTTCTGGCCGTGTCTTCCACGGGAGAAATGGCCCTGCAGTTGAGAAGCCGCGCCGTCGGCACGTGGGTTAGTGAAGGGACGCTGGCGCGAGCGCCGCTGGCCGGCGGTGCCCCCAGGGAGGTCTTCGAAAACATCCAGTGGGCCGACTGGTCTCCGGACGGAAACAGTTTGGCAATTGTCCGGGACGCGGGCGGGCGAAACCGCCTGGAATATCCTCCCGACAAGGTCCTTTATGAAAGCGGCGGCTGGGTCAGCCATCCGCGCGTGTCTCCTGATGGCAATTGGGTAGCCTTTCTCGATCACCCCATGCAAGGGGATGACGGCGGCTCGGTGGCGATTGTTGATAACAATGGTAAGAAGAAGACGCTCGCGACCGGCTTCTACACCACGCAAGGCCTGGCATGGTCCCCCGATGGCAAGGAAGTCTGGTTCACGGGCAGCCACGTGGGCGCCAACCGCGCCCTCTATGCGGTGAGCCTGGATGGGCATGAGCGGCTGGTCTCCGCCATGCCGGGCACGTTGATCCTGTTCGACATCTGGAAGGATGGCCGCATTCTCCTGATCCGCGCCACTTGGCGCCGCGAATTGTTAGCGTCCTCGGGGCAGAAAAACATTGAAACCGACCTCTCCTGGATGGACTATTCCTACCCCGCCGACGTCTCCGAAGATGGCCAGTCCCTGCTTTTCGACGAAGAAGGTGAAGGCGGGGGGACCTACACCAAGGGCGGCGTGTGGGCCTATACGGTCTACATGCGCAAGACGGACGGATCGCCGGCAGTGCGGCTCGGCGAGGGGGCGGCCGTAGCCTTGTCCGCGGACCAGCGTTTTGTCATCTCTGCACCGGAAGGATCGCCCGCCCAGTTTGCCCTGTTGCCCACCAAGGCGGGAGAATCCCGGCCCCTGACCAACGACACTTTGAATCACGTCTGGGCGCGCTGGTTCCCGGACGGGAAGCGGGTGCTCTATTCCGCCAATGAGCCGGACCACGGCATCAAGTTATGTATCCAACCCTTGGAGGGAGGAAGTCCTCAACCCAATACACCCGAGGGGGTCAACGCCACAGCATTCTGCTTGTCGCCAGACGGCCAGCAAGTGGCAGCCCTCGGGCCTGACCGGAAAGGGTATGTGTATGCTGTGGTAGGAGGCCAGCCGCGCCCCATTGCCGGTATGAATGAGGGGGAAGAACCCATCTCCTGGAGCAGTGACGGGCGCGCTCTCTATGTCTATCAGCCTGGCGAACTGCCCGCCAGGGTCTATCAAGTGGACGTGAACACGGGGCAAAGAAAACTGTGGAAGCAGCTCATGCCCGCTGATCCCGCCGGGGTCGAGAGAATCGGCCCCATCCGCATGACCACCGATGCCAAAACCTACGTCTATGGCTACCACCGCGCGCTTGCTGACTTGTATCTTGCCGATGGGTTGAAGTGAATTTGCGCGAGGGCCTGGGCCTCTAGATTGACGTTTGATTCCACCGCGAGATTTTCAGCCCACGCTAGGGATCCGCCAGCCACTCCACTGGCTGGAGCCCCCGCCACTTCGACCAACGCCCCCCAACGGGGAGGAAGCCAACCCACAATACGCCTGCTGACTCAAAAATGGGCGGATTGCGCTGAGAGTTTGTGACTTTTTTGTATTGCGCCTGTGGGGCGGTGGGGGTGGATAAGGATGGGGGGGGCGAGGGGCTGTTGGGGGTGAGTTTCTCGGGGATTTCAGAAATATTTTGCCAACTTCCCAGGATTTTCTGGCAGATAGGAGGTTGATGTATGCTATTATGCGGGAATGGAAAATATTACACATCCAGATCATTTTCAGTTAGAGATGGGAGGGAGCGAAACCCCGGCGGGGGGGGAGGCTCGCCCGGGGGCCGGGGGCGCGGTGCGGTTGTGGCGGCCGGAGCGTCGGCAGATGGCGATGGTGGTGCAATGTCCGGATGATCGGGTGGTGGCGACGCATCCGGTGCGGCGGGTGGCGGAGGTGGTGGAGCCTCTGGACGTGTCGGGCTTTTGCGCCCCCATCCAGGCGCGGGAAGGGGTGCCGGGGCGGGACGCGACGGATCCGCAGCTCCTGATCTCGCTCTGGTTGTACGCGTGCGTGCGGGGGATCGGTTCGGCGCGCGAGTTGGCGCGGCAAGGCCAAGAGAACGCGGCGTTCCAGTGGCTGTGCGGGGGCGTGAGTGTGAACCATCGCTTGCTGTCGGATTTTCGCACCGATCATGGGGAGGCTTGGGATCAGTTACTCACCCAGGTGGTGGCGTCGTTGGTGGACAAGGGCGTGGTGAAGGTGAGCCGGATCAGCCAGGACGGACTGCGGGCGGGGGGCGGGGGCAAACAGTTTTCGGCGGGAAGAACGCTTGGAGCAACTGCTGGCGGAGGCGAAGCGACACGTGGAGGAGTTGCATCAGCAGGTGGACTCCCCGGCCTCTCCGGCGGCGGCGATCACGGCGCGGCAGGCGGCGGCGCGGAAGCGGGCGGGGCGGGAGAGGCAGGAGCGGTTAGAGCAGGCCATCGCGCAGTTACCGGAACTGAAGCGGCGGCAGGAGGAAGCAGCGCGGCAAGCCGGGCAAGGCAAAAGCGGGCAGAAGATTCGAGAGAAAGAGCCGCGGGTGAGCACGACGGATGCGGAAGCGCGGGTGATGAAGATGCCTAAGGGGGGATTCAACCCGGCGCAGAATGTGCAGTTGGCGGCGGACGCCGAGAGCCGGGCGATCGTGGGGGTGGAAGTCAGCCCGGAAGGTTCGGACGCGGCGGGGTTGAGCGCGCCGATGCGAGAACAGGTGGAAAAGCGCACCGGGCGCAAGGTGCAGGAGCACTTAGCTCCCCCTACTGCGCAAGGGAGCTCGGGCGGGGTGGGAGGCCGATTTTCCTACAGCGCGAGAACATCGGGATGGGTTCCGGATCAAAAACATCGAGAAAAGTTCCCCCGTGGGCTACGATCTTTCGCCTACTGAGCGCAGGCTCGAAAATAGCTCTTGACATCCAATTACGATCGGGTTAATACCGATATGGGACTGGCCTCCTGCCAGCGCTTAGTGCCTCTCGGATTCTCCCACCACGAGAGGACAAAATACCGAGAGGACGGAAAGGCAGTCGTCAGTTGTCAGTCATCAGTAACCACTCATTCCCGCGGGGTTGCGCGGGGCATCACTGAAAACTGATGACCAAGGACTAAGTACCGAATACCGAGGAGGGTTCGTCTCCGCGCGGAGAAAGACAAGGTGGCTACCAAGGCACAAAGGCAACAAGATGGAGAATTCCAGCAGAGCCCGCTCTGAGCCCATTCGATTCGCTCAACGTAAACGCTGCGAAAGGTCACGACGAGCGACTGTAGCGCTGACCTTCGGAGCCTGCCCTGAGTACCGTGAACGGGTCGGCACACGCTGAACTCAAGTTCAGCGGCTTGCCATGATGTAATAGAAACAAAATGGGTTAGCAATGGATCGCCAAGATCTTTCAGAAAACTATCTTATTGAAAATAACCCGGTTAGTCTATTCTCGGCTGCCATGGAAAAAAAGCGGGTAAAAAGTGAGGCTAGGCTTCCATAACTTATTGAAAACAAGTGTAGAAAAAATGTCAGCCTTTCAGCTTGCCAAGATGTTAATGAATCCAAAGGAGTTATAGCACTTTGACAAGATGTTGTTGAAAAGAAATGGATTTAAGCAATCGTGAATTCTGAAGCAAAAATGGCAAGTAATGAGTGGAGAGTGACGAGAAAAAGCGAAACCGAAGGGCGGAAAGGCGGGCAGGGCGAGATCCTTCGCAAGGCTTAGGATTACAGCGCAGCGGACAGGGCCACGTCCGCGTGCCTCTTCGGACCCCTCGCGGGGCGACGGTCCTACTTCCCGCGCCCGACACACTTCCTCGCATCGGTCATCGGCAGTGTTAGGTGAAAAGATGAATCAGTTTGCTAACTTCACAAATCACAAATCGCAAATCACCCAACCGCTCAATGACTCGATGTCCCGATGAGCCGATGAACCAATCACTCAATCGCCCGAGGTCTGAGGGCGTTGGAAGCGGCGTAAGCTGCCACGCCCACCAGCGCTCCGGCAACGGCGTCGGCGGCGTAGTGGTAGCGGCCGTAGATGGTGGCGAGCGCCACACTCGCGGCGAGGAACAGGAACAATGCCCCCAGGCGCGGCGCGTGCTTGCGCACGGCCAACGCCACGGCGGTCACTGCCGCCACATGTCCACTGGGGAAAATGCAGGCTTGCACGCTGTAGTGATCGAGCAGCCAGAAATTCCAATTGCGCAGCACTCCGTCAGCCGATGGAGGCGGCCCCGGCACATCACCGAACAGCAGGCGTGGTGGCGTGAGAGGAAAGAAGGGATACACGGCGTAGCAGAAGAGTGTGGCAAGCAGCACCGCAGCCCAAAAGCTGTCCATGGCGCGATGGCCCCTTGCAGCGGCGGGTTCGCCTGCCGCGCTCCGCTGCGGCGCATAGCGGACTGCGGAAACCCCCAGCGGCACCAGCGGGTAGCAGAGCAGATAAGCAAGTTCCAGGTAGCGCTGCAACCACGGCGCCCCGGCTTGCAGCATGGCACGGACGAACTGATTTCGCAGCAAGACGCGGTCCCACTGGATGAATACGTAATCCAGATGGTGGGTGGGATCAGGGGTGAGCAACAACCCTGATTCTCGGTAAGCGACCAGGAGCAACAATGCGGGAAACAGGTCAGCGGCGGCAGCAAGCCAGGGGGCGCGATCGCGATTTCGGCGGAGCGCCATGAGGGTGGCGAGTGTCACCGTGTTGAGCATCATGATGATGCACAGGTCACGCGCGCCAAGATGGAACATGAACGCGGCGAGGGTGATGTAAATGAAGAAAGCGAGGGCGACTTGTTCGGCAATGGAAAGACGGGTGCATATGTCGAAAACCGACGAAATCGGGTGTACTCTGGCCAATCCCAAGGAGGAGGTTTCGCTCATGGTGTCTGCTCCCAGTCAAAAAGCAGCGACGACGGAGAATCACATTTACGCACTCGGCTTGGCATGCGCCTGACTTAATCCGTTGCCACAGGCTGGATACGAGCGTTTCCCTCGCCAAACCAGCGCGCTACGTATCATCTTGAAAATAAACATGTTATATAATTGCTTGGACACGGCACGGCGCCGGCGGAGTGCCATCCAAATCTGGCAAGTGTCACGAAGAGCTGTCACGCTTCGTTACGCAGGTTCGCCCATCTATTCACACTACCGTAACATTTGAGGTGATATAATCTTCTCGTGCGTCAACGCGTCATCATCATTGAAGACGAACGCGATATCGTAGAACTGGTCCGGTATAACTTCCGCAAGGAAGGCTTTGAAGTCGAGAGCTTTCCCCGCGGTCGTGACGGCTTGGAATATCTGCGGCGCAATCCTGCCGATCTCGTGCTTCTCGATATTCTGCTTCCCGACGAAGATGGATTTGAAATTTGCAAGCGCTTGCGCGCCGACGAGCGGCTGAAAGCTCTGCCCGTCATTTTTCTCACGGCGAAGGGCGAGGAGATGGACCGCGTGCTGGGCCTGGAAATCGGCGCCGACGATTACGTGGTGAAGCCCTTCAGCCCGCGCGAACTGGTGGCGCGGGTGAAAGCGGTGTTGCGCCGCCAGGAACGTGTGGCAGAGAAGCGGGAAGTGGTGGAAGCGGGCGCATTGCGTCTCGACACGCGGACGCAGGAAGCGACGGTACGCGGCCGGCCGGTGGAGTTAAGCGCCCTCGAGTTCAAGCTGCTCTATTTCCTGGCTTCGCACCCGCGCCACGTGTTCGATCGCGATCGCCTGCTGGACGAAGTTTGGGGCCGTGACCGCTTTGTGACACCGCGCACCGTGGACGTGCATATTCGCCGCCTGCGTGAGAAAATTGAAGAGCTCCCCAACCGCCCGCAATTTCTCCAAACGGTACGCGGCAGCGGCTATCGCTTTTCCCCGGAAGTCCTGGAAGGCGTGGAGGCGTAGCTCTAAAATACAGTGCTTAGTGGCTAGTGGTTAGTGGCTAGCAACTATCAACCATCCACTGGAAACTCACACCACGGCCCACTATCCACTACCCGCTAGCCACTAAGCACTGCTCTTAAGATGACCTTCCGCAGCTCCCTATTTCGCAAGCTTCTGGCCAGTGCCTTCCTGCTGATTGCGGTAACCCTGGTCGTTCTCGATTTCTACCTCACACGTTATATTGCCGATCGGGAAGTGCAGAGCGTGGAACAGCGGTTGGAAGCGGAAGCGCGCATTCTGCAAACGGAGGCTGCCCAAGTTCCGCGCCCCCAACTGGAAGATTGGGCGCAGCAAGCCGCGCAGCGTTCCGGTGCGCGCATCACGATTGTCGACCCGAAGGGCGTGGCCCTGGCCGATTCTTCCCACGATCCCGCGACCATGGAGAACCACGCCACACGTCCCGAAATCATGGCGGCTTATCGCCAGGGCGTGGGGAGCTCCACGCGCCACAGCACTACCCTCAATCAGGATCTCTGTTATTTGGCGTTGCGCCTGACTTACCACGATGAGCCAGGATACATCCTGCGCCTGGCCGTGCCGCTGGGGGACGTGGATTCCTCCATTGCCGCGTTGCGCTGGCGAATTCTGTGGGCGTCCCTCTATGCCGCACTGGTGGCGCTGATTTTCGCATACTTCTTCTCGCAGTCTTTCACCCAGCGCATCGCGCGTCTGCGCGTCTTTGCGGAAGGGCTGGTGGGCGCGCACTTTTCCCAAGCGCCACTGCCGAATGCCGATGACGAGCTGGGCGCGCTGGGGCGCTCGCTGAGCACCACGGCCTTGCAGCTTCGCGACCTGGTGGACCGGCTGAGTGTGGAGTCGGCGCAGCGCGAAGCGATCCTGGCCAGCATGGTGGAAGGCGTGCTCGCCGTGGACAGCAGTTTGCGCATCACTTTCGCCAATGCGTCGTTTGCCCGCGCGGTGGGTGCACCCAATCCGATTCCCGCCAGGATGCCATTGGTGGAACTCGTGCGCGACCCGGAATTACGCGAGGTTCTGACGCGGGTGTTGACTGCCGGCGAGTCCGTGAAGCGGCGCATGCAGCTTCCCGCGGCGGATCGCGTCTTTGAAGTGCAGGCCGCCCCGCTCACTTCGGGGAGCGCCCGCGGCGCCATTGCCATCCTGCACGACATCACCGATCTCGAGCGCCTGGAGAGGGTCCGCCGGGATTTTGTGGCCAACGTTTCGCATGAGTTGCGAACGCCGCTCACCGCCATCCGCGGTTACGCTGAAACGCTGCTGGAAGGGGCCCTGGAAGACCAGGAAAATAATCGCCGCTTTCTCGAAATCATCAAGGCGCATGCCATCCGCTTGAACAACATTGCCTCGGATCTACTGACGCTTTCGCAACTGGAATCGGGCAAGGCGCGGCCCGAACCAGAGCCCGTCTCGGTGCGTGGGGCCGTGGAGTCGGCCATGCGCACCCTGGAAGCAGAAGCACGGCTGCGCCGCGTCGCCTTGGCCTGTGGGCGCATGGAGCCCGCCCAGGTGCTCGGAGACCGGCTGCAAATCGAGCAGGCGCTGGTCAATCTGCTCGATAACGCCGTCAAGTTCAACCGGCCCTCGGGTGAGGTGCTGATCGAAGTCACGCGCGCCGACGGCCGCGTCAGGATCACCCTCACCGATACCGGCATCGGAATTCCCCACGACGACCTGCCACGCATTTTCGAACGCTTTTATCGAGTTGATAAAGCCCGCTCGCGCGAAGTGGGCGGCACCGGTCTGGGACTCTCCATCGTCAAGCATATCGTCGAGCGCATGAACGGTACGGTCAGCGTCGAAAGCCAGTTGGGTAAAGGCTCAACGTTCACGTTGCTCCTCCCCGCCGCGCCCTGAAGTTCTCCACCTTCCCGCTGCGCGCTGTTCGTTCGACACCCGATGATACAATCGGAACATTACGCCGGAATTGAACGTTCGATTGGCGAAGGTAACAGTGAGCGGCGGTGCGCCTCAGGGTTTGGCGGCGGAAGCGGCGCTCGCCTGCGGTGCGGCCTCGACCACGCCGCGGCGCTGCAAAGCCTCGGAACTCCTTTTGGCGCTTGCCGCGTAGGGCCCCTGCGGACTCAGGCGTAAATAGGTGTCCATTTCTGTCAGAGCCTTGTCGTATTCATGGGTTTTTATGTAGGCGTTGGCAAGCTTGGCATGAAACTCCGTCGGCATATCGGGATGGAGCGACTGTGCGGTTTGAAAATCCTGCACGGCTTGCAGGTACTTCCCCAGGGCAAATTGCGCCGTAGCCAGTTCGTAATGGAAGATCCAGGAATTGGGTGATAGCCGCAAGCCCTCGAGGAGAACCGTCGCGCTATCGGCGGGCTTATTTTCTCTCAGGTAGAGCCGTGCCAACTGGTAAAAGGCATCCAAGTAAGTGCCATCGCAATGGATGGCTTGCTTGTACGCAGCCTCGGCGCTCTCCACTTTACGCTCGGCAAGATCGACCTCCGCCAGGGCGGCCTGCGCTCGCGCGTAGCAGGGATACTCTTGCACGGCCTTCTCCAGGTGGTACCGCGCTTCCTTCGGCTTGTTCTCCCGCCAGGCCCGACTCCCTTTCTCGAACTCCTTGCGGGCGCCTTTCGGAGCCGCCTGATCGGTCAAGGAGGGTAGGGTCGCGAGGTTGACCACAGGTTTGTCGAGGGGAGTGAGGACAATCTTGACGCTGTAATCCACGGTCCAGCCGCCGGTAAGGTCCAGGGTTTCCTGATAGGGCTGAAACTTATCGGCCCGCACGCTCAGGATGTAACTCCCGGCGTCGAGCGCATAGAACTCGAAGGACCCAGTGGAATCCGTTGCACGGCTATCCACCGGTGTCCCGTCTTCCATCTCCAGAGTAACTGTGACCGCCGTCGACAGCGGCTGCCCATCCCTGGTTTGGACTTGACCGTGCACCGTCGCCTTATTGTGCTGGGGCATTCTGTGCTGCGGAGAGGGGAAGGCCGCACACAAGACCACCGTTCCGAAGAGGACGCCCCTCCAAAGGGAAGAGAATCTCTTCACCACAGCTCACCTCCCGGACGGACCTTGCCCGGGCACTCTGGCTGGATCAACGTTGCACTCATAGCACGAACCCCGCCGCAAAGCAACTGGTTTCAGCCGGTGGGTCTCCTTTGAAGACAGGGGGGCGCGGTGCAAAGCTCTGGGCGTGACCCCAGCTACGTTGGTCACCTGATCGTATTACTTGTCATATACATCATACCCTCACGATAGCCAGAGGGCCCCCAAATGGCCACATGTGTCCGTTCCGAAAATGTGTTTACAATGAAAGAGTGCACTCCATTCGGCTGTTTTTGTTAACTCTCGTGCTCGTTGCGCTGCCTGCGGGCCGGGCTGCCGCCGCCGACACTTCTGCTGATTCAGGAACGACTGACCGCAAAGACCTGGTCAACGCCGTCAAGCGTTTGGAAAAGAAACTGGGTTTCCGCCGAACCAAGAACTTCCACAAGGAGTCCGCGGAATCCGCCGTCGCTTATCGCTGCTATTACACCGGCAAACTCGAACTACCTGACTCCTATGAGAAGCTGCAACTTCTCCAGGGAACGAAAACCGGTTGTCCGCTCGACACGAAAAAATACGACGTCTTCTTCTATCCTCTGGAAGCCGCGGGCAGCGGCAAGACCCCTGTCTCCGCCTCGTTGGAGCACGAGTCGGTGGAACGCTTCTTAGTGGTCCCTCGGTGATCACTTCAAAACCGGCCATACGTGAACAGGTCAAAACCGGCCAATGGGAGGCCGTCCGGGACTAAGTTGTTTTACCCTGCCTGCTCCCCTTCTGGCAAGCCGGTTTTAGTTCGCCAGCTTCGCGGGC
>Ga0326728_10017418_pt1 | contig 14403 bp, 11 predicted proteins | sample MB3enrmetagenome_FD_207602 | JGI IMG/M metagenome (GOLD analysis project Ga0326728, IMG submission 207602) | Lab enriched peat soil microbial communities from McLean, Ithaca, NY, United States - MB31MN | ecosystem: Environmental > Terrestrial > Soil > Wetlands > Peat | place: USA: New York...
CAAACGAGCGCCGACGCGGAGCCCGTTAAAGCCTTTATTGATCTCATTGCATTCTCCTGTTGCCACGCCTGAAATTTAATGGTGGCACAAAAATAGGTCAGCAATGTCCATGGTTACAGATATAGCAATCTGTGCCAGCACTGCCGGCATCTCAAGGCTCCAGGGGGATAAACTGCTGCCAGCCTTGCCGGTGGCTTCAATAGCTGGGACAACGACTTCTGACAATGCCGCCCGTCGTTGTCTTTCTCTTTGGTCAGGGATGTCTCAAAGTCTGGATACTATGCCGGCGGAGCCCGATTCGAGTAGGGTGAACGGCAGGGGTGGGAAAGATTGGCCGCGGGTTCCAAAATGCCTGTGAAAACATCGGAAACCGGCGGCGAAATTTGAGGAGAATCCTGGAAAGCCAAATTTGAATGGTGGAACACGCAAAAGCAGATGGAACAATCGTCGTGGCTCTCTCCATCGTCGTGGTGATGAAATGCACACCCGAGAATGAAGAGAGAAAAACAAACGAAGAAGATTAAGGCAAGTTTTCTATTCATTGCGCCAAACTTGACCCGTATGGCTATGTGGGCATTCCTCACTTTGATGCATTTACATGAAAATCCTGATGACAGGTGCGCGAAACTTTGCCTTCCGCCGTGAAAATAACAAATCTCCCAGCCGATGTACATGGCGATTTTTGAAAATGAATCGGCTAATCATGAACGCTACCCGGTATGAGTTGTCGCTCATGGTTTCGATGACTACCATAATACGATGGATTCGGTAATTCGATGAAATAATTCATAAATTCGTATAGCAGCTTGTCAGATGAGCGGCAAAGGGAGGTATAAGATGGACAGAATTTTGGTAACCGGCGCAACCGGACACGTGGGCGGCGCAGTGGCCAGGGTCCTCACGGACAATGGGATCGATGTCAGGGCCGCTACGAGGAAGACAACCCGAATCAAATGGACGGATCGGCTCCAGCCTGTCGTCTTTGACTTTGATGACCCGGGTCTCCACAAAGCCGCGCTCGATGAGATATCGGGCCTTTTTCTCATCGCTCCCCCCCTCGATTTCGATGCCCCGGCAAAGTTGATCCCTTTCATTGACAGGGCCAGGGAGAAGAAAGTCAGGCATGTTGTGTTCAATTCAGCCCTGGGAGCGGACAAAAACGAGCGGTCTCCTCTCAGGATCATCGAGCAGCACTTGAAAAAGTCCGGACTTGCCTACACAATACTTCGTCCCAACTTTTTCATGGAGAACTTCTCCACCGGCTGGGCCGCTCCCATGGTCGAGAGTGGGAAGATCAGCCTGGCGGCCGGTGACGGCAGGACCAGCTTCATTTCGGTCAGCGACATAGCCGAGGTGGCCGCTGCCGCGTTTCGCAAAAAGCTCTATGGGGCCGAATACGACCTGACGGGCCCCGAAGCGTTGAGTTACGGACAGGCGGCCGAAATCATATCGGATGTCTGCGGAAGGACGGTGACCTACCATCCCATCTCGGAAATGGAAATGATGCAGGCCGCCCGAAAAGAGGGGATGTCCGAACGCGGTACTCAGTACATTGCTCAACTCTTCGCCTTGGTGCGCAAAGGTTTGATGGCCGAGATAACCGGGGCGGTCCGCGAAATTACGGGGAAGGCGCCCATTTCGTTTAAAGAGTTCGCTATGAACAGGGCGGAACTCTGTAGAGTGAGTAAAGCTGCCTGATGGCATACCGGGGTGGCCTGATCGAAGCTCTTCATCTTGCCGCCCCCGGGTTTTACTTTTCATCCCTGCGGACGTCGAGTGTGGAGCGGAAGGCTGCGGGGAAGCCCCATTCCAACAAATCCGGTTCCGAGTCGTCGAGTTCCTTCACTTCGCCGGTTACCGTAAAGATAACCCGTTCGCAGATATTGACGGCCCGGTCGGCGGTTCGCTCCAGGTTGTGGGCAACCCACATCAGGTTGCTGGCGCTCTCAATGTTGCGCGGGTCCGAGATCACAGAGGCCATCAGTTCCCTGTAGATCTGTTCGTATAGAAGGTCAACTTCCGGATCGTGCGAGGCAATTTCTCCGGCCATCTCGACATTGCGCCCGGTAAATGAGATGAGCGAACTCTGAAGCATATCGGATACCAGTCCTGCCATCTGGGGGATATCCATGGGTGGCGTTATCGGAGGTTGTGTTCCGAGTTTTATGGTATTTCTCGCATTGCTCTTGGAATAGTCGGCGATTCTTTCAAGCTCGGTTGCTATATGGAGCACGGCCGCCAAAGTGCGCAGGTCCGTCGCCAGGGGTTGTTGCCTTGCAATCAGGGCCAGGGTGTCCGATTCGATGGCGAAGCGCCTCCGGTTGAGGACCGAGTCCGCGGTGATCATCTGTTTTGCAGCGTCGATATCCCGGTTTCTCAAAACTTCGATCGACTCGACAACGGTGTGATGCACCATGCCGCCAAAGTCGAAGAGTTCATTTTGGAGCCTTTCCAATCCATTTTCCAGGGCGCTTCTCGACATTGAATCTCCCCTCGGTCAGGCCTGGGCGGGTTTATCCCGCCCTGCCGGTAATGTAGTCTTCCGTGAGTTTCTGGTTCGGTCGGGTGAAGATGCTTTCGGTTATGTCGAATTCAACCAGTTCGCCGAGCCAGAACAGGCCTGTATAGTCCGAAGCCCGGGATGCCTGCTGCATGTTGTGGGTAACGATAACGATTGAGTAGTCTTTCTTGAGTGCCTGTATCAGTTCCTCGACCTGGAGGGTCGCGATCGGGTCAAGGGCGGAGCAGGGTTCGTCCATCAGGATCACTTCGGGTTTTACCGCTATGGTCCTGGCAATACAAAGCCTTTGCTGCTGGCCGAGAGACAGGGCCAGGGCATCCTCTTTCAGCCTGTCTTTTACGTCGTCCCAGAGAACTGCGCTCCGAAGACTCTGCTCGACTATATCGGAGAGTTCTCCATGATTCTTATTGAATCCAAGCACTCGAGGACCGAATGCGATGTTGTCGAAAATGGATTGAGGGAAGGGGTTGGGACGCTGGAAAACCATTCCGATCCGCCTGCGCAGCTCAACCACATGGGTGCCGGGGCTGTAAATGTCACGCCCGTCGAATTCGACCCGGCCTTCCACCCTTGTGCCTTTAATCGTGTCGTTCATCCGGTTGAGGCAGCGCAGAAAAGTCGATTTGCCGCACCCTGAAGGCCCTATGAGCGCGGTTATGCGTCGATCCAGAATGGACATCGAGATGTTGCTGAGGGCAAGTTTTTTGCCGTAATAAAAATTAAGGTTTTCTACCCTGATTTTTTCCATCTATCCGCTTTCGGGCTATCCGAAACGGCCCGTAATGTAGTCTTCCGTCCGCCTGTCTCGAGGTGTCGTGAATATCTCCGTTCCAGGCCGGTATTCGATGAGGTCGCCCATAAGAAGGAAAGCGGCCTGGTCCGCCACTCTTGCTGCCTGCTGTATGCTATGCGGAACGATGATGATCGTATAGAACTGCTTGAGTTCCTGCAGGGATTCTTCGACCTTGCGCGTTGAAATCGGGTCCAGACCCGAAGTCGGTTCGTCGAGCAGCAGCACTTCGGGCTCCAGCGCCAGGCTCCTGGCTATGCAAAGCCGTTGCTGCTGGCCTCCCGAAAGAGCGGTTGCCGGGCTGTCCAGCCGGTCCTTTACTTCGTCCCATATGGCTGCCTGGGTGAGACAGCGCTCGACGATCTCCTCGATCTTGTGGCGATCCCGCATCCCTGCCAGCTTCAAACCGTAGGTCACATTTTCCCGCACGGTCCCCGGAAGAGGCAGGGGGAGCGCGAAAACCATTCCGACACGGCGCCGCAGGATTGCGATGTTGGTGTCCGGGTCGTAGACGTTTTTGCCGTCCAGCAGGACGCGCCCCGTCATGCGTGTATCTTCCACCATGTCGTTGAGCCTGTTGATGAGGCGCAGCAAGGTTGTCTTTCCGCCTGCCGCCGGGCCGAAAAAGACGGTCACGGAGTTGCGCGGCACTTCCAGTGTAATATTGCGTAAGGACTGGTAATCGCCGTAAAAATAGTTGATGTCCTCGATGAATATTTTAGGCTCTACCATTGCCGCCTCCTGCGGAAATAGCTTCGCAGGACGGTCGCCGCAATGTTCATGGACAGGACGAGAATGAGCAGAACGAGCGCCGTGCCGTACTGAACGCTGATGGGCATTCCCGGCACCTGGGTGCTTATTACGTAGAGGTGGTAGGGCAGCGCCATGACCTGGTCGAAAGGCGATTGCGGCAGGCGGGGCAGATAGAAGGCGGCAACGGTAAACAGGATCGGGGCGGTCTCCCCGGCGGCCCGCAAAAGCCCGAGGATAGTGCCGGTTATTATGCCCGGCATGGCCTGGGGAAGCACGATATTGCGGATACCCTGCCAGCGGGTGCCCCCAAGACTTGCGCTGACGGTGCGGAATTCCATGGGTACGGCTCGGAGCGCTTCTTCGGATGTGCTGATGATGACCGGCAGGGTCATGATGGCCAGGGTCAGCACACCGGCCAGGATCGAGGTCCCCATGTGCAGGAAAAGCACAAATATGCCGAGTCCGAAAAGCCCGTACACAATGGAAGGAATGCCCGCGAGGTTTACGATCGCAAGCCGGATGGCCCTCGTCATCCATGTGTCTCTGGCATATTCGGACAGGTAAACCGTTCCGGCGACCCCGACCGGGATGGCCGCAAGAGCGGTGCCGATAGTCAGCAGGAGCGTTCCGACTATGGCAGGGAAAATGCCCCCTGCTTTCATCCCCTCGTAAGGCATGCCGAAAATGAATTCCCAGGAAATGGCTCTTGCGCCTTCAACGAAAATAATGCCGATCACGATCAAAATGGGCGCAACCACGGCTATCGCCGACATGGTCAGCACAGCGAATCCTATCCGTTGCGTCCAATACCGGTTCATCAGCGCAAACCCCCCTTTCGGCGTTTTTTGAAAATTGCGCTTGCCGCTACAATATTGATGATAAAGGTGAGAATGAAAAGAATGATCCCGATCCCAAAAAGAGCATGATAGTGGACGCTCCCGCTTGCAACCTCTCCCATCTCGGCCGCCACTGTAGCCGTCATGGTCCTCACGGGCATGAAAAGCGATCCCAGGCTCAGGGGCATCCGGGCCGCATTGCCCGTAACCATCATGACCGCCATCGTCTCACCGATCGCGCGGCCCATACCCAGCATCACGGCCATCGCGATGCCGGAGCGCGCGGCTGGGACGACCACCCGCCAGATAGTCTGCCACTTGGTAGCCCCCATCGCAAGCGCGGCATCCCGGTAATTCTTCGGCACACTGTCCAGGGCGTCCTCTGCCACACTGATAATTGTGGGAAGGGACATATAAGCCAGTAGCACCGCGCCGGTAAAGGCTGTGAGGCCGGTTGGAGCGTTCAGGGTATTGCGCACCATGGGCGCCAGGACGTGCATTCCGAAAAATCCGAGGACCACGGAAGGGATCCCGGCTAGGACTTCGATCAATGGTTTCAGAATCTCGCGAGCCCAGTTCGGGGACGCTTCCCGGACAAACACCGCCGTTGCAACTCCAAGGGGAAGGGCTATCAGTATTGCGGCTACCGTTACGTAAGCCGATCCGAGGATCAGGGGCAGGGTGCCGAAAGAATCGAAGGTGGGATACCACCGCGTCCCGAATAAATTACCGGGAGATACCTCCCACAGTACAGGCAGGCCCTCCCTGAGCAGGAAGAAAAAGATGAGGAGAACGAAGCCGATCGTTGAAAATCCCAGTACGCGAATGGAGGACTCGATAACGAACTCGCTCCAGGATTTCCCCGCTGTTTCGGATGAACCGGCTATCCGCCTCAGAAGCCTCTGCAAAATTTTTCTATAAAGGGACAAAGCCCAGTTTGGCGACGAGGGTCTGGCCACCGTTGAGTATCCATTCGATGTAGTCTTTTATCTGTCCCGCGGGTTTGCCCGCCGTATACATGTAAAGCGGACGCGCAATTGGATAGGAACCGTCTTTGACAGTCCCGGCCGACGGGACAATATAGGGGTCATGCTCGCTTTTCGAAACCGAGATGACTTTCAGGTCCCCGGTCACATAACCGAGTCCGTCATAACCGATTGCATTCGGGTTTTGGCGAATTTCACTGCTGATTCCTTCGCTCGATGGCATCAGGAGGGTGTCCGGGGAAAACAGAAGTTCGCTTTTACGGTCTCCCATTCGGATCACATTTTCCAGGAAATAGACATAAGTCCCTGAATTCGACTCTCTGGACAGGAGCACAATAGGCCTGTCCTCGCCCCCCAGTTCCACCCAGTTTTTGATCTTGCCCGTGTAGATAGCTGAAATCTGCTTCAGGCTCAGATGTTGGACCGGGTTGGAAGGATTGACTACTACGGCGATTGCGTCCCGCGCGACAATGATTTCAACCGGATCGATGCCGTTTGCCTTCGCGGCCGCCATCTCCTCGGGTTTCATTTCCCGGGATGCGTTCGCGATCGCAACCGTACCGTTGATCATGGCGGCGATTCCCGTTCCACTGCCTCCTCCCGTAACCGATATGCTCACATCCGGGTGCGCCCGCATATAAACTTCAGCCCATGCGAGCGCCAGGTTTACAAGAGTATCGGACCCTTTATTTTCAATGGTCCGGCCGGTGCCGCCCGGTTCCTGAGCAGCCCCCGGCTTTTCATTGCTGCAACCTGGTAACGCAATGGCGCTCATTACCAAGGCAAAACAGACCGCCAGCAATGGAAGCCCGAATGCCGGCCTCGAAGGACCGGATTGCCCAATTCCGATATCTGTCACCCAACCTCCGTTTTAGATCCGGTCCCAATGCTCGATTTGGTTTCCCGCAACCAGGCCGAAATGTCGTTGTTCCATCCCCGAACCTTCAAGTATCCGTGAAAAGCCCGCAAAATAATAAAAATGTCTCAGGGCACCGAGTTCTATTGAGAGGCTTTTACCGGTGAGTTTGTTTGCAAGAAGGGTCCAACCCTGAATTCCTGGATAGATTATAAGAGATGCATTCCAAATTCAATTTCTTTCGCGCAAAGGGATGCGGAGAAGCTCAAAGAGTCCCGTTAACTGCAGGAAAAAAACCTGGTTCGCAACGGCGCTTCAACCATTCTCCGGGCCGCTTCCGATCGAGTCGATTTGCCGTTGCGCGGCCTGCGCCCCGGGGTGGTTCCACCAGCCGCCGCCCAGTGCCTGGAACAGCGCCGCGGTGTCGGTGAAACGGTTGCCCTGGGCCTGCACGAGATTGATCGACGCCTGCTGATAAGTCTGCTCGGCGTTAAGCAGCGCCAGGTAGCTGATATCGCCCAATTCCAACTGGCGGCGCGCGATGGCGAGGCTTTCGGCGGCGGCCTGCTCGGCGGCGACGGCCGCTTTCAGGGCTTCGGCGTCGGATTGGATAGCCGTGAGCGTATCGGCCACGTTTTGGAAAGCGGTCAGCACGGCGCTGCAGTACTGCGCCGCCGCCTGGTCGTAAGCGGCTTCGGCGGCGCGTTGCCGGTGCAGCAGCGTGCCGCCCTGGAAGACCGGCTGAGTAAGATTTGCCGCCAGGCCCCAGAAGCCTGCGCCGGGAGTGAAAAGTTGGGCGATTGCAGGGGCGGCGGTGCCGATATTGGCGCTCAGGGTAATATTGGGCAGACGGTTGGCGACGGCCACTCCGATCTGGGCGCTGGCGGCATGCAACAGATCTTCCGCGGAGCGCACGTCAGGTCGCTGCTCCACGAGCTTGGAAGGAAGGCTGACGGGTAGATCTTGCGGCAGTTGCAGCGATGAGAGATCGAACTGCTCGGTGATTGACTCGGCCGGAAAACGGCCGGCCAACCGGGCCAGCAGGTCGCGTTGTTGCGCCAGTTGCTTTTCGAGCGTTGGCAAAGTGGCCTGCGCCTGAGCCAATGCCGCCTGCTGCGCGACCACATCCGCTTTGGCGACCTGGCCCAGGGCGTATTGGCGTTTCAAAAGTTCGAGCGACTTGCTCTCGATCTCTATGATTCGCGTGGTCGCGGTTATTTGTCCGCGCAAAGCCGCCTCCTGAATCGCCGCGGCGACCACATTAGAGGTCAGCGTCAGGTAAGTCGCTTCGACTTGAAAGCGCTGCGAGCCCGCCTGCGCTTTGAGCGTCTCAACCTGCCTCCGTATGCCGCCGAACGCATCCAGCGTGTACGCAACGGTGACTTGCGCGGTGTGGAGGCTATAGGTATAAATGCCGCTGGCCGTCGGGCTGCCCAGAGATCCGGCGGTCTTTTGGCGCGTTGCGCTGTAGCCTGCATCGATGCTTGGGTAAAAGGCTCCCTCCTGTGCGTAGACGTTTTCCCATGCGACACGCAGTGCGGCTTGAGCGGCCCCCAAATCCGGGTTGGCCTTGAACGCCTGCTCGATCAGATCGTTCAGCGGCTTCGAATGGAACATCGTCCACCATTGACCGGGGATGTCTTTATCCTGCAAAAAGCGCTGAGCCTCGCCGCCGGGGACTTCGACGGATTCGGTCTGCTCAGGCAGGGGCTGCGGTGTGTAGCGCTCGACTTTAGGCGCGGCCGGCCGTTGGAAATCCGGCCCGACGGCGCATCCCGTCATGAGCATAAAGGCAGTGAACAGAAAAAAACCTTTTGTTGACCACATCTTTTACCCCATTCTGGGTCGGGCTTTCGCCGGATTGACGTAGCGGGCAGTGAGCGAATCAAACTGTTTCTCCTGTTTACTGTTCGCTCTTCACTGTTTTTCGGCGTTCAATCCAGCGCTCCAGCGAGAAGTAGCAGGTCGGCAGAATGAACAGCGTCAGCAAGGTGGCGATCATCAAGCCGCCCACCACCACGGTAGCCAGGTTGCGCTGCACGTCCGTGCCGACCCCGGTGGCCAACGCCGCCGGAAGCATTCCCACAGTCGCAACGGTAGCAGTCATGAGCACCGGGCGGAAACGCTCGACGGCGCCGGAAAGGACGGCCTCGCGAAGGGGGATCCCTTGATCGCGCACCCGGTTGATATTGGAGACCATGATGATGCCGTTTTGCACGGCCACACCGAACAGCGCGATAAAGCCCACAGCGCTGGCCACATTGAGCGTCTCGCCGGTGATGTGGAGTGCGATCAAACCGCCCAGGGTCGCAAGCGGTACCGCCCCCAGGACCAGAATCGCCAGGCGCATCTTGCCGAACTGGGCAAACAGGAACACGAGCATCAGGGACAACACGAGGCCCATTATCAGCGTCAACCGCGCCTGGGCGCGTTGCTGGCTTTCGAATTGCCCGCCCCACGCCAGGTGATATTTTTCGGGGTCGAAATGCACCGACCGGTTAATCTTGCTCTGGGCCTCCGCCAGGTAATCGGACAGGGCGCGGTCCCTGTTATCGATCCGAACGAGCAGTTCGCGGTGGGTCATCTCATGCGTGATAGTGCTCTCGCCGCTCTTTAGTGCGATTTTGGCGACCTGTGAGAGCGGAATCTGGGCCCCGCCCGCCGTATTGAGCACCAGGTTGCCCAGCGCCTCCGGGCTGTTGCGGGTGGCTCGCGGGAACCGCACGGTAACGCCGTACGTACGGTCCTGTACGTAGACGGTGCCGACCGATGCCCCGCCGACCCCCGTCTGGATCAGGCTGGTGATGTCGGATACATTGATGCCGTAGCGGGCCGCCGCCGCGCGATCGATGTCGATGACGATCTGGGGGATCGGAGGTTCCTGAAAAATGGAGGCTTCCGCTGTTCCCCGGATTCCCTGCAGCACCTTTACGATATCGCCGCCGATACGACGCAGTTCCTGGAAATCGTCGCCGAAAATGCGGATGACAAGCGGGCTGTGGGCGCCGCCGATAACGTCGTAGACCATGTCGATAATCGGCTGACTGATGCCGATGTCAAATCCCGGTAACTCCTTCATCCGGGCGTTCACACGGCGCAGAAAATCCTCCCTGGTGTCGCCTTTGGGCCAGGTATTGTAAGGTTTCAGCCCGACCGGGGCCTCGATGTGGGAAGGCGTCCAGGGGTCGGTCCCGTCGTCATTGCGTCCAAGCTGGGTGATTGCGTAAGATACTTCCGGGAATTCGAGAAGAGTGCACCTCAGCTCGCTCGCCATCTCGCTGGCCTTATCGAGCGACAGGCCGGTCGGCAATTGCGCCTGCAGCCACAGGGCGCCTTCATCCAGTTCGGGCAGAAATTCCCGGCCTGTGGTCATGCCCAGGCCGACTACGGCTGCCAGTGCCGCGATACCGGCTATGTAGGCGATTTGAGGCTTGCCCAGCATGCCTTCGAGGGATCGGCGGAAACCGCGCTGCAACCATTGGAGCGGCCGGTTGCGGAAGACCGGCCGGGGTTTGCGCAGCGCCATGCAGGCGAGGCCGGGAATCAGGGTGAAAGTGCACAGCAGCGCCCCCAACAGGGCCAGGCCCACGGTATAAGCCATCGGTAGGAACAGCTTTGCTTCGGCCCGCTCGAACGCAAACAGCGGCAGGTAAGCTGTGATAATGATCAGTGTGGCAAAGAAAATCGGCCGCGCCACCTGGCACGTTGCCGAAAACACGTCATCTTCGCTCAGGCCGACGGCTGGATTGGCCTCGCGCCTGCGCAGGATGGTCTCGGTCACCACAATGGCGCCGTCTACGATAATGCCGAAGTCGATCGCCCCAAGCGAAAACAGGTTGGCCGACATCTTCGTCAGGTTCATCACTATGAAAACGACGACCAGGGCAAACGGTATGGTCACCGCGGCGGTAAGGGCGGTGCGCGGACTGCCGAGAAAGGCGATCAGCACTATACACACAAGCGCAATGCCGTAGGAGACGGTATGTGAAACCTTGGTCACCGTCATCTGGACAAGATCGTCGCGATCGATGTAGGGGACTATGCGCACCCGCATGGGGCCGAGCTGTTTGCCCAGTTCGGCAACCTTGGCATGAATGCCCTCCAGGACCCTTGAGGGATTTGCGCCCTTGAGCATGACCACGATGCCTTCAATCGTGTCGGGATTGGCGTCTTTGCCAAGAATCCCCTCGCGTTCCTGGTGGCTGTATGTCAGCTTGCCGAGGTCATGCAACAGTATCGGCACCCCGTTGCGCTGCGTCACCACGATAGCCCCAAGGTCGCCCAGCGTGCGCACAAGGCCTATGCCGCGGATGACATAACCCTGATCGCCTCGCGAGATTCGGCTGCCGCCCGCGTTCGAGCTGTTGTTGTTGATCGCCGTGACCACGTCGTTTAGGCCGATGCCGAAATTCTGGAGCTGGACCGGGTCCAGCTCCAGTTGGTACTGCAGGGTAAAGCCGCCGAAGTTGGCAACGTCGGCTACTCCGGCCAACTGTTTTAACGCCGGGATTACGGTCCATTTCTGGATCTCCGAAAGTTCCATCAGGTTCTTCGTATCGGATTCCAGCGTATAGCGGTAGATTTCGCCGACCGGACCGCTCACCGGGTCGAGGCCCGGCTGGATGCCCGGCGGCAGATTGACGTCGTTGATTCGTTCCATGATGCGCTGCCGTGACCAATAATCCTCGGCGCTGTCATTGAATATTATCGTGATAAGAGATAGGCCGAAGGTACTGCTCGAACGCATGTTCGACAAGCCGGGCGTTCCCGCCAGGGCGCGCTCCAGGGGGATCGTTATCAGTTGTTCGACCTCCTCGGAAGCCAGCCCCGGCGCCTGAGTGATGACCTGCGCGGTAACGTCGCCGATGTCCGGATACGCCTCTACCGCCATCTTTGTCCAGGAGTAATAGCCGTAACCCGCAAGCAGGAGCGCCACGATTATTACAACGAACCGTTTGCGGATACAGGTGCCGATAATTTTATCAATCATTTACCAGCACCCCGCCCTTGACCACGATGCGATCGTTCGGACTCAATCCCTGGTCGATTCGCGTGCCGTCACCTTCTCCGTAACCGGGCATGACCGAACGTTTGACGAAGGTCCAGGGCGCAACCTCGAGGAGCACAATGGTGCTGTCGTTATCCATGAGCAGGGCCGAGTTCGGCACGAACACCGCCGAATTCTGAGGTACGTTGAATTTAGCGTTCGCAAACATATTGGGTTTTAACTTGCCGTCCGGATTGGCGAATCCGATTCGCACCTTCGTGCGGCGCGTATCGGGTTCCTCAACGGCGCTCACGAATGACACGTTGCCGTGAAAGACCTGGTTCGGATAGGCGGAAAAGGACACATCGACCGACTGACCTTTGTCAATGAAAGCAATGTCGCTTTCGGGCACCATCGCAGTGACCCACACCGAATCGAGGTTCGAAATCGTCATGAGCGAGGCGGTCGGATCGTTTGCAAATGCGCCCGAGGCGGTCGTAAGAGAGGTGATGCTTCCGGCGATGGGCGAAATAAGGGTCAGGAGCCGTGACTTGCCTTTGGTCTCGCACGACACGCCGATCTCCTTGAGCCGCGCTTCGGTCCGGTTGAACTCCGCCTCGGCCTGGGTGTAATCGTTCTCAGCCTGCTCCAGGTCCTTGAGGGGACCCCCTCCGGCTTCGTGCACACCTCGCGCGCGCTCGAGACTGCATTTGGCGCGCTTCAGCGCCGCGCGCGCTTTGTCGTCATCGGCATAAGCCATGGCCAGATCGCCCGAATCGATCACGGCGAGGGGCTGATCTTTCTTGACCTGGTCGCCCAGTTGGACGTTGAGCTTTACCACTTTGCCCGCCACAGGCGGCAGGATGTTGACCGTGCGCGCGGGGTCGGCCTCAACCGCAGCCGGCAACTGCAGCGCGCGCGGGCTGTTTTTCACTGCAACCGGCTGCACCTCCAGCCGTAAACGCAGCCCGGACCCCTCGGGGATGATGATTTTGTCGTCCTGGTGGATAAGGGCCTGCGCCTTGCTGTCCGAATTGTCCTGAGCGGATGCTTGGCCGGCAGGGTTGGGCATCCGGGCGCCCAACCAGAAACCGATAACAAAAATCAACACTGCGCAGCCCGCCAGAAACAATCGTATTCGAGAAAAGTGGCTCAACATGGACATGGGATGCTCCTAACAATTTCCATTGAATTCGACTGCAAGCTACACTCTGAAAACGAGGAGTTAGTTAGCACTAACATTATTTGAGGTCAAGAACATTTTTTGCCCCGATTCAACCCGTCCATCGTCTCATCTGTGGTTCCAATCACGCTCGTCACCCACGGGCGCCGCGCGGCAAGCCTGAGCCCGGGTTCCGAATCAACCATGTGCCAACCTGAAATTAGAGCCCGCGGGATTGTTTCCATACTGGCGGCGCGGGGCCTCCAGCCTCATGATAAGAATTGCGATAATAGGCTAAATTATCTGTTAACTGACGGGAAACCGGGAAGGTCGGGCAAACTCAGGCGGGCCGCGAACCCATTGGTGGGAAAGGACGAAAGTTGAGTGAAATTCCGACTTGTTGGGCCGGCAACTGCCGGATACCAGTGTTGCGATGTACAAAAGAAAAAGGAACAGGATTACCTGCGCCGTCTGGAAGGCCTTTACGATCATGCACGCCAGGCACGGCTGGGCAGTTCCCCCTTCCAGCCCGTCACTTGCGGCGCAGGAAGCCGGTTCACAGGCAATGGACTGAAAATCGGCCTCGCTGTGGGTTAAATTGACCAGGGCGGTGACGGTGAATATGAATACAGCCAGCAAAAAGCTCAATGACCGCAACGTCCCGGTTTTGTAACTTACGGCGCCGAAAATCAATTTCATTTCTCCTGCAAGCGACAATCCCAAATTTACTATAATCGACGGGCGCCGTTTCGTGTCAAGCAAAATTCGGATGATGGTCATAGCGCATGATCCTGAACTCAGAATGCCCAGGTCGGGCGGAGTCCGTTCCGGCGGCTTTCAAACAGGCTGATGTTCATATACTCACCGGCCCTCCGGGCGGCGAAAGCCGCAAACAACGAAGACCGGAGCGCAGGACAAATTTTCAAAGCCGATTGTAAATCTCTCGCAGATGGTCGATCCAGATATCTACAATCTCCGGATATTCGGCGGTTCCCTTGAGCACGGCTTCACAGGTGAAGCCCTCCTTGCTCAGGATCGACTTCCAGCTCTGCGGTTTGTCCCCGGCCATATCGTTTAGAGCGTGGTCACCGGCTACGGCCATAAAAGGCATGAGGTAAACCTTCTTGACTTTTTTCTCTTTAAGTTTCGGCAGGATGTCGTTTATGCCGGGGTAGCCTTCCACTGTGGCGAGGAAAACATTTGGATCGAGTTCCTGCAACAGGTGATGCATGGCCAGGTAAACGGCATCGGAAGGGTGTTTTGCATCACCGTGCCCCATGAGCAGCACGGCCTCACCCGGCTTTCTTCCCTCAGGGATATTCTTCAGCATGGCTTTGACCGCCCGTTCCATATCTTCATGCGAAGAAAGAAGCGGCCAGGCAACCTGAATCTGCTCGAACCCCCCGGCCATCTGTCCGAAAAGGCGGGCATTCTGGTTGAGTTCGTGAAATTCCTTTCCGGGAATGGTTTGCAGCGAAACTACCGCAACATGCGTGTAGCCTTCATCCATCA
>Ga0326728_10017420_pt1 | contig 14402 bp, 10 predicted proteins | sample MB3enrmetagenome_FD_207602 | JGI IMG/M metagenome (GOLD analysis project Ga0326728, IMG submission 207602) | Lab enriched peat soil microbial communities from McLean, Ithaca, NY, United States - MB31MN | ecosystem: Environmental > Terrestrial > Soil > Wetlands > Peat | place: USA: New York...
AAGAAGGTGGAGTTGGAGAAGCTCAAGCAGGATTACAAGGACAAGATAGACCAGCAGAAGCTGCAAACAAAGTAAAGGAGTGCCTTATGCGTGTGACAACAGGGATATTCATCATGACGCTCACCGTCTTTCTCGGCATGGCTCCTACCCTCCGGGGGGCGGACACGAAGCCCGCCGACACGAAGAAGCCTGCTGCCGCGGCCCCCGCTGACGCAAAACCTTCCCCAAAACCGGCTGCCGTGAATCCGGTTGAGAAGAAGCCCGGGGTCGTCGCCGTGGTCAACGGGTCTGATGTGCCAATGGATGATTTCTTCCGCGAGCTCCTCCGGGTGGAGCGCCTCGTCCTCAACGGAGGGAGAATCCTTACCTGCCCGCAGATCACCCGCCTCCGGACGGACGTAGCGGAAGGGCTGGTCCGGCGCGAGCTTCTCTTTCAGGAGAGCAAAGGCAAGGTAAAGGTCACCGACGCGGAGATCGCAACCGAGGTGAAGAAGCTCAAGGACCAGTACGCCAGCGAGAAGGATTTTGCGGCTACTTTAGGTTCCATGAACATCTCACAGGCTTCCTTGAGGGCCCAGGTGGAGCGTGCCCTCTCTATCCAGAAGTACATGGATACCTTTGCCGCGAAGGCGAGTGTGGACGATAAGGAGATATGGGCCTACTACGACAAGAACCGGGCTTCCTTCCGCCAGCCCGAACAGGTGAAGGCGAGCCAGATCCTCATCAAGACGGACCCGGGTTGGGATGAGGCCAAGAAGGCCGCTGCCAGAAAGAAGATCGACGACATACGGGTAAAGCTCAAGGCAGGCCAGGACTTCGAATCCCTCGCCCGCACCTATTCGGAAGACCCGAGCGGACCCAAGGGGGGCGATCTCGGCTACATCCGAACCGGCCAGGTGCTTAAACCCTTCGAGGAAGCCCTCTTCGCACTCAAGCCCGGGGAGACAAGCGACGTGGTGGAGACAAGCCTCGGCTATCATATCATCAAGGCCGTCGACCGCAAACCCGAGACAACCATCCCCTTCGAGAAGGTGAAGGACCAGCTGCGCACTGCCCTGAAGCAGGAGAAGGGCCAGAAGGAGGCGAACGCCTCTGTCGCCAAGGTGAGAGAGAAGGCCAGGGTAGACATCTTCCTGCCCCCGGAAGAATAGGCCCCTTCCCTCCCGGCTCGACATCCCTGTTCCCAAAGGTTCATTCTCAAAACAATCCCCCTCCCCTCATCAAAGGAGAGGGGGATTGTCGCCTCCCCATAATTCACCGATTATTCATCGGTCTGTGATCATCGTGACACACTGAACGGGTAGACTCGTCCCATGCAAGGCGGACTTACGGGCAAGCGCAGCCGTTTCGCAAAGGGACAAAGGGCTTAGGGACCCGCGACGGGCAGGAAGTTTAAAAGAACTTTAATACCCCTTTCATAAAGGCGCAACAATGGTCGGTTACACTGGAGTCACGCGAGACATCAGAGCAGGAAGAGGCCGGACCTGCAGGCTCGGAGCTTCGGAAGGTGAACGAGAGGGGCAGACGGGTTTGGTCTCATAAGAAACAGGGAAGTGCGGGTACTTTGCTGACGTAGCCCCCCAGGGGGTACCAGAAAGCCCGAATCGAGAGCCGCCGCGACTGACTCGGGCGTTCTTTAACGCGGGGCACAAAGAAAAGGAGGTGATAAGCAGAACAAAACAAGAAAGGTAAGGATGTGGGGAAATGGGGGCACTAGGACCTAGAGACCCCATGCTTCAGAAAAGGCCAAAACCCGGGCGACCGGGTGACGGAAAGCCCACGGGCCCTAAAAAGAGAGAGGGCGGCCGGACTGCCTGGAGAGAAGATAAGGAACATCGCTTCAAAATAACGCAGGAGGAATGATTATGAAGAAGCTTATCGGCATCATGGCAGTCGGCCTGCTCCTCTTCGGCTTTGCCGGACAGAGTATGGCCACCACGGCCGCCTCGGCGGGCTTTTTTGCCGCCGGCGACCTCATCAGGGTCGTCTACGACACGAGCTACAACGCCCTGGGAGTCCCCACGGGGGGAACCTACGAGACCGCAACCGACCTGGGCAGCGTTGGCAGCCTCACCGCCCTGACCGCCACAACCGTGGTGGGCGACAACTTCACCCAGTTTACGAACCCGGCCGCTTACAACACCCTCCAGGTGGCCTACTTCGTCGAATCGGGATCCATTACTAGCAGTAGCAGTCCTCTGTACATCGGCTCCACGAGCGCAACCCAGCCGACGCCGGGGAGTTCCGCCAGCACACTGAACGGCGGAATGAGCAACGTGTTGATCACTTATGGGAATGCAACATTACTCGGGACGGACAGCATCCAAATCAAACAGAGCGCGACCAATAGCTATTGGGGTATCATGGACGCCTCGGTTCCCGGAAGCTTTTCGCAGTTTATCGGTGGCGGCCTCGGTGAGTCGGGCCTCGCCTCCCTCGCCACAGGCGGCAACGTCCAGGAGAGCCTCTATGGATATTATGAGGGTCCTGGGAGAGGATCAAACCCCATCACGGAGGGTGTGCTCAAGATGAACAACGGCCAGACCCTCGACGTCGAGACCTTCGTGAATGGTTCGGGCCAAGGGGAGTCGGAAATCGTCGTGGAAGGAGCCCCTGTGCCCATTCCCCCGAGCCTGCTCCTCCTGGCCCCGGGCCTCTTCGGCCTGATCGGCCTCAGGAAGAAGGTTAGGTAGCAAGGATGAAACGGATCGAAGACGATCCGGCAAAGAGACCCTAACGACTAACGACTTAGGAAAAGGAGAAGACACATGAAGAAGCTTATGACGGTTTTAGCGGTGGGAGCGCTGATGCTCTCCATGGCAGGGATCGCCGTTGCTGCAGATGTGGACATCAACATTTACGGCTCGTCGGCGCAGTACAAGTTCTGGACCGTTGAAGCAGTTCCGTTCCTGCAGGCACAAGGTTGCACCATCGCTGCGGCGAACACCCTGTCCGTCGACACGACGACTAGCACGTGCCCGAATGGCGCAAATGCGTGCACCGCCAACGGCGGATGGCCCGCAGGCGTCAACTGGCACGGCGTGAAGTACTTTATTGCCTCGGCGACGGCGTGCCCTGCCGCCGTATCGACCAACGGTAACGTAAATATCAGAGTCGCCGCCTATGACTCCAATGACGGCATTCAGGCTGCCCTCGGCCATACGAACCCGCTCGACGTGGGTGAATGTGTGGGCAACCAGAGAACCCAGCTCGCCACGGTAGCAGGAGGCAATAACGTCAATAATTTCGACTGCTACCCGACGACGCTCGGAGCCTCCGATGTGAACGGCACGAGCCTTGTCCAGAACACCACGGGATGGTTCGACGGCCCTGCCGGTCCTGCTTCGCCGAACAAAGCAGATTCAGTTTGTCTCATAAGCAATGGGGCGACTTGCGGTACGGGAGCCGGCACTGCCGGTCCTCAAATCAACATCGACCTCGGTCACTTCGTTGCCAACAATACCGCCGGAGCCAGCTACAGGCTCGTCCCGACGCAGACCTGCGGCGCGGGCAGCGGCCTGACCGACTACCACCCCCTCGTCGTACCCTGGGGCTTCTTCGCGAACAAGGACGCGCAAACTACGGGCGATGGCCTGCTCCAGCCTCACTTCACCAACTTAACCCCGGCCATGATAGCCCTGATCCTCTCGGGCAACGTGTTTGACTGGCATCAGTTCTACCCCGCCATTCCCGCTAACTCGTTTATCAATCTCTGCCTCCGCGTCGGCGGCTCTGGGACTATGGCCACCTTCGACGTGGGCGTCGTGAGGACGAACGGCACCGGGCCTACCATACCTACTGAAGATAGTAACCTCCTTAACAACGGCATCTGGTTCAACAACACCTCCGGCGACCTGGCGAACTGCATCAACAACTTCCCCGGCTCCTTCGGCCCCCTCGACGCCGACAACACGAACAAGGGTGACACCTATGGGGCTATCCCCTTTAACGGTGCTCTCCCGACCGCGGCGAACATCCAGAACGGCCTCTATGACCGGTTTTGGAGCCTGGAGCACATATTCGCGCCGAATCCCTTTCCTGGGGCACCGAGCCAGCAGAGCGCCCTCGTGACGGCCCTCGCGGCCTTCGCGGCAGTCCAGGCCAACATTCCTGCCGCAGAGGTGCCTTTCTGGATGACCTCCGCGAACATGAACGTACAGAAGGCGACGGACTTCGCCTATCCGCCTGTGTGGAACGGCGCCGGCTATAACGCCAACAACTGTTACGAGTAGTAGTTCCATCCCTTCCGCACCAAACAAGGGGGGCCCCTTTCGGGGCTCCCCTCTTTCAACACACTGAGGAAAGGCGGGTAAGATGAAAAAAGGATTGGCAGTAGCATCGGTTCTTGCAATTTCTTTGTTGCTCGTCCCGGCGGCCCACGCCTCCATGGAGACCTTCGATGCAGGCGCCGACGGCTGGGGCACGTCCCTGATTAACACCACCGGCTATTCCTGGTACCAGGCTCCGACTTACAGCCCGAGCGGGGGGAACCCCGGAGGCTACATATCCGGCACTGTCGGCAGCAACGTCAATAGCCGCCTTTATTCCTTCGACGCACCTTCCTCCTCCTTCGGCAATCTTACCGGGCAGACCCTCACCGTCGATCTTAATATCAGCGGGACGGTGGCAGCGGCCTCCGGTGCGGCAATGGCACGCTTCTACATCGGCACCGACAGCAGCGATTATTTCATTAGCACGAACGCATCCAGTATTAGCCTGAACAACAGCGGGGGCTGGATCACTTGTACGATCCAGGTCGCCTCGGCCGATTTCATGGCCTGGCCGGGTCAGACGGGCTTGGCCTCTTTCGCGAACGTTGCGGCGAATCCCGTCTGGGTTGGCCTTCTCTTCACGGGCGCCGATTTTTCTGCCGCCGACGATAGCACGACGCTCCTGGGGTTGACGAGCGCGGGCGGGGCGACCTTATCGATTGATAATTTCGGAACCCCTGGCCCTGTGCCCATGCCCCCGGCCTTTCTGCTCTTCGGCCCGTGCATTGCGGCCCTTGCCGTAATCAGGAGGAAATGGAAGCACCACTAGAGGGCGGGGAGAAGCGCCCCTTCCGGCCTCGTGACGCCGGCCGCCCGACGCGTCTTGCCTTCTCTCTATAAGTTTGCCCCGACTTCTTAGCGCCGCCCTCTGCTTTTTTTGCACGAAAGTTACACTTTCTTAATCTGATGTTAACATTGACAGGCTATTCTCAGCCATCAGGGAAACCGGGCACATGAGAATACTTGTAGTGGACGATGAGAGCGATATCGTCGATCTTGTCTCCTCCAGCCTTCAGCGCGAGGGGTACAGGGTCGTTCCTGCATACACGGGGGAAGAAGCGCTCGAATTGGTCAGGACTGCAAAGCCCGACCTGATGGTCCTCGATCTCATGCTCCCGGATGTGCAGGGGCTGGAAGTCTGCCGGCTCATCCGCGCCAATCCCCAATATGCGAACATGCCCATCCTCATACTGAGCGCGAAGGGCGGCGAGGTCGATCGCATCCTCGGCCTGGAGATGGGCGCTGATGACTACATCACCAAACCCTTCAGCGTACGGGAGCTCGTCTCAAGGATCAAGGTGGCGTTGAGAAGGGTCAAGGGTGAGGCGCAGAAGAGCGCTTCCAATGGATCGACGTTTTCGAGCAGGGGCCTCTTCATCGACTTCGAGAGATACGAGGTCCTGGTGAAAGGGAAGAAGATTGAATTGTCGCCCCTGCAGATGAAACTCCTGTTCCTCCTTTGCAAGAACCCCGGCAGGGTCTTCACCCGCGATCAGCTTCTCAACCAGGTGTGGGGGGATGAGGTTTTCGTGACCCCGAGAAACGTGGACGTCCACGTGAGCCGCCTGAGGAAGCTCATCGAAGAAGAACCGGAGAAGCCGACGAGCATCGTCACCGTGACAAGCGTGGGATATAAGTTCAGCGATTCCGATCAGTAGCCGTGTCCCGGCCCTTCGTCCTCCTATTCGCACCTTCTTAACACGCCCTTACCAATCCCTCAATATTGCCCTGTTACGATACACGGTACGCGGGGGATAGGCGAGGCGGACGGCCCCGTCCGGGAAGAAAATGATCGCCCTTTTGGGCGACCCCTCGGGGTGGTGCGCAAACGCGAAAGGAGGGTTAAGAAATGTCCGATTTTACCGTCAATACTATTTGTACCCATTGCAGAAAGGACCATAGCGTTGAGCTGCGAAGAATGAGGTCGAACCTTCGCGTTGTCTGCCCGGCTTGCGGGTTTCCGAACAGTATATCGGAAGAGCAGGCCATTGCGGCGCAACGGCTCCTGGAAAGGATCGAGATGGAAGGAAAGGAAAGAGAAGTTGCCTAAGGCCGACGCACACCCTATATTTCAGGGGATGACCAGAGCCCCAAGAACCACTTCAGATGTAGTCAGGCGCTGGTTCCCCGTTATCATCTGGCTCGGCTTCGTCTTTTTCATGTCCACGGGGACTTTCTCCGCAGAGAATACATTTTCCGTTGTAGGACCCATACTTCACTTCCTTCTTCCGGGGCTTTCATCCGACCGGGTGGAGATGATCCACGGGATCATCAGAAAGGGCGCTCACGTCTTCGAGTACTTCGTGCTCGGCCTCCTCCTCCTCCGGGCCTTTCGCGCTAATTCGTCCTTGCAGTGGAGGTGGCGATGGCCCTTGTTTGCCGCAATCGGTGTCCTGCTTTGGGCTCTCGGGGACGAGTTCCATCAATCCTTCGTCCCGAGCCGCACCGCATCGATGATGGATGTGGCCATAGACACGGTAGGAGGAGTCTTGGCGCAGGTAGTGGGCATCTTCTGGTATCGCCACCCCCGGCGCCGATAGACCGGCTCCCGCACAGGCCCGGCGTGGCTCGAAAGCCGTGCGCTTCCTCCATCTTAAGCCAAGGGCGCGATTTGAATATCAGGCGGCGGGCGAGCCGTCCTTCCTTTCCCGTTCCTTCCTCAATCTGTCTTGCACGCGCTGGAGGAGGTCGAGATACGCTTTAGCCTTCGGCGAGACCCTCTTCCAATGCTCGAAGCCCGCGGCAACCTCAACCGGGGGCATACCCATATCGTCGGCGATGACGGCCAGCAGGTCTTTTTCGTCTATGCCGGGCTCAGCTGAAAGGATTTCTTCGATCCGGGCATAGAGGATCGGGGCGGTCATCTCCGGGGCCTGCTCGACCATTTCCTTGAATTCCAGCCGCTCGAACGCATACGTGGGCAGGGCCTTGAGAATGCCTTCGGCAGCCGCCGCCTCTTCTTCGAAGAGCCGGAGGAGCTCGCCATCTTCGTCGGCGAGGGGAGATGAGAATGCTTCCTCACTCCTGTTGAAATCGACGTACATGAGCCTCTGGTACGCTCGTCCGGACTCCGGCGTAGGCTGCTCCGTGGCGGCGCCGTTAAGCGAGCTTGCGGCTTTTGGATGGTCGAAGTAACGACTCCACCATTCTTTCCAATCCTGGACCCCCGAGCGCCCGGCCTCGTAGAGCTGCGTGGCGCATCCGAGCTCTTCGACGGCAAGATGGAGGATGAGATAGGCGGAGCGGAGGCGGCCTGCCTCTTTCAGCAGGTTCGCGTCGTTCATGAGTCGACCTGCATTCCCGATGCACATTTTGTATCCGTCTTTGAGCCGTGTTCTGTCGAGCGCGGGATATCCCTCGTAGTCGGTACTCATCCCATACCTCCTTGAGCATTTAGGCGAGAGCGGCGCACTTCGAGACACGCCTTAGCCTAATGATAACCACCTATCATGCGCGATTTCAACACAAACGCAAAAGAAAGAAAGTTTAGTCCGAGCCCATCTGCAATGTCTCCTCAAGAATACATCGAATTCGGCCGATAATCTAAAGTGTAGGTTCTCTTCTCAACTCGTGCGACATCAACGCGGAGGAAGCCATGTTGGTTTTGGAACCGGAAATTCAAGTCCTCCTGTATCCCGCCGGCCTTAAGGGTTTGCCAGGCCGGGGTATTGCCGGGTGCGTCCCATGAGTCAGGAAAAATACCTGGCCATCCCTCCCGGCGCGATCATGCCGGGGAGCATGCCGAACTTCAAGATCTATATGTTGTCGCCGCGCGGGCAGTACGTGCTCTGGACCCTGGAGGGAAACAGGGTCACCTCGGAACAACTCGAAAAACTCTCGGAGAGCGGACAAAAAGAGGTCTTCATCGACCTCGATGAGCAGTTCAAGTACGAGGAGTATCTTGAGGCCCATCTCGAGAATATTTTGGGGAATGAAGGACCTTCCGACGACCAGAAGGCGGCCATATTCAGCAGGGTCTCCACCAACGTCGTGAAGCACGCCTTCGAATCATCCTTTGGATTCAGGCCCATCAGCACGGACGTCCTGCAGCGAACACAGGCAATGATCGAAAAGGCGCTCATCTTCATAGCTGAGTCCAAATCCCTGCAGGCGCTGGCGAAAATCGTGGGTCACGACTATGAGACGTATGAGCACGCCACCAAGGTCCTCTGGTTTACCGTGGGTTTCCTTAGCAACCACCCGGAAGCGCTCCAGCGGGTTCAACCCGATCGTGAGGAGTTGGAAGAAAGTCAAAGGCTGGAGGTGCTGCGGCTATGCGGCGTGGCGGCCCTGCTTCACGACATCGGGAAGACCCTTGTGGCACCGGAAATACTCCACAAGAACGGACTCCTCACGGAGATCGAATGGGAAATCATGAAGCGTCACCCCTTCAACGGGTTGGCAATGCTCCTCGACACCGACCTCCCCGGCTTCGTCAAGAAAGGGGTGCTTCATCACCATGAAGACTTCTGCGGCGGCGGCTATCCTATGGGGCTCGAAGGGGAGGACATACCTGTTTTGCCGCGCGTCTTGCGGATCGTCGATACCTTCGACGCCATGACGTCCCGCAGGCCCTATAAGGATCCCGTACCCCCCTACAAGGCGGCCCAAATCATGGTCGGAAAGGCGGAAGGCAACAAGGTAGGAGCAGACCTGGGGCAGGATGTGCGGGACCAGGGCATGAGGCAGTGCTTCGACGAAGATCTGCTCAGGAAGTTCATCGTCTTTCTCGGCCACATGAAACTGGCTAACTTCTGAGCTTCTTAGGGGACGAAAGTACCCTTCCCTCACGCTCACTGAATACAAAGGCCGCATTCCGCTAGCGCTTCTCGCCTCTGGCGCCCGCAAGGGCCAGCTCAGTTTAGTCCCATCTGCCCTTTCGTGCGTCCGTTGCCGCCCTGAAAAGACGCGGAAAATAGTCTTGTTTTAACCTTAAATTAACAGAAGTTTAACTCCTCCGCAACATGTCGGGTGCTACGATTCAAAAGCGCGGCGTCGATGGGTTCGTCCCGTTCAAACTACAAGATTCCAATGAAAAGGAGGAAGAAGATGACACAAAAGTTGTCGGTGTTTGTGGTCGCATTCTGTATTCTGTCGTTTATGCTGGCCGGTCCGGCCAAGGCGGACTCTACGGCGACCATCGAGTCCCTGCAGGCCCAGATCAAGGCCCTCCAGGAGCAGCTCGATACCCTCAAGAGCGAGATCAAGAACGCGCAGCCCCAGCCTGCTCCCGTAGCCGCGGCTGCACCGGCAAGAGCCCCTGCCGAGCCGGGCACCGGGAAGACAATGTTCGCTAACACCGCCGTGAAGATAACCCTCGGGGGATTCATCGAAGCCGCGGGCATCTACCGCAACCTCTACACTGGGTCGGATATCAACTCGAAGTGGAACCTCGGCTCCGGAGGCTTTCCCCTGCCGAACAGCCCGAACTACTACATGGACGAGGTCCGCGGCACGGCGCGCCAGTCACGGCTCTCGCTGCTCGCCCAGGGGCAGGAGGATTACGCGTCGCTCGCCGCCTATTTCGAGGCTGACTTCCTCGGGGAGGGGACGTCGGGCAACTCCCAGGAAAGCAACAGCTACAGCCCCCGCATCCGCCATCTCTACATGACCTATGACACGCCGAGCGGCTGGCACCTCCTGGCAGGCCAAGAATGGAGCCTCCTCACCATGGACAAGAACGGCATAGTGGCGCGCCAGGAGAACATACCGCTGACCATCGACGCGCAGTACGTCCCCGGTTTCACGTGGACGAGGAACCCCCAACTACGGCTCGTCAAGGACTTCGGCAGCACCGTGTCGGCCGGTCTCTCCGTCGAAGCACCCCAGACGATCATCACAGGAGGAGGCCTGGCGTCGGGCAGCGCCGCGAACTACACGTACAAGCTTGCCAATCCCTCCAACTTTGCTTACACCACCGGTACCACGAACAATTCGAACCTGCCCGGCAGCCTTTCCCTGGATGAGTATCCCGATATGGTGGGCAAGGTGGCATTCGACCCGGGCTTCGGCCACTATGAAGCTTACGGCGTGGGGCGGTTCTTCACCGACAGGACCTTGATCGACGGCAGCCGCGACAACAACACGACCTTCGGCTGGGGCGCGGGCGGAGCGGTACTCTTGCCGCTCGTACCCAAGTTCCTCGATTTCCAGGGCAGCTTTCTCGCTGGCCAGGGCATCGGCCGTTACGGATCAGCAGGGTTCTCCGACGTTGTGGTCAATCCTATCACCGGCAAGCTCAATCCTCTCACCGAGGTGGAGGCCCTCATAGGCCTGGTTGCCCATCCTACGGACCTCCTCGATATATACGGGTATGCGGGCACGGAGCAGGCCCAGAGACAGGCTATCATCGGCACGACAGGGGGCTTCGGCAACCCGGCCTACGCACCTGCGTCCCTAATAACGGAAGGCTCCACGGCAAGCTCCTCCCTTGTTCAGGCCTCTGCCGTGGAACAGGCCACACTCGGCTTCTGGTATTCTTTCTACAAAGGCAGCTACGGCATGATGCGTGTCGGCCTGTCCGATTCCTACAGCCGTCTGCGCATCTTCAACCTGCCAAGCGAGGACATGAACGTCGTCATGATGAGTCTGCGCTACTATCCTTTCTAACCTATTCGCACGTGGGCGCCCGCCCCTATCCTCGCTGAAGTGAGGGCGGGCGCCCACCCGATCCAGCCGCGTTGCCCTTGGCAAAAGCCTCGAAATGCGCTACCCTTTCTGCGTCGTTTGAGAGTCCGCAGGCTCGAACTAAACGGGGTTGCCATGTCCGAGGAAGCACGAAAGAAGGCAAGGATCAAGGGTCAACAGTTTCTCAAGAAGATTGCCGTAGCAAGGCCGGCAACGGCTGCCGGAGACGCCTCCAAGAGTCCCCCGTCTGCCGCTGCAGGGCGCGCGGTCAATTGGGACAGAGAGGCGGATATCGTCGTAATCGGGGCCGGGGCCACGGGCCTTCCCGCCGCCATAGTGGCGCGTGAAGCCGGAGCGGACGTGATAGTGGTCGAAGCAAACTTCGACATCGGCGGCCATGCCATAACGAGCGGCGGCCATGTTCCGCTCGGCGGCGGGACGAGCGCCCAGAAGAAGGCAGGCATCGAGGACTCGCCGGACCTGCTCTTTCGGGACCTGACCGACTGGTCCGTGGTCCAGCCGAACGGCTTCCCCGATTATCGCTACAACGACCGGCAGATAGTACGGGCTTTTGCGGACAACAGCGCGCCTGCCTTTGACTGGCTCGTGGTCCACGGGGTGGTTTTCATAGACCAGGCGCCCGACAGTTTCGGGGGGATGTCCGTGGGAAACTCGGCCATGCGCGAAATGCACACCGCAGCGATGGATTGGCCATGGGTCCAGACCGGTAAACCCGTGGATCCGGCGCTCCAGGCCACAACCCCGACGGGCAACGGGCTCATGCGGCCCCTGGAGGCAGCGGCAAGAAAGGCGGGCGTCCATATCCTGCTTGACCACAGAATGACAAGCATCTACCGGGAGACCCCGAACGCCGGCCGGGTGCTCGGGATCATGGCCGACAACAAGGGCACCAGGCTGAACATCCGGGCCAGAAAGGCAGTCATCATCGCCACGGGAGGCTCCACGGGCAATGTGAATTTCCGCCGCATGTTCGACCCCCGCCTCACCGAGGAATACTGCGGTCTGGCAGGCATGCCCTGGTCCGACCAGGACGCAAGCGGAGAGATTGCGGCCATGGCAATCGGGGCCTCCCTCTGGGGCCTTTACAACCAAACCGGTGAATTCGGCTCAAATGTCACGAAGCCGGCCTTCGTGGGCTGTCAGTACAATTATTGCCACCTTCAGTGGTTTCCCGGGAGCCCCGTATTCGCACTTGCCCGGGCAACGGGCCTCTCCGTTGCCGACTGGCAGGATCTCATCCTGGTGAACATGATCGGCAGGCGCTTCTACGACGAGTGCGCTGACCAGTACACCGCGAACAATGCCGGGGACATCGAGCCCTATACGGCGTGCAGCTACCTGAACGCTAGGAACGTCACGTACGATCCCCCCAACTTCATTAACGCGGCCTTGGCCGGCATAGGGGATGGAGAGAATGGGGGAGGCCCCATCTGGGCGATCTTCGACGCCGACGCCGCAGCCAGGGAAGGATGGAACCCCGTGCCTCCCCAGGTCGACGTTGACGAAGGCTTCTTCTTCAGCGCCCAAAGCCTTCAGGAATTGGCGGCAGGGATCGTCATGAAATACCAGCGGGTCCCGATGCCGCCCAAGAACCTGCTGGAGACGGTGGCCAGGTATAATTCTTTTGTCGAGGCGGGGAAAGACGCCGATTTTGGCAAGCCAGCCCCGAAGTACAGGATAGCCCGGCCTCCTTTCTACGCGGCCTGGGCAACGCCTGTAGTCCACGATACCCGCGCCGGCCTCAGGATCAACGCGAAATGCCAGGTCCTTGACATGTCCGGTGAGGTCATCCCCGGACTCTATTGCGGTGGCGAATCGGCAGGCGGCTTTGGCCAGCACGGCCTTGCAAGGGCCATCTGCCAGGGCTATATCGCCGGCAGGCATGCTTCCGGGTGAAAAGGGTCCTTAAGGTTCGCGTCCGCGAAGACCTCACACAGAAAGCGGCTTCGGTTCGCCCTCAAGGCAGCCCTTGAAAGGCCGCTTCATTGACAATTCCCCTTTGATTCGTTATATTTTGACTTACCGTTACTTACGGCTTTGGGTGATATGTCCCCGTGGATTTCCTCACGTCGATCACAGCGGCTGAAGCGTTCAGGATCATTGCGTCCTTCCCCCTGAAGTCCCTCGAAACAGTCGAAGTCTCCCTGGAAGAGGCCTCCGCCAGAGTGCTGGCCGGAGAGATCATCGCCCCCGAAGACATACCGCCTTTTTCCAGATCCCTTGTCGACGGCTATGCGGTAAAGGCGAAGGACACGTACGGGGCCCGCGAGAGCATGCCCGCCCTGCTGGTCCCGGCAGGAGAGGTACCGGTAGGGGAGGTCACGGAAATCAAGGTTGCTGACGGCGAGGCCGTCTACGTTGCCACTGGAGCAATGGTGCCTTCCGGCGCGGACGGCGTGGTCATGCAGGAACAGGCGAGGCAGTCGGCCGAAGACCTAGAAGTGACGGCAAGCATCCGCCGGGGAGAGAATATCTGCTTCAAAGGAGAAGACATAGGAAAGGGAGAGGTGGTTCTTCGCAAGGGGAGTCATTTGTCCCCTTTTGACATAGGAGTTCTCGCGGCTCTGGGCATTACGCGCGTTCCCGTCTTTCGGCAGCCCCTGATCGGGCTGGTCTCCTCCGGCAACGAGGTGGTGCCGGCGGATATTGTCCCGCCTGCGGGCAAGATCCGGGACATCAACACCCATACCGTTTCGAACCTCCTGAAGGCCAGGGGATGCTCCGTCCTCTTTGCCGGCATCGCGAAAGACTCCCTGGACGACCTTACCGGGAAGCTCTCCTCGATGAGGGAGTGCGACATGATACTCTTATCCGGCGGCAGCTCGAAAGGCCAGGCTGACTTCGTGACGGCAGCGGTCAAGGAGCTCGGGGGAGAGGTCCTTTTTCACGGGATCAACATACGGCCGGGTAAACCGACCATTTTTGCGACCCTCTGGGGGAAACCCGTCTTCGGCCTCCCGGGCCACCCCGTTTCCTGCTCCATGGTCGTCCTCAGATTCGTCCTTCCCCTTACCGGGCGCATGGAGGGTGAGACGGGCCCGATTCGATCGTGCGCCATAAGAGGAATCCTTGGGACGAATGTTCCTTCCTCCTACGGCGTGGAAGAGTACGTGAGGGCAAAGGTCGAAAGGCAGGAAGGTTCTCTCGTCGTAATGCCGATCTTCGCAAAGTCGTCGGTCATCTCGACTCTCTCGAAGGCTGACGGCTTCTTTGTGATCCCCGAGGGCGCAGAGGGGCTTGAGGCAGGAGTTGAGGTGGAGGTGCATCCCCTTGCGTAAGCGATATCTCGACACCCTGGGCAAAGAAGCGGCGATTCGGAAGGTTCTGGAGCGAATAAGGCCGATGGAAGCAGAGGAAAGGATAGGCGTTCCATTTTGCAGGGGCAGGATTACCTCACGGCCGGTGCGCGCGAGGCTCTCCAACCCGCCCTTCGTCTGCGCAGCCATGGACGGATACGCGGTGCAGTACGAGTCGACCCTCGAG
>Ga0326728_10017422_pt1 | contig 14400 bp, 13 predicted proteins | sample MB3enrmetagenome_FD_207602 | JGI IMG/M metagenome (GOLD analysis project Ga0326728, IMG submission 207602) | Lab enriched peat soil microbial communities from McLean, Ithaca, NY, United States - MB31MN | ecosystem: Environmental > Terrestrial > Soil > Wetlands > Peat | place: USA: New York...
AATCACATTCGCGAATTCTGCAATCTAGGCTATGCCGCGGGGTGCCCGCAGCTTCCGGCGGAGCGCGACTGGGATGCGGTCCGATTCTCCGTCGCAGGTTTGAGCGAGGCGGAAATCACGCTGCACTATGCCTGCGAACGGGACCACGCACCGGTAGCGCATGGCAAGCTGATTTACGAATTGCCTGGCGGGAATTCCCGCGAGCCCCATCCGGACCGGCGGGTCGCGCGGCTGGCTGACGGCTATGTGCGCGCGTATCGAGCCCGGACGGGTTCCGCGAGCATCTGATCTTATGAACAATATGGATCCACTGAAACTGACTCCGCGGCCGGTGAGCGATTCTGTCTCCGAGATGGCCGAGATCGTATTGCCCAACGACGCGAACCCGCTGAATGCTCTGCTTGGCGGACGTCTGATGCACTGGATCGACTTGGCGGGCGCGTTGGCGGCGCATCGGCACTCGCGCCAGTGGGTGGTGACGGCTTCCATCGATCACCTGGATTTTCTCGTTCCCGTGCAGGTGGGCGATTTGTGCATCCTGCGTTCCTCGGTGAACCGCGCTTTTCACACGTCGATGGAAGTCGGCGTCAAAGTATGGGTGGAGAATTACCGCTCCGAGGAAAAGCAGCATGTCAGTTCCGCTTACTTGACTTTCGTTGCCATCGACGCACAGCGGAATCACGTGGCTGTGCCTGCGGTGATTCCTGAAACTCCGGAACAAAAAAGACGCTATGAGGATGCCGGGCGGCGGCGCGAGATCCGCAACGCCGAATCGGCGCGGCGCATGCAGGTCAGGAGTTAGAGAGGTTCGAGGTCAGAGGTCAGAAGTGAAAACCCTGCGGTTCAAAGTGCAAACTTGCGGCGAGAGCTTTTCCACCTCTGCCCTCTGACCTCGGCCCTCTAACCTCACACAGACGGCGTGCCGGAACTTCTCTTGAGGTTGCAATGGAAAGCGCACTTCTGATTCATCGCCTTCACTTCGCGTTTACTGCCACCTTTCACTATCTTTTCCCGCAGCTCACCATGGGGCTGGCGCCGCTGATCGTGTTCCTGAAAACCATGGCGTTGCGGCGGAAGGATCCCGTGTACGAAGAATCAGCACGTTTTTGGGCAAGGATTTTCGGCGTCAATTTCGTCTTAGGAGTTGTGACCGGAATTCCCATGGAATTTCAGTTCGGCACCAACTGGGCGGTATTCTCCCGGTTTGCCGGAGGTGTCATTGGCCAGACTCTGGCCATGGAAGGCATGTTCGCTTTCTTTCTCGAGTCGGCGTTACTGGGATTATTTCTTTACGGCGAGAAGCGGCTGAGCCCGCGCGCGCATTGGCTCTCGGCGGTGGGGGTATTTGCGGGATCGTGGTTGTCGGGCTACTTCATCATTGTCACCGACGCGTTTATGCAGCATCCGGTGGGATACGAGAAAGCTGCGGACGGGAGCCTGCAATTGGCGGGCTTTTGGGCTCTCCTGCTGAACCGCTGGGCGCTCTGGCAGTATGTCCACAACATGGGCGGGGCCGTGGTCACGGGTGCGTTTGCCATGGCCGCCGTGGGAGCGTTTTATCTGCTTTTGGGCAAATGGACGGCGCATGCGCGAGTCTTTCTTCGGGTGGGCGTGGTGGCTGGATGTATTTTCAGCGTTCTCCAGGTGTTTCCCACCGGCGATGGACAAGGCAAGCTGGTCGCCGACCATCAACCGGTGACGCTTGCGGCCATGGAAGGACTCTTCCATGGACAAACAGAGGCGCCCCTTCTCATTCTCGGCCAGCCCAATGAACTCACGGGCAAGATTGAAAATCCCATCGAGGTTCCGGGCATGTTGAGCATGCTGACTTACCGGCGGTGGAATGCCAACGTTCGCGGCCTCGATGCATTTCCCAAGGAGAACTGGCCGGGCAATATCCCACTCCTTTATTACAGCTACCACATCATGGTGGGACTGGGGACGTTCTTCATCGCCGTCATGGTGATTGCCGCGCTGTTGTTATGGCGCGGGCTCCTTTACCAGGCCCGCTGGTTGCTCTGGATAATTATGCTTTCGGCGCCGTTTCCTTACATCGCCAATACTGCGGGATGGATGACCGCCGAGCTCGGCCGCCAGCCGTGGTTAGTGTATGGCCTGATGCGTACCGAAGAGGGTTACTCGAAGGTTGTATCTGCGGGTAACGGTATGTTTACTTTGTTAGGATTTATGGGTATGTACACTATGCTGGGGATACTATTTCTGTTCTTAGTGCGCAGGGAGATTGAGCACGGTCCCGCAAGCCAGTCGGCGGGCGAATCCCTTTCCCCGGTGGAGGCAAACTAGCGATGGCTGGCGTGTGGTTCTGGATTATTGCCGCGATGATTGCGGCGTATGCCGTGCTCGATGGCTTCGACTTAGGCGCGGGCGCGATCTATTTGCTGGCGGCCAAGACCGGTGATGAGCGGCGGCGCGTGCTGCGCGCCATCGGGCCGGTGTGGGACGGCAATGAGGTCTGGCTGCTGGCGGCCGGCGGCACGCTCTATTTCGCGTTTCCCCTCCTTTATGCATCGAGCTTTAGCGGCTTCTATCTCCCGCTGATGATGGTGCTATGGCTGCTGATGCTGCGCGCAATCGGGATCGAGTTTCGCGCGCACATCGACAACCCCGTGTGGCAGGATTTCTTCGATGTGGTGTTTGCCGTATCCAGCATACTGTTATGCATATTCCTGGGCGCGGCCTTGGGTAACGTGGTGCGCGGCGTTCCGCTCGACTCGACCGGTTACTTCTTCGAGCCGCTCTGGACTAACTTCAGGATCAGTTCGCGGACCGGCATCCTCGACTGGTATACGGTTTTCACCGGCCTTATGACGCTGGTAACGCTGGCGGCGCACGGGTCGCATTACATTGCTCTTAAGACGGACAACGATCTGGGCCGCCGCGCGCGCGGCCTCGCCATCCTGCTGTGGCCGGTGCAATTCTTCCTGACATGCGTTGCGCTGATCGTCACATTTTTCGTCCGGCCTGACGTGGTGGCGAACTATAGCACTCATAGGATCGGAATTGTTTTGCCCGTATTGGTTTTCGCGAGCCTGGGCACCATGCTGTGGGCGGCTCCCAAGAACAAAGAGAAGGTCGCCTTTGTGGCTTCGAGCGTGTATGTCGCGAGCATGCTCGCGGGTGCGGCGTTCGCTCTCTATCCGGTTGTTCTTCCGGCGCGCGATCACCACTACGACCTTACCATCTGGAACGCGAGCACGGGCGCTCACGGCTTGAGCGTGGGACTGGCCTGGTGGGCGTTGGCTTTCGTGCTGGCCCTTGCCTACTTCGTTTTTGTGTATCGCATGTTCCGCGGCAAAGTGTCGTTGGGAGAAGGACACTATTAGCCGTCAGTCGTCAGCTCTCAGCCATCAGTTAAACCAGATCCCTATGAGTTCGCTCAGCTCAGGGGAATCGGGCATCTCCGATATTGGGACTTTGCCCACTCACTGATGGCGAATCGCTGACCTCGGATCGCTGACGGCTTGCAGCTCTTCGCTCCCTTATAATCGAAACTTCGGCCCAACCTGCGGCCGCTTGTGAAAGAGGACCCTGTGAGCGCTCATTCTCATCCGCCCGATATGCAACCTCCCGCACCGCAACCATTGCCTGGCGTCAGCGCCATCATTGCCGTGGGCTCCGGAAAAGGCGGAGTTGGCAAGACCACGCTTTCGGTAAACCTGGCGATCGCGCTCAGCAAAATGGGGAACAAGGTTGGCTTGCTGGATGCCGACGTTTACGGGCCTAACGTTCCGCTCATGCTCGGCACCAACGAACAGCCGCGAGCCACCGATGGGATTAAGATCGCGCCCATCGAGGCGCATGGACTGAAGGTGATCTCGGTTGGTTTCCTCAACCCCGGCGACAAACCCGTGATCTGGCGCGGACCCATGCTGCACTCGATCATCCGGCAGTTTCTCGGGTCGGTCGAGTGGGGCTTGCTCGACTACCTGGTTGTCGATCTTCCTCCGGGAACGGGTGATGTGGCGCTGTCGCTGATTCAGACGGTGCCACTGACCGGCGCGGTCGTCGTTTCGACGCCTTCGGATGTCGCGCTGCAAGATGCGCGCAAGGCCATCGAAATGTTCCGGCAGATGAAAGTCGATATCGTGGGCGTGGTCGAGAACATGAGCTACTTCATTTGTCCGCACTGCCAACATGAGGTGGATATTTTCTCGCGCGGAGGAGCTGAGAAAATGGCAAAGCAGTTCGACGTAGCTTTTCTCGGCAGCGTAGAACTCGATCCCGATATTCGCAAATCCGGTGATGGAGGAAAGCCGGCGGTGCTTGAGGGCGAAGACTCGCCGCATGCCAAGTCGCTGTTCGCATTCACGCGGAAAGTCGTGGCGCGTGTCGAAGAAATCAAAGCGAGCAGTCCTCAGGGCGTGATACAGATTCAGTAGGAACCAGTTCTCAGTCATCGGTTCTCAGTTCTCAGTAGCCACGGTTCCTTAGGTCGCGACCGCCGGTCGAAATCGCTGAAGCCGATATATTTCCTCCGCCGTTTCATCTTGCAGAATCAGGCGCGCCACCATCTCGCCTATGGCGGGCCCGTGCTTGAAACCGTGGCCGGAACCTCCGCCAACAATCCAGACATTCTGATTGACGGGATGACGATCGATGATGAAGTTGCGGTCGGAGGTGTCTTCATACTGGCAGACGCGGGATTCCACCAGAGGCGCGTCTTTCATGCCGGGAAAACGGAAAGCGAGATAACGGCGCGCCTCGGTGAGGCGGGCGGAGTCGACGATGCGTTCGCCGCTGGTGGGATCGAACTCGGGTCCGCGCGTGTCGTCCGCCAATTTGAATCCGCGGCGCTGGTTGCCGGGAATTCCGTACATGAAGGGGCCACTGTGATCGGCCCAGACCGGAATGTTGCCTTCGTGATAGCGAATATCGCCTGCTGGCGGGCCGAAGAAAAACAGATCCTGCCGCGTGGATTTGAAATGGGGGCCGACCGCACGCGGGAAAAGTTTGCCCAGCCATGGGCCGCAAGCAAAGACGTAACGGTCGGCGGAGAGCGCGGAACCATCTGTGAGCGGCAAGCCATTCCAGGTTTCTTCCAGTGAGGCTCCGCTGTCTTTGGCAGGCAATGTGGCAGGCGAGACAGCGGTCGCGTCGCGATACTCGCCGCCTTCGGCGACAAACTGGCCGACGACGGCTTGCACCGATGCGCGCGTGAGTAGGTAGCCATTCTGCGGTTCAAAGATTCCCCACTTGATCTGCTCAAAACAGATTTGCGGCCAGAGGCGGGACATTTCGGCGGCGGAAAGCTCCTCGAACGGTATGTCGGCGTCTTTGAGCAGGGGCAGCGAGCCGCGCTCGAAATCGTCCGGGTCTCCTGCCATCCACAAAACGCCGATGGGAAAGAAGAACGTCTGTTGGCGATCCCGTTGATAGTCTTTCCAGAGTTCGCGGGCGCGGGCGGCGAGCTTTGTGTAGGGCTGCGCCGGACCGTAGCAGCCGCGAAGCACGCGGGTTTCTCCGCCGGAAGACGAGCGCGAGTTTCCCGGTCCCCAAGCATCGACGAGCGTGACGCGGGCGCCGCCGCGAAGAAGATAGAGAGCGGACCATCCGCCGAAAGCGCCGGCTCCGATGACGGCAACGTGAGGGTTGTTTGGCATTGCGGTCAGCCTGTTCCTAATCTGTGGCTGTCCGCGGAGTGTTTGGATTCAGGCGAGCGTGGATCGCGGCCAGCAAATGTTCGGCGGCTTCGCCGGCGTGTCGGGTGGAGAACTCGCTGCCCAGTTCGATGACCGGAATCTTTGCGCACGCATTTTGGAAGGCTTGCGGCGAGCCCGTGGACGCGACTTTGTCGGGGCCGACGAGAAGCAGATCGAATTTCGAAACGCGCATCAGCAGCACGGCGTCACTCATGCGGTCGGTGGTTTGGACTTCGTAGCCGGCGCGGCGCAAGAGTTCACGCAGATAGGCGAGCACGTCAATGTTGGAGTCGAGACAAAGAATGCTGCGGCCCGTGGAGGCGGGCGCTTCGCTGCGGCTGCCCGGCCGGTAGAAGGCGGCAAGAGCGGTTTCCTCGGAGTCATGCAGATCGAAGACCGAGGTGAGGCGCGTCATCTCAAACAACTTGCGCACTGGCTCAGTGACATTGCAAAGTTTCATCTCGCCGCGTGCCTGGCGAGTGCTGGCGAGGGCGCGAACCATGGTGCCGAGGCCGCTGGAGTCGATGAAGCCGACGTCGCCCAAATGCAGCAAGATGGAGCGGCGGTCGTTGAGCAGCCACGAGACGTGCGTGCGCAGCGACTCGCTTTCGTTGCCGGCGACAATGCGTCCCTGGCAGCGCACCACGGTGACGCGGCCGACTTGACGAGTATCGAGCGAAAGTGGCAAAAGGGCCTCCGAAGCGGCGAGATCAGGTACGCATTATAAGAGGAAGTGAGTTCTTGGTCTAACAACTTCTTTTTCAGGGAGTTCGAATGATGTTTACCCCTTTTTGTACCCCCTCCCCCCCCCTACCCATTTTGGGTTAAAGTATTGATAAATATGCACTTACACTCAAAGTATTAAAAAATAAAGACTTAGCTCACCAAATGCCTCCGAAAATAGCTTTGGGGCAGTTTCGAGATGCGTCCCGGTCGGCGGACACACTTCGAAACTGCCCCAATCAGGTTTCTAGTTTCGCGTACTTCGCGGGGGAATGTCTGTGATGGTTACACGGGAATTTTGTGATGAAAAATTCAGGGCGACTTGAGAGCTTCCGCGATCGGTTTGTGCATAACAATTTATACGTACGATAAGACCAACAAAAATATTTTTGGGCTGAGCGGGATTTTGGCTTTTTGGCGGATTGGACGGGTGAGGTGCGGAGGGGGCGTTTCGAGGGTGGTCTGTGGAAGCTATAGAGGCGTCGCGAGTTAGAGACGACAAATGCAAAATGGAGCAGTGGGGTTCGGAGAGCGATTTCTTCAAAGTGACAGGGTCGGGTGTCAAGAGGGGTTTTTCGGGTGAGGTGCTGCTGGTTTTCCCGTTTTGGGAAAGAACGGGGTTGGGGGGTGGTCATAGGGGATCGGAGGTCAGAATCCCCGCCCTTCGCCTCGCGATAGGACGGGCCATCAGCCTCCCAACCGCCTTAGTGCGCGCCTTCGGTCGTCACAAGAAGATTCATCGCGTATGAAATCTCTTGGGGCCAATTAGTGCCAAAAGGAACGGTCCGGAGTGCCCATTGGAGCTCTTCTCGCGCCTTGTCGAGGCCGCCAAGTAATTTTAGAAAGACGGTACCGTTGTCCTTGGCCAAAAATGTTGCCAGATTTGAATCGAAAAGAATCGGCTTCAGCGCGTCGAGATCCTTTTGCTTCATTGCAGCAAGCAACTCGACCGCCAAGGACGAAACGCCTTCAAGCGGAAATGCGATCAGGTCGGGACCGAATTGGAAATCGATTGTTGGGTACAACTTTTTCATAAAGGCCACTGAGTCTGGCGTAATATTGCTGGCCACTGCGAGGGTGGAGTTCAGTTCCAACAAGAGTTCATATTGGCATAAGGCAGCCGTAGCCGCCGCCTCAGAGCCGAATAGTTTTAGCAGCGCCGGATCGAGCTTTGCTCGCTCCGCGCACAGGCTAATACGCCCTCCACGCCGCTGGAGGATTGCCGGCTCGCCCCATCTGCAAGCAAGGGGCCAAAAGGCAATCGGTCTGATTCTTTCTCTCGCGGAGTCCCTTCCGGCTTCGTGAACAGTGGCTCGCAGGATTGGTGTCAGATACTCAAATCGACTTCGCTTTGTGGCATATGCGCCTATCAGGTGCAGGGATATTAATGTTTCCAGTGCTGGTATCGTGTGGCTCAGGTGTTCAGTGCTGGTGCTTGGTAGCAATCCGCGCGGACCCAGCCACCGTAAACCAGGTATCTGGTCAGCGGTAGAGTAGACCTCTTCTAGGAGTCGGACGGTCGTTCCCATAAGATCCGCTGGCCCGCTGTTCTTGATTAGATAAATGGCAGTGGACGTCAACTTCTGCATCGCAGGGAGGAAAACATTTGTTTTGTGATCCCGAACTTGCGCAGTACGCTCGGGCAATGCGGATTGGATCGCAGGGAGATCTTCCGGACCGAAGGCACCAATCGAGTGCCAGCCGTCTACCAGATCATCACGAAGCCCTTCAAGTAGAACGCGGAACCGAGGGCGATCTTGAGAAATGCATATGCTCTCGATCAGGGCCTTGAACTCTTCGTCGGTATTGGAGCGAGGAACCGTCGGGAGGCCTTGTCTGTCCTGCAGTTTTTCCTGGGCGGCCACACGCTCCAGCAGGTGCGCGGTCCTCTGCCGTGTCCGGCGCTCGGTTTCAAACTCAATCGCGTCGCCGTAAATATCGTCCCAGTCTTCGGCGGCTGCGAGGCGTTTTGCGGTCGAGTCCCCCTTGGTCCAAAGGTCCCCTTTTCGGATCAGCATTTTCGGCATTTTCTCGGTCGGATGGTCGACGCTGGCCTTTGCGACAATCCGGCGGCTTCTTTGTCGACGAAAAACGAACAGAACGAAATTCGCGCCGTCCGACGACTGCAATGCGAAAACCTCGAACTGAGGCACGGGCTGAAGATATTTTTCCAGAAGTTGTCTGATTCGGGCCTCGTCGAAATCGGCCAGGTTGTCGACGTTAACAAATGATCGCGCCTTCGAATCTGCGCCAATGACCAGATACCGCTCCGAAGCAATTTTCGATGTGCAGATCGACTGTACATCCTTTATGAACTCGATCTTGTCTTCCAGTTCCTTAAGAGCGCAGGACCGCTTCAGCTCGAAAAGGAGATGCTCCCCAACTTGGCGAACTACCTTATCGACTTCTTCCTTGTAACGGCTCGTTCTTTCCGATAGTGAGTTCTCTACGGAGTTATCCGCAGTTCTGTTGTCTTCCGCCATGACGGGTTTGGCTTCGATTCTCAGCCGATCTAATTCTACGCGACCATGGAATCCCCAGGCCTTGAAAGGCGCGAGACCCTTCGACAAGTCAGGGCGGACTCTGGACTCCCGGCGAGGAAGTCAAAATCCCCACCCTAACGTCGCAAGACAAGAGTCGCGAGGGGATCGAATTATTTCTGCGACGTTCGGATGGGGCAGCTGCTGTAAGTGAGTTATGGACGCTGGCCGCCGACTCCAACGCACGGGGAGAATTCCCTGAGGCTTGCTTGGCGCGGTGGAGCGTGTAGGGGTCTTTCGACTCCGCAGGGACTTCACTTCGTGAAGTTCCTGCTCCGCTCAAGATGACAGGGCGTGGTGGGGCAGAAGACTCCTTAGCGATCGTTCATTAGATAGCGGCTGAAGAATACTAGGGATTCGGAGGCTAGGCGGTGACGGGCTTCTGAAGTCTGGAAGGTGTGACCGTCTTCGATTTTTATTAAAGTTGCGTCGACGCCCGCTTGCCGGAGCTTGTCGTAAAGTTCCTGCGCTTGCTGCATGGGGACCTGGTCGTCGGTTGTGCCTTGCAGGATGAGAAAGGGCGAGGCTGAACTGGTGACCTGAAGCGCGGGAGACGCGCTGCGCCAGACGTCGGCTGCCTTGGTTTTGTCGCCGCCAAAAAAATTGGTGAGGAAGGCTTCGTTATCAGCGTCGCGCTCGGTAAGAAAATCGGTTGGCCCACTAACGTCGACTACGGCCTGTACTTTGCTGGAAAACTTGGCAAGCGCGGGATCGGAGTTATCGCGCGTGGCGTTATCGCGCGTATCGTTGCCGCGCGTGCCGTTTTCACGCGTATCTACGAGTCCTAGCAAGGCGGCGAGTTGCGCGCCGGCGGAATGGCCGAAGGCGCCTATGTGCGCGGGATCGATGTTGTATTTGGAGGCGTTGGCGCGCAGCCAGCGAACGGCTCGCTGGGCGTCATCGAGCTGCGCCGGCCAGCGATTTCCGTTGGCGGTTAAAAGACGGTAATTGATTGAAACCGCGACGAACCCCGAGTGAGCTAGAAAGTTTGCCATTCCTCGCATCGTGCTTTTGTCGAAGTTGGTCCAGCCTCCGCCATGGATGAGCACGACCGCGGGCCGCGGATGGGAAGAGCGCTCCGGCGGCTGGTAGATATCGAGGAGGAGCGCTTCGCCGCCTGCTTTGCCGTATTCGACATCCTGCTGAATGAGTTCGGAGACGGCGGGGTGCGAGTCTTGCGCAGGGGCTATACGCGGCGCGGACGGCGCTGCCGTCTGCGATTGAGCGCTCAGGAGCGGCCCGAGCGTCACAACAAGCGCAGCCAGCAGAACAAAACACAAGGGGGGACGAACGAACATTGGGAAATTATAGATGAGGGAGAAATTGGAATTTTGGGCTTAACTCTAGTTAGGACAAAGTTGTACGACGTATCGCGGACCGTCCTTGACACCCCAGCCCACGCTCCCTAGAATCGCATTAGGTTGCGGTGGGACTTTAATCTAAGCCACTGCATCTAAAGTATTTAGAGTGGAGCTTTGCCTCTCAAGCTAAGTCAGCTTCCCCACCCTACGTCGCAAACTGCGCGACGTAAGGATGGGGCACCCTCGTGGATTGATAAGGACATATGCCAGCAGGACCCACAGGCGGACGGGAACGCGAGATCCTGACCGCGATTGTCGAGACGTTCATCGCCAGCGGCGAACCCGTGGGCTCGCGCACGATTGCGCGCGCCAGCCGCGAAGGGCTGAGTGCGGCCACGATCCGCAACGTGATGGCTGACCTGACCGATGCCGGATTCCTGGAACAGCCGCACACTTCGGCGGGGCGCGTGCCGACGCCGGAGGCGTACCGTTACTACGTGGAGCAACTCAGCGGAGAGACGCATCTTTCACACGAGAATCAGAGCATCATTCAGGACTCGCTGACGGGCGTGACCGACGTGCAGGAGTTTATGGAGCGGACTTCGCACGTGCTGTCGCTGGTATCGCACAGCGTGGGCGTGACGGTGGCTACGGCGGGTCCGCGCAATGCGCTGGAGCACGTTTATTTTTCGCGGCTGGGCGATCAGAAGGTGCTGGCGGTGGTGGTGACGCGGTCGGGAGTGGTGCGCGACCGGGTGCTGCGGCTGGATATTCCGCAGGCGGATCTGGATCTGGCGGCGCGCTACATCAACGAGAATTTTCACGGCTGGACGATGGAGGACATGCGCGTCGAGCTGGTGCGGCGCCTGGAAGGCGAGCGCAGTGAATACGACCGGCTGATGCGGTCGATCGAGCAGCTCTACAAACAAGGCGCGCTGGCCGCGAGCGAAGGCACGGAATCGGTCTACGTGGAAGGCGCCGCCAATTTGCTGACCGGAGAAGAAGACCACCAGCGCTTGCAGGATCTGCTGCGCACGCTGGAAGAGAAAGAAAAAGTGGTGCGGCTGCTGGGCGCATATCTGGACACGCGGCAGGAAGCGGTGCGGGTAGTGATAGGACTGGATGAGGCGTTGCCTGCGTCATCGTTGCAGAATTTTGTGCTGATTGGCGCGCCGGCGCGTGTGGGCAAGGAAGTGGTCGGGTCGTTGGCAGTGATTGGACCGACGCGGCTGGATTATCAGCATGCGATGTCGGCGGTGTCGTACATCGCGAGACTGTTCGATAAAGTTCTGAATGAATCGGAGTAGATGGCAGTATGGGTAAAGGGAACGGAAAGAGCGAGCCAGCCAAGCTGGATCTGGAGCACGAACTTCCGGCTGGGGAAGGCGGCGAGGAAACGAGTTCGACTGCTGCTGCGGCGACGGCGGCGGTCACGGAAGTCGATCAGCTGAAGGCGGAGCGCGACGCGCTGCTCGACCGGTTGGCGCGCCTGCAGGCGGAGTTTGACAATGCGCGCAAGCGCGCGGTGCGCGAGCAGCAGGAGTTCCGCGACTTCGCGGCGGCGGACGTCATCAAAAGCATGCTGCCTGCGCTCGATAGCTTCGAGCGGGCGCTGAAGGCGCAAACGCCTCCCGAGGCGAGCGAGTTTCGCGGCGGAATCGAACTGATCTATCGTCAATTGCAAGACGCGCTGCAGAAGGCGGGCGTGCAACCGATTGCCAGCGTGGGTCAGCCATTCGATCCGCGGGTGCATGAGGCGATCGAGATGGTGGATACGGCGGAGGTGCCGGATCACCACATTGTCGATGAGATGCAGCGCGGGTATAAGTTCAAGGATCGGCTGCTGCGGCCGGCGATGGTGCGGGTGGCACGGAATAGCGGCGGGTAAGTTGGAGTTCGCGGGGCGGAGTTCGTGGAGCAGGAGATTCCTCCACTCGCTTTGCTCGCGTTCGGAATGACAAGCCGGTAGAAAAAGGAATTGCACTAGGAAAAGATCAGGGGGAGTTTCTGGCCGCCAATACCAAACGAGATTATTACGAGGTGCTGGGCGTCACGCGCACCGCAACCGACGTTGAGATCAAGAGTGCGTATCGCAAACTGGCGATGACGCACCATCCCGACCGCAATCCCAATAACCCGGACTCGGAAGAGAAGTTCAAAGAGATTACGGAAGCTTACGCCATTCTGGCCGACGGCGAGAAGCGTTCGCTGTATGACCGCTTTGGACATGCTGGCGTGGGCGGGAGCGGAGCGGGGCCGGCGGGGTTCGATCCGGCGATTTTCCAGGATTTCGGCGACATTTTTGGCGACTTGTTCGGCTTCGGCGATTTATTCGGCGGCCGCGGCGGGCGCCGCAGCCGTGCCCAGCGCGGCGCCGACCTGCGCGAAGACCTGCACCTGGAATTTGAAGAAGCGTACTTTGGCGTGGAGAAGGAAGTCAAAGTACGGCGTCACGAGACCTGCGAAGGCTGCCGTGGTTCGGGAGCGGCCCCGGGCAAGGCTCCTGCGACCTGCCGGTCGTGCGACGGACGCGGGCAGGTCCGCTACCAGCAGGGATTTTTCAGCATTGCCCGCACATGTGGCACGTGCCAGGGAACAGGCAGCGTGATCACCGATCCATGCCCCAGGTGCAAAGGCGCGGGACGCCAGTTGCGCGAGCGCGTGGTGGAGGCCAAGGTTCCCGCGGGAGTGGAAGACGGAACGCGCATTCGCTTCGGCGGGTTGGGCGAGGCGGGGGCGTTCGGCGGTCCGGCCGGCGATCTCTACGTGGTGCTGCACGTCAAAGAGCATTCGTTCTTCGAGCGCGAGGGGATTGACCTGCACTGCGTGGTTCCGATTTCGTTCGCGCAAGCCGCACTCGGAACCGAGATTGTCGTACCCACGCTTGAAGGCGACCACAAATTGAAAGTGCCGGAAGGCACGCAGTCCGGGACATCGTTCCGCATCCGCGGCAAAGGCGTGCCCGTGCTCAATGGGCATGGCAAGGGCGACATGTTTGTCGAAGTGCGGATTCAGACGCCCGGAAAGCTCAGCAAACGCCAGCGCGAACTGCTGGCCGAACTCGGAGAACTCACGCCCGTCGAGAACACGCCGCAGCGCCGCTCGCTGCTGGGGCGGGTGAAGGATATGTTTGCGTAAGGCAGGTGTCAGGTCTCAGGTCGCAGGTCTCAGGTTTTTCAGATGAGCCCCATCCCTGCCAAAGCGGTCCTGACACCTGAGGCCTGAGACCTGACACCTGATTCATGACCCGCCGCCGCTGGATTGCCGACGAAGTTCGCGACAACACGGCCGCATTGGTGGGCGAGCATGCTGCTCATCTTTCTCGGGTGCTGCGGGCGCAACTGGGGCAGCAATTCGATATCGCTGCCGGCGCGACCGTCCGGCGGGGCACAATCACTGCGATTTCTCAGGATCGAATCGAGTTTGCTCTGGGCGAGGAGATCGTTAGCCCGAAGATCGGGAGCGAGCCCGCCGCCGATGTGACACTTCTGCTCTCCATATTTAAATTCGACCGCATGGAGTGGGCGATCGAAAAATGCACCGAACTCGGCGTGGCGCGGATTGTTCCTGTTATCGCCCAGCGCACCGATGCTCACTTAGCGGCTGCGGCTGCGAAGCGCCATGAGCGCTGGCAGCGCCTGGTGCGGCAGGCAGCGGAGCAATCGCGGCGAGCGACGCCGCCGGAAATTACGGCTCCGCTGAAGCTCAAGGAAGCGATCCAGTGTGACGGCCTGAGAATCGTGCTGGCGGAATCGGAGGAGGATGCGACGCTGCCGGGAGTGCTGACGGGACATCATCCCGGCACGGAGGTCAGTCTCGCCATCGGCCCGGAAGGCGGCTGGACCGCGGATGAACTGAAGTTGTTTTGCGGCGCCGGGTGGGCTCCGGTTTCGCTTGGAGCAACGATCCTGCGCGCGGAGACAGCGGCGATCGCTGCGATCGCGATTACGACTTCCATCCTCGGGGAGCGGCAATGTTCGCCTTCCGCCGAGTGATATGCTGAAGCACGATGCCCCCCTCGAAGTCGAATTCACCTCCCGCGCCTTTTGTTCCCGATGACCGCCAGCGGGAAGCCATCGAACATGTCAGCGGGCCGATGCTCGTGGTGGCCGGCGCGGGCACGGGGAAGACTTCGGTGCTCACCCATCGCATTTCGCGCCTGGTTCGCGAGGGGCA
>Ga0326728_10017423_pt1 | contig 14400 bp, 14 predicted proteins | sample MB3enrmetagenome_FD_207602 | JGI IMG/M metagenome (GOLD analysis project Ga0326728, IMG submission 207602) | Lab enriched peat soil microbial communities from McLean, Ithaca, NY, United States - MB31MN | ecosystem: Environmental > Terrestrial > Soil > Wetlands > Peat | place: USA: New York...
CGGTTCCTCTTAAAGGCGGCGAACCCAACTATCGCATACTGGTGGAGGCCATGAGCGAGGGTGCGGCCACCCTATCCCGGAATGGTGACGTGCTCTACTGCAATGGCAGGATTGCGGAACTGATCGGCAGGACAATAGGGAAGGCTATTGATATTCCATTCCAGTCGCTGGTTGCGGAAATGGAGAGGGACAGATTTGAAACTCTGCTTTGCGATGCCCAGAAGACGGTCGTGAAAGGCGAATTCAGCCTGCGCCGCATAGATGGAAGTTTGGTTCCTGTCAAATTGTCTCTCAGCCGGCTTCGTGGATACAAGGGCCAGATCCTGGGCATGGTGATAACCGATCTGAGCGAACAAAAGCGCAAGCAGGCCGCGGAAATCAAGCAGGCCGAAGCGATGCACCGGCTCCTCCTGGAACGCACGCTTTCGGCGCAGGAGGAGGAACGGCGCCGGATTGCCCGTGAATTGCATGACGAAGCTGGCCAGTTGCTGACCGCACTTTTGGTTGGCCTGCGAACACTGGAAGACGCTCGGAAGCTCGCGGATTTTAGAGTGCAGGGACGTCGGCTACGGGAAATCACTGCCCAGACCATCGACGAGATCGGCCGACTCGCCCGCGGTCTTCACCCAACAGTGCTGGATGACCTTGGGCTGGGTGTTGCACTGAGCCGATACGCCACCGAGTACACAAAAACCTACAGCATAGCCGTGGATATTAAACTCGACGACCTTGACACAAGCAACCTTTCGTCGCCTGTCCAGATCACGTTGTATCGAATTCTTCAGGAAGCCCTTACCAATGTAGCCAGACATTCGGGAGCCAAGACAGTTACCATTCGAATCGCACATTCGTCCACGGCCGTAGAAGTAACGGTCATCGATGACGGATGCGGTTTCGATGCTGAGGCCATTGCTGTCTCCTCCCATCGCCTGGGGATTCATAGTATGCGAGAGAGAGCGGCAATGCTGGGTGGAAAGGTCAACTTCTTCTCTCAACGCAAGGGAACCAAAATGCTGGTGCAAGTCCCACTTGCCAACCAGGTATCCTAACCCTTAGTGAGGCGGAGGAGTGCTTAAAATGCCTGAGCGAACACGCAAGATCAGGGTCATGATCGCGGATGATCACGCAATTCTCCGCGCAGGGCTGAGAATGCTGGTCAATGCCCAGGCCGATATGGAGGTTGTCTCGGAAGCTTCTGACGGAGAGAAGGCGGTTCAAACAGCACGGGAAACGAGACCGGATGTGGCCTTGCTGGACCTGACCATGCCTCGGGTTGGCGGCATGAAGGCACTGCAGGAGATGGCACGTGTCTGCCGCGAAACCCGAGTGCTCGTCCTCACGATGTACGATGACCCTGCGTACTTACGATCGGCACTGGCTGCTGGGGCTTCTGGCTATCTGTTGAAGAGAGCGGTGGATGCGGAGCTAATTGCCGCTATACGAGCTGTGCATCGCGGAGGGATCTATGTGGATCCGCGTTTGGCCAATGTTCTTGTCCAGGACGTCCTGGCAAAGACAAGTACAAAGGCTGGTCCCACACGGCCTGTAAACATCCTGAGCCGACGCGAACTGCAGGTGCTCGGACTCGTGGCGCGGGGACACACCAGCGCAGAAATAGCCAAACAGCTCTTTGTCGGCGTGAAAACTATAGAGACCTATCGTTCCCGTTTTACGGAGAAGCTCGGCCTTCGTACTCGGAGTGATGTGATTCGCTTTGCAGTGCAAATGGGTCTTTTGACCCCGGAAACGCTGGAGAGTGAGCCGGGCGGCCCGGCTCGGTAGGGACCTTGTTTCAGGCGGCCTTTCTACTCCGATGGGTAATCGTAAGAGAGCCCATTGTCAGGGTAGTTCCGGACAAAGCCCCTCATTATTAGCAACATCCCCGATTCCCTGACTATTCCATTTGCTGCACTCTATATGCAGGTTGCAAAAGTGTACGCTCCCTCGTGACCCAAATCACAAGCCGGACACTGCAATTGGATGCTCTTGTTTTCTGAGAACCTTCCTCGTGGTCTCTGATCAAACCACCACAGGCCACAATCAGCATCGAAACCGCTGTAACCGAGGTATAAGATAATGAGCAGTCAGAACAGCCCCACATTAGAACCAACCGCTATTCTTGCGCACGCTGGCCTCGGTCGAAGAATCACCGAATTGAAGGCGAAGCAGTGCTTCTTTACCCAGGGAGATCCCGTAGACGCTGTCTTCTATCTGCAGGAAGGCCGCGCAAAAGTCACGGTTGTTTCGACAGCCGGCAAGGAAGCCACGATCACGTTTCTCTCCGCTGGTGATTTTGTTGGAGAAGAGTCGCTTGCGGCAGTGCCTGGGCTGCGCTTATCTACGGCCACTGCTATTACCGCCTGCACCGCACTCAAGATAAGGCGGGAGGAGATGGTGCGCGTGATGCACGAGGAGCATGACTTCTCCGACCTGTTCCTGAAGTTTCTGCTGGAGCGCTGTATGCGCATCCAGGGCGATCTGGTGGACCAGCTGTTCAACTCCAGCGAAAAGCGCCTGGCAAGAACCCTGCTGTTGATGTCGGAGTTTGGCCGGCCGGGCGAGCCGGAAGCAGTAGTCCCCAAGATCTCGCAGGAGACCCTGGCGGAGATGATCGGCACCACACGGTCGCGCGTCAGCTTCTTTATGAACCGCTTTCGCAGGCTCGGCTTCATCGAATACAAGGGACGCATCCGGGTCCACAAGTCGCTGCTGAACATGATCCTGCTCGATCAATTGCCAGGCAGTAATGCGGAAAAGCCGCCGATCCAGAGCATTCCCAACATGGACCAACCCAGCCGGAAGCGGCCCGTTAGCCCTGTGCGAAATTGAACAGTATTACAACTCATTGAATGGGATACTCGCCCCAATACCCTGTGAGAGGCGATTGGAGACGATCGATGCTCGATGCAAATGCAAAACTCCTCGTCGTAGACGATGAGCCTTTGATCCGGACGACGATGTCGCTGGTGCTTAGCGAGATTGGGTATCGTGTGCGGTCCGCGGACAACGGCCTCTCCGCATTGCGCGAGATCAGCCAGGAGATGCCCGACATACTTCTCTCCGACCTCAACATGCCCGTTATGTCCGGCTTCGAGTTGCTTTCCATGGTTGATCGCTGGTTTCCCGAAGTCCATAAGATCGCAATGAGCGGTGCGTTTACCGGCAACCAGGTGCCTAACGGCGTTAGCGCCGACGCCTTCTATCAGAAGGGCAGCGGCATGGATGCGCTCTTGCATATCCTCGGTACGCTGCCGCAAATTCGACGGAGCGATCCCCAACCTTCCAGCATGGCCGGCCTCATACAGCAACAAGATCAACTTAACGTTTGATCGAGGCGCTTCAACGAGGATCCAGTGCCTCAGCAGTATTAATCAATATTTAATCCACGGAGGTGGACCAATGAATGCAGATCAAGTCAAGGGAGCAATCGACGAAGTGGTGGGAAGCGCAAAGCGCGCGGCCGGGGAGTTGACCGGCAGTACCCGGCTGCAGGTCAAAGGCATGGCCCAGCAGGTGAAAGGCAAAGTTGAGGGAGCCTGGGGTAGAGCAAAGGATACGGTCCGCGATGCCGCTGGGAACACCGATGCCCATATCGACACTCACGTGAAGCTGGACTGGAAGAACCCGCCAGCAGACAGCGAACGCGCCAAGAACAGCGACACCCGAAAGCCATAACGAGGATTGATTATGTTCAATGCAGACTCATTGGTTCGACCAGGCCGGATTCCGGTCTTGATGCTGATGTTGGCAGCCGCCATGCTGTCGGGATGCAAATCGAAGCAGGAAAAAGCGCTGGACCAGGCCAGGCAGCAGGCAGCCGCAACCGGGCAGCCGCAGCAGGTGGTTTCTGTCGACAAGAATGGGACCACGACGACAACGGTGGTGCAGCCGCCGGCGCAGGGGCAGACGATCGAGGTGATTGCAACAACGACGACACCACCCGCCGCAGGAGCGCCCATTCCTGCACCCTCAGGCCCGACGGTCTCCGCGGTTCCTCAGCCGATCAGCGTCAGCATCCCGGCGGGCACGACGCTGGTAATCCGGATCGATCATCGCATCAGCGTAAAGACCAGCCGCGCTGGAGACGCCTTTACCGGCGAGATTGTGAACCCTGTGCTTGCCGGCGACAACAGTATGCTGCTGCCAAAGGGCACGGCGGTGGGTGGCGTGGTGGATGTGTCGCATCGGCGGGGACACTTCAAGGGCAGATCGACACTGGAGCTGCGGTTGACCTCACTGACGCTGAATGGGACGCAGTATCCGCTGGAAACGCGCGACCTGGATCGCAGTAAGAAGGGCAAGGGCAAACGATCGGCGGCCATGATCGGCGGAGGGACTGGGCTGGGCATGCTGGTGGGTGGCGCGGCCACCGGCGGCGTAGGGCTGGTGGTGGGCGGCCTAATAGGCGGCGGAGCTGGAACCGCAGCGGCAGGATTGACCGGCAACCGGGACCTTGACATACCGGCGGAGTCGATTGTGGGCTTCAAGCTGGCCGACGATCTGGTAGTGCAGCCGGGGCAGTAGTGTGAGTACAGACTGGCTTCAAATCATTGCGAATGCACGCAGTTGGACAGGCTGACAAAGAATGCTACAACTCTGCCTTCGTGGCCATCGATGCGGCATTCGCATCTAACCTGGGATCTTCCGTGGCCTCGATCTTGCGCAGCCCGCGAATCTTCCATATCCCAAAGCCGATGCCAACCGCCAGCAGGCCCACGAACACGCAAAGCAGCGAAGTTGACCATCTCTGTAGGGTTCCAGACCACAGGCGGACGATCCGGCGTCCATAGGCCACGCCGAGCCACGCGATGAAGGAGTAACGCAGACAGCGGGCCGCGCCGTAGACGCCGAGGAAGCGCCTGCGCGAGACGCCCAGCGCGCCGGAGGCGAGCGCAAACGGCAACAGTGGAATGGGTGGAGGAAGCAGGGCGGGAAGAAATACAGCCAGAACTGGATGACGTTCGACCCAGGTGACGATACGGCCAAGAAGACGCGCCGGCACATAGCGCCGCAGCGCCGCTTCGCCGCCTCTGCGGCCAGTGTGCCATGTGGTGTATCCGCCCAGAATGCTGCCTGCAACAGCACAAAGGGTCAGCAGCCAGGGATTGCCGCTATGCGCCACCAACCACAGCAACAGCAGGTCCGTGCTGCCGGGAAGAGGCAGTGGGATAACCGAGGAATCGACCACCGCGACGGAGAAGAGCCCCAGCGCTCCCAGGTGCGTGAGCCAGTGCGGCATCAGTGAGGGACGCAGGCGTGGCACACGCAATGGGGCCGACCGCTGAACAAATGCACTCATATAATTTGCCCCCGCATATGCGCCGCGCAAAGGAATTCAGGAGTTCCATCGCCAACAGAATAGACAGCGAGCGAGCGCAATGCAAAATGAGCCAATAGGGCATCGAGCAAGTGGAATGGATCTTCCCCGGATTGCAGCGGAGGCAAGGGCGAACTGCGGGTATTCAAAGCGACGAACAAAGTCTTTCCAGGAGCCGGTCCCAAGGAGGCTTAATTAGAATGCGTCCGTTGAGGGGACGACATTCCGTCACGCCTTCACGGTCAGATTTTGCCTAAAACAATAAGGATGACAACAATCAAGAGAACTGTTCCCAATCCTCCCGTCGGATAATATCCCCAGTCTCTACTATGTGGCCACCGTGGCCAAGCTCCAAACAGCGTTAGCAGAAGTACCACAATCAGTATGGTTCCTAGCATGCTCACTCCTCGCTTTCCTGCATGCAGACGAGACTGCTTAGAATGTGCTGCGGCCCCCTGTCGAGGCCGCAGCAATTACACAGTGCTGTCAGCGCAAACTTCCAATCGTCGCATTGGCTGGGCTGCCGATTGCGTCGCCAGATACAACCAGTTCCACTCTGCGGTTCTCCTGCCTGCCCGCTGAGGTATCGTTCGAGGCTACGGGCAGCGTGTTGCCGTAGCCCATTGAAGTCACTGAGTCTGTTGTTACGCCCTGCTGCACCAGATAATCGCGGACGGCCCCAGCGCGGTTCTCCGATAGCTTTTGATTCATGGCATCGCCGCCGACATTGTCGGTATAGCCGCCAACCTCGATGTTGAGCCCTGGATAGGCGATCAATATCCCGGCGACCTTGGCAAGCTTCTCCCGAGCGCCGGGCTTCAAAGTGAACTGTCCGGTATCGAACAATACATCAGACATGCTTACAATCAGTCCGCGCGCACTATCGCGCGTTTCTAGGATGGTGTTCAGTTGTTCTGACAATTTTGCGCGCATTGCGGCCTTGTCGCTGATCGCCTGCTGCTCACCCTGCTGAGCATTTGCCGCAGCCATGCGAGCCTGTTCGGCATCGGCTTGGGCCGCGGAGATTGCCGCCGCCGAGGCAGTTTGATTGGCGGCCGTTTCGGCCTGCGCCTTTGCCGCATCGGCCTGGGACTTTGCCTCATCGGCCTGGGCCTGCTCCTTCAGCAGGGTAGCGTCATCGGCTTGCGCCTGAGATTTTGCCTGTGCATCGATCGAAGCCTGTCGCTCGCTCGCCTGGATCTGCTCATCGATCTTCTTGACCGCGATCTCACGCGCATCTTCGGCAGTCTGTACCGTCTCGCGAGCAACAGCAATGAGGGGTTTACTGTCGCTGTGATTGTTTATGGCGTCCGCATCGGCATTGTTCATCAGCTGAACAGCGTGCTGGTAGGTGGTGTCCGCATACCACTCCGCTCCCTCCGACTTAGCGATGCGCAGCGCATTGCGCGCCTCGTAGAACTCCAGCGGCAGGCTGCCGCTGAGAACGACGGGGTCGAACGTGTAGCCGGTGGGGATATAGCCACCGCGCTCCATCAGCTCATACTTTGCATTCACTGCCTCGGTGGTTCCCCTGGTATCGGCGCGAACTACGTTCTCAAGGACAACAACATTGCTGGGCTGGCGGACGGCGAAATACGGTTCCGCGGTAACAATCAGGGCAAATGCCTGGAGGTCGGTGGTGGCAGTGAGCTTGCTTCGGTTATTGTCGCCGATCAGCACTTCTCCGAGGTTGACCGCGCGCCCCTCGGGGCTAATCGCCCACAGGACATAGGTTAGATACTCGTTGCCGAAGGTTGTAGGACTTTGCAGATTACCAAATTCTGCTTCGACTTCCATGGTGCCGCGCTTGCTTCGCACCTTGGCTTTACCGTTGGCTGCAGGCAACAAAGCCGTGCCGGCAAAATCCACGTCCGTGGCCCCGCTCTGATGCTGATAGTTGACCGCCTGGACCGAACGACTGGTTACGATCACGCGGTAGGTTGACACATGGCCCGCGGGTTCGAGGACCGTCGTCGCCTGCGAGTTTGCCTGCGCCAATGCGCTCAGGCTGAGGACACATCCAACTGCCAATAAATAAATGTTCTTCAAGATTCCTCCTGCCGGCAGAACTCTGCCGCATTGCTGTGAACTTTCATTGTGTTTACGACCGCAGCGCTCAATATCGGGGCCGTTTGATCGCTCAATGTCCGACGTGGAACTGGGTAAGGTAGCTGTAGAGACCGAATGCCTTCAGAAGCCAAAGAACCACGACAATCACTACGACGGCATTCAGGATTTGCTTGATTTGACCTTGCATGGGGACGTAACGGTTAACAAGCCATAGCAAAACGCCTACTACGCAGAGCGTGAGAACAACTGTGATAAGTGGCATTTCATCTTCTCCAATCTATTTCTAAGACCCGATTCGTGCTTGAGGCATCTTCGAGCAGATCCTTTTGACTCGTGTTAAACTGCTTGATTCTTGCCCTGCTTAGCTAACATTTGTTCATGCGAGGAGGCAAAATACGCAGGTCTACAGAAGGGTGGTGAACTGGGCGGCGTGTCTTTACACGACTCGGACGGTTACGATGAAGCCTTGTCCGATGGTCCGACTTGGATCAATAACCAGGGAGAGAGGAGAGCAGCGCTCCTCTTTAGATTTATTCTTTCAAGGCCATGAGCAGATAGCTGAGCTATAGAGCACACGTTCCATAGAAGCTGAACATGCGATCTGCATTTTCTGAGCGGCTAACTGCGAATGGGTGATGCCCCCGTACTTTATTCGAAGCTCATACATGACATCCGTAGAATGAGCTATGGCAGCGCAGAAGATGCGGCAGGCGGAGCCGTGGCCAGGGCCGCCGGCTCAGCGCCGGTTGTAGTTGCAGGCGCAGCGGCAGTCGCGGGAGAAGCCAGCAGCGTCCTGTCGGGATTGGAGTTTGTCTGCTGCATAGGCCAGCAGGCTCCCGGCTCCATCTCGTTATCGTCCACGTTGAAGACCATGGCGTTTTCGGGCAGCTTCATCCTGCCCTCGGCCATGTACGCCACCACCAGCCCGCCGGTCAGCTCCGGGGTCAGGATGGTCATGGGGATCAGGTACTTCTTGCTTTCCACCAGCGACTGGGCCACGCCATCTACGGGCTTGCTGCGCTTGATGGTGCCCGGAACCTGGGGAATCACGAACGCCGACATTTTCACCTCGGGATGCTTCCTACCGTACTGCACCAGCGACCGCGCCACCTGCTTCGGCGTGGTCATCCCCAAGTCCGCGACGAAGCTGCGATGGATGGCATGGGGCAGGTAGATATCCATCACCACGCGCGAAAAATCCGCGCAGTTGTGGAACATCACGTTGAAGTGGCCGGTGTTGTGCCGGTCGTTGAATAGGGCGATGAAGCGCTCGTCCTGCTCGGCGGTACTCACCACCTCAAAGCCGTGAATGGTGCGGTCGTAGGACGAGCCCACCAGCTGCGTCCACTCCCCCTTCGGTGTCGCTCCGTGTCTGCCATTCGGCGCCAGATCCAGCAGATGCTTTCTGTGATACGCATCGCGCAGAGTGGCCACCTGCGCCTTATCCACCGACTGCGGCACCTCGTCGATCTCGTCCACCGCGTAGAGATACGGGATGAGTGGAATGGCAACCCAATCCAGTTTGTCAATCTTGTGGTAGCGGCTGATCACCACGCCGGATTCGCCTGGCCGGCATGGGCGCAGCTCGGTCGGCGACGCCGCGCACACATGGTTCAGATACACCGCCGAGTGGCCGGTCGGAGACATGGCGCCGTAGTCGCCATAAGGCTCTTCCATCAGCAGCGCCACGGACGCATGCGCAAACCCGGTCTGGGCCAGGTACAGCAGCAGCAACACAACCGCCGCGCGACCCAGCCAGTCGCTCATAGTACGGCTTGCCAGTTTACTCTTCCGCTCACGATTCATATCTATACTCACCTTAATGTCACTTGACCCGTTCTACTCATCTTCTAGACCAGCGCGAAACCATTGGGTTTGCACTATGGTTGATGAGCAACCGCCGTAGTGACCTGAGCCGGCCGGCTGGAATCTGTTGTGGATGAGAGTACCGCCGGCACCGGTTTGACATCTGGTATCTCGGTTCCTTCCGGGAAGATGAGAATCTGGATGGAACCCCAATTCGCGTCCAAGTTCGCGCCTGCCTGCTTGCCCATTCCCAACGTCATAAGCTGGTCGTCGTCAAAACCGAAGTTCTCCACCAGATACTCGCGCACAACCATAGCCCTTGCTTCGGTGAGCACCAGGTCCGTCTGGGTGTCGCCATCCATGCCGGTGGCAACAACAATGACCGCGACTCCGAATGGGTTCTGCGCCAGGAAGTCGCCGGCGGCTTTGAGAGACTTCTGATCCTTCAGCTTGGCGGAATCGCGGGCATCGAAGAGCTGCTTGGCTGTATAGGTAAACGCCTTGAGAGGCGTACCCTGCGGAAGCTCGGCAATCTTATTCGCCGCCAAACCAGCGGAGTCGTCATATCCGCGCTTCTTGAAGTAGCCGCTCAGGAAGAAGTTATGTTTCAGTGCCTCCATATTCTCCTGGAAGTCCGTAACCCCAACCTGTGCCTGGAGCATCGTGTCATGCAGCGTCGTCGTGGTCTGTTCCAGGTTGCTATAGAGCTGCTTATCATTCACCAGCGATCCCACGGTTCCCTGGCCCGAGTCGATCTTGGCGCTTACTGAGTTCAGGTGCGCCGTCGCCTGGACTGTGTTCTGGACGGCCAGTTGGCTGCTGTCGAGAATGCCGTTCGTCTTCTTGAGCATGTCCGCCATCTGCAGCGGGGGTTCGCTCTGGATCGTCTCGCCATTCTTAACCTGGGCTTGTCCGTCAGATCCAAACGAAATAGCCACGAACTGGCTCCCCAATACACCCTCGGTTTCGATGGACGCCACAGAGTCGTGTTTGATAATCTCATGCGTCGATTTGTCGAGATCCATAAGTACAGTGACCTTTTCGCCGGTATGGTGAGGCAATGAGATGCTCTGCACCGTACCGCTGTGGACCCCGCCTACGCGCACGTCGGCCCCATCATCCAGGCCCGCCACGTTGTCGAACAGCGCCTTCAGTTGGTATGTGGAGCTGAACAGATACTCCTTGCTGCCAATAACGAAGACGCCTGCGGCCAGAATTGCCAGTGTCATAACGATGAATGCCCCGAGCCGTGCCACTCTCGACATAGTTCCTCCTACGACTGCTTAAGAAATTTCTCTACAAACGCGATGTGGCTTTCTTGAAGGTCCTTGAACCTTCCCTCAATCACCACCTTGCCCAGGTCCAGCAGGGCCAGACTGTTGGCAATCGTCCGGGCGCTATGCAGATCGTGAGTGACCACGATGGATGCCATCCGGCGCTCCCGCTGGAGCTTGAGAATCAATTCGTCGATCTCCCCCGAGCTGATGGGGTCGAGACCGGCCGTAGGCTCATCGAGCAGCAGAATCTCCGGCTCCAGAGCAAGCGCCCGCGCCAGGCCCACGCGCTTTTGCATCCCGCCCGATATGTCGGAGGGCATCTTGCCCGCGTCGCCTTCCATGGCCACCTCGGCCAGCAACTGCATCACACGATCGGCGCGCTCGGCCCGGGACATATCTCTGCGGTGATGTACAAGCGGGAACGCCACGTTCTCGGCAACGGTGAGCGAATCGTAGAGCGCCGCATGTTGGAACAGAAAACCCATCTTCTTTCTGATCGCGCCCAGCCGGTCCAGTACCAGTCCGGCAATGTCCTGGCCATGGATGCGAATCGATCCCGATTCGGGTGTTTCGAGGCCGATGATGAGCCGCAGCAACACGCTCTTGCCTGTGCCGCTGCGTCCCAGCACCGCAAGGGTCTCTCCGCGGGTCACGTGCAAATTGATCCCATCGAGGACCGTGTGGCCTGCAAAACTCTTGCGCACATCTTCCACGGCGACAACCGGCGCACCGCTGCCCACCTCCGGTTCCGTGTGCATTGTCGCAATGTCATAGGCTGTAGCCATATCTGTCTCACGATCCGTGTCTATGGGAAGACCACGAGGATGAACTTCACCAGCACAACGTCGGCCAGGATTACGAAGAGCGAAGCAAGGACGACCGAGTTTGTGGCTGCGCGGCCCACCCCCTCCGCGCCTCCGCGTGTGCGCATTCCCTGGAAGCACGCGATGAGCCCGATAATGAGGCCATACACCGCGGTCTTAAATGTTGGCGGCAGGAAGTCGTTGAACGTGGCGCCCTTGAAGCCGCTTGCGATGAACTGGTGAAACGAGAGCGGCTCAACCATTGCCTGCGCCAGCCAGCCCATCAACAATCCGCTGGCATCGGCGGCCAGGGTCAGCAGCGGCAGCATCAGGATGCAGGCCAGAATTCGCGTGGCCGCCAGAAGCCGGTAGGGATTGATTGCCGATGCCTCGACGGCGTCGATCTGCTCGGTCACCTTCATCGACGCCAGCTCCGCGCCGATGCCCGCGCCCACGCGCCCGCTCACGATCAGGCCGGTCATGATCGGGCCCATGACCTGGATCACGGAATATACCAGCGTGGTGGGAAACATCGACTTGGCGCCGAACCGGCTCAGGCTGTAGCGCGCTTCCATCGAGATCACAACCCCGATCGCGGCGCCTGCCGCTGCAACCAGTGGCAGAGACATCGATCCGACCTCGTCGAGCTGTCGAACCAGCTCGCGCCACTCATACGGCGGCGTCAACCCGGCCTTGAGGACCTTCCAGGCAAAGATGCCTAGGTCGCCGAACCACTCGAAGGACCCGTTGGCCAGCCGCCCAACAAATTCCAGTGCGGATGGGTTGGAGACAGTTCGTTGCTCCGCAAGCAGCGGATGGATTCCTGCAATGGCAGTGTGCCCGCGGTCGCTCATCTGTTTGGTCCTTTAATAAGGGAGCCGTGCGCATTGTTCAGATGCATCCGTGAAAGCAGCGAGTGAGGGCCGCTATAGAAGAACTCCAGCGCGATGTTCTCGCCCATATATGCCAGCAGGTTGTAGTTGCCTATTCGGAACGCATCCTTAGGCCCAAAGCGATCGGGATACCAACCGTAGACGGCGGTTGTTGAACCCACATAGGGCGCAAAAAGCGCCGGGATAGAAAAGGCACGATGGCCGTCCTCCCCGCGGCGCGCCGTCAAGGTCGAGAGCATGGCATAGCCCGTGCGCCGGAATAAGCCGCTGCATTCACAGCGGTAGTACATCGCATCTTGCTGGAAAGCTTCTGACAACCCATAGCGCGTTGTGGTTCCAACAGCCGCAATCCCAAAGTCGGATCCGAATCGCTTACTGTATCCCTTAACGCCCTGGTTCCACTCCGGTGGTGAGTTTGTCTCCTGGTTGATCCCAGCCATAATCGCGGCACTAGCAATAGGGTACGGACCGTACGTATCGAAGACGTAGTTGATAATCTTTGTTCTCTGGGTAGGACGCACATAGGTCAGGTCCATTTGGTTCAGGCTCGTGCTTACCACAGCGATGGAGGAATCTCCCGTACCAGAGGAGTCTCCGGTATAGGACATGGATTGCGAACTTGCCCTGTGCGGCAGAGTTGCCAGAACGGTCACAACTGAACACAGAAGGACCGCCCGGCGAAACTTTTTAGATGGTGTCATAACTTCTTCCCCAATCGGCGTCGCCACTCTCAGGTACGCCTGGCGTCGTCCATGAAATATGCAGCGTCTGGCTACGCTGTTGAAAGGTTGTCAGAATCGGTAAGCCCTGGGATGGTCACATTTGCACAGAATTGCAATTCATCTGTTCGCATCAGCCGTAGTGGGCAATCCAAACGAGATTCATTCCATCGGCTGGATTCGCCAGCGACGTATAAAAGAGAACAGTCTTGGTGCCCAGGAGTGAGGAGGATTAGATTCTTGCTGCGTTCAAAGCCAGGCGGGGAGGCCGTCATGCCTCACGTTCACACTTTCGATTCATCCCCACGCGTTGCCTGTTGTGCAACAGCCTTGATTCACCACACCGGGCAAACCGTACAGAAGGTGAGAGATATTTTGAAACACGGAAACCCACAAGTTACTTTCGACCCCGCTGTCTTTCTCGCCAACGCGGGGCTTGGCCGGAAGATCGTTCAATTGCAACCCAGGCAGCTCTTTTTCTCCCAGGGAGATTCGGCCGACGCTGTCTTCTATCTGCAGACAGGAAAGGCAAAACTCACGGTCATCTCGCAGAAAGGCAAGCAGGCCACAATCACGCTTCTCGCCGCCGGTGACTTTGTCGGAGAAGAATCGTTGGCATACATTCCTGGACTGCGTCTGGCGACGGCCTCTGCCGTCAGCTCATGCGTTGCGCTCAAGATCACACGCAAAGAGATGACCCACATGATGCATGACGAAACTGCCTTCGCCGACCTCTTTTTCAAATTCCTGCTGGCCCGCAGTATGCGAACCCAGGCCGATCTCGTCGATCAGCTCTTCGATTCCTGCGAAAAGCGCCTGGCGCGGATTCTCCTTTTGATGGCCGAGTTTGGCAAGCCGGGAGAACGGGACACCTTCATCCCACCCATCTCGCAGGAAGCGCTGGCGGAGATGATCGGCACCACACGGTCGCGCGTCAGCTTCTTTATGAACCGCTTTCGCAGGCTCGGGTTTATCAGCTACAACGACCGTATCCAGGTGAATAAGTCGTTGCTCAACGTGGTCCTACTCGACCAACTGCCGGAGCAAAACTCCCGGAAGCCAACGATTCCAGTCGTCAGGCCTCTTAAATAAAATTGATCGACCTTGATCTCTAGGAAAATCAAAAATCCATATCCAGCAGAGTGGGGTGTCCGATACGGGCAGCGATTCGGACAGTCGAGCAGCTTGCTGGCCTGATGGAAATTTCTGCGACGACCCTGTGCAGGTATATGTTCAAAAGCAAGAACCTGCCAACAATTACCGCGCCTGTCTGATCGGTGATCCGAATGGAGACTGCCTGTTGGTCTGAGAGACGACCAGAAACACCGACAACAACCGCAAGAAAGAGAGCAACAACCGGGATTCGCGACAATGGGAATTCCTCCGGACCAGAATCCTTCAGGGGCTGGAAGGACTGTATGAATCATAGGTAACACGATTATGAAATTCGTATACGTGACGGCTATCACATTACCCGATTCCTCAAGGCCGGTATGGCTTGAAGCAGTTCCTTCC
>Ga0326728_10017425_pt1 | contig 14399 bp, 10 predicted proteins | sample MB3enrmetagenome_FD_207602 | JGI IMG/M metagenome (GOLD analysis project Ga0326728, IMG submission 207602) | Lab enriched peat soil microbial communities from McLean, Ithaca, NY, United States - MB31MN | ecosystem: Environmental > Terrestrial > Soil > Wetlands > Peat | place: USA: New York...
ACGGCATGGCTGGGTAGCGAAGTTCGGTTGTGATAACCGCTGAATGCATATAAGCGGGAAGCACTCCTCAAGATTAGATCTCCCAATCCAAAAGGATAATGAAGGGCACAGGAAGACCACCTGTTTGATAGGCTGGATGTGCAGGCGCAGTGATGCGTATAGCTTACCAGTACTAATCGCCCGTTCGGCTTGACCATAAAATTTACTCTGCGCAGTACCTTGAGTTACCCAATGCTATTCAGTTGTGAGACATCGATCTCACGATCTTTTAAAGTTTCCGGTGATCATACCGCAAGGGAAACACCCGTTCCCATCCCGAACACGGAAGTTAAGCCTTGCTGGGCCGATTGTACTGCACGCGAAAGTGTGTGGGAGAGTAGGTCGTTGCCGGATTAAATAAAGGCCTCACGCCTCAAGCGTGGGGCCTTTTCCGTATATGCGCGAAATGCACAAAGGTCAAAAAGACTTGCACTGGCCGAAACAACCACGCCGCGTTTGGTAGCCGCCCAATCCGAGAAGCCGTTTTCAGCCCAGCCTTATGCAGCCTTTCCAATGGTGCTGGTGGGAGAGCCCTGGCTGCCCGCCTGACGCTCTGCCAATGCGCCTATGATCGGCAGCACGACCATCTCTCCCTGATAGCTCTTCCACATCATGTAGAGCCAAATCATGAAGAATCCAAAGCTTACGAGCAGGTGAAGCGAGCTCATCAGCAGCCCCAGGGAAAAGCTGACGGCGTGGAACATAAGCGACAAGATGGTAACGCCGATGTGAATCACGATCACTGCGATGTTTAGAAAGATGGACTGGAAGGCATGAAACCGCACGCGCCTGTCCTGGTTGTACGGAGCCAGCACAAGAAAGACGATCCCGGTGAGAAAGCCGAAGAGATAGCACAGCGCGGAAGCAGCGTTCGTGCTAATTCCGGGCTGTGTGCTCTCGGTGGGAGCCGGCGTGAGGTTCGCGCCGGGCGCGGGGGTTCCGCATTTTGGACAAAACTGCCCGTCCACTTGACTGCCGCAATTCGAGCAAAACGCCACGGTGCGCCTCCTGGGGACAGACGCGACTACTCCGCCGTACCCAACCTGCTTGGAAGGCAGCGCTTTGCGCAGGGTTGCACGATGCGAGTTGCTTAAACGAAACCGCGGGCAGAAATGAGGGCGGCCGTCGCCGGCTGAAAGCGGAGCAGGCAGCTCACTGCGCTTCCGGCGAAGGACTCACGTGTTCTTCGATCTGATGCTGCACCTGGCGGCGGAATTCAAGCGGGTTGGCGACGTGACTGAAGGGCTCGTGGGTGCCGCCGGTGCCGCGCACGGTTAGGCTGCCGTATCCCATCATTCGTCCCAAAATCGTCTGTTCCACGCCAACGCTCTCCACCTTGGAGAGAAACAGTTCAACGGTACGCTTAGTGAGGAATCCGACTTTGATGATGATGCGCTTGTTGGTCACTGCCATTTCCGTTGCATTGCGGCGGACGTAAGCAACGGCGAAAACGATGCCGCCGAAGAGGATGAGGATGACTCCGGCGATGCCCGCAGCCTGCGCTTCGCCGCGCTCGGTGTGCTTGCCTGCCAGGGCCCAGACGAGCGCCGCGAGTCCAGCGGCGGAGAAGATTGTGTCCACCAGGATAGAACGGAAAAGTACGACCCAATGCAAATGTGTTGCGTACAGAATGCGCTCACCTGGGTTCAGGTTCTGCTGCACGTAGCTCACGCGGTAACCTCCCGATCAGTACTCCTTTGATGGTAACGCGGATGGATGTGAGTTGGGTGCTGAAATGCGTTGGCCGCCAGAGTGTGGCGGCCACTCTTGATCCCACGCAAGTTGCTTAACGAGGCAGCGCGGCAAAAACCTTGCAGGCTGCAGCGATGGTGGTGTCGATATCCTCGGCGGTATGCGCCGTGCTGAGGAAGGCGGCTTCGAATTGCGATGGCGGCAGCCAGATGCCTGCATCCAACATTCCGCGATGGAACCGGCCGAAGCGTACGGTATCACAGGGCGCGGCAGTGTCCCAGTCAAACACCTGGTGGCTGGTAAAAAAGCAGGTGAACATGCTGCCGACCTGGTTCGCAGTGACAGAGATTCCGGCATCGCGTGCGGCTTCGGTGAGGCCGGTCGCAAGCTTTCGCGTGAGGGCGTCGAGCGCGGGATAAATCGTAGCGCGGCCCGCGCCCAAGGTCTTTAGCATGGCCAGACCGGCAGCCATGGCCAGGGGATTTCCGCTGAGGGTTCCCGCCTGATAGACCGGGCCGAGGGGCGAGATCTGGTTCATCAGCATGGCGGAGCCGCCGTAGGCACCCACCGGAAGTCCGCCGCCGATCACCTTGCCTAGAGTAGTAAGGTCCGGCTTAATGCCGTAAAGCTCCTGCGCGCCACCGTAGCTGACCCGGAAGCCGGTCATGACCTCATCAAAGATCAGCAGGCTTCCCTCGCGCTGGGTGAGGGAGCGGACCGCTTCGAGGTAACCGGGCCTGGGCGGGACGCAACCCATGTTGCCGACCACCGGCTCAATGATCACGCAGGCAATCTGGTCCTTGAACTTCGCGAAAGCTTCCTCCAGCGCAGCCACATTGTTGTAGGGCAACGCCAAGGTAAACTTTACGAATTCTTCAGGGACTCCGGCCGAGCCAGGGATACCAAAAGTAGCGACCCCGGAGCCGGCCTTCACCAGCAGTGCATCGCTGTGGCCGTGATAGCAGCCTTCGAATTTTACGATGTACTTGCGGCTGGTAGCGGCACGAGCCAGGCGGATGGCTGACATCGTGGCCTCGGTGCCACTGGAGACGAAGCGCACTTTTTCCATCGAGGGAAAAGCCTGGATGACCGCTTCAGCGAGATCCGCCTCGGAGGGCGTGGAGGCTCCGAAACTGGTGCCCTTGCGTGCGGCCTCAATCACGGCTTCAACGACCTCGGGCGCGCAATGGCCCAGCATCAACGGTCCCCAGGAGAGCACGTAGTCGATGTAATGGTTGCCGTCAACGTCGGTCATACGCGCACCGCTGCCGCTGACAATGATCGGTGGCTCACCGCCAACGGCGCGAAAGGCGCGGACCGGAGAGTTGACGCCTCCGGGGAAGAATGTTTCAGCGCGCTGCTGCAGGGAATGCGAGAGATCAAGTTTTCTGGACACAGAGACCAACCGGGGCGGAGCGGTTTAGAATAGGAGCTACTCCGCAATTCAAATTTCGCTAGTCTTCAACATAGCAAAAACGCGGAAAGAAGGTTTGTGAATATTGTCACAGGCCGGCGCAGTGGGAATGGCGTAAGTGGAGAAATGCCAGGCTAACCCTGAGTAGAGTCGCGCATCCAAGCAGAATACCGCGTCAGTCTACGGCGGCAGAGACTCAACTCAGCGATTTGCGTTTACGCGCAGTAGGCCGTGGAAAGCAGTGCAAATGCAAAGATGAAGACACTAACACAATCGCTCATCCGGCTGACTGGAATTGCAGTGTTGCTGACGACGCTGTGCGGCGCAATGCACGCCGAGGTCGGCCTGATGTTGAATGAAGCACTGCGGATTGGCTCCTCGAAGTGGACGGGTGCGGGACACTCGGCGGTGTATCTGTCCGGAGTATGCGCGGCCTCGCCGGTGGAATTAAGGATGTGCGGCCCGGGGGAGAATGGGGTCGTCCTCACCAACTACCGCGCCTTTGGAGAGGACCGCTCGTATGAGTGGAATGCGGTTCCGCTGAATCTGTACCTGTATGGAGTGGAAGACGAATCGGCACGGCCTCTCTATGCCAGCACCACGGTGCGCTGGATGTTGCAGGAACGCTACCGCGAGAAGCACCTGGCCAGCCTGTGCACGGGGAGTTGCGCGACCAACCCAAATGCTCTGTGGCGCGAGACGGTAGCGGCCAGTTTTATCCGCGATGTGTATATGTTCACGATGAAATCCACGGCGGAGCAGGACCGCGCGCTGATCGAGAAATTCAACCGGGCGGGCAACGTGGGCCACTTTAACGGATTTACCTACAACTGCGCGGATTTTGCCCGCGGGGTTGTGAACACATACTTTCCGGGGGCGGCCAAAGCCGATCACCTCAACGATTTTGGGATCACCACTCCGAAGGCAATTGCAAAATCGTTTGCACATTACGGGATGAAGCATCCTGAGCTTGAGTTTCACGTGGTTCGCTTCTCGCAGATTCCTGGCGAGTACACGCCGAGCAAGGACAATCGCAAGGGCACCGAGGAACTCTATCGCGCGAACCGGTGGCGGCTGCCTTTGGCAATATTGCGTCCCTACGAACTGACAATTCTCGTCGGCTGCTACACGCTGACGGGAAGATTCAATCCGGAGCTGGAACTGCGGCACCGGCCGGCAGAGGAAGTCATCGAGATGGAAGCGGCTCTTCGCGCGGCTCGCGTGGCGGACGATCGCGAAAAGGAACATGAGCTGAAGCAGAAAATTCTCGCCGTACGCGCGAATTCGCTGGGCACCAAGGAAGAGTGGTCGGGGTATGACACCAGCGTTCGTCAGTATGAGGCCGAAGCCATTGAGCAGGACTACGCAAAAGATGTGGACAGCTTGCGGCACCTCGCGCGAACGACGATTTCTCATAGCTGGATCACGATGGATGACCAGGGCGGCATGTGGTTGAGTCCGCGCGATGGGCGATCCCACCCAAAAGTTGGACTGAGCGCGAACACCTTGGCCCAGGACTCCTCGAACCCGAGGATAGGTTACCTGCTGGCGCTGTCGAGGGTGGATGCCGAGCTGCGCAAGAAGCCGAAAAATCGCGAGACCCTCGGCTTCTTCCGCAAGGATTGGGAATTGATGGAGCGGTTGCGCGGACAGGCGATTCCCATCGTAGCCGGAGCACGGCGGACAGAGGCCGGTGGCGGAGCGGCTCAGTAGCTCACACTGCGCCGAGGCACTGGTCACTTAAAGAAATGCGAGATCAGCGAATCAACTCGAGGTCTCAGTGCAGCTAGCCGCCAGTGCGTGGGAGTTCCGGCATCGTTTCTGGATTTTTGGCGCGTGCTACTGGATAGCATTTTCGCTATACCACATCGATCACAAAAATTTCGGCTTGGCCATCGCCGAGTTTCTGTACCGGGATTCTCAGCATAGCGTGACCATAAGCGACCTGCGTCCGGTGTATCTGGCAGGCGTTCTGCTGGCCGTTCTGGCGGCGGCGCTCCGTACCTGGGCCACTGCTTACATCCGTCCTGAAGTGATGGTGGATGGTGCGCTGCACACGCACACGCTGGTGGCGGAAGGGCCATATCGCTTTGTGCGCAATCCCCTGTACCTGGGCACCAACCTGATGGCAGCGGGCTATTCGGTGATGGCGAGCCGGTTGGGTGCCATCGTGCTGATTGCGGGCACACTGATTTTCAATTGGCGCATCATCCTGCGTGAAGAGCGGGAGCTGACGCTGGCGCAGGGAGAAAATTACGAGCGTTTCCGGCGTGCTGTGCCGCGCCTCTGGCCATCGCTGCTGCCGCGGGTTGCGGGCTCGGACCGCAAGCCGGATTGGCGAGGAGGAGCGCTGGGTGAGATGTTTTTCTGGGGGCTTGCCGTCGCGCTGCTGGTGTTTACCATCACGTTCAATCTGAGAACTTACTTCCTCGCCTTGGGACTGTCCTTCGGCATCTATTTTCTGTGCCTCGGAATCATCGGGAAACTGAGTAAAGCCTGATTCTCTCGTGCAATTTTCCGCTGGCTGCGAGGTCTGCCGATGGGTTCACTTTTGCGCTGATAGAATGGGTGGGCAATGATCCTACCGTTCGTCCGTGAGTTGCTCGCGGATGCTGAGACAAGCGCTGGTTTTCAACGTGTTGCAACCCATCTAAAGGGAGGCGCGGGGCGTATCCGTGTCTCCGGACTTACGCCCACCGCACGGGCGTTACACTATGCGCTGCTGCATCGGGCTTCGGCGCGGCCGCTGCTGCTGGTGGTGAGCGACAATCGTGCCGCCGAAGAGCTGCTGCCCTTGCTGCAAAGCCTCTGCGAGATGACCGGCACGGCCGCTGTCGATTCCGTGTGCTACCTTCCGGCCCGCGATGTACTTCCCTTCGAAAATCTGTCTCCTCACCCTGAAATTCAGGAGATGCGGGCGCGTGCGCTCTGGCGGATTGCAAGCGGTACGGCATCGCTGGTGGTGGCGCCATTTGCGGCGACCACGATTCGTCTGCGTGACGCCGAGTACTACCGGAACCTGGCTCGCATTGTGCGCCGGGGGGACTGGCTGGATCTCGAAAAACTCGTGCAGCACCTCAACATCGTGGGCTACCGGCAAACGGACGTGGTGGAGCAGCAGGGCGAATATGCCCAGCGCGGCGGGATTCTGGATGTGTATTCGCCCGAGATGGAACGGCCGGTGCGCATCGAGCTTTTCGGCGATGAAGTCGAGTCCATGCGGCGCTTTGATCCGGTGACGCAGCGTTCGGCGCTGAGTCTGGAAGAGGCCGCGCTGCTGCCGCTGACCGAAACTCCAGTGACCGAAGAATTGCTGGCGACCATCAACGCGCGGCTGAGCGGAAGGCGAGTCACGGGAAGCGAAGAAGCACTGGAAGACGCCGCGCGGGCCGGTGGAGTGACGGTGTTTCCAGGGTGGGAGTTCTTTGCCCCGGTCGCGGGAGCGGAGAACACAATTTTTGACCTCATGGCCGACGCCTCCGTGGTGCTCGATGAACCGGAGCGGCTCGCCGAGGATCATGACGGCTGGTGGCAGCGCCTGCAGGATGCGCACGAGCGCAGCGGCGTAGGAAACCTGGTGCGGCCGGAGGAGTTGTACGTGACTCCCGAGGCATGGCGCGAGCGCGCGGCGCAGAGCTGCGGGATGGATGTGGAGCAACTTGGATTGGCGACCGGCGACGGCGCAGCTCACGTGGAGTTCAGTTCGCGTCCCACGCCGCGCTTCCATGGGGCGGTGCCGAAGTTGCTGGAGGAAGTGAAGAAGCGCTCCGCGGCAGGCGAGCGCGTGGTACTCGCGGCCGGTTCGATGGGCGAGGTGGAACGCCTGGCGGATATTTTCAATGAATACCAGGTGCCCTACCGGCTGGGCATGCGGGCCAAGGCGGCGAGCGTCAGCGAGGCGGCCACTTATTTCAACGATGAGAGCGCGGTGACCACGCTGATTTACGGCTACGTTCCGGCGGGTGTGGAACTGCCGGACGCGAAGCTGGTGCTGTTTGGCGCCAACGATCTTTTCGACGATTCCGCGGCGGGCGCGTTGGGCCAGCCCAAGCAGCGCTCCAAGACCTCGGCATTCTTGTCTGACTTCCGCGACCTCGCGGCGGGCGATTACGTCGTGCACGTCGAGCACGGCATCGGCCAGTACCAGGGTTTGCGTGAGATTCCGCAGGCGGACGGCTCCAAAGCCGAGTTCATGGTTCTGGAATATGCCGAAGGCGCGCGATTGTATGTTCCGCTGACCCGGCTCGATCTGGTGCAGAAGTATCGCTCAGCCGAGGGCGGCCACGTGGTCCTGAATCGCCTGGGCACGCAACAGTGGGTGAAGACCAAGGCGCGCGTGAAAAAGGCCATGCAGGACATGGCCGACGAACTGCTGAAACTCTACGCCCAGCGCAAGACATCCCAGGGATTTCAATACTCCGGCGACAGCCAGTTCATGCGCGAGTTCGAGGATGCCTTTGAGTACAACCCAACCGATGATCAGGTTGCCGCCGTCGAAGACATTAAGCGCGACATGGAAGGCTCGCAGCCCATGGATCGCCTGCTCTGCGGCGACGTGGGTTATGGCAAAACCGAAGTGGCGATGCGCGCTGCCTACAAGGCCGTGAATGACAGCAAGCAGGTCACCGTGCTGGCCCCGACCACGGTGCTGGCCTTCCAGCATTACGAGACCTTCAAGCGCAGATTCGCGGCGTTCCCGGTAAACATCGAAATGATCTCGCGCTTCCGCACCGCGAAGCAGCAGAAAGAGATCGCGGAGAAGATCGAGAACGGCAAGGTCGACATTCTGGTGGGCACCCACCGCGTGCTCTCCAAGGACATTAAGTTTCCCGACCTCGGCCTGGTGATCATCGACGAGGAGCAGCGCTTTGGCGTGCGCCACAAGGAGCGGCTGAAGCAATTGCGCAAGGAAGTGGATGTGCTGACGATGTCAGCGACGCCGATTCCGCGCACGCTGCATATGTCGATGCTGGGCTTGCGCGACATGAGCGTGATTGAAACCCCGCCGCGCGACCGCCTGGCCATCCAGACGGTGGTTGCGACCTGGGACGAAAAGCTGATTCGCTCGGCCATCGAGCAGGAGCTGGAACGCGGTGGGCAAGTCTATTTTGTGCACAACCGCGTCGAATCGATCTTCGACATTTCGGCGAAGCTCCGTGAACTGGTACCCAAAGCCCGGATACTGGTGGGCCACGGACAGATGGGCGAAGGCGAGTTGGAAAAGGTCATGCTCGCCTTTATGCGGCATGAGGCCGACATCCTGGTAGCCACCACGATCATTGAAAACGGACTCGACATTCCGCTGTGCAACACCATCATTATCAATCGTGCGGACCGGCACGGATTGAGCGAACTCTACCAGTTGCGCGGGCGCGTGGGCCGCTCCAACCGCAGGTCGTATGCCTATCTGCTGGTGCCTCCGGAGCGCGAACTGAACGATCTGGCGCGGCGCAGGCTGGCGGCGCTGAAAGAGTTCAGCGACCTTGGCGCGGGCTTCAAAATCGCAGCTCTCGATCTGGAACTGCGTGGCGCGGGCAATCTGCTCGGCGGTCAACAAAGCGGCCACATCGAAGCCGTGGGCTTTGAGATGTACACCACCATGCTGGAGCAGATGATTCGTGAGTTGAAGGGCGAATCCGTGCAGGAGGCGCTTGAGACGGCGCTGAACCTGGGCCTGAACATTCGCATTCCAAACGACTATATTCGCGAAGAGAATCAGCGCCTGCGCATCTACAAGCGCACCGCCGCGGTAGAGGACGAAAAACAGTTGAGCGATGTGGCCAACGAGTTGCGCGACCGCTACGGCGAGCCGCCGCCTGCGGTGCAGCATCTGCTGCAGTACGCGCACCTGCGATTGGAGTGCCAGCGGCTTGGCGTGGCCAGCATCGAGCGCAAGCGCGACCAGGTGAGCGTGAAGTTCACGCAGACCGCCGAAGCCGATCCGCAGAAGATCATGCAACTGGTGGCCAAGCACAAGGGCGTGGTGTTTACGCCGCAAGGAATTCTGAAGTTCTCACTGAAGGCGACGCGGCCCGACGAGGTCTTGAACGGCCTGCGCAAACTGCTGGAAGGATTCGAAGCGGAATCCGCCCGCGCCTAACCGGTGCCGATGTACCGTAGTGCTGCTGAATGTTGTAATCAAGGACTGAGATGAAGCGGACCATTGCAATTCTGATCACCGTATTGGCAATTGCGGGAGTGGGCATGGCGGGGCCGGCAAATACCAAGGCTTATCCGCAGAGTCTGGATAAGCTGAACGATGAGTTCATGGCTAGCTTCTTCGCCTTCCAGCCGAGTGCGGGGACGCGCGCGGGCTTCCACCAGTACGACACGCGCATGGAGAGTTACAACGCGGCGCGGGTCGCCAAACAAGTTGCACTCTACCGGAAGTACGAGCAGCGGATTGAGGCGCTCGACACCAAAGGGTGGTCGCGCTGGGCTCTGGATGATCGCGAGATGCTGCTATGCTTTGTGCGCTCGCGGGTTTTTGATCTCGAGACGCAGCGGGGTTGGCGGCAGAACCCGGATTTCTATTCTTCCCTTCTGAGCGACTCGACGTTTCTACTGATGGGGCGCAACTTCGCCTCGCCGGAGGTAAGGCTGGCAGCGCTGATCGCGCGCGAACGCCAGATGCCCGCGCTGCTGCAACAGGCACGCACAAATCTCCAAAATCCGCCGCGCATCTTTACCGAAATTGCGCTGGAGCAATTGCCCGGCATTATCGATTTCTATCGCAAGGATGTGCCGCCCGCGTTCAGCGATGTGAAGGATGCCAAGCTGCAGGCGGAGTTTTCCCAATCGAATGCAGGGGTCATCGCGGCACTGGGCGAGTATGAGGCGTGGCTGCGGAGCGATTTGTTGCCGCGTTCAAACGGCGATTTCCGGCTCGGGGCGGAGAATCTCCGCCAGAAGCTCGCGTACGAGGAGATGGTGGATGTGCCGCTGGATCGCCTGCTGCAAGTAGGGCTGGAGAACCTCCATCGCAATCAGAGCGAGTTTCAACGCGTCGCAAAATTGATCGATCCTTCGCAGACTCCGGAGCAACTCCTGGCGAATCTCGAAAAGGAACATCCCCCGGCAGGCGAACTGCTGGAGGCTTTCCGCGGCAAGCTGAAGGGCATTCGCGAATTTACCGATGCCCACGCCATCATCACCACGCCTTCGCGCAACTTGCCCATCGTGCAGGAGACGCCGCCATTCATGCGCGCCACCACCTTTGCGTCCATGGATGCACCCGGGCCTTTTGAGACCAAAGCCACCGAAGCGTACTTCAACGTAACTCTGCCGGAGAAGGATTGGACGCCGCCGCAGGTGGAAGAGTACATGGCCGCCTACAATTGGGGCGTCGTCACCAGCACGGCAATCCACGAGGTCATTCCAGGTCACTACGAGCAGTATCTATGGAACGCGCATGTGCCCTCGCGGATTCGGCAGTTTCTCAGCCTGGATTTGAGCAACATTGGCGGGCATTTCTCCGGAACCAACGTGGAGGGCTGGGCTCATTACACCGAGCAGATGATGATTGATGAAGGCTATGGCCGTACCGCGGGCATTCCCGAGGCGCAAGACATTCCCTATCTCAAGTTGCGGCTCGGACAGTTGCAGGATGCGCTGCTGCGCAACGCGCGCTATGTGGTTGCCATCCGCATGCACACCGGAACCATGACCATGGAAGAGGCGATTGTGTACTTCGAGAAAGAAGGCTACCAGACCAACTCGAACGCCGTGCGCGAGGTGAAGCGCGGCACTGGCGACCCCACGTACCTGATGTACACGCTGGGTAAATTGCAGATTCAGAAACTACGCGCAGACTGGACGTCGCGGCACAAGGAAGCGGTCGAGCCGCGCGACTTTCACGACTTGTTTATGCGTCAGGGTGTAGCGCCCGTGAAGGTGATCCGGCGGGCACTGTTGGAGGACGATTCGCCAACGCTGTAAACGGTCTCTCCAATATGAGCTGTGCGGCGGAGGGCGCCGCGCTTACAATGATTAAACCTTAGTACCGGGTGAAATGATGAGCATGAAAGTTCGCAAAGCAGTATTCCCGGCCGCGGGCATGGGTACGCGGTTTCTCCCTGCTACCAAGGTCATGCCGAAAGAGATGCTGCCGGTGGTCGATAAACCGATCATCCAGTACGGAGTGGAAGAGGCGATCGCTTCCGGCTGCGATGAGATCATCATCGTGACCGGCCGCGGCAAAGTCCTCATGGAAGACCATTTCGACATCAGCTTTGAACTGGAGCACTCGCTCGCCAAGCGCAACAAATCCACGTTGCTGGAAACGGCGCAGCAGGTCGCACGCATGGCGCACGTCAGCACGGTGCGGCAGAAGGAACCACTCGGCCTGGGCCACGCGGTGCTGATGGCCAAGCGACTGGTGGGCAATGAGCCATTTGGAGTGATTCTGCCGGACGACCTTGTCGATTCGCCCGAGAATCCGTGCCTGAAGCAGTTGATCGACGTATTCGATGAGAAACACGCTTCGGTGATCGCCACGCAGATTGTGGAAGGCAAAGCGATCTCCGCCTACGGCGTGCTGGATGCAAAGCCGGTGCCGGGATTCGACGGCCGCCTGTACGAGATCACCGACATGGTCGAGAAGCCAAAGTTTGAGGAGGCTCCCTCGAACCTCGCCATCATAGGCCGCTACGTGCTCACCCCGCGCATCTTCGAGATGATTGAGACCATCAAGCCGGGCGCCGGGGGAGAACTGCAACTCACCGACGCAATGAAGAAGCTCCTCCAGTACGAAAAAATTTACGGCTTCGTCTTCGAAGGCAAGCGGCATGATGCGGGAGACAAACTCGGCTTCCTGAAGGCCACCGTAGAATACGCACTGCAGCACGAGGATTTAGGTCCAGCGTTCAAGCAATATCTCTTGGGCCTTGACATTGAGAAAGCCTCCCAGGGCCCCGTGTATTGAGGCAGGAACATACGGTCGAGCTGAAAACCGCCCGGACCAGAAAGGCATCGTAACGCCATGATCCAATTACTCGTGAGATGGATTATCAGTGCAGTGTTGCTTCTGGTGGTTTCCCACCTGGTGCCGGGTCCGCTCTGATTGCCGCGTTGGTGATCGGATTGGTGAATGCGACGCTGGGCGCGTTCCTGAAAATCCTGACGCTTCCGCTCACCCTGTTAAGCCTGGGACTGTTCTTGCTGGTCATCAACGCGCTGATGCTGATGTTCGCTTCGCATTTTGTGCACGGATTTATTGTTCACGGCTTTGCGCCGGCTTTCTGGGGTGCATTGCTGCTCGCGATTTTAGGAATGTTGACCCGGTGGCTCACGCCTTCCGGAAACTAGAGCGAGCGGAGCGAACGGACCAGCCCCGGCAAGTCGGCAGATTGCTGAAACAACCGAATTCCCGCGATGCCCATGGCACCGGCGGCGGCACAGAGCGCTGCGCGTTCCAGGTCCACTCCTCCCAAGGCAAAGACCGGAAAGCTTCTGCGAGTGTCGCCCGCTTCGATGCGAAGATCGGGCTTTAAGTCTTTGCGAGCGGCTGCGCGCAGCTCCGCTAGGCCAATTCCATTGGTTGTCACATTCACTTTTTCGAAAATTGGTGCGAGTACTGCAAAGTCCGCCCCGTGGGCCTCGGCGAGCCGTACCTGCTGCGCCGAATGGCATGACACGGCGATGAGAAGCTGCGCGGCGGGGCGGCTTTTCGCGGCCAACGCGCGCACGTCCGATGCCGCAATATCATTGCTCGTCAGGTGCACGCCGTCAGCATCCACGGCCAAGGCGACGTCCGTGCGCTGGTTGATCAGCAATCGCGTCCGGCCTGCGGCGCGAATCACCTGCAGGACTTCGCGGGCAAGCAATTCAAGATCGCGGATCGGGAGATCTTTCTCGCGGAGTTGAATGTAATCGACTCCCGCGGCAGCCGCGCTGCCAACCGTTCGGATAAGCTGTCTCCGCCGTTCGCCTTCGCTTCCCGCAAACTGGCTTCGATCCGTAATGTAGTAGGTCAGCACAGAGGCTCTATCCTTGCTGTGTTCCGGTTGGAACCCGCGTTGAAAATCCGGAGCCGCGGAACGAGGCCACCTCGTCGGAGATGGCCCCGTTCTGCAAACTTCCGTGATTAATTCCCCGGCACCGTCCAACCTGCCTTCACTCCGGCGGCAGCGTTCTGTTCATCAAGCCACTTTTTCAGTGGTGCGAAGTATTCCATCATCGCTCCGGCATCCATGTCTTCTTCGCCGGTCAGGGTCTTCAGCGCTTCCGGCCAAGGCTCGCTCAGGCCAAGCTGCAACATGGCATCCAGCTTGGCTCCAGCAGCTTTATTGTTATAGAACGTGCAGCGATGCAGCGGCCCGGTCTGGCCAGCTTCGCGGCACATGGCGCGATAAAACTGAAATTGCAGAATCCGCGCCAGGAAGTAACGGGTGTACGGCACGTTGGCCGGCACGTGGTACTTGGCTCCCGGATCGAAGTCGGCTTCGGTGCGCGCAACCGGCGGAACCACGCCCTGATACTTGGCGCGCAACGTCCACCATGCGGCGTTGTAATCGGCGGGCTTAATCTCACCGTCGAAGACCTTCCAGCGCCATTGATCAATCAGCAGACCAAAGGGCAGGAAGGCGACTTTGTCCATGGCCTCGCGCAGCAGCAGAGCGGTGTCATCGCTTTCCGGAACCTTCTCGATCAGGCCAACCTGCTTGAGATATTCCGGGGTGATCGAGAGCGCGATGGTGTCGCCAATGGCTTCGTGAAAGCCGTCATTGGCGCCGCCCATAAAGAGGAAGGGCTGGTGCTTGTAGGCACGCTGGTAGAAGTTGTGGCCGAGTTCATGGTGCACGGTCACAAAGTCCTCGTCGCGGATCTGGATGCACATCTTTAGACGAAGATCATCCTGGTTGTCGATATCCCAGGCGCTGGCGTGGCAGACGACCTCACGATCGCGAGGTTTGATAAATTGCGAACGTTCCCAGAACGTAGCAGGGAGCGGCGAAAAACCGAGCGACTCGAAAAAGCGTTCGCCGTAACGAACCATTCCGAGCTCGTCCACCTTCTTCTCTTTCAATAGCTCAGTGAGGTCGTAACCCGCGCCCTTGCTGCCGGCCGGAGCCACAAGCGGATAGATGTTCCCCCACTCCTGCGCCCAGGGATTTCCGAGCAGATCAGCGCGAATCATTCCATTCGAGTTCGCCGCCTGCGCTCCGTACTGTTTCACAAGCTGGTTGCGCACGTAGGTGTGCAGCGACACATAGAGCGGGCGTACCTGGTTCCAGAGGCGCTCGGTCTCGGCCGA
>Ga0326728_10017427_pt1 | contig 14399 bp, 7 predicted proteins | sample MB3enrmetagenome_FD_207602 | JGI IMG/M metagenome (GOLD analysis project Ga0326728, IMG submission 207602) | Lab enriched peat soil microbial communities from McLean, Ithaca, NY, United States - MB31MN | ecosystem: Environmental > Terrestrial > Soil > Wetlands > Peat | place: USA: New York...
GAGGCCGGGGACGGCGCGATACCTGGACCTGCCTGCCCGCCTGCTGCTGCGCGGGCAGGCGCAGGCAGGCGACAGGCATCGCGCCCTACAATTTGAGAGGGGGACGGCGCGATACCCTTCGGGCGATCGCGCCCTACAATGGTTTCCCGCAAACGCTTACCGCTGGCGATGCGCCAGGAGGCCGGACACCGCCAACCACAGCAGCAGGAATCCAGTCGCGCCCAACCCGATTCTGATCGGCCAACTGATCGCGCCTTCATTCGCCGCCACGAATCGGATGGTCATTGGCTTGCCGACTTCCGTCTGCAGCACCTGGCTGAATGAGTAGTGGACGCCGCGCCTGGGCAGGTTCACCCGCAGCGGCAATGTCTTGGCCACGACCACTTCCTGCGCCTGCTGCAGCTTGATCGCCTGCTGTTCCGCCGCCTGCTGCTCCAGTTGCATCTGCACAGTCGGCTGCTGCCCCGCCGTCTGCGCTTGCGCGGCAGCCGCGCCCAAAATCTGGCCGGGGGCGTTCTGTGCCACGAACGATTGCTGGGCCTGGTAGAGATTGCGCCCCTGCGACTCCCGCAGATCCTTCTCCAACCGCTTGAGATCTTCTTTCGCTTCGGCCCCGCTCACATCGAGCCGTTGTTTCGCGCGACTGTAGAACTGATACGCACCGCTCACGTTGCCTTCCGCCAACTGGCTGCGTGCATTACTCAGCGACGACACCACATCGACTGCGAGCGCCGCCTTCTTGTCTTTCTCGACCTGTGCGTACTCACTGAGGCCGAATTGTGCGACGCTGCTCTGCACAGGAGCCTCGGCAGCCACAACCTCTTGTTTCATGGAACCCTCGAAATCTCCGTACCGGTAATCGGGTGGCAGGTACAACTCCCAGCGCGCGTTCTTGACCGGCACATCCAGGGCGGGCGACACAATCCCGACCGCGCCACGACCGCGCGGGAACCTGCCCGTGCCGACGTACGTCAACTCGACCGACACCGTCGCATCGCCGCTTGACCGTTCCATCGGCAGCAGCAGTTTGCCGTCGCGCTGGCTCGGTCGCACCGCTTGGCCCGACACGAACGCCGACCAGACCTGTGCGCCCTCGGGTAACATGACTTCGAGGTACTGCCGCGCGTTGTTGCGCATCGCCAGCGACATCTCGGTCATCCTCTGGCCGTCCTCGGAAACCACCGTCGTCAACCGCACGCTGTCCGCCAGTGCCTGCAGCACCTCCGCTTCCTCGAACCGTTGCGCTGACAGCGTCAGTTTGTAGCCCGGACGCAGGTACCGGTAAATCAACACGGGCGTTTCACTCGTCCGTTCCGCCCAATCGGGCAAATCGCGCGCGTCCGCCTTCAGCAGGTCCGGCGTCACCGTTTTCGCTTCGAGTCTCAGGCGCGGCGGCGCGACAACCGCCAGCGCGCCTGTCTCGCGTTCAGCGCCCGTCGCTTCCACGCCCATCAACTCCAGGGAGCCGTCCTTCACGTTCCACGGCTGGTCCCATGTCACCGTCAACGTGTACGCGCCGCGCACCTTGTTCTGCAACTCGATCCGCCATACGCCGCTCGGCTCGTCGTTGTCCTTGCGCCGGATGTCCGGGCCGGTCACCTCGACGTTCTTGAACGCCGCCGGCACACGCACCCGGAACTCCTTCGTCGGCGCGTTCTGAATCTCGTAGCGCACCAGCGACCGTCCGCTCACCAACGTCTCGGTCAACGAGATCGTGTTCATCACCTCGGCGCGCACCCATGACTCGATCTTTTCCGTCGTCACCGTCAGTTTCCATCCCGGCCCCGCCGCGCCTGCTTCGCCGGGGATCAACTTGAACGCCAGTCCCGCTCCGTGCGGGGCCAGCACGTTGCCGTCCGTCGCCGCCGGCACTTCCGTCAGTCCGTCGAAGGACTCGCTCTTGATCTGCACGCCTTCCTCGGACGAGACGGAAACAAACCCGCTCAGCTTTTGCGCGTCCAACGGCTGGACGCCGACGACTTCAACCGACGGCGGCAACTCGCGCAGGGTCTGCGCCAGGTCAACCGTCAATGTGTACGCGCCTATCGTCCGTTCCTTGAGCGCGACTTCCAACACGCGGCCGCTTTCACTTTTCGCGGCTCCGACTTCGCGTTTGACTTCCTTTTCCACCCACTGGGAAACGTTGTTGCCCGCGACCCGCTCGACGCGGTAGCCCGTCGGCAACGCCAACCGCAAGGCGAACAGGCCCGCCTGCTTGATCGTGTAATCGACCGTCGCCCGCAGGCCGATCTGTTCGGCACTGATGCGGACCGCGTTGTGTATCACGGCCTCGATCTGCGGCTGGACCGGCTCGACATTCACGTTGAGCGCGAACTCCGGCTTCAAGAACCGGTAGGCTGTCGTCGGAAAGGAACGAGCGTCTGAGCGAATCGGCTTTTCGCTGTCAGGCTCCGCGCTCCACGCTTTCACGAATTCTGCCACACCCGCCTTTTGCAGTTCCCTGGAAGACTCGACTGCAAGGCTGAACTCCTCGCTTGGCTTCAATCCCACCAGGCCGGTTTCGCGTTTCACATCCGCCGCGTGTGGGATCTCCACTTTCACCGACGCGGGCGGCGCTTCCTGCATTTTCTCCGTTTCCACCGTCAACCGGTACGACGCCGTCACGCCCTTGATGAGTTCAACGCCCAGCGTCTGGCCGTCGAGCTTCCACGTGCGGATGCCGTCGCCTTCGACCCGCATCAACCGCTGTCCCGCCGGCAGGTTCACCTGCAGTTGCCTCAGTTCGCCCTGCGTCACCTGGTAATCCAGCATCGACCGCACGTTGACCACGCCGCCGCCGAACGTCACCAGCGACGCGTTCTGGCAGAACACCGTCGTCGCGATCTCCGCCGCGCGTTTCATCCGCGGCGTCCAGGTCAGGTCCACGGAATTACCCGCACCGAGCACCGCTTCGACCAGCGTCTGTTGGCCGCTCGTCGTCGACTTCAGCGACACCGCCGTTGGCACCTCGACCATCGCCTCGGGTTCGTCCAGTGTCACCGCCACGTGACTGGTCAGGGCCGGCGGTATCCCGAACTGGATCTGTCGTTTCGCCGCGTCGCCCGTAAGCTTCACAAGGAATTTGATCCGGAGCGTCGCCCTGCCTTTCTTCGGCAGAAACACACTGACGTTCCGCCCTTCGCGCACCAGGCGCGCATCGGTCACGCCGCCGAAAGACGAGAACCACCCGCCGCCTTTTGGCGCGGAGAACTCCTGCACTGCCACGGCGCGTCCGAATAACCGCACCGTCTGGTTCGGCTCGGTGGACTCCACGTCCAGCACCGCTTCGAACTGCGCCACGCGTCCCGCGTCGGCTCCATCCACCGCGCGCACCGCGCCAGTGTACGTGGCCGAGAGAATCGAAACCGCCGATCCGGGTGGCACGGGCGTCTGCGCCTGTGCGTTGTTGAGCGCGAACAGCAGCACCGCAATCGCCGCAACGACCGGCGGCGTTATCTCAGACGGCATCCCGCCATTGGTCGTCGGTCCTCCGCCGTCCGTCTTCCGTCGCCGTTTCCAGAACTTCCGGACCAGCACCACAACCACCGCCAACGCCAGCACCGGCGCGCCGATGATCATCGCCGCACCGAGCAAGCGTGTCGCCAGAAGCAGACTCACGACGCTCCCGATGACCAGAGCCAACCCAATCGTCACGAGCAGACTGCTCGGCGTCGTTTGACGGAGTTGCCACCACAACAACGCCAGCCCTGCCACGAACGCCAGCGCCTGCACGGCACCGCAGACGCCCTTGAATACCTTGTTGTCCATCACCAGCGCCCGCACCGCCAGCGGTTCCTTGCCGACGTTCAAAACCTTGGTGAACACAAACCGCTGCCCCTCGCGCGGGATATCGATCCGAATCGGCCGAATCCCCGCCACCATCGGCGCTACCGCGCCCGCGCCGGGCGCAAGAATCGCACCTCCCGCCGTGGAACCGAGACCGAGGCGCCCATCATTATACAGCACGTTGCCGCCTCGCCCGCCGGAGCGATCGAATGCCACGGTCGAGTCTGCTGGCATGACCTGCCAAGTGGCTGCTTCTCCCATCGCGTAACTCATGTTCGTGCCACCACGTGGATACGCCGCATTGAGCGTCCTCATGTCATCGGGCGGCCCGTAAATCACGTTCGTAGTACGACTAGCTGGATACTGGGTTGCAGGCTCTATATTTCTCGGCATTGCGATTATTCTTGCTCCAGTGACTTCTTCGTCGCTTAGAGCGAAGCCTCCTCTGCCGCCGGCTCCCCCGCCGCCCCCAAGGCTAGCTCCCCCGGAAGCAGGTGGCACCGCTGGTTGTTGCTGCCGCTGCGTCAGACGCCGGCTCCCGCCCTGAGGCGCCAGAAGCTCATGGAACTCTGCCGACTGCTCAGTCTGTCCCGAATCGGATGCGGTAATTCGAGCTTCCTGCTCCTTCCGCTTTTTTTCGGCTTCTTCCGCCTTATCGTTACGATTCCATGGCACTGATCCTTGGTTGCTCTCAGCGTACATGCCAGCGGCCACCCCCATCTGTCTCAGGTTATTGGCCCGTAGCGCCCTTCCACGAGGTGACGACAACCTCGGCAGCAACATCGCAGCGAACAACAAGAAGAGACATATCACGCCCACGACTGCTGCCGGCACGCGCCAGCCGCGTCGAATCGCGCGCACGACCAAGAACACAAGGAGAGCGAGAATTACAATCGTGCCGACAACGATGAGAATGTCCGTCTCCACCAGCAGTCCGCGGTAGAACCGGAGGAACGCCTGCCACGCGTCGCGCAGGCCGTAGGTGGCGCCGCGGGCGACGATCATGTTGCCGCCAAAACCGGCCAGTCGATGCGTCAGCGGAACGTACAGTTCCCATTCGGCGTAGGTCATCTGCATGTCGGTCTCGGGAGATGCCAGCGCGATGTTGCGCGGGGTGACGGACTTGAGTGAGCCGATCTTTTGCACATAAACGATGTCCACAGCAAACGCTTCGTCGCGGTTGGCCCGACGCGGCAACGGGACAAGCAGTTTGTCGCCGTTCTTCTCCGGCTTGGCCGGTTCGCCGGCGACGTAACAGGCCCAGAAATCTGCGCCTTCGGGCAGCGTGAAGCTCTGGAACTGGCGGTCGTTGTTCTTCACCATGAACGACGCCTGGGTCAGCATCTGGCCGTCTTCAGTCAGCACGGTGGTCAATTGTGTGTGGTCGGCAGCGGCATCCAACACCGGCAGTTCCTCGAACCGCGTCACGTCCACGGACAACCCGTACGCCGCGCCCTGGTACTTGTACGCCATCAACACCGGCCGCGTGACGAACGCGCGGTCGTTATCGGCCAGTTCGGTCTCGTCCACGCGGCGGATGTTGTCGCCGTTAGGTTCCGTGGTGAGTTGGAGATTGGCCGCGCTGGTGATCGCCACGCTGCCGGTCTCGCGTTCGACGCCATCGGGATGGACCCCGCCGATTGGCAGCGTCGCCTTGTGTGGATCAAACTGATAATCGTACGTCACCACCAGCGTGTAACCGCCCCACGCCTTGTCCTGCAACCCGATGATCCACGTGTCGCCCTGCAATTCCTTGCGGCGGATGTTCGGCCCGGTGAACTCGACGTTCTTCCAAAGCGCGGGCATTTTCACGCGGAACTCCTGAACGCCCTGGTTGATGATCGCATAGCGGATCGTGGCGCTGCCGCCCAGCAGTCCGTCGCCGATCGTGATAAGGTTGAACACGTCCGCCGTGATGCGTGGCGCCATGCGTTCTGCTGTTAAGACGAGTTTCCACTCAGCTTGCTCCGCGTTGTAGGCGAGTGATTCATCGGTCCGGCTGGAGAGAGAATTGATCGAAATCTCTCGCAATGCGGCCAGGCCCTCCGCGACCGTCTTGAGCTGAATCCCCGGCGTGCTCGCCGCCCCAATTTCAGCCGTTTCCCTCGCCGCACCCGTGACGCTCAGTGGCCCGACCTCAATTTTGTCGGGCATCATCTTCAACGCCTGCTCGAGTTGCACGTCGAACCGGCGATTGCCGAGCACGCGCGAATTGAAATTCACCGTCAGCTTCCCGCCGGTGGCCTTCCAGTCTTCGATGCCGTCACCGCGCACGTCGGCCACGACGAATCCGGTTTGTGGCACCAGTTCCAACACGTAAATGCCAGCTTTCTCCACGGTCAACGTCAACGCGTGCGTTACCAACAGGCGCGACTCCTCCAAGCGCGCCGTCACGCGGTCGGCGACGTTTACCACCGGCTCGATCCGGCGCAACCGCAACGTCAGCGTGAACGGTCGCGCATAAAATTGATACGCCGCCAACGCCCCGCCGGTCGCATTCATCTGCCGCAAACCTGCCGCGGTCTCCGTCTCCACCAATACGTCTTCCGCCGACACAGCCATGGAGCCCGACTCGCGTTCGACTTCCTGCGGCTGCGGCGGCACAATCTGTGCCGCCGAGGCGGCGCTTTCCACGGTCTGCTCTGAGAGCAATGTTAACGCATACGATTTCTCGACCGGTTTGACGAACTCGACCGTGAGCGTCTGTTGTCCACCTCCGGGCTTGACCTGCCAATCGCGAACGCCTTCCCCCTGCAATTTCGTCAACGCCTGTGCCGCCGGCAGCGTCACCGTCAACAGGGGCGCAGCGCCTTGGAGAATCTCATATCTCAAATTCGTGACGTACTTCACCACGGTCGGCGTCACCTGCACCGTCGCGCTCGTGTCGCACGTCAACAGCGCCTTACGCGTCACCTCCTCCGCTTTACTTTGCCACCGCACCGATACCAATCGGGATGGCCCAAGGAACCCGCGCACCCGCGTCACGCCGTCCTTGGTCACCGATTCCTCCGTCGTGCCGCTGAGCAACTGCAAATCCACCCCCGCACCGCGTGCCTGTGCGCTTACCGAGGCAATCGCGGCTTCAGGTCCTGTGAACGACACCTGGTTCCACGGTTCTTTGCGCCCGATCTTCGTCACGAGATCGAGCTTGAACCTGTACCGGCCCTCCTTCGCCACCAGGAGCCGGAACTGGTTACCCTCGCGCACGAGTCGGAGATTAGTCGGCAACTTCGTCGTCAACACCGCCACCTCGCCGGTGAACAACGGCGCTTCCGCCTCACCTCGACCTGTCACCTCCAGGTCAACATCCACACCAAACCGCGCTTCGACGTCACTTAGTTGCCCGTCGTAGTGAATCTCGCGCACCACGGCCTCGGCTTTCGGCGGCGGAGGCGGCGTGGTTTTCGGTTTGTCCTCGGCCAAGACTGTGCCGGTCAGGAAAACCAGAGGGAGGAGTTTTATCAATGTGCGCATGGCCATTCTCCTTTCGGTGCCCGGTGTGACACCATTGGATGCTGTTTGTTCCCGTCGCATCGCCTTACAGTTTATGCAGGCTTCACCCATTGTTAAGTAAAAGGGCTGTAAAAAAACCGGGGCTATGCGTTCGCCGGGAACGCCACCGTGAACTTTGCGCCGCCGCCATCGGCGTCGGTGTAAGTCACGGTCGCGCCCTGAGCTTCGGCAAGCGCTTTCACCAGCACAAGACCGAGACCCAACCCGGCGGGAGCATCGCCTTGGTTGCCGCGGGTGAACGGATGAAAGAGGTGTCGCCGGACTTCGGAAGGCAGACCGTTGCCGTGGTCGGCAACGGACAACTCGGCCCCGCGATCTCGTACGGTCAGGGCGACGTGAATGGTGCGGTTGGTGGCGGAGCGGGTGTGTTTCTCTGCGTTGTCGAGAAGGTTCTGCGCGATCTGCGCGACGGCGTCGCGGTCGAATTTGACCTGCGGCACGTTCTCGGCAATCACGAGTTCAACCCGCGCGCCAGCCGCTTCAATCGCTGCCTGCTGGCGGGCGACGCTTTCGTGCACGGTCGCCGTGAGATCACCCGCCTCTGGATGCACGTTGAGTGTGCCGCGTTCAAGGCGTGTGAAGCCGAGCACGTTGGCGACGACGCGACCGAGCCTCTCCGCTTCGTCGGCGACGTGGCGGGCATAATCCCCGGCCTTCGACGGATCGCCGAGCCCTTCGGCGAGCATTTCGCTAAAGATGCGCAGACCGGCGAGCGGTGTGCGGAGTTCGTGCGCCGCACTGGCGGCGAACTGTGCGCGTTGCCGCGCCAGCCGTTCGGTCTGCCAGACCAGCCAGACCACACCCAGTCCGGCAATCGTGGCAATGGCCACGCCGCCAAGGAAGATCGTCAAAAAACTGCGGCGCAGCTCCCGCGCCTGGCGCTCCGCTGCCGCTACGGCGGCGTGGGCGTCCACAACGACACGCCATGGTTCGTCGCCGATGGCCACAGGAGCTTCTAGGTCGTTGTCAGGGTTGCCGGGCCGGAGTCGAACGGGCACGCCGGCGGCGCGGAAGAAATCGGCAAGCCCGGCGAGAGAAATGAGGAAACCCTGCAAGATCGACCCCTCCGGAGTGGTGACCTCGCGTAGCGCGGCCAGTGTCGGTTCGCCCGCGACGTACATCGTCCGCCAGTTCAGCGGCCCGACGAAAATCTGGACATTGCCCTGCTCGTTTGTGTCGGCGAGACTGGCGATGTCTTGCTGTTGTTGGCTGGCGCTGCGCCGTTTCAAGTTGCTGTACAACTCAGTGGCGTCAATGTTTTGCATCCACGCGCGCTTTTCCAGCAGTTCGACACGTTGGCCATGCTGCAAGCGTGGCTGGCTCTGCTCCTGCAATTGCTGTGGCGGCTGCGGTCGTGCGGCGATGGGTTGTTTCGCTTGTGCCACTTGCTGCTGCCGCAGGGACTCGCCGCGGACAGCGAATAAGATGGAAGCGATGCCGCGTTCCAGTTCGTGCTGCAAGTAACGGAGCGTGTCCCGTTCGGATCCTCGCCGTTGCTCGACCTGTTGTTGCGCTTCCGCATTCGCGGCGGGCAGACTCACGCGGCCCGAAGCGCCATCCGCTTGAAAGTAAACCAGGATCAGCGGATCACTTGGTGCCATGGCCAGTGGCGATACAACAACCGACGCGCCCTCGGATGCGCCCTTTGGGTCGTGGTAGAACGGCTGATAATGGTAGAACGGACGTAGCGCCTCGGCATCGCGCAGCGTGTCGAGCCTCTGGGTCAACTGCGTGGCCAGACGGATGCAGGTTTCATGCGCGGCCCGCTGTGCGGTGTCTGTGAGTTCGCGCGCCTGACGCTCCGCTTCACGGGAGCCGACCAGGTACCACGCAACGCAGGGCACCGCGAGCGCCAGGACCGTAAGAACAAACGCCAACACGGCACGCTTGTCGCGTAGGTTCATGGCTTGCCCCACTCGTAGCCGATGCCTTTGACGCAGACGATGATGTTCGGGCTGGCAGGGTCGCGCTCAATCTTGTGGCGCAAATTGGCAATGGTCACGTCCACGGTGCGCGTTTCGGTGTCGGAGCGCATGCCCCACACTTGTTCGAGCAACTCGGCGCGCGACACGACGCGGGCGCGATGGCGGTACAGCCAACGGATGATGCCGACTTCTCGCAGCGTCAGCGAAATCGTGGTCTTCCCACGCTGCGCTTCGCAGCGGCCAAGATCGAAACGGCAACCATCAGCTTCGAGGATCTCCGGTTCGGCCGGCACAGCTTTGGTGCGGCGGGCCACCGCTTCCACGCGGGCAAGGAGTTCGCGTGCTCCGAACGGTTTCGTGATGTAGTCGTCTGCGCCGACTTTCAAGCCGCGGACTTTGTCTTCCTCGGAGCCTTTTGCAGTCAACATCAAGATCGGCAATCCCGGCCGCGCCCTGCGCAAACGCTGGCAGACTTCGAGGCCGTCGAGTTTCGGCAACATGATGTCGAGCAGCACGAGATCAAGTTCGGGATCGAGCCCGCGCTTGGTTGCCGATACCCCGTCGCCGACGACATCGACGACGTGGCCTGCGCCCTTCAACAGATCCGTGAGTCCATCGCGCAGAGTGGGTTCATCTTCGACGACGAGGATTTTCATGGGCAACACCCAGTCTAGTCGGCCACGGCGGCTCGACAAGCAAAAGCTGTGTAAAAGAAGGCCGACTGCTTGTTGTAACCAGCGATCCCGCTCGTGCGTCAGCTATTAATCGGAGCATAATCTACTTTACACATTGGAGTGATTCATGATGGATTGCCTGCATGAAACATCGCTATTTTCGCTCGTTGGCATGCTTCGGTGTAAAGTATTTAACGCTCCCCGTAATAAGTCGGTCAGAGTATGTATTAAGCTATTGTAAATGAACGTATTAGCCCGAGTGGCGAAACGGTATACGCAGCGGACTTAAAATCCGCTGGAGGATTAAACCTCCGTGGGGGTTCGAATCCCCCCTCGGGCACCAGCTCCGAAAGCTTTCGGGTGACCAGCCACAGTCGCCGCGTGAGCTTTTTGCAGCTTTCACACTTGCACGACTCCTCAAATGCCGGTAGATTCCAGCGAGAAAGGCAGGACTGCCTGAAGCATCGATTGCTCGTTTTGATTTTCATTGGCGCCGTCAATGTCGCCGTCGCCACGGCACAAGTCAGCATCTCTGGGCAGGCATCGAAAGACGAATCTGCGAGCGCCGAGCAGATCACCATCAGCACGATGGACCGCAGCTTCGTGCCGCTGGTGATCGAAAACAAACTGACGAAGGTTGACGAGAACACCACCCGCTCCGAATCAGCCGCTCGCGCTCGTCTCAACGATGGCAGCTACTTTGATTGGCGGACGGTAGTTGCCGTCGAGCGCCAAATCGATTCCAATCACACTGAAGTCTTCCAGAACCTCGTCGAAAAAGACCGCCAGGGCAACACTCGGACAACGCTCCAGATCAACCTGGAGGTCGTCAAGACGCCGGACGGGGAAGAATCGAAGGCATCTCAGTATCGGCGCGACAGCAGCGGTGCCATGGCGCTTGATCGCGTCACGTCGGCCACCACGACGAAGAATCCTGACGGCACCAGCACGACCACGAGCATTGAGGACGTCAGAGACGTGAATGGCAGCCTCCAGCCGGTGCAGAAAACACTGGAAACCGTTGTGGCGAGCAGTCCGACAGAAAAGCAGATCACCACGCAAATCCAACGGTTCGATCACGCGGACGGCCAATTCGCGGTCGTGGCGCGCGAACGAGCCACCGTCGACACGACGGGGAGCAACACCACGCGGACAGAACGCATCATTCAACAGCCGGATGGCGCGGGCTGGAAGGATACCGGCAAGGTTATCACCACCGAGACTCGCCAACCCGACGGCACGTTGCAGCGCGAAACGATCGAACAGGGACAAACACTCTACTCCAAACTGGCTGCTCCTCCGATGAACGTCGAGCCGCTGGTCGCCCAGCGCAAAATCGTCGAACGCGAGGCGCACAACCCCGACGGCACGGTAGTGATTCAGCGCGACGTGTTCGTCCGTGACGTCAACGGCGACTGGAAGCCGCAATCTTTCTCCACCGAAGCCGCCACTGAGCCGTAGGCGGGACGTTGGATCCTGACTGGATGGGCGCGGAGGTCCGATTATCCGCGAAGTCCGAGTTTCTGAAAACGCAGGTATAGTTCTCGGCACACCCAGGCGTCGGTGGCGGCGTAGGTGATCTGGCTCCGGGAGAGATGAGGGCGACCCCAGTTGGAGGTGCGGCAGCCTTTGGTGACGCGAAATCCGAGGAAAATCCCCGCCAGATTGCGGACTCCAGATTGTTTGACGCCATGCCGATACACGATCGCGCCGAGGTCGACGACGTTTTTCTCTTGAAACGGAAAAACCTTCTTGAGGCTCTGCAGATCGTCGGCGAGACCGATGCCCACCTTGGTAATCGCATTATTTTCCAGCACCTCAGCCAGCGCACCGGAGAACTCCGGTCGTTTCAACTGAAAGAGATAAACCCCGCGGCCAGTGGCGATTTGCACCAGGCATGGCGGATGGGATTGTCCTTTGCGGAACGTCGGCTGCGTTTCCGTATCCAAACCGACGACATGTTCGCAACGAATATCGCGCACTGCCCGCTCCAAATCCTCCCCCGTGGCGACCAAACGCACCGGTCCTTCGTAACGGCGCACGGCCAACTGATTGAGTTCGTCTCTGGTAATCTTATGCCGGATGTCGTTCAAGCGCGGCTGCATATGTACCTCAAGCCCTTGCAGTCCGCCAGCCGGTTTCTCGTCGTTCAGAAATTCCCTTGAAATGCGGCCGGAATGCCGCCAGACTTCGCGTCGATTCCGATGAACTTCGGCAAACGATTCAGGGTGGAACCCGGGCACAAGGTCAAGCTGTCCCAGTTCGACCCGGACGACACCGCCGGTTTCAAGAACAAGAGCGAGGCGAAGAATCTTCTCGAAAAGAACGTCTCCCGACTGTCCGACCTTCAATACCTGCTCTACGCCGAGAACAAGCGCGCCTTGCTGATCGTCCTGCAGGCGATGGACGCGGGCGGCAAGGACGGCACGATCCGCCACGTCATGTCGGGCGTCAACCCACAAGGCTGCAGTGTCACGTCCTTCAAAGTCCCATCGGCCGAGGAAGCGAGCCACGATTTCCTCTGGCGCATCCACAAAGCGGTTCCCGCCCGTGGCTACATCGGCATCTTCAATCGCTCGCACTATGAGGACGTACTGATCGTGCGCGTTCACGGCCTCGTCCTGAAATCGGTTTGGGAGCAACGCTACGGCCAGATCAACGCGTTCGAGCGGATACTGGCCGACGACAACGTGACCATCCTCAAGTTTTTCCTGAACATCAGCAAAGACGAACAGAAAGCGCGACTGAAGTCCCGCCTGAAAGACGCGGACAAGAACTGGAAAATCAGCCCTGCCGACATTGACGAACGGAAATACTGGGACGATTACATGAAAGCCTACGAAGACGCGCTGACCCGGTGCTGCACCGACTGGGCCCCATGGTACATCATCCCCGCCAACGGGAAATGGTTTCGGAATCTCGCCGTCTCGCAGATCATCGTCGAAACGCTGGAACGCTTCGACATGAAGTTCCCTCCGCCCGCACACGACTTGTCCAAGATCGTTGTCAAGTAGCCGGAAGTTCCGGGTGAAACGAAGGATTGAAGAAGGGACCCGGCTTCGCTACACTGCGCTGCATGGCAAAGGAGACGCCAACCAACCGGCTGCTCCCTGTCCGCCGCAGCTTTCGCCAAGGCGGATTTGGCGATAAGCTCAAATGGCTGCGCGATCTAACGGAGGACAAACCAGAGAGCAGGGGCCTGAGCCCGACGCCGCTCTTTCGGATTGTGTCCGAGCAGCCGCCTAATTGGACTCTCAAACAAGAACTGTAGTCAGCCGAGCGAGTCATGGATATATCATTCTCGTGCCAGTCTTGCTGGCAGCGCATCGTAATTGATGAAGCGGGTGCCGGTCAGATGGTTCAATGCCCAACGTGCGGGCACAGCCTTACCGTCCCCGGTCCTGCAGCCGAGAAGGTCGTGAGCACTCCGCCGTCGTCGCCGCTTCCACCAGTTGAGGACGCCAAGACATGTCCATACTGCGCTGAAACCGTCAAAGGCGCAGCAAGAGTGTGCAGATTTTGCGGATATGACTTTGTGACTGGAATACGGACCGAGCCCGCTACCGCGCAAATAGTTCAACAGCCAGTGGAGACGGTGCGAGCGCGAAGCGGTGTTTGGGACGGAGTGAAGATCGGCTGTGGAATGTTCATTGTCTTGCCCTTGATTTTGCTTGGCATACTCGCCTTCACGATATACGGGTGCATGGAAGGTTGCAATGAGTCTTTGAAGTCAACATCGCTTAAGGAGACAACGTCTTCCACAATAGAGCCATCAAGGCGCTCATTCACTTCTTCTCCCGACGGACAAACGAATGCGCGCATTAGCGCTTACGCGGGAGAAAATAACGACAAGAGCAAGAAGACAGTGAGCGAGACCTCGGAAATCACCGAAGCATTTGGCGTTACGTTTGGCACAAAGGTGAACTTATCCGCATACCCCAAGGAAGGGATCGACCGTTACCAATTTGTGCCAAAGAATCCCCTCACTGGTTTGACGAGGTATTACTTTAAGGCGACGCCAAAGACGGGCCTCATTTACAGGGTTGGCGCTGAAGGAGTTTGCGAGAGTGACCAAGTCTGCAACGAGAGGCTTGCGGTTCTTCTCGCCCTGCTGAAGAAGAAGTACGGCGAAGAGGAGGCACGGGGGTTCATGGACCAAGTGTCTGATAGACATGAAATCCGCAGCGGTGGTCGCTGCATTGTTGCCAAGTGCACTGGGTTCGCGGATGTCACAATTGAACTGTATTACAACGATGACGGGTTAGAGAAGCAGGCTAACGAAGAAGACATGCAGGCCTCGCGGGAGCGCGCCGAGGCGGAGAGGGAAGCAGAGAGAAAACGGATCGAGCTGGAAAGCAAGAAGCTCAATGGCTCGGGGCTGTAAAGGAGAAGGGCTGGTTTGGCTATTGACATCTGTATAATACAGTGAATATATCACCACAATTCAGCTTGCTTCCAGAAGGCAGTGATCAGCCGCGGCCGTCGCCGCATGCGGCGCAAC
>Ga0326728_10017428_pt1 | contig 14398 bp, 10 predicted proteins | sample MB3enrmetagenome_FD_207602 | JGI IMG/M metagenome (GOLD analysis project Ga0326728, IMG submission 207602) | Lab enriched peat soil microbial communities from McLean, Ithaca, NY, United States - MB31MN | ecosystem: Environmental > Terrestrial > Soil > Wetlands > Peat | place: USA: New York...
GAAGGGGCTTCGACCCTGACACGGCGTGCAAGCTCGCGAACAGCGACTACTATTTCACCGCGATAGACCTGGAGCAGATATTCGGCAACGAGAAGCGCATCAGGCAGGTAAAGGCCAGGATCATAGGGGAGGACGGCAGGACGAAGAAGTACATAGAGCAGGTAAGCGCGACTAAGATAAGCGTGTACGGCAACACCGTCGGCTTCATAGGCAAGGTGGAGAACATACGCGAAGCGGAGGTCGCGGTCAACACACTGATAGACGGCGGGACTCACAGGCTCGCGTACAACAAGATGGAGGCGGAGCACAGGAAGAACACGCAGGCCGCGAAGGACGCGAGGTTCTGAGATGGAGGAGAGAAACGCAGACGAGATATTCAAGGAGTTCAGGGAGCACTCGGTGGCAGAGTTCTTCAAGAAGAATAGGCAGATGCTCGGCTATGCAGGAAAAGTGCGCTCGATGACAACGATAGTGCACGAGTACGTCACGAACGCGCTGGATGCCACCGAAGAGGGCAACATACTTCCCGAGATAGACGTCAACATAAGCCAGGCAGCGGAGGACAGGTACAGGATAGGCGTCATGGACAACGGCCCGGGGATACCCAAGCATTACATAGGCAAGGTGCTCGCGACCGTGCTCGCAGGCACGAAGTTCCACAGGTACCTGCAGCAGAGGGGGCAGCAGGGCATAGGCGGGGCCGGCTGCACGATGTTCGCGCAGACCACGACCGGCAAGCCCATATTCGTCAAGGCGTCCACGGCCCCTGGCAAGGCGTATTCGTGCAACCTGATGATAGACACGATCCACAACAAGCCCGTCGTCAGCAACCTGCAGGACATAGCCGAGAACTTCCGCGGCCTTTTCGTCGAAGGCGAATTCGCGGACATAAAGTACGAGAACAGCGATCACGGCGTGTACGAGTACATAAAGAGGACCGCCCTGGCGAACCCGCATGCGCAGATCAGGCTCACGGACCCGGAGGGCAAGGAGCACGTCTTCATGAGAGCCGTGAACAAGGTGCCTGAGAGGCCGAAGCAGGCCCAGCCGCACCCTCTCGGGCTCTCGGTCAACGACCTCCTCGAGTTCGCGCACGCCAGCCCGAGCACACGGATATCCTCGTTCCTCGTCGACACTTTCGAGAGGGTCACCTCGAACAAGGTCAACGAACTCAAGACCATAGCGACAGGCGTGGACTTCGCCAAGACCCCGAAGGAGCTCACGTGGCCCGAGGCGGAGGAGCTGATAAAGGCGTTCAAGAGCGTGAAGTGGATAGCCCCTGACGCGAGCAACGTGAAGACGATAGGAAAGGACCAGATAACGCTGGCGCTGAAGAACGTGCTCAACCCGGAGTTCATGAACGTCGTGGAGAGAAGGCCTTCCGTGTTCAGGGGAGGGGTCCCGTTCATAGTGGAGGCCGCCGTGGCATTCGGGGGCAATGCGGGCAGGAAGACGGAGGAAGGCTATGCGGGGAGCATACTCAGGTTTGCGAACAGGGTGCCGCTGCTCTTCGACAGCGGGGTGTGCGCGATCACGGTGGCTGCCAAGGACATAGACTGGAAGCGCTACGGGATAGACATGGAAACGCAACCGGTGAGCATCTTCGTGAACATCTCGTCGGTGTACATACCGTACTCAGGGGTGGGCAAGGAAGCGATATCGCAGGAGGATGCGATAATAGAGGAGATCAAGCTCGCAATAATGGAGGCCGCGAGAGGCGTGCAGCACTACATACACGGCAAGAAGCTCGCCAGCAGCGAGGAGGGCAAGTACAAGACGGTGATGCGCTACGCCAAGCAGCTCTCGCAGGACCTGAGCGACATAACCGGCAAGGACATGAAGACGATAGAGAGGCACGTCAACGAGCTGGTCCTGAAGCACTACCCCAGGCTGAAGGAGAACGACGGAGCGCAGAAAGAGGAGGGCACGGCCGCATCGGAAGAATCCGAATCATGAAATAGTCTGTTGCTGTCCGTAAAAAGCCCTTTTGGGAGAGAGTCACCGTGTTTCGTCACGACATGACGGAAGAGAGATAAGACATAAGAACCTTTTTAGGGAGATCTTGTAGGTCATGATGTTAAGGGGGCAGGCAAATGCTGGGCTATTGCTCGTACTAGGCGCGGCATCGCTAGCAGTAATGGCAGGGATAGTGTACGTAGTTGCGACTGGTTCGCACACCACATCCTCGACAACAGTATCAACAAAGATATCGGCAGGCGCCGCAAAGACGACAAACGCAATAAACGTGACGCCCTCGACGCTAAGGGCCTGGGTGTCTGGCCAATACGGCTCGTCGAGTCTGTTTACATCGAATGCCAGGATACACTGCATACTTGCAGGCGGTTCGGCGCTTCCCGGCGGCCTGGTACTTGGAGACAACTGCACCTTGAGCGGGGTTCATGACATCTCACCAGGCACAACAAAAGAAATATCACCCCCGTTCACGGTCATAGTAAACTGGTCGGATTCGCAGCCAGTAAGTTTCACGTTCTCGGTGATTACCGAAGCACCCTCGCCAGAAGTAGCCCCGGTGCAAGGCAATTGCGTACAGGGACAGTACTGCAGCACGCAAGTTGCAGAAGCAACAAACGGAACGCCGGAGTATACGTTCGGTTCCGATACGTTCATGAACGGCGCACCGCCATTCGGCACGGTGATAGGAACTGACGGCTACCTAACGGGCACTCCAAGCGTTAATGGCACCTTTACATTCGGCGTATGCGTTACTGACTCTGTAGGTTCTGAGAATTGCACGCAGACCGGCGTGGTAGTCGCCCCGAACGTAACCACCACAACAGTAAATACAACAACAACCATCCTTCAGACAACGACAACTTTGTTGGAATGCTCGTCGTACAATAGCGGAGAGTACGGGCAGCTGGTAGAGGTAGACTATGGAGGGTATAAATACTGCTGCCCGAGCGGATACGGCATAGGACCTACCAGCGACGGCGAGGTCCTCTGCTGCTCCTCGAACTACAACCAGGTGAACTGCGACTACTATGCCTCTGACTTCGCTTATCCGGTTAACCTTTCTTATGTCTATGCCAATCCAAATGGTGGCTGAATTGCCGCGAGTGTGGCGCATCCGGTAAAAAATGGGTACGAGACCCGCTCATTCTCTAGGATGCCCTGAGAGAGATCCGAACCACGCCTGCCGTGAAAGCAGAATAGGCATACCTGGAAGTCTCCGGCGCGCTTGTTCGGCCGGGCAGGCGTTTATGCTCTTGACGGGCGTCAGCTGGATATCTCGTCAGGGCTGTCCGCATCGACAAGGTGCACCACTCCTGCAGAGACGTACGCCTTCAGCTTCTCCGAATCCGCGCCGGTCGCCGCGTACATGTTGTTCCTGAATTCCTCCAGCCTGTACGAGTTCAGGAACACGAGGTACGTCTTCGAGCCCGCGATAACGGGCACGTTCTTGAACTTGCTGGTGCCGGAGCATACGACCAGGTACTTGTGCTCTCCGTGAAGCGTCGCGATGATGTCGGCGGTCGTGCTCGCGTCCAGGTCGGTGAACATGTAGGAATGGGTCACCAGATAGAGGCGCAACTTCTTGAATGTGGAGAGGTACTCTATGTCGTGGCCGCTCTGCTGCTCCCACGTCTTTGGAGCGTAGAGGTTGTCCGACGCGATCAGGTACCCGCCGACGGTGAGCTGGCTGAGCAGCGCCTCTATGTTGGCGTACGTGAGGCTGACCGGTATGTTGTTGTAGCGTATGTTGCCCATTATCGCGGCGTGCACCTCCGGGAGCGATAGAGGCATGAAGCGCCAGCGGTACGACATGTTGAGCTTGCCGAACGCGGAAACGACCTCGTCGGGCTTCAGCTTTATCGTCGTCTTCTGCGGCGCGGGCAGCGACGGCACGTCTATGTAGAACTCGTCGCGGTTCGGAGCCCTTATGAACAGGACGATCACGAGCGCGACCATGACGTCGATGCCTATCTCGATGTACTGCTTGTTTATCGTTATGACCGTAGTCGGCGTCGAGTATGTGTAGGGAATCGCCTCGCCCATTATGCTGACCACGAAATTGATGCGCCCCTGCTGGAGCGGGGTACCGCTAGGAAGGGCGTACGTAAGCGTGCCGTTGCTTATGGTGCCGTTGCTTGGATATGCGCCGTTCAAGTTTATGCCGTAGCCGATGTCGGAGAGCGGCTGCCCGTCGGACGTCACGCTGAACGTGAAAAGGCCCTTGCCGAGGTTCGCGCTTGAGACTGCTATGGATATGGGAGACACGCTAAAGAGCGCGGCCGCCTGCTCTGCATTGTTAAAGCTCTGCAGCATGGCCACATAGTTTCCAGGCCCTATGCCGAAATTGATGTACTGTATGAACGTGAAGTTGCCGCTGGCATTGGTGAACGGCAGGGGTATGCTGCTCACAGGCAGCATGTTGAGAGTGTACACCGTTATGTGGGGCTGTATGCTCGTCATTGCCGCGCTGTGCGTGAACACGGTCATGGTCACGGGCACTGTCGATCCCGGAATCACCAGCTGCGGCACGGTTATCGAACCGTTGATGCTGAAATGCGGAGAAAGGCGTATGTAGCTGTATGCCGTGCCCGAACTGTTCGAGGACTGCCCTGAAGCCTCAAGGGAAACGACTATCGTCCCGTTGTTTATCGCCGAGAGCGAGCCTGGACCGGGCGAGTACGGGGAGAGCACCATGCCCAGCGAGCCCGAAGACGACGCGGAGGTGATGCCTGCGCTCTCATGGCCCCTTGAATACGAAGGCAGCCAGAAGAGCTGGGCTATGGCAAGCGCTATGTCGTGACCGGCCTCGCCTGCGGACCCCCAAGAGCTCGGGGAATTGGAGAAGGCTATGACTGATCCGTTGTAAATGCTCACATACGTTATGGCGCCGTAGTCGGTGCCGCTCGTGAAAGAGAAGGTGCTCCTGTTGAAATAGTAGCCGCTGCTCGTCTTTGCCTGCGCAGAGTGAGTCTCCAGAAAGCTGATAGCTGTGAGGTTCGAGGGCACGACGACAGAGCCGGGAAGCAAGGCCCTGGAGAAGTCCTGTCCGACATACAGCACGCTCACTCCGCTGTTGAGAAGCGAAACAAGCAGCGGATTGCCGTTCCCGGCAGGGCTCAAGAAAGCGTCCGGGAGAAGCCCGTTAAGGACTATGAGCATGGAGTCTGGCGGAAGCGAGCCGAGCTCGGATGCGTTCACGTACTGCACCGCGCTGGAGTTGCTTATGACCCCGTACCTGAGCAGGTTGGAGACTATCGCAGCATCTATGGCGGAGACGTCCCCGCAGGAGAAGCATTCGTTGTCGGTGTTGAGGATGAATATGCTTGACGGCACGGCAGAGCTGAAGATGGTGGCGTTTGCGCTGAGCTGCGAGGCGTTGAGCGCGTCATACCTGACAAGCAGGTAAGGATCAGCGGTTTTGCCGAAATAGAGCATGTCCTGCGCAGATACGACGGCGGAGAGGCTCGGAGGCCCGCGCGGGCTTGGCGCGGAAGAGCCGGAAACCTTTGTAGCCACAGGAGGGGCGCTGCGCAAATAGACGGCGATGACGGCAATAACAAGAACGAACGCGACGACGACGGCGATGACGATCAGCAACGGGGCGCTGAGTGGCTTTTTACTTGGCATTTACCCACTTCCGCATCACAGGCGATTGCTCCTGCTTCTTTCCGGAGAACAGGCCCATCACGAACTTCTCCAGGAAGTTCTCCTGACCGTGGATTTTCCTGAGCACAACGACAACGCGCATGTTCCTCATGCGCTTGTTTATGATGACGGCATACTTCACGGCATCAGCCCTTTATCTCGATGTAGCCCATCGAGACCATCTTGTTGAGGATCTGCTCCACCCTCGAGGGCACGGTCTTGTAGTTCGCCGCAAACTCGTTGACGTCTATTGTGGCGTCATGGCTTTCCACCCACTCCTCCACCATCGACATCAGCGCGTCGTCGGAATACGTCTCGAGCGCCTTCAGCCTTTCGTGCAGGGTGTTGCTCTCCTCGCTTAGCTGCGACGCCTGCACGGCGAGGGTCTTGTTGGAGGCGGTCAGCTCTATGTTGAGCCTCTTTATCTCCCTGTACTCGCTGAAGAGCGCGTCGTAGCTGTTGAACAGCGTGCTGTAGCTCTGCGAGAGCGCGCCAAGGACGTCGTCTATCGCGGAATCCGCATGCTGGAAGAGCTCCTTGTTATCGACGCTGTAGATGTCCGCTATCAGCGAGAGCACGCTTAGCAGCGTCTTTATGACTGTGAGCCTGCGCATCTTCGGGCTGGAGTCCGGCGCGATGGTGTAGTCGACCCTCGCGCTCTCCTTGCCCAGCTTGATGAGCACGAAGATGAAGGGCTTCTTCTGTATGTCCCTGCTCTCGACCATGAGCAGCGAGACGCCCTCTTCCACTTGCTTGACCGCGAATAGCTCCAAGGCTGAGAGCCTCGACACTATCTCCTCGTTGCTTCCTATGAGCTTGGCCCTTATCTCTATGGCATCGGTCTTCGGTTCGACGAGCGCGGATTCGGCAGGCAATGGATCACGGCTAGCGTTCTATGTCAAAATTACTATAAAAATGTTTGTATGGCGGCGTGACGATACGGAAAAGGAGTGAAACCGGCATGCTCATTTCTCCTTGGCCTTCCCTGTTTCCGGCATGCGCACCGCGGGCATCCACGTGAGCTGCGAGAGCGCGTACAGCGCGAGGATCATCGCAGAGCCGACCACGACGCCGAGAAGCGGCCGCGACATGACGAAGATCGCGGCAAAGGCGAAGCCCAGGATGAGGAGCTCGACCTGCCGCCTCTGGTACCCGCGCCGCGCCTTGCGGTATTTCTCGAAGCAGTCCCTGCAGACCACAAGGCGGTAGCGCTTCTCCGTGTGGGTCTTGTGCTTGTACCACCGTATGAGACCTATCATGTAGTCGTCAACGACCTCAAGGCCTTCGCGCCTGTTGCCGCATATTATGCATCGCGATTCTTTCATGGCGTCAACCTGTTTCGAGCACGGCGTCGTAGAGCCTGCCTGTTTCCGCGCTTATGCGCTGCTCGTCCATGCTCTCGAATATCTCGTTTATCGTGAGGTCGTCGATGCCGAGGCGCCTGAAGACGTCTGTGCTCCTGCTCCGGTCTATCCCGAACTTCTCCAGCGAGGCCGCGAATGCAAGCGCGTTGACGTGCCTGTGGGTCTTCTCCATGCCGCTGAACAGGGCCTGTATGCTCTTCTCGTTCATGCCGAAGACGGTGAGCACTCGCCTCAGCTCGTTCCGCGCTATGGTGAATGTGCCAGCCTTAGCGATTTCCAACACCCGAACTCGAGAGTATCCTCGTTATAAGCGTGTCCTCTATGCTCATGCTCTTCAGGAAGGAGACTATGTTCGTTATGCTCACGTTGACGCTGTTCAGCGACCTGACGAGCTCCAGCATCTTCATCGTGCGCCGGTTGCTGTCCATCGTCGCGAACAGGTTGTCGATCGTCTCGCCGGTCACGTTGTACTCGATCATCTTGTTCCTGAGCTCGTCCTTCTCGAACTGGTACTCCTTCGTGAGCACGTTAGCGGATATCTCGCTCTGCGTGAGTATGTCGGACAGGTCGATCGTGTAGACGTACAGCGGCTCCTCGCCGTATATGCGCTCCAGCAGGAAGGTCTCGGGGAAGCGCAGCGCAGTCTGGAACGCCATCTCGACCGCAGCCTGCCCTACGCCGAACTTGCTTATCTCCTCCTTTATGAAATTGGAGAAGTTCAGCGAACCCTGTATGTAGTTCATGAAGCGCTCGAACTTTATGCGCAGTATGAAGTTGGTGCCTACGTTCGAGAATATTGCCTCGTTGATGTCCGTCGGGTTCTGCGACGCGACTATCAGCCCGAACTGGTACTTTCGGCCCTCCCTTACTATTGTTATCGCGTCGCTCTTCTCGTCGCTTGCGACCTTCCACGCCTCGTCGAGCACAACCAGGGCCTTGAGCCCCTTCGTCTCGCTCCATCCCTCGGCGCGCATCTGCTCCTTGAGCGTCTGCAGTATGAAGAGCGCGGCCAGCGCCCTGAACTTCTCGTCAGGCAGCGACGACAGGTCTATGTCGACAAGGCCGGACTCGACGAGCTTTCCGAGGTCCAGCGTGCTGGGCCTTGCGAAGAAGTCCTCGCCCTCGCGCGCGAACTGCTTGAGCCTGTATATCGCGTTCTCCAGCTCCGCGGGATACTGGTAGTTGCCCTCCTCGTTCTTGGTCTGCAGCAGCAGTATCACGTCCGTCAGCGTCGGCGCCTCCAGCTCGGCCACCGGCTTCTCCGCGAGCTCGAAGCCCGCCTTGACGTACGCCTGCTCTATGGCGTCCTGCGTGAGCCTCTTCTGCTCGGGGAACTGGCCGATGTCGGTGAGTATGTCCAGTGACGTGATTATCTGCTTCGCCCTGTCTATGGGCTTCATGCCCGAGAGATCCATAATGTTGAGAAAGTCGCCCTTCCCGAGCGCGACAACGACGCCGCCGGTCTGCTTGACCCATGCGCGGTATTCTCCGGCCCAGTCTATTATCACCGCGTTCGTCTTCCAGACGTAGCTCGCGCGTATCAGCAGGGTCTTTACGAAGTAGCTCTTTCCCGAGCCGGTTATGCCCACGACCGCTATGTGCGGGTTTGTGAGGTTGAGGAAAGACCACGTGAACGGCACCTTGAATATCTTCGTGGTGCCCACGAATATCGACTGGAACGGGTCGCTGAGCAGCACGCTTGCGGGAGGCTCGGGAGGCCTTGAGAAGAAGGATCTCCTCGCTATCTCGTCGCTCATTATGTGCTGCATCCTGAGCAGGGTCATATGACAACAGAATGTATCCGACAGGTTTTATACCTTTCGGACTCGAGCACAACGCACCGAGGAACGGCACAGGGCCGGCGCCGCCGATAGATGATTACAGCAAGATGCCTGATGCGCAGAGCCGAAGCCTCAGCTCTCCTGGTCGAACTGCCCGGCCGCCTCCTTGAACGTAGTGGGCAGCGCGAAGTTGAAATTGAAGAGGGTGTGCAGTTCCCTGCCCACGACCCTGACGAGATCGACGTCAAGGCCGCTCATCGATATCTGGAGCGAGTTTATCTGAGCTGCGAGCGCGTCCGTCGCGGCCTTCTCGCTCACGCCCACGGCAGTCGTTTCCATGTACATGATGGTCGCTATCGGCTTCTCGCCCTGCGATATCCTGTCGATCCTGGCCTGCAGCACGCTTATCTTCCTGCGTATGTCTGTCAGAGTCGTCTCGTCGGCGGATGCGCTGCTCTGCATCGCCCTAGAGAGCTGGAACTCCTGGAAGGAGCGCTTTCCTTCGAGCTCGTCGCGCACCGCCTGCACGTCAAGGCCGGAGGAGAGCACGTGGTACTTGAACGGGAAGTCGAGGCTCATGATGGCGCGCTCCCATCTCTCCGGCGCCTGAAGCAACTTGCTTTCTTCCGTTTCCGCGCCCGTCGCCTCCTGCTTGAAGTAATAAGGGAAAAGGTTTGCGGTGAGGAAGCCGGTGGCATAGTACAGGCCCCTGACGCTCTTTATCACCGCGTCCTGGCCCTTGGGTATCCTGTAGTTGTTCGCAGGCTGGAAGGTTATGCCGAGCACGCTTGTCACGAACGTGAAGACGGTGTAATCGACCCAGTTCAGGATCAGCAGCATGGCCACGCAGGAGAGTATGAGCAGCATCGAGATTATCGAGAAGATTCCCCCGCCCAGCCGCGGAAGCTCTGCGAACGCGATTATCGGCATCAGAGCGGACATCACGAGGTACGAGACCGTTTCCTGGTCCATGTCATATCACCTGCGCCTGTATGCCCCTGCTTATCTGCTCGCTCACCGTCGAATACGGTATGAGGTACTCCGGCTCCACGAACTTCAGCAGGTCAGAACCCGTGACTATGTTGGGGGATATCCCGAACGTCGTGCCTATTCCTGCCATGAGCTCCCTCGCCTTCTGCTGCGCTATCGCAGCGGCTTCGAACTCCTTTGTCCCTGAAGCGGATACGGACGCGAAACTGAGCAGCTCCAATGAGGTCGTGGAACTCACGTGCTCTAGCATCTTGCGCCACATCGAGAGCTTGCCCCTGACGCGCTCGACGTCCTCCTTGGGTGCGCCCTTTTCGACCAGCACACTCTCCTCGCTCTCGACGCCGCTTATGGTGTCGCGAAGCTGCTGTATGTACAGGTCCTTGTTCATGACATAGAGCCCGGCAGTGAACCTTGCCGGCGACTTGCTGATGCCGACCAGCCTGCTCACCTGCCTCGTGAAGTCGACCTTCTCCGCGTCGTTCATCTCGGTGGATGAACGGTAGAGGGGCACGTTGATGTACACGGTGGCGGTGTAGGTGTCGCCGTCCTGGCGTATTACGGAATCCGCGCCGGAGGAGAGCCTGTAAGGCTCCTCTGCGCTGAGCACCACGTTGCGCGCGCGCTGGCTGAGTATCGGCGAGATGAGATAGAAGTAATGCCTTGACGAGAACGCGACGATATCCGCCGCTATCGAAACGAGCAGCAGGACGAGCTTTACGAGATAGACGAGGGCGCCTTTGCCGGGCACGAGCAGCGCGAGCGCGAGGAATAGGAAAGAGGCGCCGAGAAGGCTTGCGAACAGGAAGGTCTTGCTTATCACGATATCAGGCCACCATCTCAACCAAGACTTTTATTCCTTTACTATATGAAGCCGCGCACCTTGCCAACGTTCCTGTAGCTCCCGCCTATGAAGCTCGAGAGCTGCTGTATGGTTGCGTACGTGACGGTTATTATCAACGCAGGATAGAACAGCACAAGGAGCCAGAACTGCGCCATCGACCCCTGGACGTCCTGCATCTGCAGGGCGAGGGGGCTGTCGGGCGACGCGATCGAGGACATCGACGACGAGGTGCCCGTGCTGAATCTGCTGAGCTGCCCGTACTCGTTCGCCATGGTGCTCTGAAGCGTCGGGCTCGTGAAGTAATAGACCACCGCGAACATCGTAGGCATCACCAGATAGAAGGATATTCCCATGGCCAGCATGACGCCGCCCAACGCCCTTGTCGGCAGGAAGGTCCTGAAGACCACGCCTGGTATTATGAATGCGGGAATCGCTGCGACTGAGAAGAACACTATGAGATAGTATTCGGTGTAGAGCGCAATGATGCCGTCGGCAAGGAAGAAGGATATGGCCCTTGCGGGGTCTATCACGAACATGCTCACCGGAAGCAGCGCGAAGGCGAAAAGCTGCTGTATCGGCAGCAATACGCCCTCGATGTCTATCTCTATCTGCTGCGTCAGGAACCATCTGGGCCACGCCTGCGCGTCAAACACTGAGGAGAACAGGTTCTGCGCCTGTGTGGTCGTGTTGCTCATCAGCCAGAGCGCTGTGGAGTACGGGTTTATGCCCCCGACAAATATGCCGGGCGTGATGCCGAACATCACCGCGCAGACATAGATGAACGCGCCGACTATTATGGCGCTCGCGATGGCCTCGTACATCTCGGCTATGCCGAAATCCCTTATCCTGTTGCTCTTGAAGGCTATGCCCACCATGACTATTAGCGCGGCTATGCTGAACGCGAGCGCGACGACAACGACCGCTATCGGCAGGATGCTGCTCCACTGCGCGTATATCTGCGCGTTTATCGGGCAGTACCACGGCTCGCCGTAGCTTATTGTCTGCGCTATGCTGGCGGGAAGAAGGCCGCAAGGCCCTTCGCCGGCAGAAGCGGACGATATGGTCGCGGCAGGGGTCGCCAGCACCGAGACTCCGGTGTCTGTGAACACGACGTAGAAGAAAGAGGTCGTCGATGTGGCCGTAAAGGTGTATGTCGCGGACGCACCGGTGCCTGACGCGCCGGCGGTGGATATCGGGACCCCGTTGTTGTACCACTGCCATGAGAATGGGCCGGTGCCTACGCCGGTGCTCAGCTTCGCGGTGAGCGTTGCGGACTGGCCGGAGGTCAGTGTCTGCGACGAAGGCACCTCCTGGAACGAGAGGGCAGGGTTGACGGTGACAATGTCATAACTAGAAGAAATAGAGGAACATACTGTGGCTCCGGTTTTATCAGTCACCTTGAAGCTGTAGATCGTGGTGCCCGAGGGCGAAACGGCGTATGCCGGACTTGAGCTGGAGTAGCCGGTGTATGTGTTGCAGTCCTGTCCGGCGTACCATTTGTACGTGTACGCGCCATTGCCTTGTGATGCACTTGCCGTCAGAATTATGCTCTGGCCGTCGTCAATGATCGGCGAGGATGGAATTATCAGGCCTGGATCGAGCGTTGTCGGGTGTACGGTGACGGATGCGGTCGGGGACTGCACGGTCTCGGACGAGGGAGAGACATCTGCCGTCGTGCCCGTGTCTTTGAATACGACATAGAAACCGGACTCTGACGATGCGGGGTAGAATGCGAGCGTTGCCGTGGAGCCGGTGCCTGTCTGCAGCGCCGTGCCTATCGAATTATACCACGTCCATGAGTAGTAGCCTGTGCCGCCTGACACCGTAGAGGTAAGCGTTGCCTGAGCTCCGGTGTATACTGTTGTGGAGGACGGCGTCGAGGCAGAAGGCGCAGAGTCAACGACGACGGTGGCAGCGGCAGAATCAGGCGTGCACTTATACGCTTCGGCATGATCAGTCACCTCGACGCTGTAAGTTGTGGTGCCGGTCTGCAGCAACGATTGCGCCGTGTATGTGGAGGAGGTCGCACCGTTTATCGCGCCGCCAGATGGGCAGCCGGCGCCGGTGTACCACTGGTATGTATATGGAGGCGTCCCGCCTGTTGCAGACCCTGATCCTGTGAGAGGGAAACTGAGCGTTACCGATTGACCGCTATCCAGGGTTGTCGTAGCTGGCGTTATCGTAGGAGGGAAAAGCGGGGGCGGAGTGACAGTCACCGTTGCGCTGCTGGCGCAATAGGAGCTAGGAGTATGTGCTGTGTCGCCTATCAGGCAGTTGTACGCGTATGTGCCGGGAGTCTCTGTGCTTACGGAATAGCTTGCGCCGCTGCCCACAGAGGAGCCTGTGCACGGCCCCAAGTACCATGAGTAGGTATACGGGGACGTGCCCCCGGCAGCTACTACTGCCAGGGTCGAACTCACCCCGGTTTCTACCGATGACGGAGTGGCCGTGATCGAGGAGGCGGAAAGGCCAGAGTGGACAATGACATTGCCGCTGCCGCATTCGCTCGTTCCAGAGTGGTCAGTCGTCTCGACGCTGTATGTGGCAGTACCGATTGGCAATGACGACGGCGTTGTGTATGTGGAAGAAGCTCCCCCGCTGGTTATCGCGCTGCCCGTCGGGCAGCCAGAGCCGGTGTACCACTGGTAGGTGTATGGAGACACCCCGCCCAAAGGAGTCGCCGTTAGCGTGACGCTGGTCGCGCCATAATCCACAGAAACAGGAGACGGAGACACAGAGACGGCGTAGGTCACTGTCACAGTGTCTCCGCTTGAGCAAGAAGTAAAGCCGAACGAATCAATAACATTGTAGCTGTACGTGGTGGTGCCGGGCAATGTGGACGGCGTTGTGTATGTATTGGCAGTCTGATCGCTTAGCTCGTTGGCCGGCGTGCATGTCGGGGCAACTCCTCCGGCAAGCGAGAACCACTGATAACCGTAAGGGGTCATGCCCCCGCTGGGGTGCGCCGTCAGTTTTTGGGTGCTGCCGCCGGTGATAGTAGGGGAAGCCGGAGTGATGGCGCCGGCAGTCAGTGGAGGGTTGACAGTGACAGTGTCTCCGACGGAGTAAGCAATAGAGCCCGTTGAATCAGTAACATAGTATTCGTAAAAAGAGGTGCTGGTCAGCGGTGGTGTTGTGTATGTGGAGGAGGTCGCACCGTTTATCGGTACACCCGATGCGCAGCTGGGTCTGTCGCACAACCACCACTGGTAGGAGGAGTAAGTGCCTGAGCCGCCGCTGGGGTGCGCGGTCAGGGTTTCGGTCATGCCGCTGTCGATGGTAGGGGATGCGGGAGTGATGGCGCCGGCAGCCAGCGCGACAGTAACGGTGCCGCTGGCGCAAGCAGTACCGCCTACGGAATCTGTAACCTGGTAGCTGTACGTGGCGTCGTTGGTCAGTGACGGCGTTGTGTATGTATTGGCGGTTGCAGAGCTTATCGCGGTGCCGGAACAGCCGGAGCCGGTGTACCACTTGTATGAGTAGCCAGTGCCTGAGCCGCTGCTGGGGTGCGCCGTCAGAATGACTGTGCTGCCGCTGGCTATCGGGAGAGTAGAGGAAAAGGTGATGGCGCCGGCAACCAGTGCAGGGTTGACATTCACCGTGACTGAAGATGCGCAACTAGAATAACCAGAGTAAGTAGCCTTGACGTCGTATATGGTCGTTCCTGTTGGAGAAACAGTACATTCTGAGGAGCCTGCACAAGAAGAGATAGAAGTGCCGCTGCTGCAGCTGCCTCCAGAATACCAGTAGTAATTAGCACTACCAGGACACTCGCCCCAGGAAACGTAGGCCGTAAGTGCTGT
>Ga0326728_10017431_pt1 | contig 14397 bp, 16 predicted proteins | sample MB3enrmetagenome_FD_207602 | JGI IMG/M metagenome (GOLD analysis project Ga0326728, IMG submission 207602) | Lab enriched peat soil microbial communities from McLean, Ithaca, NY, United States - MB31MN | ecosystem: Environmental > Terrestrial > Soil > Wetlands > Peat | place: USA: New York...
TTACCGGGCCCGCTCTGTGGGCTGCTTTTATTATATTTTTTGCGGGCCTTGTGGCACGCATCACGTATCTTTATGCCGTTAGGAAACTGCCCGGGATCGCCTCTCATGAGGGTATGTCCCGCGGAAGGTCGTATCGTGCTGTTTTCGACTGGCTGGTGCCTTTTGGAAGCCGGGCGGGCATGAGATCTCAACCCGTTTTCTCAACAGTCTCTTTTGTGTTCCATATCTGTCTGCTTGGCGTTCCTATTTTCCTTCTCGCTCACAACACGCTTTGGGACGAAGCTTTCGCGTTCAGTCTTCCTTCGCTGTCCGAGTCCTTCGCCGAGACGCTGACAGTCATATTTTTGATGTCGGCTCTTTTCCTTCTAACCGCTAAAATAGTTTTGCCGGCAGTGAGGTCGCAGTCAACAGCAAAGGACTATTTTTTGCTCCTTTTGAGCAGCGCTCCTTTTCTTACCGGTTTCCTCGCTCATCGCCAGATCGGCCCTTATAGGGAGACTTTAATTTTGCATATTTTTTCGGGGGAAATTCTGCTGATGATTATTCCCTTCAGCATCGGCAGTGTCGCCGTTTTTTTTCGGGGCAAATGATGCTTACTGTTGAATATGGAGCAAAAGGAACTCTAATGAAACTGGTAATGCTCCTTTGGGCTGTACTGTCAATTCCAGCCTTTGCGCCGGTTGCTTATTGCCAGGATGCTGTGATGGTTCTCAATCATCAGGAATTGGGCAGACATCAGCGACCTGCTGTTGTATTCGGGCATGGGGCCCATTCGGCCGTAATCGACTGTCTCAGGTGTCACCATGACTTCGACGCCTATTCCAATAACAGGGGAGGAGAAGGGCAGCCGTGTGTAAACTGCCATGACGTATATCCTGAAGATGGTTCACTTTCCTTAAGAGAGGCTTTTCACCTCCAATGCAAAGGGTGCCATGAATCGTTTATATCTCAGGGAAAAGTTGCCGGGGGAATTATGTGCGGCGAATGTCATGTCAGGAAATAAGTGGGTTCTTGTTTTATGGCTTCGTTCCTAATAGAATTAGAGGGCAAAAGGTTCTCTTAAATTCGAGGGTGCGACTTGGAACCGAGATTAAGAGCCGGGAAGAAGACCTGCTATTATAAAACCCTGGGCATATCTATAAGGGCCTCTCAGGAAGAGATTCGAAGCGCTTTTCGTTATCTTGCGATGAAGCTGCATCCGGACCGCAATCCCGGCAATCCGTGGGCTGCCGAACGGTTCAGGGAAGTTCGCGCTGCATATGAAACTCTCAAAAATCCCGCTGCTCGAGGGAAATATGACAGGGTTCGCGGGTACCGAAAGTCAAGAGAGGCTCATTCCGACTCATCCTGGACGGACATCCACAGCGAAGGCGGGGAGGCTTCCTCATTCGACGAGATATTTCAGGACGTGTTCGGGATATACAAGCGTCAGGTCCGATCTGTCCATGGCGCCGACCTGAGGTTCGAGCTGCAGATTGCGAGAAGCTCTCTCCAAAACGGGGGGTTTCATGAAGAAATCGATTATGTGAAAATGGTCTACTGCCGACTCTGTAATAATGGCGTCAGGAGATCCGGATGCAGGTCATGCGGCGGGGTTGGAGAATATGAGGAAGTCTGCTCGCTGCGCGTTTGGATTCCAGCGGAAATCCAAAACGGGACCAGGATCAGGGTTGCCGGCGCTGGTGATGCCGCGCAGCCTGCGGTGCCGCCCGGAGACTTGATTCTGATCGTTCAGATCGTTGAGGGGCTTTGAAGAAACGCATGTCAACAGGCGAAATGACTCATATCGACACGTTTGGCCGCCTGAAAATGGTGGACGTAAGCGAGAAAGCACGGACTTGGCGGGAAGCCAGGGCAGAGGCCTTTGTCAGCCTTTCGAAAGAGACGCTGAGGCGGATCTGTTCAGGCGATGTTCCCAAGGGCAATGTTCTCGAGGCTGCCAGACTTGCCGGGATTATGGCCGCAAAAAAGACATGGGAGCTTATCCCTCTTTGCCATCAGCTTCAATTGACCGGGGTCGAAGTGGATTTCTGCCCGGATGAGCTCAAAGGCGAGATCAGGATTTGTTCAAGCGTCAAGACAAACGACAGGACCGGTGTCGAAATGGAAGCGCTGGTCGCAGCCACGATTGCGGCCCTGACCATCTACGATATGTGTAAGGCGATCGACCGGGAAATCACGCTGCACGACGCTCGCCTGACATTCAAGGCTGGCGGTAAAAGTGGTGTTTATTCAAGGGGTTAGTTTATATGGACTCGATTGTTCTTTACTCTTGATGTCGATTATGTTAGTCGATAGCGCTTTGAATTTGGCAGCGGAGTAAGAATATGGATAAGGAAACCCAGGCATATTTCAAGGAAGTGCTTTTGAAGAGGCTGGAGGAGCTTTATTTGGAAGCCGAAAAGACAGTTGCCGGGATGACCGACAACGAGGAGAATTTTCCCGATCCTACCGACCGGGCTACCCTCGAATCGGACAGAAATTTTATGCTCCGCATCCGCGATCGAGAACGGAAATTGATCCTTAAGATACGGGAGGCCCTTCAAAGGATTGAGGAAGGCCATTTTGGACAGTGTGAGGAATGTGGTGACGATATCGGGATGGAGCGCCTTAACGCGAGGCCGGTCACCACGTTGTGCATAGAGTGCAAGCGCAAACAAGAAGCCATGGAACGCGCCAGGGGCGCGGCATAGTCTCCGAATGGATGCTGGTTCTAAACGGCGCCTTCAACCAGCAAAACATCACCTGCCCAAAGAATCTCCCGCGATCCATCTTTTGCGGCCAGCAGGAGCGCTCCTTCAGGTGTGAAACCCTCCGCTCTTCCAACGATTTCACGGTCTGCGGTCGCAACTGTTATAATTTTGCCCAGTATCTCCGAATGAGCCTGGATCTCCGGAATCAGGACGGAAATCCCTCCTTGCTGAAAGCGGTCGTATTGCCTTTCGAACTGACCCAGGAACTCTACAAGCACTCTCTGTCTTTTAACTGGAACGCCCAGCTCCATGGCTATCGAGGTTGCAGGATATCGAAAGGGTCCGCCTAAGTCATCCCTGGTATGGTTGACGTTGATTCCTATTCCCATCACGATGAATCTTGAGAAGTCCTGATCTGACTGCGTTTCGGTCAGAATTCCCGCAGCTTTGCGCCCATTTATCAGCACGTCGTTCGGCCACTTGATCGAAGCCCTGACCCCGAACTCTTCGCGCAAGGTTTCAACAAGAGCAAGGGATCCGATGTAGGTTGACTGGGAAGCGATTTGAATCGGCAGAGGATTTCGGAGCAGTATGGATAGATAAATCCCGAGGCCGGGATGGGATATCCATTCGCGCCTGAGACGTCCGCGCCCTTTTGTCTGTTTTTCAGCGACCACAACGGTCCCATGCGGAGCGCCGTCGACGGCCAGACGCAAAGCATAATCGTTTGTTGATTCGAGCATTCCCAGGTAATGATACGAATGTCCAAGCCATTTGGTTTTTAGACCCGGAACGATTTCTTCGCGGGTGAGTGAGTCCGGGACATCCACCAGCGAATAGCCTCGCCGGGAAAGGCTCCGTATGTCATAGCCCATCTCTTTGAGCTTCTTTATATGCTTCCAGACTCCGGGCCGGCTGATTGCAAGTCTTTGGGCGAGGGCCGCCCCCGACACGAAACTTCCCTCATTTTCCTTGAGGATTCTAAGAATTTCCAAGTGTGTGACACCGGTAAATCCCATCGGGTCCCTCCGTTACTTGAGACGAAGCGGCAAACCCGCAGTAAGCAGAAAAACCGAAGCGCAGACACGCGCAAGCTTTTGGTTCGCAAATCCGCAAAGGTCGCGGAACCTTCGAGCAAGCGGGTTGTCCGGCACTATTCCGCAGCCCGTCTCATTTGAGACTATCACCAAGGGATAGTCGACGGCCCCGACTACCGAGCATACTTCATCCAGGGCTGCTTCTGCGTCGATTAAAGTTGAACACAGCAGGTTACTGAGCCAAAGGGTTATGCAATCCACCAAAACCGCAATTCGCCGCTCCTTGAGTTTTTCAAGCGTATCAGAAAGATCGATCGGCGACTCGATCGTTTCCCACAAACCCTTACGCCGCTCCCTGTGTTGCCGAATTCGCTCCTTCATCTCATCATCGAGCGCCTGCGCAGTTGCAACATAGATGTATGGTGGAGGGAAGCGGCGCACAATCGATTCAGCCCATACGCTCTTTCCGCTTCTGGCGCCGCCCAGCACGAGCAATGGCGTTCTGATATCCGGTTCAGACGTAGTCATTGGGTTTCACCGGAGGTAGCTAAATGTTGTGACAGATGTTCGAAGATAAGCCGGTCAACCATGTGTGGCAGTGGTTCTCGGACTGTCCCTACAATGGCGATAGGTTCCTGCGTGATTGGCAATATCAACTTTGCGGCCTTCGACTCCCCTATGGCCTGCACTATCGCGGGCGTCATTTCACCCATCATGGCATTTGCCAGTAGGATGGCGATAGGGCCGATTATTACGTCGGCCTGTCCTGCGCTGTAGCGGATAGCATTTTCTCCAGTCGCGCCGCGGTTCGCCCCGGCTTTCATCATCTGCGCCGTAGCAATGGCATTTGTTCCAAGTGCCCATAGCTCGGCGCGCTCGCCATAAACTTCTTTTATCCTTTTTACGATGGTGGTCCCAATACCGCCGCCCTGTCCGTCTATGACTGCGATTCTTATCAAGAACTCCCCTCCAATATCGGGCAATTTTTTCATCTGGCTGAAGCGGGCATTCGGAACAGCCTGGATCCGGGCAAAGCTTCAATCACACCAGAATGCTCCAGGCCTGGAAAAACTCGTGATACCTGATTAAAAAAATTTCACCTGTGCGGCTCTTCACGCGGAAATAAAGCATTGGCATTCGCGTAGAGTCGATTCCTCCTTCATACCACCTGTCAACAACCTCTTCGACCTGGTGTTCCTCTCCGCGCCATGCAAAAGAGACGGGTTCCTGCGCCCCTTTGTATTCATCACGGGTGTTAACGTCGATCCTTTCGAAATGCATCCAACCACCCTGTTCTTTTCCTGTGGATACTACTTCTTTCGTTTCTTTTTTTCAATGAAAGTGGAGAGATGAAATTGGAGACGTGAAATGATGTGAAAAGATGGTTGGGCGGCGTCTCAATGACGCACTTTTTGCTGCACGGAGTTCAGAAAGCTCTTAACGCAATCCGGGCAAAGCTGCGTTCCTTTGGCCTCTTCGATAATTGCAAGGGCATCTTCATTGGCAAAGCCTTTGCGGTAAGGACGGTCGCTGGTGAGAGCGTCATAGGTGTCCGCCACAGCCACCATTCGGGCCAAAAGTGAAATCTGGGAGCCCTTGAGGCCACTGGGATAACCCTTCCCATCCATTCTCTCGTGGTGGCCGGACAGAGCAGGAATAATATCCGCCAGGCTTTGAATAGGGGCCAGTATTTCAGCTCCTATACGGGGATGCTGTTTCAGTATGTCCCATTCCGCTTCGGTAAGCGGACCCGGTTTGAGTAGAATCTCGTCACGGATACCGATCTTGCCAAGGTCATGCAATTTCCCGGCAATTCTTACCCTCTCGACCTGGTCCTCGTCCAAAGACATCTCACGGGCGATATCCGTCGCCAGAGAAGCCACGGACTCCGAATGGCCTCGCGTGTACTGATCGCGGGCTTCGAGCGCCAGGATCAGGCTGGTTATGCTTGCGATCAACAATTGCTGTTCCGATTCGAGACTCTTTGTCCTCTCTAGAATCCGGCTGAAATGATCCGATAGAAATCTCTCGGCCGTGACCACCAACTGATCGATATTAAATGGTTGAACAAGATAAGCCGAAGCGCCGCATTGGAGCAGTTGCCGCATCTTGGCCCTGTCGCCGTCCGAGCTCATGATTATGAACGGGATTTGATTCAACGCATTGTTTGCATGGACAGCCTTGCAAAAAGCTAAACCATCGAGCTTGGGCATGTGCAAATCGCTCAGGATCATATCAGGAATACGACGGCTGAGCAGTTTGAGTGCTTCCTGGCCGTTTTCTGCACAAATTACCTCAAATCCTGCTTTTCTAAGTGCTTTCCCGATCAGATTGCGAATCGATGCTGAATCGTCTACAACCAGGACCGTTCTTCCACTCAATAGCGATTGTTTATGAAGCACTTCCCTGACCCGGGCGGGCAGGTCGTTCTTTGCGTTCGACTTTAAAACATAACTGGCGGCGCCTACTTTAAAACCTAGCTCGATGTCTTCTTCTTTCTCTTTAGAACTCAGGATGACGACCGGAATCGAATTCTTGGTCGGATGACTCTTGAGCTTGGAGCAGAAGGTAAATCCGTCCATCCGCGGCATCTCAATATCTGTTATGACCAGATCAAAATCTTGCGAACCGACAATATCGAGACCTTCGACGCCATCGCCCGCCTCGGTAACGATCGCGCCCATTTGTCCCAGGTCCTTCTTCAAGCTGAATCGGATTGTTGGACTGTCATCTACTACCAAGATCCTGGGATGCGAATCCTTCAAGGGCATTGAAAGTTCGCTGTGCGTATTCACGCTTTTTGGCCTTAAATGGAGGGATTCACCGTTCAATTTATGTGTTTTCCCAATGAAGGTGACGTCATTAAAATATGCTTGCACCGGCATCATTAGATTCGGAAATAGTTGATCTTAACTTTAATTTTTCTGATATATAATAAAGTTCTCATAAGATTGTAGTGATCGAGAGGGGGTTACTGAAATGGCGCGCAGGGTCCTATTGGTAATTGACATGCTCAACGATTTCCTAAACCCGGCAGGCGCCCTTTATTGCGGCGAACGGGCGAGGGAGATTATTCCTGTAATCCGGTCTCTTGTTGACCGGTTTGGTTCAGGGGGAGAACCTGTCATTTTTCTGCGGGACGCCCACACCCCGGACGATAAAGAATTTGAGCTGTTTCCGCCTCATGCAATGAAGGGAAGCTGGGGATCCGAGATAATTCCTGAGCTTGCACCTGCTTCGAGCAGTTCCATAGTGGATAAGACCAGGTTCTCCGGACTGTTTGAAACCAGGCTTGCCGGTATGCTCGCAGATATCAAGGCTGGCGAGGTGTGGGTTACCGGGGTTTTGACTTCGGTGTGCGTAATGGATACCACTGGAGATCTGCGGAACAGGGACTATGCTGTGGTGATCCCGGTAGATGCAGTGGCCGACGTCGATCCGGTCTGGCATGAATTCGCCCTGGAGCGCATGAAGAAAATCTACGGCGCCCGGCTTACAAAAGGTTGCGCCGGGGATCTGGACATGCAAGAAGTTGCGTAAAGGATTGCGGATGAACCTCAGGGAGCAGTACGCTCCGGAATTGATTACGGACCTATATGAACTTACAATGGCTGAGAGTTACCTCCAGGAAGGGATGAACGGCGAAGCGACCTTCAGCCTTTTCATCAGAGATTACCCGGCCGATCGCTCCTATTTCGTTTCAGCCGGGCTTGAAAGCCTTCTGCAGATTCTTCCCGATTTTCGCTTTCGTGATGAATCTCTGCGATACCTTGCCTCTCTTGGCAAGTTTTCCGCCAGGTTCATGGACTACCTCAGGGATTTCCGCTTTTCCGGAAGCATACGTGCAATTCCGGAAGGGCGCATCTTTTTCGCGCAGGAGCCTGTCATCGAGGTATCGGCTCCCATCATTGAAGCGCAGATAGTCGAGACTTTGGTTGTTAATGTGATTCAGCTTGAGACCATGCTGGCAAGTAAAGCGGCGAGGATTGCAGCGGTTGCTTCAGGCAAGGGTATGATAGACTTCGGAATGAGGCGCACCCACGGCGTGGAGGCATCGCTGAAAGCCTCACGTGCAAGCTATCTGGTTGGTTTTCTGGGCACGAGTAATCTTCTGGCCGGCAAAATATACGGCATTCCCGTCTTCGGGACCATGGCGCATTCCTATATCACAAGTTTCTCCAGTGAACTTGACGCCTTCTACGCTTTCGCCCGCACGTTTCCGGACAGTTCGGTACTCTTGATCGATACCTACGATTGTATCGCCGGTGCACTGAAGGCAGTCGAAGTAGCGACATCCCTGAGAAAGGAAGGCAAGCAACTCATAGGGGTTCGGCTGGACAGCGGCGATCTCGCCGATTTGAGCAGGCAAGTACGCCTTATCCTGGATAAAGCAGGTTTCCATGATGTAAAAATAATGGCCAGCGGATCTCTTGATGAATATCAGATTGAAGACCTCCTGAATGAGGGCGCCCGGATCGACGTTTTCGCCGTCGGAACCCGGATGGGCGTATCCGCCGACGCCCCCTACCTTGATATCGTCTATAAGCTGGTTGAATATGACGGCAGGCCGATACTTAAACTATCAACAGGCAAGAAAACCTGGATCGGCAAGAAACAGGTCTGTCGTTTTTACAGAGCCGACGGAAAAATGGACTTCGATCGGGTGAGCCTGTTAGATTCAGGAAGGCACGAAGGGGAGCCCCTTATGGAGTTGGCGATGGAAGCGGGGCGGAGGGTCCGGGAGCCTGAGTCTCTAACACAAATTCGGGAACGTTTTTCAGGCGAGTGGCAAAAGCTTCCCGAAATATTCCGCTCGATTCATTCGGATCAAGTTTTTCCCGTTGAAGTCAGTCACTTACTTGAGGAATTAGACAGCGAGACCGCTCGAGTCAAACGGCGCGAGGAAGTTGAAGGATTTCGTTTTTCTCCATAACCTGACCGCTCTCGGCTGATCTATGCCCGGAAGCAGGTAGCTAAAATCCCCCCCGTATTCCATGCAGGGAGAATACGCCCCGTCAGCGCCTGAATCTCGCCTCTCATCGAGGAAGTTACCATTCCTGGCTGCGTGCTCCTCACTTTCCCCGCCGCCGGCCGTCGTCCAGTGCGCCAAAACGCCGCCCGGGGCCAGGACACGTGATGCAAGGCTGGTGATATGTTCCGGTTCGAGTCTCAATGCCCGCATTGTGATCAATTCGAATTGATTCGCGTGTTCTGCGTCGCGGTAGAAATCCTGCCACCTTCCGTGTTGAGCCTGAACTCCTTTCAACCCCAGGGTCGTAGCCACAGCGGTCAGGAAACTTACCTTTTTACGGTTCGAATCGAGCAGGACCATGCTTAGACCGGGATAGACAATCTTCAGCGGAATTCCCGGAAATCCTGCGCCTGTGCCCACATCCAGGGCATGTCCCGACAAGGGAAGAAATCGCGACGGCAAAATGGAATCGAGCAAATGTTTGACTATTATGTCTTCGGGAGCCGTTATTCTGGTCAGGTTGAGCCGGGAGTTCCACTCGAGCATGATTTCGACATGCCGGCTCAGAAGCAGGGCCTGTTCTTCAGCAATCGCAATGCCGGTTTTGCCTGTGAACTCCAGGATAAGGTCGGCAAAGTCAAAGGACTTTTTTGTCGGTCCGGTCGGTCCTATCGTTTTGCTCCTATTTACCCACGCAAAATTGGAGAAATATCCTGTCAAGCAACTCTGCGTCATTTCCCCGGCCGAGAAGAGCCGCAAGCTGCCTGCGCGCACTTTCGAGTTCAAGGCTGACCAATTCGGAATAAGCGTTTGAACTCATGAGTTCTTCCGCCCTGACAATCGCGTTCATCGCTTTCTCCAGGCATTCTTTCTGTCTCAGGTTGGGCACGATTTCCGATTTACAGTTTTCAATGGGCCGCATTATGAACGATTCGGCCAGATATGTCTTAAGCCGTTCGATATGTGAGGGGTTTTTTGCCGACAAGCCCAGGAACGGGCCATTGCCGGGAAAGCGTTGCCTTACGCATTCGATGGGGAAGGCGGGCGGGAGATCGCTCTTGTTAAGCAGCACTATACGGCGCGACTCTCCAATAGACTCGTATACCTTTTCATCTTCGGCAGTGAGTGGTCTGCTGTTGTCGATGAGCCAGAGCACGACGTCGGCTTCCGCAATGGAGCGGATAGTCATTTCTATACCGTACGACTCGATTTCATCGGGCTGGCTGCGAATCCCCGCCGTATCCAGAACTCGAACCTGCACTCCTCCTAGGATGAACGTGTCTTCTATCACGTCTCTGGTCGTGCCGGGGGCCGCTGTGACGATGGCGCGGTCCTTGCCCAGCAGTGCGTTGAGCATGGAGGATTTGCCGACGTTTGGTTTTCCAACCAGAACGAGTGTGATACCCTCGCGCAGCACCCGTCCTTCTTCGTACTTGCTCAAGACGGCCGCGAGCGGTCTTGCCACCCCTTCCAACACCTCCTCAAGCAGCGATTTGTTCGCGAGTGCTTCCGGTTCGGCTTCTTCCTCAAGATCTTCGGAAAAATCGATAAAAGCCTCAAGGCGCGTTTGTGCCTGGAGCAGGGTTTCATGCCATTTTTCAACAAGTTGCCTTAACTCACCTCGAAGGTGACGATTGGCTAGCAGAATTCCCTGTTCGGAGCGGGAACGGATTATTTCTATAACTGCCTCAGCTTGAGAGAGATCGATACGTCCGTTTAAAAAAGCGCGGCGTGTAAACTCTCCCGGCTGGGCCGGCCGGGCGCCGGTTGACATAGCCAGTCCGAGTATGCGGTTAAGCACTGCATACCCGCTGTGGCAGTTTATTTCGACGACGTCTTCGCAGGTATAGGTTCTTGGAGCGGCCATGAAGCATAGAAGCACTTCGTCCAGCGTCTCCCCTGTAACAGGGTCTTTGATCCAGCCGTAATGAAGAGTATGGGACTTTAAGCTTTTTTGGGGATCTTTGGGCCGAAATATTTTTTTGGCAATACTCAGCGCTTCGGGCCCGCTCAGTTTAATCAAGCCTATGCCTGCTTCACCAATTGGAGTGGCTATTGCGCAAATGGTGTCCTGGAGCGGTACGGGATCCATGATTAAAGCTGTGCGACTCTGCTAATCACTCTTTTCAGCAGTCTTCCGGGAGGTCTTCGTCTTTTTTACCGGATATATCACCACGCGCCGGAGGTTTCCCTCGCCCTTGCTCTTGGTTCTGACTTCATGGTCTTCCTTTAGGGCCAGATGAATGACCCGGCGGTCCTGTGCACTCATTGGACCGGTTGTAAGCGAACGGCGCGATTTTTTGACTTTCTCGCTAAGCTGACGAGCCAGTTCGTTCAGACTTAACTCGCGTTTGGAACGATAATTTTCGGTGTCCACTATAACGGCAATGTTTTCTCCGGCCTGTCTGCTGACTATCTTGGACACCAGATATTGAAGCGCATTCAGCGTCTTGCCGCGTTTTCCTATGAGCAGCCCCGAACCGTTGCTGATGATGTTCAAGTAGTTGAATCCCTCTTTGGACTCACATTCGACAACCATCGGTAAGTCGATATGTTTGAGAATCTCGTGGAGGACCTCCTTGGCCTTCTCAGCCGACAATCCGATGGGAGCAACTTTGGTCGTCACACGGATTTTGGCCTTTCTGGTCCCTACGATTCCGAAGATTCCGGAAGACCCCTTGGATATGATTTCTATTTCGAGCTTTTCGCGCGGGAGTTTCAATTGCCTGCATGCGAGCTCTATTGCGTCTTCGACCGATTTTTCTTCGAATTCAAGATTGCACATATTCTCTCCTCCGCGTTTCACGGGAAGGTAGGAAATGGTTTGGGAGAGACAGAACTGATTTAAGCGCTGGCATGACGATTTATCCAGTATTGCTGGGCAATAGAGAGAAGATTGTTTACGAACCAGTATAGCACCAGGCCTGCCGGGAAGTTGATAAAAAAGAAGGTAAACATGATCGGCATAATTAGCATTATCTTTTCCTGGCGAGGGTCTCCTGCGGAAGGGGTCATTTTCTGCTGTATAAACATAGTCAATCCCATCAGGATCGTCAAAACCGGTATTCCGTCCAAATGGCCGATCATCGGAAGATCGATGGAGAACCCGATGTTCAGGCGGTCCGGAGCGGTGAGGTCGTTTATCCAGAGCGTGAATGGCTGATGGCGAAGCTCGACGGCGGAGTTCAACATGCGATAGAGAGCGAAGAAAACAGGTATTTGGAGAACCATTGGCAGGCACCCGCCCATCGGATTTACCTTGTATGTCTTGTAGACCTGCATCAATTCCTGGTTTAGCTTTTCACGGTCATCCTTGTATTTTTCCCGGATTTGCTGAATCTTGGGCTGAATCTTTTTCATTTTCTGCATGGAGGTATAGCTTTTTTGGGTCAGAGGCCAGAAGATCAACTTAATGATGACCGTTAGCAGAATGATGGCAACCCCGTAGTTATGCGTGAAAGAGTAAAACCAGCGTAGTACGACAAGCAGCGGCTTTGCAATAACGGTGAACCAGCCGTAGTCGATTGCAGCAGTGAGGTTGTGCCCGGCCTGGCTTAGAGTGGTTTCTTCCTTGGGGCCGCTGTAGAGCCTGAATTTGAAAGACTTCGAGGCTCCAGGCTCGATCTGGAATCCTTCGGTGCGGTAAACCAACTGAGTGACCGGACCCTTGCCCTCAGCTTCGGCAACCAGACTGGGAAAGACCTGATATCCTGCATCGAGAGGAATGATTGCCTGGATGAAATAATTGTTCTGGTAGCCGACCCAATCATATGGGGGAGCAGGAGGAGCGGCATGTTTCTCGAGGTCTTTTGTCTGAAAATCATGATTAGACCTGTTAATTGAGAAAGTCAGCCGAGATCGATTGTAGGATTCTTTTCTGGCTTCCGAATATGGGCTGAAATAGAAATAAGTATCCATACTATCGGACAAAGCTTCGGTGGCGAGGTTCTGAATCAGGATCTCCAAATCGATGACATAGGAATCGGACTGCGCCGTGAAAATCTTCGTCACACGCACTTTACCGGGAATCTCACTTTGAAACGGAATGCTTACCGGAGGCTCTCCGCGACCGATCTTAAGTTCGGTTGGGGCATCGCTCGAAAATGTCTGTCTGTAAAGTTGCCAATCTTTATGAGAAACCAGATCGACGGCAAGAGGCAAATAGGTGGCGTCGCGAATCATTTGCATCGGGGGCGAATTGGGTGTGAGCTCCTCTTTGAACCGAAGGAGTTCGAAAGATCTCTCGCGTGCGCCCTGGGCAATAATCTTCATACTATAAAGAGAATCACTTATCGACCATGTCTTTTGTGTTGAAAGGTCCAGCTTTAATGGAGGCGCCGGCGCAACTGAGGCCGATGGAGGCGGTGCTTGAGGCTGTGGCGTAGCGGTGACCTGGGGCTGTTTTTGCTGCGGCGCAGGAGTTTGAGTGGGAGCGAAAAAACGATACCAGACCAGCCAAAGCAGAACCGATAATACTATAGCCAAAAGAGCTTTTGAATCCATGCAAAAAATCTCCGCTATTTTCGATCGAAGGCGATAAGTGTCTGCGCGTCTCTGAGTCCCCGCGCTCCCGTGTCCGGGCCTCTATATTCCGGCACGGGATCGTAGCCGCCGGGGTTAAGAGGGTGACAGCGCAAAATGCGCCTCAGTCCAAGATATGTTCCCTTGGGAATCCCGTGCACCCTGATCGCATCAAGGGCATAATGCGAACAACTCGGCGAAAAGCGGCATGCCGGGGGAAACAGCGGCGAGATCAAGAGTTGGTATGCTCGAATCAGACCCAGGAATATCTGCCGGATCATCAGTTATTTCCCTGTTTATAGAAAACCGCCGAGAACTCCCTGTGGAGGTCTCCCGGCGAAAGTCTTTCCGCTCCGGGGCGGGCAATTACGACGATGTCTTTTCCAGGCTGTGGAATGTGCCCCTTGTTTAGCCTGAACCATTCGCGAATGACCCTTTTGATACGGTTTCGCCCCACAGCAGGCCAGAACCGCTTCTGCACAATAAGGCCCAGCCGATGATATTCAAAACCGTTTGGAATGAAATTCAGGCCGAAATGGGGGGTTTTTGCCCGTTTTCCCGCTATCTTTACTCGTTGAAAATCGGCGGAGCAACGAACTCTTTCATGAGGCCGGAAACTATATTTGCCCCTCGAAGATTTCACATCCGAAAATTCCGGAAGCCCATCTCGTTTCAAACCGACAGGCGTTTTCTCCCCTTTGCACGCCGCCGCTTCAGTACGTCGCGGCCGGCCTTGGTCCCCATTCGTTCAAGAAAGCCGTGAGTACGTTTGCGCTTTATATTACTTGGCTGAAATGTTCTCTTTGACATATGGACTTCCTCGCTGATTATTTCCATGTTTCGAATGGGCGTTGAAACGGCGCGCAACCCTCGAAACGACCCGGCATATGCAAACGAACAATAGTAATGGAAATCTTCGGCTCTTGTCAAGTATTCAAAAAATCGCATTGCGGATATGCAAACCGCATGTTATGAAGAAACACCCTAATATCCTGATCGAAAGGAGAAATCTGGCGGATGTTTTGGAACAGAATACTCGGGCTTTTCTCTAATGACCTCGCGATTGACCTCGGAACTGCCAATACGCTTGTCTACGTCAGAGGCAAGGGAGTGGTGCTCACCGAGCCTTCGGTTGTAGCTGTTCGCAAAGATGAGCGTGGCGCCAACAGGGTGC
>Ga0326728_10017432_pt1 | contig 14394 bp, 13 predicted proteins | sample MB3enrmetagenome_FD_207602 | JGI IMG/M metagenome (GOLD analysis project Ga0326728, IMG submission 207602) | Lab enriched peat soil microbial communities from McLean, Ithaca, NY, United States - MB31MN | ecosystem: Environmental > Terrestrial > Soil > Wetlands > Peat | place: USA: New York...
CAAGGCGATCAACAAAGGTGTCGAAACGAATCTGCGCTGGGCAATTCATCGCCGGCTGAGTGCAACCGGTGGCTATGCTTACCTCCGTTCGACCAATCTTGCAGCTCTTGTGCCGGGCAACAAGGCCAATCTCGCAGTCGATGCCGATCTGAAGCGCGCTTTCCTGCATGTGGGCGTGCAGGCCGTGGGCAAACGTTACACTACCACGGCACACTCTGCACAACTTGGTGGCTACACAGAAGCCAGCATGAAGCTCAGTGTCCCCATTTCACGCAATCTTAACTTCTTTGCCACTGTGGACAACCTCTTTGACCATCGCTATCAGGTCTTGACTGGCTATCCTATGCCGGGCGTAAATGGCACCGGTGGTTTTGTACTGCATTTTTAGGAGCGCTACCACAGATGCCTTTGCGGAAAAGTACCTTGCGCTCAATGATTGCGAGCGCCATGATGACAGCGCTCGCAATCGTACTGCCCATGGCCTTTCACGCGGTTGGCTTGGGCAGCAAATTCTTGCCCATGTTGTTGCCGTTGCTCCTGAATGGCTTCCTTTCAACTTGGCCGTGGGCAATCCTCTCGGCAGCTATTGCACCATGGCTCTCGGCTGTATTAACCGGGATGCCGCCCATCTATCCTCCTATGGCTCTGGTCATGTCTTGCGAGGCCATTGTTCTAGCGGGAGTAGCATCACTTCTTTACCACACCACGAAACGCCACATCTGGCCTGCGCTGCTTACGGCAATTCTCCTGAGTCGTGGTATCGATTTTCTACTGATGTGGATGCTTGCCCCGCAATTTCATCTGCCGGGAGCACTTGCCGCCGCATTGGCAATCGCCGGAGGACTGCCGGGAGTAATTCTTCAACTTGTGCTCGTGCCTCTAATATTGAAGGGACTCGAACATCGTAGGAGTTTGTTGCTTGATGAACGGAAATGAAACCAGCGCCGAAGTGCGTCGCGCCTTCTTTAATGGAATGGCGGCCTCTTGGGATGAGATGGGAAGCAAAGATCAGATGGACGAGGGGCTGCGCGCCTTTATCCAAAGCTCGCTTGCTCCTGGCTCCAGAACGATTCTGGATGTCGGCTGCGGCACGGGAATACTGGCACAGCATCTGCTCGCGGCTTACCCACATGCCGAGGTTATCGTAGAACTCGACTTTGCGGAGGAGATGCTAGCCGTCAACCGCAGCAAATTTAAGGACCGTCGCCTTGTCCGTCTGGTTGCCGACGCCAGCAATCTGCCCCTTCCCGATGACTCCATCGATCTCATCCTCTGTTTCAATGTTGCGCCGCACCTTGGAAACACCCAATCGGCCTTTGCCGATCTCCTTCGCGTGCTCACTCCCGGAGGTACGCTCGCCATCGGTCACTTAATGAGCAGCGATGAGCTAAACCGCTTCCACGGTAGTCTCCATGGCCCCGTCACTCACGACCAGCTTATCCCGGCTGAGGAATTGGGCGCGGTTCTCACCAGTCTCGGAGGATCGGATTGCGTTATCGAGGAGCGGCCTGGATGGTATTTTCTAAAAATTGGCAAAACCGCATGACAGCTCTGCGTATACTTTTGGCGGTGCTTCTTGTGTGTGTGCTGATTCTTCTGCTCACACGCGGAGGTTTCGTGTGGATAACCGAAGCCGCCGCGCTGGCACTGATTGCGGAGTCGATCCTGTTACATAGCGCACGGTTCTGTCTGCGGCGTGCTGTACCTGTGCTGTTCTTTTGCGTTGTACTTGCCGTCTTGGAATGGCTTGCACATCATGTAGTCTCGACTCTGGCGATCAAGACTTTTGCCAGTTATCTCATCGTTCAGCTCTGCGTTAGAATCGTGCCCTGGTCCGCCGCTACGCAGTACGTCAGGCCGCAGAGCTGCCTCTTTCCACTCATTCTTTATTTGCTCTTTGTCCGGCACTTCGTCCTCGTTCTACGCGACGAGTCGGTACGATCACTTACGGCATGGCGTATTTCTGCACCTTACCTGCTGCGGCGCGGTGGTCTGCGATCACTTGTATTCAGTCTCGATGCCTTCATCCGCCGTTGCCTCACACGATCTGAGCACTTCTATGCCGCCCAGCTTCTGCGGGGGCTTGCCGAATGAACCCCATTCTTGAGGTAAGCAATCTCTCTTTTTCCTTTCCAAGAGAGGCACCTATTCTTTCCGAAATCTCCTTCACGGTTGCAGAGACGGAAAAGGTCGCCTTGGTTGGCGCTAACGGCGCTGGCAAGAGCACGCTGCTCTGGTGTGCGCTCGGTCTCCTGCACGGACAAGGACAAGTGCGTCTCTTTGGCGAGAAACGAACTGCGGCGTCTCTGCGCCGTATTGGCGTGGTATTCCAGAACCCTGAAGACCATCTGTTTATGCCGTCCTTGCGGGAAGATTTGACACTTCCGCTTCTTCAGCGTGGCTTTTCCCGAGAAGCCGCCGCATGTAAGGCTGCCCAGGCTCTTTCCCTTGTTGGACTAGAGTCGCTCGATAGTAAGCCAGCACGGAAACTTAGTCTTGGCCAACGCAAGCGTGCGGCTATCGCGGCGGCGCTGGTCAACGATCCCGATCTACTCGTTCTCGACGAGCCCACAGCGGAACTCGATGGCCGTTCACGACGGGAGCTCGTCTCGCTGCTTCGATCACTACCGTCTGCGATGCTTATCGCCAGCCACGATCTAGACTTCCTGAACAGTCTCGTGGATCGCGTGCTGGCTCTTGACGGCGGAACTCTGGCAGGTTCTTTCTCTGCATCCACCTTCTTTTCGGATACAGATTTTCAAGAGCGGCTCCGCTTGACTTAAACAGTACGCTTCAGCAGCGGCAATACGTGTCGCTGCCCAACTGAACGAGTTGGAGCACATCCATGCCGAGATATATGCGAATGTCTGGCAGACGGACAAGATTGCTCGCATTTCACACGAACTGGCAAAGTGCTGAGTTGGATCGATCTGAGCGGGATTCTACCGTCGTCGGCGCGAAGCAGTTCCGACGCAGTTCTCAACAGGATCGCCTACGATGCTCGTAACAACCAGATATTCATCACCGGGAAGCTTTGGCCGAAGCTATTTGAAATCAAAGTGGTTCCGAGGAGAGAAGCCAAATGAGCATGGTGATCCAGATTGCGGAGGCCACCACTTCCGCACCCTCTTTCCTTCTCACTTTCTAACATGTCATACGGTCGATGCGACAGGTGCTTCTCAATTGTCATTCCCGATTGACATCGGCGCCTACTGGAATACAGATGGTGTTCAAGGCGCTTCTTTGCACTGCTAGGCTCGCCCTTGGGATCTACTGGGGACGCACGCGGCACAAAGACCGTACACAAAGAACTCGTGACTGGTCGCGCGAAATCCTCTGGGCAGTTTTGGCCTCACCTGTGCGACGCATCCCTTGAGTTCGTAGAGCTTCTTGCATTCATTGCACTGGAAGTGATGATGATGCTCCTTGCCTGCAACCTCGTAGCGCGTGGAGTCGCCCGGCACTTCGACAGGCCGGAGCCATCCCTCTTCAACCAGTGTTTGAATATTTCGATACACCGTCGCGATTCCGAGCGACGGATAGAGATGTTGAGCTTCTTCCAGAGCCTCTTCCGGAGAAAGAGGCCGGTCGGTCCCAGTGAACGCCTCTCGAATCGCCGTTTTTTGCCGTGTATTCCGCTTTTCCATGTTTAGCTCAGTGTTTGACCTTTCCATAAATGCTATCAAGCGTCGATTGCAGGCAGAGCACGAGTCGCTCTGCTTGTCTCGTAAACAATAATACGGTATCATTATCAATATGTAAACTCCCGCTATGCGCACGCCTCTTTTTCGCATCAAGCGCGGCGATTGTCTGTTGGTGTTGGATGAGCGAGGAATAGTAGTTGACCATTCGGATGATCGTCGTCGGGGTCGCGTGAGCTTTTCACATTGAAAAGAGTGCGGTACACACGGCGTAAGACGGCTCACTCGGAACGCATGTGCCGGTTCGAGTTCGGCCAGTTTGTTCAAAAGAACCTTAGTTAGCACCATGAAGTTAAGACACCAAGGGGCTACAAGTTGAACGCACTCATTCTCACTTTGATAGCCGCAGTTTCCACTTCGATTGGCGGCTGTTGTGCAGTTGTGTTTCAACGAAGAGTTCATTTGCTCATGGCCTTTGGAGGTGGGGTACTCATTGGTGCGGCTTCGCTGGATTTGGTTCCGGCCGCACTCTCCGCCGCCGCGATAACGGGCTGGACGAAAGCATCGGTTTTTGCCATTGCTGTGCTCGGAGCACTTCTGATCTTCTTCGTGGGACGAGCGGCGGATCGTTGCTTAACGTGTGGCAAGGAAAACCACACCGCAGGAAGAATCAGCGCCGCCCTTCTCGTCATCCACAGCACACTCGATGGAACCGCTATCTTCGCGGCGTCTACTATCTCCTTGCAAATGGGTCTGATCGTCGGCCTCGGAGTTGTGGCGCATGATGGCTGTGACGGATTGAATACCGTCCTATTGTCAACGGGAGGACGAAGACCGGAATGGGAGGATTATGGATTTCTTGCGCTCGATGCCTTGGCTCCTATCGCTGGCGGATTGATTGCCGCCCATCTGTTTACCATCTCGCCGTCGCTGGTGATGGTTTTCCTGAGCCTCGCTGCCGGATCGTTCCTTTTTACCGCAATCTTCGGCCTGCTTCCCGATGCGTGGCGGCGCGGGCGTCGAAACCTAGTGCCATGGATTGGACTCACAGGTTTTTTGCTGGTCTGGTTTCTAACCAAATTGCTCGGCTCGCTGGCATAGGGTATTGTGTAGTGCGCTGCCGTTTAGCACAACAACAACGAGGCTGTTCCGCTTGAAGATGACCGGCCTGCGCCATTCTGGCCACTGTTTTCCCAACGTGAATAAGTTCGGAGTCTCTGCAAATGACAGGTTTGATATTCAAAGGCAATTTGTAGAGTGTTGTTCCCTAGACACTTGGCAACTCTGTGGCATACTTGTCAATAGAATTGATCGTAAGGGACCTAGCGGTGAGAAGAACTAAACCTTGGCTCGCGCTGTTGCTGTTCATGCACGTGGTGGTGCATCCACTTCTGCATGTACAGCCGCTTCTTGTCCAGCCTTCAGGTCCCGATACCTTTTCTGTCGCAATTGCCGGTGATCATTCTCAGACGCGTGATTGCGAGCTGTGCCGCACAGCAGGTAGCCTCGTCCCGACAGTCGGGATTGCCGTGCCTGCGTTTTTCGTTTTCTCGTCGCCGGTCGTTACGGTTGCGAGTTCAGATGTTTTCGGACTCGCTCACTCAGCACTCTCCTCTCGCGCTCCTCCCCTCGCTGATCCCGACTTTAACTCCTAATTGAAGAACTATGTTTTCGTCATGGGCACGCTTTTGAGCGCAGGTCTGGAAGAGTCCATTTCCGGAAGGCATCTAAGGCTGGCCTTGCGTCCTCAACTTGGGCGCGGAGTAGGCGCGTGCACCCACGGGTTAGTGCACATCGGGAAAGAGGGGAAATGATGTATCGCTTTATCACAATACTTTTGGCAATTTTCGGGACTGTGGGTCTGCTTGCGCAGTCCGTAGGTACTGCAGGGACCATTCAGGGCACGGTCGTCGACCCAAGTGGCGCTATTATCCAATCGGCAACAGTCACACTGAGCAACGAATTCATGAACTACAGCGTCACATCCACCACGGACGAAAAGGGGCAATTCTACTTTTCCAATATCCCTCCAAACACGTATCACCTCATCGTGACTACCGCTTCGTTCGCCCTCTCTCATCAGGACCTGACGATTCGCTCCAAAGTGCCAATGAACGTCCAAGTCAAACTCCAACTCAAGGGACACGCGGAAACAGTGAACGTGAAAGCGGAAGCTGCGACTGTGGACGATACGGTCGTCTCGCACATCGAAATCGATTCAGGTGTCTTCTCCAAATTGCCGACAATCTCCGTCGCTTCCGGATTGAGCGACATTATCACACTCGGCACGCCGGGCGTTGTCGCGGACTCGAACGGTTTCTTCCACTCGCTTGGAGATCATGCCCAGATGTCGCTTTCGGTGGACAATCAGCCCATCGCTGATCAGCAAGGCAATATCTACTCCACACAACTACCTCCAAACGCGATTCAGTCGGTCGAGGTCATCTATGGTATTACCCCGGCGGAGTACGGCGACAAGACCAGCCTCGTGGCCAACACCATCACCCGCTCCGGGCTGGGCGGTCCCATGCATGGGAGTCTCACCAGTCAATATGGTTCCTTTGGCACAGGTGGTGGAGATGGAACTCTGGGCTTTGGTAATCGGAAGCTGGGAAACTTCACAGCAATGAATGTAACCCGATCCGGACGATTCCTCGATACGCCCGAATACCAGACCTTTCATGGAATTGGAAACAGCGCGAACATTTTCAACCGGTCGGATTACCGGCCCACCAACGTCGATACGATCCATTTGAATCTCTTCTATGCGCGCAATTGGTTTCAGGTTCCCAACTCCATTGACCAGCAGACCTCGGGGCAGGATCAGCGCCAGCAAGTCAAATCGTTCAATATTGCTCCCGGCTGGGTTCATATCATCAACAACACGATGGTTCTGACCGTGAATCCGTATATTCGCCGGGATCAAGTAGGATACTATCCCAGCACCGACTCCTTTGCCGACCAGCCCGCCACGATCCAGCAGAACCGCACGCTGACCAACTTCGGCTTCAAACCGGACTTGTCGTACTCCAAAGGACGGCACAACGCCAAAGCGGGTATTCAGATCAGCCAGACGAATCTGAAGGAGGATTTTCATCTGGGCGTGACTGATCCGACCTTTAATCCCGTTTGCCTGACCAGCACCGGCGATCCTGTGCTGGACCCCACCATCACCGATCCCTCGGTATGCGTTGCCAACGGATATCAGCCAAATCCTAATGTGGCGGTTGGTCTGATCGCATTCGACCTTACGCGCGGCGGCGCCATGTTTCACTTCAACCAAGGGGCGCATATCAAGGAACAGGCTGCCTACGTGGAAGACGCGATTACGGTAAAGCAATTCATCTTCAACCTGGGCGGGCGCTTTGATCGTTATGACGGCATGAGCCACGCGGTGTTGTGGGAACCCCGCGCTGGCATCTCCTACCGCATTGCACAGTCCAATACAGTTCTGAGGCTGGGATACACGAAGACCTTGGAGACTCCTCTCAACGAGAATCTCGTCCTCTCCAGTAATACCGGTCAGGGCGGTTTGGCCAAGAATGTCTTCGGAGCCGCGGGAAGCGTTCCTCTTCAGTCGGGCCGGCGCAACCAATTCATTGCTGGCTTCGAACAAGGAATAGGACGACTTCTCTTACTGAACGGCGACTACTCCTGGAAATTTACGCGCCATGCCTATGATTTGGACACGCTTCTCAACACCGCCATCATCTTCCCCATCGAATGGCGGAAGTCGAAGATGGACGGATTTTCGATCAAGCTGGGCATGAAGGAAACCAAGGGGATCACCGCGTTTGCGACCCTGGGGCATACACGCGCCAGGGTGTTTGGCCCTGAGACCGGCGGCCTGATCTTCAACTCCACCAATCTTCCATCCGATGCGGTTGTGCGAATCGATCACGATCAGGCATTGCAGAGCACAACTCACATTCAGTATCAGATGCCAAAGCAGCTTCCCTGGGTGGCATTCACCTGGAGATATGACAGTGGCATTGTCGCCTCGGCCACGCCCGACTTGGCCAGTCTGCTTGCCCTCACGCCCAACCAGCAACAGACCGTAGGCTTCTATTGCGGAAGCCAGAAGGCGACCATCGCCAACCCGATCACATCCTGCACTTCATCCAGTTACGGAACGGAATTCGTCAATATTCCGGCGGCAGGAACTGAAAATGACGATCACAATCCAGCCCGCATCAAGCCTCGCAACATTCTGGATCTGAGCATGGGTAGCGATAACCTCTTTCACACCGACAAGCTGCGCTGGACGGCCCGTTTCAGTGTTTTGAACCTGACCGACAAAGTCGCGATGTACAACTTCTTGTCCACTTGCAGCGGAACCCACTTCCTGCCCCCCAGAGCACTTAGGGCCGAACTGGGGGTCACGTTCTGACGAACTACTGTCTCGCATTGGGCAGTGCAACTTAGGCTCTATGCGACCGGCAACAACCTCGTCTGAGAAAAATCGGACGAGGTTGTCGCAGATTGGCTGCCACCCCAGCAACATCTATATTCTCACTTCAAACTCTTGGCGCAACGACGGTACCCCAAACCTTGGAGCTGCAAGAAGATGCAATGTTTCGATCATTGGCCAATTGCTCTACTGGAGCAAAGCCAAGCCACTCATTAAGGAAAGTGCAGTGCTCTGAAGTCGGCATAGCGTCCAAAAAGCTGCTGCCAATTCTGAATATTGCTGATTCATCACTTTCTAGGTGATGAATCAGCAGAGTGCGAGGACTCATCCGAGATTTATCCCTAAGCCGATTCCTGGCGCAACAGGAATATTCTGCGCGATTTTGAGCGCAGAAGTTTTGGAGACATCGGCACTGAGCCGTGGGGCGAGCTTAGTGAAATCGTCGGTGAAGACTGTTGCTTCGTGGCTGGCTCGGGAGACGGAGACGTAGCCGAAACGCGAGTTGATAAGGTCCGGGTGGACGCCGGTATCGGCGTTCACGAGGACGCGCTCGGCGGTAAGCCCTTGAGAACTGTGGCTGGTTACGGCATAGCCGTGGTCGAAGTGGCGATGCTCAGCCGGATCGAAATCGACAGCACGACCCGAGTCAAGGTGGACCTTGATTCGGCCATCAGACGCAATGGAATCGATGACGGCCAGGTCGCGGTTGGCAACATTCAGCGCCTTGTCAGGTGCAGAAAATTGGATGCGGTCGCCAGCGGAAAACTCGCGGTCGATCTCGCGATAGACGCTGACGCCGGAAAGGCGGCGCGGATCGTAGGTAGCGAGCTTACCGTCGGCTTTTTTGACGGAAAGCAGGTTGTCGGCGGGGTTTACGCCGACAACTGCGCCGTAGCTGCCTGCCCCGATGCCGACGGCCTTGCTGCCACGGGCATAGCGAATAACGTCCCCAACTTCATAGCGGTGCGCCCAAGTGCGCTCCGCGCCGGTCATGTCCTGGCGTGGAGCTAGCACGCGAAAGCTCCGGTCGTCTGGGGCGAGGGTGCCTTTGGCCTTCAACTCTTCCCTTACTGCAACGTTCAATGCCCGACGCGAAGCATTGTCAGGCGAAACGATGAGCGTCTTCTCTGGAAACTCGACATAGGCCTGAGCGATGGCTCTGATTCGTTCCTCGGCATCCGGAATCTCGCGGATACGCCCCTGTTGTTGGAGAGATTCGAGAGCGGAAGAAACGTCGCCTTTGGCAAGTTGCTCGACGGCAGACTTCAACGCTGGATCTTTCTGACGAACAATCTCATCGAGTTTGGCTGTGCGCATCCCGGCTTCCTGCAACTGTTCAAAGGGCCGACCCGCCTCAACGCCCTGGTGCTGGCGAATATCGCCGATCAGCAACACCCGGTCCTGCGGCCCGAGCCGGGCAAGGAAATCCCGCATCTGGTTCGTACTCGCCAAGCTCGATTCATCGACGAAATAGAAGTGCCGCTGGCTTGACGCATTCGGATCAACGGAGCGTGCAAGGAACTTTTGCAGCGTTTCGGAGACGACGCCAGCGTCATTGAGTTGCCGGGCAGCGCGCGAAGTCGGGGCGAAACCGCGTACCGTATAGCCCTGGGACTCCGCCGCACTGCGGACTACGGAAAGCGATGCCGTTTTGCCACTGCCTGCGAATCCCTGAAGACCCTGGATGCGGTCAGGCGAACTTAAAACATCCTCGATTACGCTCTTCTGCGCACGATTCAAGTGTGCGTGCTCATCGGCAACAGCAATCGCCTGTTGCCGGGACAGAACCGACTCGATCTGGTTCTGCCCTTCGCCGACACGGCGCACGATCTCCTGCTCGGCTTCAATGGTTTTGGCGGTGGTGAACTGGCGCGCCGGTGTATTCACGCCACGTTCCACAACCTTGAATTCGCCAGACACAAGCCGTGCATTCAGATTGGCTCGGACCTGGGCGTAGGTGACCTCTCCCATTCCGCGCCGGAGGCCGTCGCGCATCAAAGCGCGCTCGTCGATGACCGCTTCGCGCTCGAAGTTCTTGTCGCGAGCAAAGGTCAACGACTCCTGAACCCGATTGTCTGGAATGGCTGGCTGAACCTTATTCTGCATTCGTTCCCGCGCCGCGCGGATGACGGCTTCAGGCTGATTGCCGAACTGGGCCGCCAGATGTCGATGGGCGTCGAGCACCTCCTTGGGCGACAATATCTTCTTTTTGTCGCGGGTGGAGTGAGCGGCGATCTGCGCGGCTTCGTGGCCCTCTACTCCGTTGCGTTCCATGTACTCGTGGATTTGCTGGCTGCGTGGACTGGAGGCATCGAGGTACTCCTGCGAGTAGCCTTTGATTTCGGGTGCTCCGCTCTTCCCCGGTTCGATCTCGTAACCGAGATTGCGGAGCCGGTACATCAGTTCCGATTGATAAACGGCTGTGGCGTACTGTTGGGATTCGAAAAGACTCTGCGGCTGGAGTGCTCGCGCTGTACCATCGGTGCGTTCGGTCATATTGAAGATGACTGCGTGCGTGTGAAGTTGCGGAGCTGCATAGCCGTTCACGGGACGGGCGGTGTCGTGCTCGAACTTGGCGGCCGCAAATCTTCCGGTGGTTTCAGGTGGATGATCGCCACCGATCCGCGCCTGGGTGTAGTGCTCCAACTCCGAAAGCGCCACAGAGACAGCCTCGCGGTGGGCCATCCGCACGCGATCATCGCCGCCCACCAACGCCGTGAGCGAAACGGATTTGGGCGCAGAAAACGTAGCGTCCCACCCTGCCCGGTGCTCGACCGGTTTTACCGTCGTTCCATCTGCCGTCTGGTATTGATGGACCTGGCGGTGACGCACGAGCTGATCGCCGGTGGCCGGGTGCTGTCCTTCGGAGAGCCGGGCAAACTCTTCGGCTCCAACGGCACCAGACAGGCCGAACTCCTCGGCGAGTTGACCTTGCCACTCACCGGTCACGGTCTCTCCGCGGCTCCAATAGCTTTGGTCGGGCGAGGTGAATTCCTTGGAGTGATAAGTCTGAGCCTGGCTTGCGGAAAGCGGTTTGGAAATAGTCAGCATAATTACTCCTCAACCTCTCAAGATGAGGTTCTGTTGGTCGTCAGCATCAGGAGCGACAGTTGGCTCCGGTTCGATCTGCTGTACCACGGGCAGCGTGTTGGGCTGCGATGAGGGAGAGTCTTCCGGTGCTTGCTTCAGCTCCGTATTCGACTCAGCGCTATGCACGTTCGCCGGATCATAAGGCAGCTTGTCGTCTTGCCGATCACGACGTACGAAGCCTTTAGCGATCTCCGGCATATTGAAGTACGGGAAGGAAAATCGCGTGACGTAGTTCTGGTACTTCATGTAGGCATGGAGGTCGGCGAGGCCTGCGATTTCTGACTCCAGAACCAATGGTTCGACTTGCCGATCGAGCGCGAAGTTGCGGCCCGAGCGTGTGCCGTCAAAGTGGGTCTCGCGCAGCCGCTCGATTTCGATTTTGCCGATGAATTTCGAGACCCATTCCCCAGCATTGGGTTCTTTGGTCGTAAGCCAGACACTGGTTGCTGGTTGCGACAGCATTACCTCAGCTAGATGCCCATAGATGTATTCGAGCTGGGCCTTGCCCTGAAAGCCGAGGACCACCGGATTGTTGCTCTTGCGCGCTTCTGTGATGGCCGTATGGAGTTGCGGCAACTTCTGTAAACTTGCCAACTCGTCGATCACAAACCAGACACGCTTTTGCGCCGCTGTCGGTTCATTGAGCAGGCGCAAGACGAGCCAATCTATCCATAGACTCTGCAAGGGCCGCAGCGCTTCCCGCTCCGCTGGTAGCGAGGTCAGGAAGATCCAGCCTTGGCGTTTTTCGGCCCACTCGGTCGCCGTCCATATTCCGTTGGCCTCGTTCTTTTTCGGCAGTAGCCGGAGGCTGTCTGCAACCAAGCCGAGCGAAGCCAAAACACCGGCGCGTTGTTGGTGCGCGTGCGGATCGATCAGGTGGGCGTGCTCGGTGCCTTTCAAACGGCGGTCGATCTCATCCGGGTTCGACATCCACTGGACGAGTTGGTCGGGCGTCGGTCCATAGGCCATGAGAAACGCGAATATTTTCTGTGGCGATTCAATGAAGAACTCGCCTTTTTTGTCCTGCGGAGGCTGAAACAACGAGACGGAGAGCGCCTTCGCTTCTGAACGGCTACGCAACTCCTCAGCCGGTCCCCAATATGGACAGCGCCGGTCGAGCGGATTGAGGAGGATGTCGCCGCGAGTTGGGTCATAGAACCGCTTCACGTACTCGCGCGCCGGATCATAAACGATGGCCGAATCACCCCGGCTGCTAACCTGCCGCAAGAGCTGAAACATGAGAGCGGACTTACCGGCACCCGTGTCGCCGATAATCTGCATGTGCTGCGCTTCGGCGTGTGCAGGGATGCGCAGCATCTTACGCATCTTGTCGATCTTGAAACCGATGCCGTCTCCTTTGACGACCCGATTGAACTGGCGCGGTGTCAGCATCTCCGGACCTTTTAGCCGACGCCCATAGCGAAGCTGCTTCTGCCGCTCCACATCTTTCAAAACTGCGAATGGGAGCAGGATCAAAAAGACCGCCGCGCCAGCGATCAGCGGCGGACGAAAGAAGGAGAATAGGCTGTCTCCACCATAGACAACATCTTTCATATAGTCGCGCAATCTGGCGTCAATAAAACTGCGTTGCGGACCCCGAAAGAGCAAAGAAAAGCCAAGTTTTCGTGATGCTGAAGAAAGGGATAATGGTATCGTTCTGCTATCCAACTCCGGCGTTTTTCCATAGATCACGTCGGCGTTCTGCGCGGGTCGCGGCTTAAATCCTTGGCCTGTTACGAAGAGCACGCGGTAGTTGCTCTTGTGGTCCTTACTGAATGCGCCGATTACAGAAGTTCGCTCATACAGCGGTAGGTAGTACCGCTGCAAAGGCGTTGTGCCAATGCGAATCCATCCACAGACAAATAAAAAGGTCAGTACGATGGAAACGAATGTCGCGCTGTAAGCGTAGATGGGAATATGGTAGGGCCAGACAATGGTCTCACTGCGGCCCCATGTGGTCTTTGCCATACAATTACCTCCTGCCTTCGGCAATCATTTTTCCGGCCAGGTCGTACTTGGCCGTACCGATTTCGTCGAGTAGTTTGTCGAACGCTTCTGGCGTCAATCTCTGTCCGGTAGCGAGCGCCCGGAGGACGTTGACGAGCAACAGACGCACACCGATGATTTCTGGCAGAGCAACTGCATTGGTGCCAACGCCAGAGTTCTCATCTATGGTGCGCAAGGCCAAGTCGCGCAACCACTCTCCGGTGGTTTTCATTTCCGCTGCTGCGGCAGCTTCCACGGCGTGCTGTTCCACTTCGGTCAATTTGGTTGTAAGGGTGTGATTGCGGCTTTCGCGGCCACGAATTGCACCGCGTTTGCGTTGCACCTGTGGATTCAAAACTGGCATCGCAAGTACCTCCAATTTCAGGAAAACGCTTGGAGCCGATAAGCTCCCTGAATTTCGCAAGTCACTGTGTTTACGACGGAACCCATTAGCTCCCGCAGGGAGCTAAACAGCACCCTATGAGGGGTGGAGTGTCGCAAATTCTTCCGGCGCAAAGCGCCGCAGTGGTTCGGGCGTAGATGCTGGCTATATTCATGCCTTCTGCACCCGCGCGGAACCGCTGGCATCGGCAGGATGATCAGGCTTCCTATTGGCCTGCTCTGTTGCATCAGAAGTAGACACGCGACGCACGCGCAAGGTCGGCGTAATGCGCTGGGCTTCCGGAGTGCGAAGGAACTCCTGGAAGTCGCGGTCTTTCGAGAAGACATAGGCAAGCGCTTGGTCGATCACTTCATCGGCCATTGCGTGTATGAATGCGGCATACTGATCGAGTTGCAAAGCAGTCGTCTCGGTCAACCGAATCGAGGCGCTGATGTAGCGGGTTTGAACGACTTCAAGCAGTGGCATATCAATCCTCCTTGGGCTGTGGGATCAGGCCGTCTTTCGACGGGCAATCATGCGCTGAGCTGTGGCCGCAATCTCCCGCGCACGAGCAGAGCAAAGTGCGGCGGGAATCTCAAAACGGCGACGGACTTCGAGCATGGTGATAACGTCGTCGATGGGGATGCCCTCGGCGAGCCAAAGACAGGCTGAGGCGACATCGACAGTGCGCTGGGCGTAATACACTGGGTCGGCCTTATCAGAGCGGCGAACGATCAGTTCATGCGTGAGCCGCGCGGCGTCATGACCGTGGGTCAGCCGCGCGCAAACCCAGGCCCAATCGTCCTCGGAATGAGAGTGCTTCTGTACCGGCGATTTCCGTACGTTCCCGCGTAGCGGCAGCACGGAAGAGCCGACAACGGCAT
>Ga0326728_10017434_pt1 | contig 14394 bp, 10 predicted proteins | sample MB3enrmetagenome_FD_207602 | JGI IMG/M metagenome (GOLD analysis project Ga0326728, IMG submission 207602) | Lab enriched peat soil microbial communities from McLean, Ithaca, NY, United States - MB31MN | ecosystem: Environmental > Terrestrial > Soil > Wetlands > Peat | place: USA: New York...
GGATATTTCTTCGATATCCAACGCCAGGCCGATCGCCCTCCTGTGCGGTTACCGACGACCTACAGCCTGGTGCAGGACAGCCGCAACGGAGGTGGCGCGCAGCATCTCCCGCAGGCGCGAATGGTTCAAGCCAACCTGCCGGCCCTCACTGCTGCGGCACGGGGCGTCGGGTACTTCAATTTCTTTCCGGACACAGATGGTTCCTATCGCCGTGCGCCGCTAGCGATTCGGTTCTACGACCAGATCGCGTTGCCCTTGGGGCTGGCTATGCTGCGGGCGTACCGGCCGCAGGTGCCACTGGCGATCCGCTTTGAGCCGGACGGTGTCGAATCCATCCGTTTCGGCGAACAGCTGATCCCGGTCGCCCGAGACGGGCAGATGCTCATCAATTTTCGCGGCCCCGGGAAGACATTCCGCCATGTATCTGCAGCGGAGGTGCTCACGGGCCGGGTCCCGCCGGAGGTGTTCCGTGGCAAGATCATCCTGGTTGGCGTCACCGCGACGGCGCTCGCGGACGTCCGCGTCACCCCCTTCGACGGAACTTTTCCAGGAGTGGAGATCCACGCGAATGTCCTCGACAACATCTTGCGCGAGGATTTCGTTTTTCAGCCGGAAGGAACCAGGGGTTTCGAGCCGGCGTTCGTCTTTGCGTTGGCGGCGTCGCTCGGGTTCCTGCTGCACTATGCCCGGGGGGTCGCCGGAGCCCTCGTGTCTGCTGCCGTGCTCGGCGCGTATGTGGCACTCAGCCAGTGGCTATTCATCACGCACGGTTGGGCGTTAAACGTCGTGTATCCGCTCCTCGCGATCGCTGTCACGTACGGAGCAGTCACGGTGCAGCAATACGTCGTCGAAGAGCGTGAAAAGCGAGAAATCCGGCGTGCGTTTGGCCTCTACGTGAGCCCGGCGCTTGCCCGTCTGGCCAGCGAGCGGCCGGAGACCCTGGCGCTGGGAGGGGAGACGCGGGACCTGACGGTGCTTTTCTGCGACATCCGCGGCTTCACCAGCATTGCTGAGGGGCTCAGTGCGGAGACCCTGGTCGAACTGCTGAATCACTTTCTCGGCGAGATGACCGAGGTGATCTTTCGCCACGACGGCATGCTCGACAAGTACGTGGGCGACGCCATTATGGCGGTCTGGGGTGCGCCGCTGCCGCAGGCTGACCACGTGGGCCGCGCCTGCCGCGCCGCCTTGAACATGGTCACTCGCTTGCACAGCCCGCAGGGTGCTTGGCAGCAGCGCGGCTGGCCGGAGCTACGGATCGGCATCGGCATCAATAGCGGCCCGATGGTCGTAGGCAACATGGGTTCGGTGCAACGGCTCAGCTACACGGTCATTGGTGACAACGTCAATCTGGGCTCGCGGTTGGAAGGACTCAACAAACTCTACGGCACTGAGATCATTGCGAGCGAGGGCACCGTGCGCGCGGCCGATGACATCCTGGTAACGCGCGAGCTCGATATGGTTCGTGTGAAAGGCAAAAGTCTTCCGGTTCGGATTTTCGAGATCCTCGGGCCGGCTGAGGAGCGTGCGCACTGGGCGGCGCTGGTCGAGCGCTTTGGCGCCGGCCTGGGCGCATATCGGCAGCGGCAATGGGAAGAAGCAATCACCGCATTCCGTGCGGTCCTCGAACTGCGTGCCGGAGATCGTCCGGCGGAGTTGTATCTCGAGCGCTGTCGCGAGATGCTGGCCGTGGTCCCCGGGACCGAGTGGGACGGGGTGACGGACATCGACGTGAAATGAGGCTGCTGGGCATGCAGATCGTCGCCCCCCGTCATAGGGACGATGTGGTGCTGCAAGCCGCAGGTCTCGGCTGGCCTCGCCCAGCCGGAAGATCGTCGTGCCCGCGCGCAACACGGGGGTCTGCACCTCGGCGCCCACTTGGAGAAGGTCGCCGGACAGCTCGCCGAAGAGCGAGAGGGTGCGCAACCTGGCTTCGATGTTGACGGCGCCAGTCACACGCTTCCATCCTGCATCGCCGATGCCGTCGGCACGGTGGCCGCGCCATCGGCTATCCGCTCGCGGCGCGTGCGTTGACTCGCCGGCATCTGGCGCCAGCTTTCCAAGACAATCCCGAGCGCGGTGGCATCGGACGGCTACCATGCCCGAGACCGCACACATCACCATGGTCAACGCCAGCACGGCGCCGCCGACATTGACGCCGAGATCCATCGGCAAGTGCGTCGCCTTGTTGGTGAGTCGATACAGCTCCCGGCTCGCCGCCATCTCCGGCAGATATCCAAACACGGCCAGCACCACGGCTTGGCACAACACGACCCGAAACGGATAGCCATCGGGGTAGCCCACGGCCTTGAGGGTCGCGTACTCGCGCTGCTTGAAGCCTTCTTTCGTCAACACTTCCACGTCGTGCGGGAGCACCGTAGCCAGGCGATCGCGTACGGCGGCGGCATCGGCACCGGGTTTGAGCTGAATGACCCCGATCTGGATGAGCCCTTCCTGGCGCGACGGGAACAGGCGCAAAAAGTTCAAGTTGCTGGTGATCAACGTACCGTCGATGCCGAACGAGGTCCCAAGGTGGAAGAGGCCGACCACGGTCATCTCGCAATTCTCCACCTTGCTGACTGTGTTGGCTTTCGTTAGCAGGTGTTGGTGGGTATGGTGCGCAATGCGACACTTAGGATCTAGTGGGATCCCCGTGGGGGTTCGAGTCCCTCCTCTCGCATTGTGGTGCGGCCGGGGGGCCTCGCATGGCGGAAAAATTCTTGAATCCCTACTGGCTGCGTGATTAGGTTAAAGCAGGTGACACGATGATGTTCAAAGTCGACGTGGAGACGGTGGACTCGCTCCGCCGGCGCCTGGCGGTTGAGGTGCCCGCGGAAACCGTCTCTGCTGAGATTGAGAAGGCCTTCGCCGAACTGGCGCGAGCGGCGAAGGTTCCCGGTTTTCGCCCGGGCCGCGTTCCGCGCGCCGTGCTCGAACGGATGTTCGGCGACCGCGTGCGCGCCGAAGTGTTCGGACGCCTCATTCAGGACTCGTACGCTGAGGCGATCGAAGGGCAACAGATCGTAGCCGTGGGACAGCCGGAAATCGTGACGGAGCAAACCGAAGCGGGAGCGGCGTTGCGCTACCGCGCCACCGTCGAAGTGAAGCCAGACGTGACCGTCGAAGGCTACACCGGACTGACCGTCGACCGCCCGCTGTCGGCGGTCACCGATGCAGACGTAATGGCCGGCCTCGGCCGGCTGCAGCAGTCACTGGCCCAGCTCCATCCGGTGACCGACCGGGCGTACGTCGAGCGCGGCGATATCGTGTCGCTCGATTACGAAGCCCGCATTGATGGCCGGCTGACGAGCCGGGGAGAGAACCGCGATGTGGAGCTTGGTGCCAATGGCTTTCCCGCCGGCTTCGACGACCATCTCATCGGCACGCCGGTCGGTGCCACGCTGGACTTCGACATCACCTATCCCTCGGAACATCCGGCACCCGAGTTGGCGGGGAAGAGCATGCACTTCCACGTCAACGTGCGTTCTATTTCGATGAAGGACGTACCGCCGCTGGATGATGAGTTTGCCAAGGACCACGGTGAGTGCTCCACGCTCGAGGAATTGCGTCAGCGCGTCCGCCGCCAGTTGGAGGAGGAAGCGGCGCGGCGCGCGGACGAAGGGGTTCGCCGCGTCGTCGTTGCCGAGTTGGTGAAGCGGCACGATGTGCCGGTGCCGAATGCCATGGTACAGCGGCGCACGGAAGCGCTCGTCGAGGAAGTTTTGCACGACTGGCAGCGGCAGCGCGGGCGGCTGAAGGACGACTCGCAGGCGCGAGCCCACTTGCGCAAGGAGCTGGAGCCGCGCGCCCACGAGCAGGTGAAGATCGCGCTGCTCCTCGAAGCCATTGCGCGCCAAGAGGCGATCGGTGTCACTGACGAAGAGGTCGAGGCGCGCGTGTCGGCGACGGCGCAGGCCGCCGGCGCTGCGACGGAGCGTGTGCGCGCCCTGTACCAGCAACCCGAGGCCCGGCGGCAGCTGCGCGCGCAGATGCTACAGTCGCGCGCCGTCGATCTCCTCGTCAGCCGCGCACACATCCGTGATGTTCCCGCATCGAGCGTTGCTGATCTGACGGAAACTGGCTAGAATCTTCGCCGGGATGCAGAAGGGTACCGAGGTGTCATGAGTCTTGTCCCCATTGTCGTTGAACAAACCGGGCGGGGCGAGCGAGCCTACGACATTTACTCGCGCCTGCTCAAGGACCGCATCGTCTTCCTCGGCACCCAAGTCACCGACGAAATCGCGAATCTGATAACCGCGCAGTTCCTGTTCCTCGAATCCGAAGACCCAGAGCGTGACATCCATTTCTACATCAACTCTCCCGGGGGCTCGATCACCGCAGGGCTCGCCGTCTACGACACCATGCAGTACATCAAGCCCGCCGTGTCGACGCTCTGCCTGGGGCAGGCAGCGAGCATGGGCGCGTGGCTGCTGGCGGCCGGCGCAGCGGGAAAACGCTACGCCTTGCCGCATGCGCGCATCATGATCCACCAGCCGTTGCTGATGGGCGGTATGCAGGGCCAGGCCTCCGACATCGACATCCACGCCCGCGAGATCCTGCGCATCCGCGAGCAGCTCAACAACATACTGGTCAAGCACACTGGTCAAAGCCTGAGGAAGATTGAGAAGGACACCGACCGCGACCTGTTCATGACGGGCAAGCAAGCGGTGGAGTACGGCCTCATCGACGAGGTGATCTCCAGTAGGCCGACGAAGAAACAGTGAGGGGTGTTATGGCCAAACACGGTGAGGACCGGAGCGGCAATCTTGTCTGTTCGTTTTGCGGGAAGAGCCAGGATGAGGTGCGGAAGCTGATTGCCGGGCCTACGGTCTACATCTGTGACGAATGCATCGACCTGTGCAACGACATCATCGCCGAGGAGTGCGACCAGGAAGAGGGGCTGGCATCCACTTCCACGGTGCCGAAGCCGGCAGACATCAAGAAAGTCCTCGACCAGTACGTCATCGGCCAGGAACGCGCCAAGAAGGTGCTGGCGGTCGCGGTGCACAACCACTACAAGCGCATCGACACCCAACTGGTCACCGGCGACGTCGAGCTGCAGAAGTCGAACATCCTGCTGATCGGACCGACGGGCTCGGGTAAGACCCTGCTCGCGCAGACCCTGGCGCGCTTTCTCCAGGTGCCGTTCACGATTGCGGACGCCACCAGCTTGACGGAGGCCGGCTACGTCGGCGAGGACGTCGAGAACATCATTCTCAGCCTGCTGCAGAACGCCGACTACGACGTGGAGAAAGCCCAGCGCGGCATCGTGTACATCGACGAGATCGACAAGATCTCCCGCAAGGGCGACAACCCCTCCATCACGCGGGACGTGTCCGGGGAAGGCGTGCAGCAAGCGCTGCTGAAAATCATCGAGGGGACGACCGCGAGCGTGCCGCCGAAGGGCGGGCGCAAGCACCCGCAGCAGGAGTTCCTGCAGGTGGACACTTCCAACATCCTGTTCATCTGCGGCGGCGCCTTCGTGGGGCTGGAGGAGATCATTCGCCGCCGCATCGGGCAGAAAGGCATGGGATTTGGCGCCGATATCCGCCGCAAAGAAGAGGGCAGCGTGAGCGCGCTGCTGCACGAAGTCCAGACCGAGGACCTGTTGAAGTTCGGCCTCATCCCCGAGTTCGTCGGGCGCCTGCCCGTGATCGCCACGCTCGAGGAGCTGGGGGAACAAGACCTGGTGCGCATCCTGCGCGAGCCCAAGAACGCCTTGACACGCCAGTACCAGAAGCTATTCGAGATGGAGACGGTCCACCTCAAGTTCACTGATGGGGCGCTCACGGCCATCGCACGGGAGGCGCTGAAGCGTAAATCGGGCGCGCGGGGGTTACGGGCAATCCTGGAGAACACTATGCTCGACGTCATGTACGAAATCCCTTCGCAGCCAGCCATCAAAGAGGTCTTGATCTCCGAAGAGGTCGTCACCAAACGCGAGCAACCGATCGTTCTGTATCAGAAGGCGGCAGAAACCGCCTGAGAACGGCGCGGCGCGGGGAGAGGAAGCACCGTATGCTCTTTCGCAACGATAAACGCGATGTGCCAGGTCCAGGGGGGGCCGGGATGCGCGTGCCATTACTGCCACTGCGCGACATCATTGTGTTCCCACACATGGTCGTGCCGCTCTTCGTGGGTCGCCAGAAGTCGATCAGGGCCCTCGAAGAGGCCATGAACAAGCAGAAGTATATCTTGCTTGCTGCCCAGCGCGAGGCGAAAACCAACGAACCTGCCGAAGACGATATCTTCCACGTCGGGACCCTCGGCACGGTCGTGCAGCTGCTGCGCCTGCCGGACGGCACCGTGAAGGTGTTGGTCGAAGGTAAGAAGCGGGCCCGCATCCTGCGGTACCTAGACGAGGCGGAATTCTTTCTCGTGGCTGCCGAAGAGATCGAGGAGGAGTGCGAGAAGAGCACCGAGGTCGAAGCCCTGATCCGCTCGGTCAACTCCACCTTCGAGAATTACGTGAAACTGAATAAAAAGATTCCACCTGAGATGATCATGTCGGTGGCCTCGATCGATGATCCAGCGCGCTTGGCCGACACCATCGTGGCTCACCTTGGGATCAAGCTTGAGGACAAACAGGGCCTGCTCGAGACCACCGACCCGGCGGAGCGTCTGGAGAAGGTCCTCGGCTACATGCGGTCCGAGATCGAGATCCTGGAAGTCGAAAAGCGCATCCGCACCCGCGTCAAGAAACAGATGGAGAAGACGCAGAAGGAGTACTACCTCAACGAGCAGATGCGTGCCATCCAGAAGGAGCTTGGGGAGAAGGACGAGTTCAAGAACGAGATCCAGGAGCTGGAGGAGAAGATCAAGCAGAAGAAGATGTCGGCGGAGGCCAAGGAGAAAGTCGACAAAGAGCTGAAGAAGCTCAAGATGATGTCGCCGATGTCGGCTGAAGCCACCGTCGTGCGCAACTACATCGACTGGATCATTTCGCTGCCGTGGCACGAGTACACCGACGACAAGCTCGACATCAACGAAGCCGAGAAAGTGCTGGAGGCCGACCACTACGGCCTCGAGAAGGTAAAGCAGCGCATCCTGGAATACCTGGCTGTGCAGTCCCTCGTCGGGCAGATGAAGGGCCCGATTCTGTGCCTGGTGGGCCCGCCGGGCGTCGGCAAAACCTCGCTCGGGAAGTCGGTCGCCCGCGCCACAGGGCGCAAGTTCGTGCGTGTGTCGCTCGGCGGCGTGCGCGACGAGGCCGAGGTTCGCGGGCACCGTCGCACTTACATCGGCGCGCTCCCCGGCAAGGTCATCCAGTGCATGAAAAAGGCAGGGTCGGGCAATCCCGTGTTCTTGCTCGATGAGGTCGACAAGATGTCGACCGACTTCCGCGGGGACCCGTCGTCCGCCTTGCTCGAGGTCCTCGATCCCGAACAAAACTCGACCTTCAACGATCACTACCTCGACGTTGACTACGACCTTTCCAAGGTGATGTTTATCACCACGGCCAACACTCTGGACCGCATTCCGCGGCCGCTGCAGGATCGGATGGAGATCATCCGCATCGCCGGGTACACCGACATCGAGAAGCTCAACATCGCCAAGCGGTACCTGGTCCCGAAGCAGCTTGAGGCCAACGGCCTCAAGACCGATAACCTCGATTTCTCAGATAACGGCATCCTCAACATCATCCGTCATTACACCAAGGAAGCCGGCGTCCGGAACCTCGAGCGGGAGATCGCATCCATCTGCCGAAAAGTTGTCGTCGAGGTCGTTAGATCGGACCGCAAAGCGCACGTGCAGATCACCGGCAAGAACCTCGGCAAGTATCTTGGACCCCCTCGCTTCCGGTTCGGCAAGGTCGAAGGCGAGCAGAAAGTGGGCGTTGCCACGGGACTTGCGTGGACCGAACTTGGCGGCGAACTCCTTGCTACCGAAGTCACGGTCATGCCTGGCAAAGGGAAGCTCATCATCACTGGACGCCTCGGCGACGTCATGCAGGAGTCGGCACAGGCGGCGCTGAGCTACGTGCGTTCCCGCGCTGAAGAGCTGGGGCTCGAACGGGATTTCTATCAGCGTGTCGACATCCACATCCACGTGCCCGAAGGGGCCATTCCTAAAGACGGTCCGTCTGCGGGTATCACCATGGCGACGTCGCTGGTGTCGGCGCTGACCAAGGCCCCCGTACGTCACGACCTCGCAATGACAGGCGAAGTGACATTGCGTGGCCGCATTCTCCCGATCGGCGGCCTGAAGGAGAAGGTGCTGGCGGCGCACCGCGGCGGCATCAAGACCGTGCTGATTCCGGGGGAAAACGAGAAGGACATCAAGGAAATCCCGCCAGCGATCCTCAGGTCGATTACCATCAAGCTGGTCGATCATATGGATCAGGTATTGCGCCAGGCCCTGGTGTTGGACCACCCCGACGACTTCTTGAGGAAGCCGGTGACCCCCGAGGTTGCGGTGCCGCCGCCACCGTTTGAGGCCCCGGCGGCAGAAACGGACGTAGTCACTCACTGACACTTTCTTGACTTCATCTGGGGTGGCTGTTATAGGCGACTCCGTTCTCCCACGTCGGGAAGGGGTTGCCATGACAAAAGCCGAACTCATAGAATCCGTCGCCAGCAAAGTCGATTTGCCTCGCGCGACCGCCGAGCGTGCCGTCAACACGCTCTTCGACGACATCGTCGCGGCTTTGCGGCAGGGCGACAAGGTGAACATCTCGGGGTTTGGCACCTTTTCGGTCTCGTCACGGAAGGCACGGACCGGGCGCAATCCAAAGACTGGGGAAAGCATCGAGATCTCCGCGTCGCGGGCGGCCAAGTTCAAGGCCGGCAAGACGCTCAAGGATTCGTTGAATTGAGTCCTCGGCGGACGGGCGGTTAGCTCAGCGGGAGAGCATCGGCCTTACAAGCCGGGGGTCATCCGTTCAAATCGGATACCGCCCATTTCCGGGGTGGTGTATCGGTGTGGATGAGTGTGCTAGGAGTAGACGGGTTTGACAGACGAGGAAGGGAACAAGCCGTAATCGTTATATGGGGGTGGTAGTTCAGTTCGGTTTAGAACGCCGGCCTGTCACGTCGGAAGTCGCGGGTTCAAGTCCCGTCCACCCCGCCATATCTCGGGAAGCGAAAACCCCTCCGCAGAGGGGTTTTCTGCTTCGTGACTGAACCAGGACACGTATATGGAAAGAACCTACATGGCTTCGCGTGAGAACGGGTTGGGGGCACGGCGCTGGTACTTGATCGATGCGCAGGACAAAGTGCTCGGCAGAGTAGCCACGCAGATCGCCAACATCTTGCGCGGGAAAAACAAGCCGACGTTCACACCGCATCAGGATACGGGTGATTTCGTCGTCGTGATCAATGCCGCTGCGCTGCGTTTGACGGGCAACAAGCTCGAGACCAAGCTCTACCGCCGCCACAGCGGCTACCCGGGTGGGATGCACACCAGCACGGCCGGCCACGAGATGCAGCGGCACCCGGAACGCGTACTGCGCGAAGCGGTCGCGGGCATGCTGCCGAAAAACCGCCTCGGCAGGCGCCTGGTGACCAAGCTCAAGATCTATGCGGGCCACGAGCACCCGCATGCAGCACAGCAGCCTCAACAGGTTTCACAGTAGGAGGGTTCACATGGCGGATCGGAAGCCTACGTTCGCAGCCACCGGGAAGCGCAAGAGCGCCGTGGCCCGGGTGCATCTCTTTGCCGGCGCCGGTAGCATCGTGGTGAACCGCCGGGCACTCGAAGACTACTTCGGCCGGCCGACCTCCCGGATGATCATTCAGCAGCCCTTCGAGCTGACCAACACGGTCGGTCAGTACGACGTATCGGCCAACGTGCGGGGTGGCGGTGTATCGGCGCAGGCCGCAGCCATCCGCCACGGGATCACCCGCGCCCTCATCGAAGCCAATGCCGAGTGTCGGCCGACGCTGAAAAAGGCGGGCTACGTGACCCGTGATCCGCGCGAGGTCGAGCGCAAGAAATACGGGCACCACAAGGCGCGTAAACGCCCGCAGTACTCGAAACGGTAATCGTGTATCGTGACTCGTCTCTGACGAACCACGACCCACGAAATCACGATCTCACTCGCTGCTCAGGAACAGCGCGACGCCGAGCAAACCGTAGATGATGTTCGCTGCCCATGCGGAGACTGCAGCCGGCAGCACGCCGGTTTGGCCAAGCGAGTTGCTCAGCGCCAGCACCACCCAGTACCCAAACCCCAGCGCTAGCCCGAGGCCCACGATAGCAGCCAAACTGGGATGACGCCGCACCCGTCCGGCCAATGGGACCGCCACGCAGGCCAGCACCAACGCGGTAAACGGCACCGCCAGCTTCAGGTTCAGGTCGACCAGATAACTGGAGGCGTCGATGCCCTTGCGCGAGAGGTCGTGAATACGCTGCCGTAAATCGAGATAACTCAGCTCATCCGGTTCGCGGTGCACTTCGAGGAAGTCATCGAGCGTTTCGTGGATCACCACCTGATCGGGTGGTAGTTGGCGGGTTACGATTTGCTCGTCGATGGTGATGGACTGCTCTGTGGCTCCGCTGGTCACCCAGCCCGAGCCGGTCCAACGCGCCGACGGCACCTCGATAATGCTATGCAAGTCGAAGTGCGGGTCGGTCCGATAAATGGTCAACCCGAGCAAGAGGCGGCTACGCGGCTCGATCTGGTCGATGTTATAGAAGCCGTCGGTGCCGTGGTACCAGATCTCGCGCTGGCTTAGCACGCCACGCTGGGGTTGCTTGCGAATCTCGATGTTGTTCACGTACTGGTACGCCCGGATGCAATACGGAACGATAGCCTCGTTCCACAGGAGCGTGCCAACACTGAGGGCCGCCGCTAAGACTAGCAGCGGAAAGGCTGTCTGGAGCAGGCTCACGCCGGAGGCGCGGAACGCGATGATCTCGTTGCGGCGTGAGAGCATCCCGAGGCTCAGCAGCATCGCAGCCAACACCGCCGGCGGCATGATCTGGGTAATGATGAGTGGGATCTTGAAGACGAAGTAGCGCACGGCGGATATCGGCGTGGCATGGTTCTTCAGCAGCAAGTCGAGCCGGTCGAAGAAGTCGACGATCAGGTAGAGGACGAGAAACGCCAGGATGACCGGCAGGAAAACGGCGAGACACTCGCGGACCAGGTAGCGGCTGGTGACCGAGACCAATGCGAACCGGGAGCGCATAGGTTCAACTCGACTTCGAACCTGCCAGTGAAGCGATGCGGAAGCGTAGCGCCAGCAACCAGCGGTCGACCCGCGCCGGCTGCGTCACGGCGGTTTCGCGTGCGGCCCGGATGAACAGCATCACGGCCAGCCCGCTCAGCAAGACGTTGGGGAGCCACAGGGCGATGCCGGCCGGAAGCACGCCGCGCTGGCCCAGACTTTCGCCCAACGTCAGCAGGAGATAGTAAAGAAAGATCAAGCTCAAGCTGAGCGTGAACCCCCTTGATCGCACGGAACGGGTAGGCTGAATTCCCAGCGGGATGCCGATGGCGGCGAAGGCAAGGCAGGCGAACGGAATGGAGAACTTTCGATGCAGCTCGACGGCTTCGCTGAACGCCGGCTCACCTGCGAGACGTTTCGCGGCGATGGCCTGCTGCAACTCCGCCAACGTCATTTCGCTCGGATCTTTTTCGCGGGGGCGCAGGTTGGCCAACGCGGTATTCAGGTCGAGGGTAATGTCGTACGTGCTGAAATCGGTGCGGTGGTAACTCCGGTCGCTCGGATAAAATGCGTGGATGCTGCCGTTGAGGAGACGCAACGTGAGGACGTGCAGGCGCTCGTTCGGCACTAGAACGCCGACTTGGGCGAATACGGTGTTGCGCTGGTTGCTGTCCCGCGTGTCGGAGATCAAGATGCCGCGCAACGTATTGCCCGGCGGCTCGATATGATCGACGTAGATGACCAGTCCCGAGAAGTCATCATTGAACACCTTCTCCTTGATCCCGGCGCTGGCGCGCTTCTTGGCAATTTCGTACAGGCCGCTATGCAGCAGGCTGTTGCCCCACGGCCGCGCATACAACGAGAGCCCCAGCGCAACAAAGTAAATGACGATCGCGAACGATGCGACCGGACGCAGGAGTTGATAGAGGCTGATACCAGAGGTTTTCAGCGCGATGATCTCGCTGTCGGAAGAGAGCCGCCCAAATGCGACCAGTACCCCCAGCAACAGGGCCATGGGGACAGTGACCTCGAGGAATGCGGGTAGGATGTACGAGAACAGCTTCAACACATCGAGCGGCGGTACCCCCCGGTTCACCACCATCTCGACGAGCTTGAGGATACGAGCGATCAACAGAATGAGGGTGAACACCGCCACCCCGAGGGCGAACGGCACAAAAATCTCGCGTAGGATGTAGCGATTGGTCGTGTGCACGGGGCAATCATGGTAGTCAAAAGACGGAATCTTGCAAATCGACTGAATCCCCCGGTCACGCGGGAACGGCACGTGTACGGCGTCCACGTCGTCACGGAATGGCTGCGGGTACAGCCGGCGCAGGTGATCACGGTGCACTATGAGTCACGGGCAGCCAACCGCCTGGCGGCGCTGCTGCGGATGGCGAGCGCTGCGGGGGTCGCTCTTCAGGCGAGCGACGAACAGGGATTGACTGCGCTTGCAGGCACGAACAGACATCACGGCGTGGTGGCCATCGTCAGGCCGTTCCCATACGTCGAGCTTGATCAGGTCATCTGCAACAGGCGGCAACTACTGGTTCTGGCCGATCAGATTCAGGACCCGCACAACCTGGGCGCCTTGATCCGAACCGCCGAGGCGGTCGGTGCTGGTGCGGTGATCCTGCCGAAGGACGGCGCGGTGCCCATCACCGCAACCGTCGAGGCGGCTGCAGCCGGCGCTGCCGCGCTTGAGCCGGTGTGCCGTGTCACCAATGTCGCGCGTACACTGGTGGCCCTGAAAGAATCCGGCTACTGGAGTATGGCCTTAGTGCGCGGTGGTGGATCGGACCTATATCAAGCCGACCTTCCGCAGCCCATGGTTGTTGTGGTCGGGGGCGAGGCGGGGATACGCCCGTTGGTAGCTAAGCAATGCGATGTGGCCGTTTCCATTCCCATGTGTGGGAAGGTAGAATCCCTCAATGCATCCGTCGCGGCGGCGGTGGCGCTGTACGAGCTGTTCCGGAGGTGGCGGGCCCTTCGGGGACCCGCAGCGGAGTGAGGGATTTTCCGGAGTAATGTCTGAATTTTGCAGCGATTGTGTTGATTTAGAAAGTGGGGTGTGTGTGGCTCTGGGCCTCCGCTTGACAGCGGTGGGCATTTATTGTAGTAAGCACATTTTACGCCAGGCTCCTCTGCACACCGGTGGGTAGGTGGGTTGGGCATGGGGATGGTGGCGCGGCAGGGCCGATGTAGCTCAAGAGGTAGAGCGACTGACTTGTAATCAGTAGGTTGCCAGTTCAAGTCTGGCCATCGGCTCCAGCGTGCGGAGAGGTTCCCGAGTGGCCAAAGGGAGCAGACTGTAAATCTGCCGGCGAATGCCTTCGGAGGTTCGAATCCTCCCCTCTCCACCGGAAAGACGCGAGGACGTTGCAGAAGATAAATGGGCGGGAGTAGCTCAGTTGGTTAGAGCATCAGCCTTCCAAGCTGAGGGTCGCGGGTTCGAATCCCGTTTCCCGCTTAGTTCGATAGAGGTAGGCAAGCTAAGAGCAAACAAGCCGTTGGCACGCGCTGAGCGTGCTTGAGCTGAGTGCCCAGGTAGCTCAGTCGGTTAGAGCACCTCCTTGGTAAGGAGGAGGTCGGCGGTTCGATTCCGCTCCTGGGCTTTCTCCACAGCGGGTGACTTGAGAGATAATCTGATGGCGAAGCAGAAGTTCGAGCGCAAGAAGCCGCATGTAAACGTGGGGACGATCGGGCACATTGACCACGGCAAGACGACGTTGACGGCGGCGATCACCAAGGTGTTGGCGGAGCGCAAGCTGGCGAGCTTCGTGCCGTTCGATGCGATCGACAAGGCGCCGGAGGAGAAGGCGCGGGGGATTACGATAGCGACGGCGCACGTGGAGTACGAGAGCGAGAAGCGCCACTATGCGCACGTGGACTGTCCGGGGCACGCGGACTACATCAAGAACATGATCACGGGGGCGGCGCAGATGGACGGGGCGATCTTGGTGGTGGCGGCCACGGACGGGCCGATGCCGCAGACGCGGGAGCACATTTTGTTGGCGCGCCAGGTCGGGGTGCCGGCGATGGTGGTGTTCATGAACAAGGTGGATGCGGTGGACGATGCGGAGCTGTTGGATCTGGTGGAGTTGGAGGTGCGCGAGTTGCTGACGAAGTATGAGTTTCCGGGGGAGGAGATTCCGATTGTGCGGGGCAGCGCGTTGAAGGCGTTGGAGGGGGACAAGGGGGAGTTGGGGGAGCAGGCGATCTTGAAGTTGATTGAGGCGGTGGACAGCTACATTCCGCAGCCGCGGCGGGCGTTGGACAAGCC
>Ga0326728_10017435_pt1 | contig 14393 bp, 8 predicted proteins | sample MB3enrmetagenome_FD_207602 | JGI IMG/M metagenome (GOLD analysis project Ga0326728, IMG submission 207602) | Lab enriched peat soil microbial communities from McLean, Ithaca, NY, United States - MB31MN | ecosystem: Environmental > Terrestrial > Soil > Wetlands > Peat | place: USA: New York...
GCATGGACGAGATGCTGACCAACATCACTCTCTATTGGGTCACCAGGGCCATTGGATCTTCCTTCTGGCCCTACTACGCACTCAGGCACGGCGCCTGGCCGATCCCGGAGGGCGCCAAAATCACAGTGCCGACAGGCTATGTCGAGTTCCCGCACGAGATCATACGCCCACCTCGCTCGGTTGCGCAGCGCGTTTACACCAATATCAAACGGTGGACTGTAATGCCTAAAGGCGGCCATTTCGCCGCACTTGAGCAACCTGAGGCCCTGGCGAAGGAGATCAGGGAGTTCTTCAGACCACCGCGGCGAAAGGGCTGATTCTATCCCTCAATCGCCTAAGGTCCTTTAACATCAATATGTTTGTGGGGTTGTCCACTCAAGATGCTTCACCTGATCGATCCAATATTATTTTCTCCCCTCCACATTTCCCCACTAGACAATTTGGGCACTTATTGAGCAAGTCTCCCCAGGAGGATTGAATGGAGGCATTTACTTCATCCCTGACCTTTTTGTCCTTGTGTCTGGACAGAGTGTGCGGTATATTTTCCCCATCTCTTTGTGGAATCCTCAATAAATTTCAGGCGAAATGTCACATATCGAGTTGGTTGCCTCAAAGCGGCGTGTGTGTATCACTTGATGAAAATGAAACTCATTAACTCGATGCCTTTCTGCTGCGACCACGGATAGACGAAAAGGTCATATGCTCCACCCTGACGCGGTAACCGCAGTTTGATGTAAATTATGATTGAATTGCAGAACCCGGCAAAATGATGAAGATCGACCGTCGCAGCATACTTATCAGAACCCTCATTCTGCTGGCTTTGGCAGCGATTTCGATTGGTCTCGTGGAGATTGCACCCATAAGAGCACACCTCGAACTCGATCAGTTCCAAAAGCTCATCGGGGAAGCCGGTCTAATGGGTCCAGCCCTTCTTGTGATGTTCTGCGCGATTGGTGGCTGTCTTTTCGTCCCGGTGACGGTTTTTGTAGTAATCGGTGTGGCCATGTTCGGACCTTACCTGGGCTTTACTTGCGCGTTTCGCAGGGGCAGTGATCTCCTATCTTACTGCCCGCAGGCTGGGAAGGGAGTTTGTCTATTCCCTTATCGGAGAAAGGCTGAGGAACTACGACGGCCTGATCGAATTAAATGGCTTCAAAGCCGTCCTTTTCCTCCGGCTGATGTTTCATGCCCTTAGCGCGCGTGAACTACTGTGCGGGACTAATGAAGGTCCGCTTTTGGAACTATTTTTTCGCCACTGCCCTGGGTGAGGCCGAAACCATTTTCGTGACTACTTTTTTCATCGGTGAGATAAGGAAGCTTTGGATTTCTGGAGACTCGGGCGCGCTGTTTTTTGCTAGGTTGGCCCTTTCGCTCGGATTCCTAATAGCTTTGGCGCTCATTGCGAAACGGGTGCAGAGGAAATACGGAAGCAGGCCTGCGCCTTCTTTGAGCTACTCCCATCGGCCACCAAATGACCGTTCTGAATAGAGGATTCAACAAAGGTAGCTTATCAAATATATGTGCCATTGGTTCTCTCCGTTCTTCTTGAAGTCCAATTTGCCCACGGCAAACTCCTGTTCAAGCTGTTCGCAACGGTCATCGTGGCGATGGCCTTGGGCTTGTTCCTGAAAGCGCGCTCTGGAGAAGTAGGCCAACGCCTGAGTCCTCTTATGCGCAGCACGTCAACGGTTTTCATACTTTTGCTGACTGCAGTGATTGTCCTTCTCAATTATGATGAAGTACTACGATTGGCTGATTCGGGGGCAACACTTGCTGGGGCTATTTTGGTTGTGTTTTCTTTCATTGTTGGGCACATGCTTTGGGGGCCTGGACGAGACACGCGTCGGACCCTAGGGTTTATGTCAGGCCCACGCAACGCTGGCATTTCATTTATGGTTGCCAGCCAGGTGCTGATTCGCCGGTGCCCTTGATGATCATCGCGACAGTGATTAAGATGCACTTATTCTTCTGCCCAAGGCTTTCGTATTTCGTCGTCGAGCCATATAGTAGACGGCTCAAGCTGTCATTTGCTAGAGTAGCTGAACGCATCATTAAGATGTTTTAGCATACAGCCCTCTTTATGCCTGCCTATCGATGGGGAAGCGATATGATAGATCGCCGCTCAACGAAAGAAGAACTGAAAATCAGAAATCTGCGCAGGTCCGTTTTGGGGGCTGTGCTGTATCTCTCTTTGCTGGTGCTCCTGTTCTTTGGGTTGCTCCACAGTCCTGCATGTGCACAGTCTCAGTCAGATGCCTTGACAACCGCTAACCCCAAGCGCATTTTGGTGTTGTACTCCTACGGGTATGCACTGGCCTCTTATCAGAAATTCAATCCTCCTTTTGTTTCTATCATGAGAAACGCAGGTTTAAAGGACGGCGATCTTTTTTTCGAGTACCTGGACCTTTCGCACATGAGGGACACCGAGCACAAGCAATCCTTGGCGGACATACTCCGGCATAAGTATGCGGAGATCAGCCTCGACTTGATCATCACAATTCACGCGCCCGCGACGCTTTTTCTCCGAAACGAAGCCAAAGATATTTTTCCTCATGTCCCCACAATCTCCTGGATTATGCAAGAAGGATTCAAGCTGGATTATGCTGGAAATCGGCATTTACAGATATTTGCAGGTCTTGACGTGCAGGGTACTCTGGAGCGTGCTCTGGAATTATTCCCGGAAACCAGGCGCGTCCTGTTCATCAGCGGAACCTTCCCGATTGATGCCGAGACAGAAAGAGAGGCTAGAAGTATTTTTTCTCATTGGGAAAGCGAGTTGCAGTTCGAGTACACCTCCCACCTTTCCGTCGAAGAAATGCTTGAGCGGGTGGCAAACCTCCCACCACACTGCATAGTAATTTATTGGAATGTCTTAAGGGATAAGACCGGTCGAACCTTTAACCAGACAGATGTGGGAAGAATGGTCGCCATGACGGCGAATGCTCCTGTTTTCTGCCTCTATGACACGCTCATTGGTCTTGGAGTGGTCGGTGGGTCTCTGCAAAGCTACGAGCTTGGAGGCACTCGGACTGGCAATCTGGCCCTCGACATTCTGAGCGGGAGAATTAACCTTACAGAACAGAATGAACAACTTGTCCTCAACTCAGTCCCCATATTCGACTGGAAACAGCTCGAACGATGGGGGGCAGACACTAGCAAGCTTCCCAAAGGCAGTATCCTTGTAAATCACCCTTCATCACCGTTGGAACAATATAAATGGCACATCATCGGCTTACTCATGTTCTCGCTGGTGCAGTCGGTGCTGATAATCGGTCTGCTGATTCACAGAAGCCGCAGGAAATCGGCCGAGGAGTTGCTGAAGAAAGCCGAAGAAAAGTATCGAAATATTTTCGAAGGCGCCCTGGAGGGTATTTATGAAACATCGCCGGAAGGGAAAAACCTCACTTCCAATCCCGCACTGGCGAAAATTCTTGGCTACGACTCACCCGAGCATCTCACATCCACAATCACCGACTCGGCGCATCAGGTATGGGTAGACCCGAATCAACGCCTGGATTATATCCGGCTGCTCGAACAGAACGGAGTACTCCTTAACTATGAGTGCGAATATTATCGTAAAGATAAGACCAAAATCTGGGTATCGCTCAATTGCCGCCGTATTGTCGGGCCTGATGGAGAAACGCTTCATTACTCAGGATTCATAGAAGATATCAGTGAGCGCAAGAGAGTGGCGGAAGCTTTAAAGGAGAGCGAGACCAAGTTTCGCTCGTACGTCGAATCGGCACCCTTGGCCATATTCGTAGCAGATAGAGAAGGCCGGCTGATTGATTCTAATCCTGCTGCCACAGTCCTTTTGGGTTACGATACCGGTATTCTGAGGAACATGCACATCCTGGACCTCCATCCGGAAGATGACCGTGAGGAGGTCCTGCGCAAATTCGCCACTCTACTGGAAACGGGGCATTTGGAAACCGAGACCAGGATGAAGAAATGTGATGGGCAAATAATCTGGGTTTCGTTGCATGTCGTCATGACCTCAGATAGACTTTCTCTAGGCTATTGTCGGGACATCACGGAGCGAAAGAAGGTGGAGGACGCGCTGAAACAGAGCGAGGAAAGGTATCGTGCCCTGGTTGAGACATCAGCCGACTGGGTATGGGAAGTAGACGCAAATGCCAATTACACCTACGCAGACCCCAAAATAGAAAAAATCCTGGGCTACGAGTCGGAGGAGGTCATCGGGCGCACCCCTTTTCAGTTAATGCCTGAAGATGAGGCACAGCGGGTTAGAACCATATTCGCACAGATTGCCGTCGAAAGAAGACCGTTTTCCGGCCTGATAAACGTCAACCTGCATCGCGACGGCCGGCAGGTGATCCTTGAGACCAGCGGAGTTCCGATATTTGGTCTCGATGGCGAGTTCATGGGGTATCGGGGTATGGACCGGGATGTAACTGAGCGAAGACATGCCGAGGAAATACTCCGGGAGAGCGAGGGAAAATTCAGGCAATTGGCGGAAAACATTCGCGAGGTTTTCTGGATTCAGGATCTAAACGGCCTTTTTTACATAAGTCCTGCCTGCGAGCAAATTTTCGGATTAAGCAGCGAGAGTCTTATTAAGGCCCCTGACTCATTCATCGACACCGTTCACCCTGAGGACAGGGAAATGGTTCTGAGCGCACGCCGCGCAGGTTTCGCCAATCAGGAGAGCGTCACTGAATATAGAATAATTCGACCTGACGGAAGTATCCGGTGGATATATTCGCGCTCTTTTCCTGTTTGGCCTGGCGAGGACCATGTCCGCATTGTCGGAATTGCCGAGGATATCACCGAGCGCAAGCAGATGGAGGAACTGCTGCAAAGCAGGCTCCGAGAAATAGAAGATCTAAAGGATCGCCTCGAAGCAGAAAGTGCCTATCTGCAGGAAGAGATCAAGCTGGAGCATAACTTTGGGAATATCATCGGCAGAAGTGATGCGATGCAATACGTATTTTACCGCGCTCAGCAGATATCTGGCACCGACACAACGGTTTTGATCCTTGGAGAAACCGGAACCGGCAAGGAACTGATTGCAAGAACAATTCACGAAAACAGCTCACGCAGGGCGCGCCCCATGGTGAAAGTAAACTGTGCCGTTCTTCCGGCTGGTCTCATAGAGAGCGAACTCTTCGGCCACGAAAAAGGAGCGTTTACAGGTGCAGTAGCAAGGAAATTAGGAAGATTTGAGCTGGCCAACAATACCACCCTGTTTTTGGATGAAATCGGAGAACTCCCCTTCGACCTGCAGGCCAAGTTGCTCCGGGTCATCGAGGAGAGCGAGTTTGAGAGGCTCGGCGGCACGCAGACCATAAAGGTTAACTCACGCATCATTGCCGCCACCAACCGTAACCTGGAAAAGGAGATGAAAGAGGGCCGTTTCCGTGCCGACCTTTGGTACAGGCTCAAAGTCTACCCCGTCACAGTTCCACCACTCAGGGAGAGGATAGATGACATTCCACCGATGGTTGTCCACTTCGTCGAGAAGTACAGCAAGCAACTTGGAAAGACAATCCAAAAGATCCCCGCAGGATTGGTGGAAGCCCTGAAGAATTATAAATGGCCGGGCAATGTCCGCGAACTGCAACACGTAATCGAACGGGCGGTGATCAACTCTTTGGAGACCACGCTTCAGTTAGCTGACGACCTTGATGGAGCCACAATTCCTCAGGCGCCTGCGATGGCCAGGGACAAGACCCTTGAGGAATTGGAAAGAGAATACATCCTTGAAATTCTTACGAAAACTGGCTGGAAGATCGAGGGAATGTCTGGAGCTGCCGAGATACTGAACCTCAACCCCGGCACCCTGCGCTCCCGAATGAGAAAGCTTGGGATCCAAAAAGCGCAGCCTCATGGTGCGTATTTCCATTAGTGTTGTTCCTGTTTCAAAACACTCTGCTTCCTGTTATCGGCGTATAGCCCGCATAAAAACCATGATATTTCACGGTTCTTGGAAATGTCATGCCTCCAAAAGCCATAGAAGACTCCTCCAGCACCGTTATCTTACCCTGATTTTCCCCACAGCGCTTAGACTTACCTGAAATACGCAACACCATTTGCTCTCGGGCACGAAGATTGAATAAGGAATCCAATCAGTGATTCTGCCGCTGCCGTTGGCCCTGGGATTCGCAATCTTGTACCCCTGCTAAAATTCAGCTTAGATGTGATCTGGCTTACAAAAGGAGTATCGGAATGATCATTCTCCGAATAGCCTTGGATGCATCCCCCGAAAAGCTAATGGAACTCAAGCAAGCGCTCTCATGCATGATTTCAGACATTCGCCATGAGACCTCCTGTTCCAAAGTGAACGCATACCTCGATCTGGAAAACGAGAACCGGGTATTAGTGCTTTCATACTGGGAAAGCCGTGAGGAATTGGACACCTATCTTCGATCCGATAAATTCAGTGCCCTCCTGGGAACAAGAATACTTCTGCGTTCGACCTTGCTGGCTTTCATAGACAAGGTGGCCACGCGCGAAGGCATCGAGACCATCATAGCGTCACGCGTCTGAATGTAGTTTAGGCTCTCCGAGCGCTACCCCAGGCTCATCTGCAAACTTGGTACGACGTGCACGAGCATTCCAGGCATTCCAGTTTAGATAGCTCCCAAGCCCCCCCACTGAAGGAGCCTCCAAATGAGCGAACTGATGCATGCGGCACAGGATGCTTCCCCGGTTTTTACAAACGATTTTCTTATCCATTTGGACAAAATTCGCGGTAATGGTTTTATCAGCACTGTGCAACCAGGAAGGCCTCCGAATCCAACTTCCAAGCTTATGGATATCTCTGCAGACGATGTCAGAGAAGAGCTGGAATGCATTCTGGATAGCCCGGAGTTCAAAAACAAGCCCATGCTTTGCGGATTCCTCAGCCACGTCGTGGAGGAGACGCTTGCCGGGCGGGCTCATGAGATCAAGGGCTATACTGTAGCGACTCAAGTTTTCGGCCGACGGAAAGATTTCGACCCCACTATAGATCCAATAGTCCGTATCCAGGCAGGAAGGCTCCGGAGGACTCTTGAGAGCTACTACTCGGGCCGGGGCATACAAGACCAATTAAGAATCGATATTGGCAAGGGAAGCTACGTACCGACCTTCTCGAGGGTAATCCCTGAAAAGCCGCAGATGGGACAGTCTCAGCGGTCTGTCTCAATATTTCTTCCAGAGAGGGAAATACCTCAGGAACATGCCGAAGTTATTCCACTCCCCACTGAAACTGGTCCCTCAATTGCCGTGATGCCCCTAGCCAACCTGGCAAATGATCCAGATCAAGAATACCTGGCCTACGGTCTGACCGAGGAGCTTATGAGTGAGCTGGCCCACTGCGGTCTACAGGTTAACTCGTTTCACTCCGTTATGCATTGGAATGAAAAATCTATTGATGCAAGACAGGCAAGGCAAGAGTTTGGGGTGAGGTTCTTTCTTGAGGGAAGCCTTCGAAAAGAGGGGCAGACTATCAAGTTCACCCTCAGGCTGATCGATACAGCCACTCTGATGCAGATATGGGGCGAGCAGTACAAACGTGATCTAGAGTCATGCAGGGTAATCGATTTACAGGAAGAGATTGCCCGAAGTGTTGCAGACAAGATAGAAGGCCTCCTTTGGAACAATCAGGGACCCTCCAGGGAATGAGTTTCTGAGGAACACAACCCCATCCCTTGGGGTTAGGATCGCGGTTCTATTCGGGAGCAGACCTTTTCTGATTGTGAATCTTATAACTAAACGCTTTTCCACGTCATTCTTATGTTTATAATAACATTAGTAAAACGCGAGACTCTTGAGTTTTTGAGCGTCGCCTTCGGCGTGTACACCATCATTGCCGTTTCATTTTACTGCATCCCTTGAGCCAATTGTCTGTATGGAGTGTTAAGGACCATCAAGGAGGCGGACCGTGAATCAAGCTGGACTTGATCTTTCCATATCGCAACTGGGGGAATGCCGCATCCCATCTCCCATGCCCAGCATGCATTTTGTCGATGACGATGACCATGTGCTCTTCGACAACAACCTTCAGAAAATCCAAGAGTATCTCAAGGCAGGAAGGCCCCCGCCCTTCTTTGAAAAGGCGGGCCCCAGGGAGAGGATCTACTTCGACCCTTCCAAATTGAAATGCGGGATTGTGACGTGCGGGGGCCTTTGCCCTGGTTTGAATGATGTCATTCGCGCCATCGTGATGAGCCTTTTCCACCATTACGGAGTGCAGAGCATATACGGATTTCCATTTGGATATGAAGGACTTAACTACAGGCACAAGCACGCGCCGATCGAATTGACTCCCAAGTCGGTGGCAAGGATTCACGAACATGGAGGGACGATCCTGGGTTCTTCGCGCGGGCCCCAGGAGGTCTCTGAAATGCTAGATACTCTGGAACGGATGAAAATAGGGATCCTCTTCACCATAGGAGGGGATGGTACCTTGCGTGGAGGACAGGCGATCGCTGATGAAGCTGCGAGGCGCAAACTGGAGATCGCCGTAATCGGTGTCCCGAAAACAATCGACAATGACATATCCTATGTGCAGAGATCCTTCGGTTTTGAGACGGCTGTTACGGAGGCCGGAGCCGCTATCACTTCGGCCCATACGGAGGCGAAAGGAGCGAGAAACGGCGTAGGCCTGGTGAAGCTCATGGGACGCGAATCGGGCTTCATCGCCGTGTTCGCCGCCTTGGCCTACAACGACGTGAATTACTGCTTAATTCCAGAGATTCCGTTCACCCTTGAGGGCTTTCTTAAGAGCCTTGACGAGAGGCTTGACCAAAAGGGGCATGCCGTTATCGTCGTGGGAGAAGGCGCCGGCCAGGACCTCATGCAGAGCACGCAACAGCGTGACGCCTCAGGAAATATCCGTTTTGGTGATATCGGGAACTTCCTGCGCGATCAGATTAATAGGCACTTCAGAGACGCTGGGAAAGAGATCAATCTGAAGTACATCGACCCCAGCTACACCATACGAAGCGTCCCGGCCAATGCTCACGACTCGGCGTTCTGCCTGGCTCTTGGCCAGAATGCGGTGCACGCCGGCATGGCCGGACGAACCAACATGGTGGTGGGCGACTGGGGTGGCGCATTCACCCACGTGCCAATTCCCATGGCGGTGTCCGGGCGAAAGAAGATCGATCCCGCAGGATGGCTGTGGGACACGGTCCTGGCATCAACGGGTCAGCCGAGAACGATATAACCGCCGCAGCGCACACTATCCCGAGGGACACCGGTCGGCGCATGTTATCTCTGTTGACCCCTTCTAACGGCGACATGGGACTGTTTGCGCTCCACTCATCACTCTTCTTCATGGGGTTATCGGGATCGGCCGGTAAAGACCCCCGTGAGGAGAAAGGGCTGAAGGGCTGGAATGAGCAAACAACCTGCATGGGAGGTTCACAATGTCAATTCCCAAGATTGCAATCAATGGTTTTGGCCGCATCGGGCGGATTGTTACCCGGATCGCCAAGATGCGCAAACACTTCAATGTGGTGGCGATTAATGACCTGACAAGCCCGGAGCAGCTCGCCTACGCGTTCAAATACGACAGTGTCCATGGGTTGTATCCGGGCGAGGTTCATCTCGAGGGCGACATTCTGACCATAGACAACGACCCTTTCAAAGTGCTGGGCGAGAAAGATCCGGAGAAACTTCCATGGCGCGAGTTGGGGGTGGACTATGTCATCGAGAGCACTGGAAGGTTCCGCAAAATCAGCGAACTCGAAAGTCATCTCCGGGCAGGCGCCAAACGCGTGATCGTGACGGTGCCCACCAAGGATTATCTGGAGAGTACCGTTGTGCTGGGCGTTAACGATCATGTGTTGACCAAAGACGCAAGAATCATCAGCAATGCCAGTTGTACTACAAACTGCGCGGCGCCGCTGGCTTTGGTCCTGCACCGGGAATTTGGCATCAAACGCGGACTCCTGACCACCGTGCATGCGTTCACGGCCGACCAGCGGCTGGTGGATACGCCGCACAAGGACTTTAGGCGCTCACGCCATGCCAGCATGAACATCATTCCGACGGAGACCGGGGCGGCGCGCGCCATCGGCCGGGTCATTCCCGAACTGGCCGGCAAGCTTGACGGGATGGCCATGCGGGTTCCGGTGCCGGACGGAAGCGTCGTGGACCTCACTGTGGAGCTCAACACGGGAGTGACGAAGGAGGAGGTGAACGAAGCGGTTCGCAAAGCGGCTGAGGGCGATCTCAAAGACATACTCCAGTATCAGGAAGATCCCGTTGTCTCCACCGACATTATTGGTAACAGCCACTCGAGCATCTTCGACCCGGCGCTCACTCAAATCATGGACCGCACGCTGGTCAAGGTGATCGCATGGTATGACAACGAGTGGGGATACAGTTCACGTGTGGAGGACCTGATTTCACGACTGGCTGCGCTCGACGGTTTGATGGTGGACTTCGGGGGCTGAAGAACAGGAGGCCTGCGGAGAAATCCTGTCTCCCGTTTCGACGACGCATTCCGCCGCCGGGGGTATCCATACATGCTTTTCCAATGAAAGGGAGGCGGTATGCCAATTGCCGATTATAAGACCTACTGTAAAATGCTCGATAGAGCCAAGGAGGGCCGCTTTGCCTATCCGGCCATCAATGTCAGCTCCCTCACCACCGCCAATGCTGTCTTGAAGGGATTGGCCGAGAGCCGGAGCGACGGAATCATCCAAGTTTCGACGGGAGGAGCGGCTTTCGCCTCCGGATCGTCGGTGAAGGACATGGCGATGGGGGCCATATCCATCGCCGAGCACGTTCACAGGGCCGCCGCCCGTTACAACATTTACGTCGCTCTGCACACCGATCATTGCCAGGCTCAGATGCTGGAAAGCTTTCTCATCCCCCTTGTGGAGGAAACGGAGCGGCGCCGCAAGGCCGGGCAACCCAATCTTTTCAACAGCCACATGTTTGATGGGAGCGCCCTGCCCCTCAATGAAAACCTGGACATCGCCGTTCCGCTTCTCGAGCGTTGCCGCCGAAGCGACCTGATCCTGGAAGTCGAAGCCGGGGTTGTCGGCGGAGAGGAGGATGGAATCAAAGCGGAAGGTGCGCCTGCCGAGAAGCTATACACCACTCCCGGGGATATGTTGGAAGTGGCTCGTCGATTGGGTGCCATCAAAGGAGCACGGTTTCTCCTTGCCGCCACGTTTGGCAATGTGCACGGAGTCTATAAACCCGGACATGTCAAGCTCAAACCATCTATTCTCAAAGATGGCCAGGATGCCGTGGAAAAAGAATACGGCAGGGATGCCAGGTTCTATCTCGTTTTCCATGGCGGCTCCGGTTCACTTCCGGAGGAGATTCACGAGGCTATTGATTACGGCGTCGTGAAGATGAACATCGACACCGACACTCAGTATGCCTTCACGCGGGCCGTCGCCGACCACATGCTCAGGAACTATGACGCGGTGCTCAAGGTAGACGGAGAAGTGGGCAACAAGAAGAAATACGACCCCCGATCTTACCTCGCACTGGCCGAGGCGGCTATGGCCGAGAGGGTCAAGGCGGCCGTCACTGCCCTCCGGGGCGCTGGCACCACTTTCTGTACCGCGCAATAGTGGTCTTCCGGCAGGTTGAAGGTTCAAGGTAGTTTTCGCTCAGTGGGTTTTCTACCTGTCCGCAACGGGGATTCGTGTCCCTGGACATCAGAACTATGGAGTCACGAGATGGCGAAAGTATCCAAATCCAGGCAATCGGCAACAGATCTTTCCACCGGCGGTCGCTCAGACATGAGCATCGAAGGTTTGAGACGCACTTTTCGCGAACACGTCTTTTACACACAGGGGCGGTTTTCGAAGGGCGCCAGCAAAAACGACCTCTACATGGCTCTTGCCTACACAGTGAGGGATCAGCTACTGCACCGTTGGATCAAGACCGTTGAGCAACTGGGTAGAGAAGATATTAAGATAGTCGGTTATCTCTCGGCTGAATTCCTCCTTGGCCCCCACTTGGAAAACAACCTGATCAACCTCGGCCTCTACGAAAATGTCCGCAGGACTGCGGAGGAAGAGGGCATCGATATCCAGGCCATCTTCGACCAGGAAGAGGAGCCTGGGCTTGGCAATGGGGGGCTGGGAAGGCTGGCGGCTTGTTACCTGGATTCCCTCGCTTCCCTTGAGATCCCTGCCATTGGATATGGCATACGCTACGAGTTCGGTATTTTCGACCAGGAGATCCGAGACGGCTGGCAGGTGGAGCGAACTGACCAGTGGCTCCGATTAGGCAACCCTTGGGAGATGGCCCGACCAGAGATCTCCTATCACGTGAATTTTGGGGGTCACACGGAGCCTTATGAAGACGATCATGGCATCTACCGGCTTCGATGGATTCCCAACCGCACTGTGAAGGGTGTCGCGTGCGACACCCCAATACTTGGATACCGCGTGAACACATGCAATCTGTTGCGCCTCTGGAAGGCTGAAGCCGTTGAATCTTTCGAGTTTGAGGCTTTCAACGTTGGTGACTACTACGGCGCCGTGGACCAGAAGATCTACTCGGAAAACATCACCAAGGTGCTCTACCCCAACGACGAACCAATCCAGGGCAAACAGCTGCGGCTTGAACAACAGTATTTTTTTGTTTCCTGCTCCCTCCAGGACATGTTGAGAATTTACAAACTGCTTGGCGGCGACCTGAGTGAATTTTCAAGCCACTTTGCCCTTCAGCTCAACGATACGCACCCTGCCATAGGCGTTGCTGAACTGATGCGCCTTCTCATCGACGAAAACGGTATGGATTGGGACACGGCATGGAAAATCACCTGCAACACTTTCGGCTATACCAATCATACCCTTCTGCCGGAAGCCCTCGAGAAGTGGCCGGTTAGTCTGTTCGCCGGTCTTTTCCCCAGGCACATGGAAATTATTTTCGAAATCAACCGACGTTTCCTCGATGAAGTCAAGAACAGATTCCCGGAGGATGCGGGACGTGTTGCCAGGATGTCGATCATCGACGAAAGCGGTGAGCGTTATGTGCGCATGGCGCATCTGGCCTGCGTCGGCAGCCATGCTATCAACGGGGTGGCCGAGCTCCACACTCAGTTGCTCAAGGAAGACGTTTTGCGTGACTTCTACGAGATGATGCCCGAAAAATTCAGCAACAAAACCAATGGGGTCACACCGCGCCGTTTTATGGTTCTAAGCAATCCCGGGCTGAGCCGGCTCATCACCGGGAAAATCGGTGAGACCTGGGTCAGCAAGCCTGAGGAGCTAAGGCAGCTCGAGCAGTTTGTAGACGATAGCGCTTTTCGCGAGGAGTGGCGTCGGGTGAAATTCGAGAACAAAAAAAATCTCGCCCGGCTGATCCGGGAGCGCACCGGGCTTGAAGTTGACCCATCCTCGATTTTTGATATCCTGGTGAAACGGTTCCACGAGTACAAACGCCAGCACCTGAACGTCTTCCACATCATAGCTTTGTATAACCGGATCAAACAGGATGCCGCTTACGACATGCATCCCAGGACCTTTATCTTCGGAGGGAAAGCGGCACCCGGGTATTTCATGGCCAAGCGGATCATCAAACTGATCAACTCTGTCGCCGAGGTGGTCAACAATGATCCAACTGTGAAAGGGCGGCTCAAGGTCGTCTTCTTCCCCGACTTCAACGTCAAGAGCGCGAAGTTCGTTTACCCCGCTGCCGATTTGTCTGAACAGATCTCCACTGCAGGAAAGGAGGCGTCAGGAACTGGAAACATGAAGTTCTCCATGAATGGGGCCCTGACAATCGGGACCTTGGACGGGGCTAACGTCGAAATAAGAGAAGAAGTGGGTGCCGAGAATTTTTTCCTTTTCGGACTGACAGCCGGGGAAGTCTACACGCTGCAGAAAAACGGATATCAGCCCTTGGAGTATTACAAGGGCAACCCAGAGCTTCAGGGAGTCATCGAATGCATCAGTTCGGGCCACTTTTCCAATGGCGATCGGGAACTTTTTAGGCCTTTGGTCGATTCACTTCTGTTCCACGACACGTTCATGTTGTTCGCTGATTTCGGGGCCTATATCGATGCGCAGTCAAGGGTCGACAAAGCGTATCGCGACTCGGAACGCTGGACACGGATGTCCATACTCAACGTTGCGCGCATTGGCAAATTCTCCTCCGACCGGGCAATCCGTGAGTATTGCAAGGACATCTGGAAGGTCAAGGCAGTCCCTGTCTCTTTGGATTGATGGGGGGCAATTGACGGGGCTGGCTTGCTTTGACCGTCTTGCACTAAGCCCTGGAACACCTGAAACGGCAATTGCTGAGGTCCTGGCGCCCTTAACGCCTTTTCGCGGCACAAAATGCGAAATCGAATGCTGGCGTAAATCCCTTCCGGGAGAAAAAAGATGGGATCTTTTCAAGGAGCCAAAGAGTGGGAACGATTCGAGGGCGCCCCATGGCCCCTCGGGGCGACCTGGATGGAATCG
>Ga0326728_10017437_pt1 | contig 14392 bp, 13 predicted proteins | sample MB3enrmetagenome_FD_207602 | JGI IMG/M metagenome (GOLD analysis project Ga0326728, IMG submission 207602) | Lab enriched peat soil microbial communities from McLean, Ithaca, NY, United States - MB31MN | ecosystem: Environmental > Terrestrial > Soil > Wetlands > Peat | place: USA: New York...
GTTTCGCAGGCTTTCCGGCAACTGGAACCATGAAACTCCAGTGCCGGGCAGGACTCTTCAACGCCATGAACTATGCACAATTCAGGAACCCCGATAGGGTTCCGGCGCGTTTCTCTGCGCTTGACGCGCCGCCTGGGGTCCGGCAGGTCACTGTGTCCTGCAGGCCTGGCTACTATGACGTGTTCGAATGAGGTAACGGGCGAGGAGTCCGCTGTCCCCGGTTCTTAAGGTTTCGGTCGATTGATGGATGGCAAATCCGAGCTTGAGACCACGGGAAAAGGGGACATTTCCACTTGTCTCAACATAGTACTTGTATGTTATTGCCATCTGCGGGACGCCATGCTACTCTGACTCCGCTGATGACGCCGTGCTTCGGGCGGAGGTAGGGGACTCGAGGGCAATCGAATGGTGAGATCCATTGTCAAAACCACTGGACTGACGGCGGCCGCTTTGAGCGTCGCATGGCTGGGTTTCCTCGGTGTAGTGTACACGAAGATGAAGGCGCCCCCTGAACAATTCGGCGCGTTCATGTCGAAACTCCCCGTGCCATTCTACTTTGTTCTGCCTTTCGAGACATTATGGTTTCGTGCGCGCGCTGGTACCTTCAATGTGGGCGATGCCGCTCCCGATTTTACGCTGAGCACGCTGGACAAGTCCGGCGCCGTGCGATTGTCGTCCTTTCGCGGATCGAAGCCCGTGGTGCTTGTGTTCGGGAGCTACACCTGACCGCCATTCCGCCGGGAGGCTCCCGTGCTCAACAGGCTGTACGAACAGTACCGGGACCGCGCGGTGTTCTACATCGTTTACATACAGGAGGCGCATCCCAGCGACGTGTGGCAAATGGAATCCAATGTGCGGCAGCACGTAGTGTTTCTCACACCCAAAAACAATGAGGAACGGAGCGAGATCGCGGGGGCATGTGTGAGGAACCTGCACCTGTCGATCCCGGCCCTGCTGGACCCGTTCGAGAATCCCACGGAACGCGCCTACACCGGCTGGCCGGACCGGCTCTATGTGATCGACCGGAATGGCAGGGTCGCGTACAAGAGCAGGCCCGGGCCATTCGGTTTCCATCCAGAGGAAATGGAACGTGCGTTGAAGACGGTCCTCGCGAAAGATCTTCGAGAGCACACCAATACTCATTGAGCTGTCGTCTTCACGACACCATAATCCGTAATGCATCCGCAGCCGAACGACTGGCTGGCGTACTTCCGTCGCACGTTCCCCGCGACGGCCGGCTTCGACGACTACGAGCAGCACATGAAATATGGGGTCGGCCAGGGAATATTGGAACGATTTCGTTTTAGAGGCTTACGTGAATCACCGGGCAGACGCGATCTATCTCGCCGGCCTGCCCACATTCCAGAGGGCCGTCCTCATTCCCAGATTTCCGAGAGGGATGGCTGGAAAGGCCCTGATTTCGTCCACCAACGGTAAGCAGTAGTGCACGCGGAGTTGCCTTTCAGAACAGCGAAAACTGTTCGGGGACCAGGATGACTCCGTCCTGGCGGCGGCTTGGCACCGGCGGCCGGACACCAAACTTCGGGGCGTCAGCGCTGCTTCGCATCGGCAGTGCTACCGAGGGTTTTGGCGGTGGTGGCGAGGATCCAACATCGGTGCCGGACGCCGCTGGTACAACCAGTTTCGTCGGCAGGATGCTCCTTTGTTGCACCTGCATGTCACGCCACACGGCATCGGCCGATTCACCGATTCCTTGCTGCGTGACGAGTTCCCGGGCCATTGCCGTGAGCATGTCGTCATCCTCTTCGAACGCGTTCAGCCCCGCGGCGGAGAACTTGCCCTCCATCGCCAGCGACACCAGCATCTTCTTCGCCATCAGCCGCAGACAGTTGGACTGCATTGTGTCCCGATAGTGGAGGTAGTACACGCGGACGGGCTCGCGTTGTCCGATGCGCCAAGATCGTCTACTGGCCTGCCGAAGAGTATGTAGCGAATAGCCCGACTGGTAGAAGATCAGCGAGGCGTGGGTCAGCAAGTCAAGGCCAGTCTCGATAATCTTGGGGTTTGAAATCGTCACCTGGACCCCTTCTCGCAGCTTCTTCTCAAACCAAGCTTCCCGCTTCTCGGTGGGAACGTCCGCAGTCAGCACTGCAACACGGGTGCCCTCCCGTGCGAGGACGGCCTCAAGGCGGCGAGTGACATCGCGCTTCTGGGTATAGACAGCGTAGACGTGACAGCGACGGCCCAGTTTCAACTCCGCCTTGACTATCTCGATCAGTCGGCGCTCCTTGGCCTGGAGACAGTCGCGATCCAAGTCTTCGGTTTTGGCGATCAGGAACCGCTCCTGCCGCTCGGCCTCCGGATCGTACTCCCAGCCGAACAACTCTCCAACGTCGTAGGGCCGGTCAGGGTACATCAAGAGGGCGTTCAATCCGACGCTCAGCACAGAGCGATTGCCGCGGTGCTGCTTCAGGGCGCCCTTGACCGCGTTCTCGAGTTTGCGATACGCGGCGCACAGTGGAGGATCCATCTCGATGCCAATCACCTCCTCGGTGTAGGGTGGTAAATCGCAGGCGATGTCCTCCAGCGAGAGGAACGCCGCAAACTCCATCAGAAACTGTCCGAATAGCAATGGCGATGCGCCCGGCCGGCGCTTGACTTGGTGTGTGACCCGCGCTTTGGAGCACGCGTTGTCGGCCGGCTCGACGGTAGTGATCTTTTCCAACACCCCATATGCCGCGGCGAACGCCCGTCTGCCCGATTCGCCCCAATCGTAGCCGAGCCGGACCATCTTCCCGGGATTGAGGCGGAACAGAATCTTGTGTAGATCGTCGGCATAGCCGCTGGACAGTGTCCCCGTCAGGACCACAATCCGGCCGACACAGGAGGCCATCGTGCCAAGCGCATTACCTTGTGCGGTGTCCCCGGCCAACTGGTGGACTTCATCCGCAATGCCGTAATCAAACCAGCCCGGCATGTAGCGGCCTATAAACTCCAACGGGGCCACACGCCGAATTCTGTTGCGATCCGCCTGCCAAAGTGGGCTATAGAGCGCTCGCCGGGACTTGGCGGTCGGTGATCCTTCATCTCCGATCACGGTGACTATCTCATCGATCCGCGCCTTGCCAAAGTCCAAAGCAAGCAATCGGTTCTCACCAACGTATACAGGTCGTCCTGTATCTGGATTGACCGTGCTGCCAAGGCAGGGTCCGGACTTCGCCGTCGCATAGGCGTGACGCCAGAACCACCCGAGTTTGGCGCGGTCGCGTCCCGCGATCAGAAGCGCCGGACCCGGACATATTTCCCGATGCCAACGCTCGCGCGCGGTTCTGTACTGTTTACGGAGACGGAGATCCGTCAGAGTTGTGTGCAAGCCTTCTCGCACGATCTTCCCATGGCGTAGCTTGACCTCGTTGATGCCGCAGGGCGATCCGTCCCGCGCGCGATCACGCAACGCGTCGGTGAAGAAGACTCTCACCCCAGGCAGCGTCTGAAAGGCCTCGCGGGCAGTTTTCCCAGTTAGGTGTCCCGGCACAAGTGCCAGCGCTGTATACGGCCTGCCATCAGAATGGCAGTGGATTGCCGCGAGGGCCACCAAAGTTTTTCCCGTTCCGCATTCTGCGATTACGGCGGCCGCATGTGCCTCCTGCCAGCGCCGGACCACCGACATCGCCACCACTTCCTGCGCGGGATAGGGTTTCCGCAATAAGGTCTGCATGCGAGGAGAAACCGGATCGCCCGGCTTGTACAGGGCGGGAAACATTTCCACGATCCGGTCGCCCAACTCGGTCCCGAACCAACGCAAGTAGTCTTGGATTGACTTTGGAATCGACATAACCTGCCTTTCGCAGCTCGAGAATCGGTATGGTGCGATGCTGCACCATCACCGTAGAACGTTCGGTATCGTTCTTGTTTTGAAACCAGAACCTCATCACGCTGTTTCAGAATCCTGCCACACTGATTCCATTTCATCCGCGAGGGGAGGATCGAGATGGCTGAAGTTCCCTGGCAGCGCTATCCGCGAGCCGCCGAGTGTGGGCTGGCCCGAGCCTGGCTGCAAATACAAGCCAACCTGGGTCTTGCCGCGAATACGCTGGACGCTTACGCGCGCGCCGTAGATGATTACTTTGCGTTCAGCGCCGGCAAAGACGTTACCGTTGTCACCGCCGCGAAGGATCATATCGCTGCGTACGTCCGAGACCTGACGTTACGGCCGAATCCGCGCAGCGTGAAAGTGGTTGTGCTCGATTCCGGCGCCGGGCTCGCCAACGCGACCCTGCAACAACGCATTACTGCCGTGCGCCGTTTTTACGACTACCTCATGGAGGAAGGCCTGCGCTCCACTAACCCGGTGGGGCGCGGCCGGTACACTCCTGGCAAAGGCTTTGGTGGCGCCCGAGACCGCGGACTGATTCCGCGATTCACCAAGCTACCCTGGATTCCCAACGACGAGCAGTGGAAAGCGGTGCTTGAGGCTGCCCGGAAGGAACCCTTTCGGAACCGGATGATGCTGGCGCTGTCTTACGACTCCGCTCTGAGACGGGAGGAGCTATGCAGTCTGAAGACTGGCGATATCGACCCGGCCCACCGAACGATCACTATCCGGGCGGAGACTACGAAGACCCGGCGCGCACGTGTGGTCCCTTATTCTCCAGCCACCGGGGATTTGCTCGCCGCATACCTGCGGCGACGGCGCGAACTGAGTCGCGATCGAGGCGCCCTGTTTCTGTCCGAATCGCGTCGCAACATCGGGCTGGCGATCTCGAAATGGACCTGGTCCAAGGTAGTGGAAGGGATCTCGGACCGCTCCGGCGTGCTGGAGTTCACCACGCATACTACGCGGCACCTATGTTTGACGGATCTGGCGCGAGCCGATTGGGATGTTCATGAGATCGCCATGTTCGCCGGCCACCGGAGCATCCAGACCACTCTCCTATACATCCATCTGAGCGGACGCGAATTGGCGGCGAAGCTCGCTCGGGGCATGGCTGAAATCCACGCATGGCGCACCCGGACCTTGCAGGAGGCGCTCTCTGAATAAGCTATATATAAACACTGCCGGGGTCCTGCCCTCCGGACAGCTCTCGGACTGGTCCTGGCCCGTCAACCCGGCGAAGTATGATCGGCGTGCAGAATTGAGCAGAGACGAAGCCGCGGAACTTGCCTATCTGGCTGGCCGCCAGAGACCTTACGGGCACTTTCCGACGCACACCCAGGCAACGCTCCGAAGACTAACAGATCCATTGGACGACGTGATGGCGGCCCTCCGGCCGCCACAGCAGACACGCTCCGGAGCACTTACGGTCATGCTGGTCGAGATGCACAAACGCCGATCGGCGTTCTGGGGTTGGACACCTGAACATTGGTTAGAGATTCTGTGTCCAACCTCGATAGAATTCCACGACCGGTATCGCCACACGAGCCGCCATACTCGTCACATACTCGTCGCGGCCCTGTACCTGTTGGGGCTGTTTGACGACTTCAGGAAGCTCGGGATCATCGATCGAACGGCGCTGGCCTGCCGGATTTTCGGGCGCGCCCGCGTTCAAGGCGCTATCCAACAGGTCGTGGACCGGATCCGTTCGTGGGGCTACGGACGCTTTCAGGCAAAAGATGTCCAGTGGGCTGTTTGCACCGTGCTCATTGCCAATAAGAGTCCCCGGCTCGAAGATCTCACACTCGATCTCTTGGCAGCGGAGAGAAACGTGACTTCCGTCTCCTACCGGCGAGCCAGCATCATCGTGCTATCCCGCGCCCTGACTGATCTCGGGTTTCTCCCGCACCCCCTGGAGAAGACTTCCACCCACTCGACTATGGGTGACGCCCGCAATGGCGTTGATCCCACGTGGGCCGGTTGGGTGGAGCGCTGGTATCAAACCTGCACCATACAGGAAAACAGTCGTGATCGACTCTGCCATATGCTCCTGAAGGCTGGCCGCTGGATCACCCAGACACACCCTGATTGCACGTCACCGGAGCGTTGGACACGGGAACTGGCAGCGGAGTGGGTCGGGCTGGTGTGCCGGATGACTATCGGGGAGTGGACACAGATTGAAGACAAGTACAAGAACCGGGCCGGCCAACCGCTGTCAGCGAAGGCCAGGGCGCATCATCTTGCGTCCCTGAGCACCTTCTTCCGTGACATTCAGGAGTGGGGCTGGATTCCCCGCCGGTTTGATCCGCGCCGCTCTTTCGCCGCACCGCGGAGCCTCCGCGCGCTCATCGGTCCGAAGCCACGAGTCATCGACGACGATGTTTGGGCGAAACTGCTATGGGCCGGGCTGAATCTCGAAGAGTGCGACCTCACTAAGAACCACCGCGGAAGTCATTTTTACCCTCTGACGATGGTCAAGGCGCTGACGGTCGTGTGGCTGTTCTGCGGGCTTCGCATCGATGAGATATGGCGATTGCGTGTCGGCTGCGCCCGGAAGCAGCGGAACGCCGCCCCCGAAACTCCGGAAGCCGTCTGCGCCTTGGATGTACCGGTCAACAAAACCAGCCAGGCGTTCACCAAGCCCGTGGACCAGATTGTGGGCGAATCGGTGCGCGCCTGGGAGGCAGAGCGCCCACACCAGCCGCCAGCCGTGGATAAAAAGACCGGCGAACTGGTGCACTTCCTCTTCATGTTCCGGAGCAGACGGATGGCGCCCAGTTACGTTAATAAGACGCTGGTGCCGATCCTGTGCAAGAAAGCTGGCCTGCCAGCGGAGGACGCTCGTGGCACGATCACCAGTCACCGCGCGCGATCCACGATCGCGTCTCAGCTGTTCAACGCCAAGGAGCCCATGTCACTTTTTGAGCTCCAACGGTGGCTGGGCCACAAATGGGCGAACTCGACCCAGCACTACCTGGACATCAGCCCCACGAAACTGGCGCAATCGTTCCGCGACGCCGGATATTTCTCCCGCAACGTCCGGGCCATTGACGTTCTAATCGACCGCGAGGTCGTCGGAAGCGGGAATGCAGGTCGAGAACCGTGGAAGTTCTACGACCTTGGTCATGGTTACTGCGCATACGATTTCTTCGACCAGTGCCCGCACCGAATGGCGTGCGCCAAGTGCGGTTTTTATCTGGCGAAGGGATCCTCGCGTGCGCAGTTGCTCGAAGGCAAGGCGAATCTGTTACGCATGCGGCAGGAAATTCCGCTCAACGACGCGGAGCTGGCGGCGGTGGACGATGGGTTGGCGGCATTGCAGAAGCTCCTTGACCAACTGGAGGATGTTGCCACTCCTGCCGGGCCGACCCCGCGCCAACTGCAGGCGGCCGAACTCGTTCATATTACGGGCGCCGAGCCCGAGAAGAGCTTAGCCTCATGACACGTGCTTGGGTCGACTTCCGAGCGGTGAAGGCGGCCGTCTCGATGGAGATGGCGCTCGCCAACTATGGCTTGCGGCTCCACAGACTCGATCACGCCTACCTTCGAGGGCGCTGCCCACTGCCAGGGCATACTTCGAAAAGCAGTCGCGAGAGCTTCATCGTCAATACCGACAAGAATGCCTGGGCCTGCCATTCCGATTCGTGCATTGCGGCGCGGGGCGGCCGGATCGGCGGCAATGTGCTGGATTTCATCTCCGCCATGGAGAGTTGTGCCATCCGTGAGGCAGCCCTGAAACTTCAGGAATGGTTTCTCGTACATGCGGCGCCTGCGCCGCCGACACCGGCGCCGCCCCGGAACCCCGCCGAGACAGTGAACCGTGACTCATCCGTCTCAATCGGCAACAAGCCGCTGCCCTTCAAGCTCGACTGGATCGATTGCTCGCACCCTTACTTAGCCGACCGGAACATTGACCCCGAGGTCGCCCGGTATTTTGGAATCGGGTACAACCGCGGCAAGGGCTCGATGGAAGGCCGCATCGTAATACCGGTTCACGATGAGAATGGCTTCCTGATCGCCTATGCCGGCAGATCCGTCGACCAGACGGAGCCTCGGTACCGCTTCCCCGCTCGATTCCGCAAATCGCCGGTGCTTTTCAATCTCCATCGTGCCGCGTCCGAAAGCAAAACCGTTATTATCGTTGAGGGCTTCTTCGATTGCCTCAACGGGCACCAAGCGGGGTTGCCTTGCGTTGTAGCCCTAATGGGCTGCTCCCTCTCAGCCCGCCAGGAGGAACTACTGCACGAGCATTTCCAAGAGGTTGTCCTGTTGTTGGACGGCGATAGGGCAGGGCGAGCTGCCGGGGCTGCCATCGCTCAGCGCCTGATTTCCAAGGTTTCCACCAGGCTTGTCGAAATCCCGGACGGCAGCCAACCGGACCAACTCGGTGCCGATCAGATTCGATGCCTTTGCATTCCCGGCTATTTCTGAGGGTCGCGCAGATACATCGCGACTCGGCTGGTAGTCCAAGTGGGTACTCCGCACCCGAAGAAATCCGTGTCTTCTGTCCAGATGGGGCATCCTATTGCCAACGCCGCGGCCAGGATCGGCCAGTCCTCCGGATCGCGCTCACCCAAGCGTTCCCGGGCGTCCCTCTCATAGTCCCCGTAAACCTCGCATCCAATCAGCTCTACAAGCCCGTGCAACGAGCGCAGGAATGTCAGCGCCTTTCCCGGATCACCGCCGCGTTTGACTACGAGCGCAGGCAAATGCTCTTCGGCGTCGGCGTATGCCACTTCCGGGACGAAGAATGACACCTTGCCTGCGTAGGTCTCGATTACCTCGCGCACGCGCCTCCCGAGGACGGCCCGCACGAGTATATTGGCGTCAACAACGAGCGCTTTACTTGGCATTCCGTTTCTTCTCGCGGGCTGCCCGGCGGATTCCCTTGTACTCCTCCATCAACTCGTCTTCGCTGGCACCCCAGGACGCGATCATTTCGTCCAGGTCCTTCGCAGCCGCGCGCATGGCCTCCAGTTCGGCCTCCCGGTTTCGCTTCTGGGCAGGGATGTAGAACCCGAGGGTCTCGCCGTGGCGCATGATCGCCAAGGGCGTTCCTGATTCGAGATAGCCCGCGAGGTTCTCGCGGAATTCGCGCATGCCAATTTTAACGGTTTCCATATTGCGTACTCACTGTACACATCTTACCATGGGAGGAAAGGAAGTGACCCGCCCCAGAGGGTTGTGATGATCGTGGTAGATTCTATACTTCGGCTTGCTGGGCTTCACCGCAACAACAATGGAACACAACGGATTTCAAGTGGTCGATGAATGCATCCGGGATGCGGCGCAACAAGTTGCCGTGACCGACGGCTTGTCAGCGCCGATCATCGAACGCTTTCTGCGCTCCGGGGAGGAGACCTGGGAAGGGGCGGGCTCCGGGCGTTTCAGCCTTGCCCAATTCAAGGAGGACGAGGCCTATACTCGCGCGACGAAGACCGCCATGCGGACCCTATTGCACCATCTGGCGAGTTTGCTTCCGGCAGAAGCCCAATTGGCCCCGCCGGTGGCCGCTGAGACAATTCGGCTGCGAATTGAGCCGATGGTGAAAGGCTTGGTGCAGGCCGACTGGCAGGAAACTGCGCTGCGCGAGGTCGCCGCGCGGACTTTCGTACTCAACCTCCCCGGCACGGTAGCTGCGATTGAAGCGGAATTGTCGACCTGCTTCACGGGATCGGCCTGGCAGATCCTCTGGGCCTTTTTCGGGGACCACGGGCTCAAGCCAGCCGAGGTTGAGGTACGATGCGACGGAATGGCAGGAGACTATGCGCATGTGCGGTGGTCCGCCTACGAGACAACCGATCCTTACAGTGACGTTGTCGTCCACGAGGCCGCCCACTTGCTGCACTATCTGAAACCCCAGCACTACGGATTACACATCCGGCGCGGCCAGGAGCGGTTCGTTGACGTCGAGTTTTGTCATCGCGAGCTATTCGCGTACGCATGCGAGGCGTACTCCCGGGTGGTGCTCCACGGCGAGCGTAAATCGCGGATCTCATTCGCCGAGAGGATGCTTGAGGGTGCCTCCTCATTCCCACGGGAGCAAATTGAAGAAGTGGTAGCCCTGGTTCTCAATGCCGCTCGGGCTCGCAACGGCTGGCGGGTAATTCGTGAGGCGACAGTGATCCATAGAACCCGAGGCGCGCCAAAGTCGTAATGGCAACGTAACAGGCGCTGGACAACTTGTTTCAAAAAGAACAATCCCCAGCGCCCCCATATTCCACATAATCGAGTCCGGTCTGAACAAGGCGTGGATGTCCGATAAAAGCCTGCACGCCAGCTTTGAGCTGGCGCTCGTACCACGCCTCCCTATCCTCAGGCGGCGTTTGAGTGGTCAGCACGGCCGCTTTGATGCCGGCCGCGTTCAGAACTGATTCGAGCCGGCGCGTCACGTCACGCTTCTGGGTGTACGTAGCATAAATCTGAACCGCTCGCCGATTCCTGGCCTCCGATTGAACCATCTCGACGAGCCTGCGCTCTTTCGCGTAGAGGACGGATTGATCGAGATCTGGTGGGTCCGCAATCAGGAAGCGTTCGCGCTGTCTGGTCTCCTCGTCATAGGTAATGCCCCACAACGGTCCAATTGAAAACGGCCGATCCGGGTACAGCAGCAGAGCATTGAGGGCCGTACTCACGACGGACGAATTGCCGCGGTGTTCCTGCAGGGCGGCTGCGATGTCCTGCTCCAGTCCCGCGTATGCCTCGGCCAGTGCTTTGTCCATCGGGACACTGACCACCTCTTCCGTGTATGGCGGAAGATTGGCGGAGATGTCTTCCAACGAGACAAACGCCCCAATATCCATGAGGAACCTGCCAAACAGCAGCGGCGATGCTCCGGGCCGTTCTTTCACCCGCTTGGTCACCTTCGCTTTGGAGCAGGCGTTCTCCTGGGCTTCGATGGTGGTGATGGTTTCCAGAACTCCGTATGTCTCGGTGAAACTTCGAATTCCAGCCTCGCCGTATTCATAGCCCTCGGCAACCATGCGCTGGGGATCAATGCGATACAGGACGTTGAACACATCGGAAGCCATGCCTCCCGTCAACGTGCCGGTGAGCACGATTGTCTTATCGACGGCGGCGGCAAGCGTTCCGAGCGCGTTTCCCTGCGCGGTGTCGGCGGCTTTTGCCTCGTGCACTTCGTCGGCTATGCCAAATTTGAAAAAGTGCGGCAGAAAACGTCCGATAAATTCAATCGGTGCGTATCGGCGGATTCTGGCGCCGTCGGCCTGCCAAAGGGGACTGTAGATGGCTTTCCGAGGCTTGGTCTTATCGCCGCCACACAGTGCCACCGCCTCCAGAGTCTCGGCGAACCGCTCCTGTTTGCCGAAGTCGTCGCGCAACAGGCGTTCGTTGTCGAAAACAATGGGACGTCCGCTGTCCGGGTTGACAACTGCGCCGTTGTAATTCCCGCATCGAGCGATCTGGTAGCTATGCCGCCAATAATTTCCTAGCTTTGCCCGATCACGGCCACAAATTACGAAATGCGGTCCTGGTCCATGCTCAGCAACCCACCGGTCCCATGCCGATTTGTGTTTGCCTCGCAACCTGATGTCGGTGAGCGTGGTGTGAACACCGTCCCGGACAATGCGGCCATTCCGAAGCCGCAGTTCGTTGACTCCCTGCGGGCCAGACTGACCTGGGCGCGCCGACCGTAAGCTGTCGATTACATATGTCCTGGCGCCGGGGATCGTCTGTAGAATTTCCCGTGCAGTCTTCTGAAGTAGTTGCGGCGGCACGACAAAGAGACATGCGTACGGACGTCCGGCTGCCACTACATCGGCGATGGCCATGGCCATCAGCGTCTTGCCGGTGCCCATTTCGGCGATCACAGCAACCGAGTTGGCGTGTTGCAGCCTCTTCGCCGCGCCGCAAATCGCGACCGATTGGGCAGCATATGGCTTCCGAAGAAGTCTCCCTAGAATTGGCGACACAGCGTCGCCGGGGGCGTGCAGAGCGGGGAAGCTGGTTAAGATCCGGTCTCCAATTTCGACGGAGAACTCCCTCAAATACTCATCGAGTGTTGCGATTGCCATAGGTCTGACTCCAAAGGAAGGAAGTAGACCTAAGGCATTGCCTGAGCGGTCTACGGTGGAGGGATTCGGATCTCGCCGCTCTTGAGGCCGGCTCCGATCCATTCGAGAAACTCGCCCTTTGTGCCCTGGATTGCTACGGGGGCACAATTCAGGCCGGACAGTGGCCGGACACGACCAGCTTTTTGAAGCCGAATACGGAACCACTCGCTCCAGTCCGAAAGCAGGGGCAAGCCGTGGAGGTTAGCAACGGCACGCAGGATCAGATCGGGAGAATCGCCTCGGACAATGATGCGGGCCTGGTCACCTTCTGCACGGAGGTGCGTGGAGGCCACCACCAGATGTCTTACTGGGCGCCGACGACCGGGTACCGTCAACGTCCCACGGTATACTGCGGGGCGTTCGCCAAACTGGACCATATATGGTTTCAGATCCTGGCCGCCGACTCTGATCGGCTCCTCTGCGAGGATCGCCGCCCAGAGAGCCGCGACCTCCACATCAGTGCCAAACGCCGAAAGCAGGTGCCCGTCTGAATGGCGAGCGTTCTCAGGCCTTTCACCGATGAAACAGTCGGCAGTAATCCGGATGCGAGTTGCACTGTCCCTCAGCTTCTTTTCAAACTCCGCAAAACCAAAACGCTCGTGAGCATTCTTCATTCGATCAGCGCCGTTTCTCCATTCGCAAACGCAAGGGCCAGTTCGTGGACGAACTGCTCACGCTCACGGATAATGGTCTTCTCGTCTTCGTTCTCCTCGGTTCTGATGACGCGCTTTTTGGTCTTCCAGGCAGCCACGTGAAGACGGTCGCCAGAACCAAATCTACCGTTGATCAGCCCGGCTGTGGAAAGTAGGCCATGTGGCCCTTGTGAAGAGGTATTAACGGTCTTTTATTTATGGAAATAGGCTGAGGATCGAGTATTTGCGCTACCTGCCGGTACGCCGGAGACGTGGGCAGCAGATCCTCGATCGTATCGAAGGGCAAGCCGGCGTAAGTCACCTCGGCGGGACCGGTCGGCGGCACCCGGAGTTCCGCTCGCTTCTCTAACAGGGCCGGCAACCTTTCATACTGTCGTGCCGTGGATACCAAACGGTTTCGGCAGAAGGAGATTTCCGAGTCTCGAGTGCGGTCCCGCTCTCGCCGGGAGCGTGCAATGGCGAACACTACAATCAGTTCGTACAGAATGCACTCTGGGGATTCCAGTCGAAAGACTTGGACATCCCGAAAGTGTGAGGCGAGAACGTGGGCGCACCCTGCCAGCTGCTGTGCCGGCACGACGTAGATGAGCACCCCGCCAGGCACAAGCCAACGGGCGAAGTGGGAGAGGAATAATACCTCAAAGCGCTGATTGCCTGACTCCCCAAATTCCGCGTCGAAGGGCGGGTTGCAATAGGTTAATCCGAACGACTCAACACGCGCGTGCGAACTTAAGGCGTCGCCTTGGATAACATGATCCAGTACCTTCGTGGCCGCCTCCGCACGGTATGAATCCAACTCGATCCCGTACCTTACGGCCTGCGAAGAGTCTGTGATGATTGCCATGGCTCGGCCCTCGCCTGCGCATGGGTCCAGTGCAGAGAATGGTTGGTCGGGAAATGTGAGGCAACTTCGAATCAGTTCCGCTTCCCGATCCGGCAGCGGGTAGTAATTACAGCAGGCTTTCGCCGCGAGTCTTGCCATTGAAAAGACCTCCTGTACTTGATAACAACAACAACACCACCACCACACACACGCACTACCACCACGACGGCGGCGGTTTTGCTCATTGTGCGCGATGTCCCTGGGAGACACGCCAGTGTTTCGCCACAGGCGCATTTCGGCCGTTGACGTCACGGACTTTCCAGCCTATCGCTGAGGACGATGGATGCATAAGCCTCGACGAATCCTCATGTGTGACTTCGAACGAGCACAGGGCCATCACTGGTTCCATGGGGATTTTCGTGCCAGGAGTGCAGCGTTCCGCGCTCAGCGGTGTTGGGCGACGGTCACGTCTGCGGCGGCAGAGCGATCTGAACGGCGTCGCGCTCGATGCCAACCAGCATCCCGCGGAACACAAAGTGATGGAACGGGAGCACCGCGTACCAATAAATCAAACCGAGCAGCCCGCGGGGTCGGAACAAAGCTGTCTGGTGGAGGATGCATTGGCCTTTGTTACGTGGTTCGATTCGGAAGTCGAGCAACGCTTCGCCCGGTAATCGCATTTCGGCGCGTAACGAGACGCAACGGTCTGGCTCCAAGCCGACGACGCGCCAGAAGTCGAGCGCCTCGCCGTAGCTGAGGGCCTCGGGATCACGGCGGCCGCGGCGCAATCCAGGGCCTCCCGCCAGCCGATCCAGCCAGCCACGGATGATCCAGAGCCAATTGGCGCCGTGCCACCCACGTTGCCCGCCTAAACGACATACAGCGCGGAATACTGCCCCGGCCGGCGCGTCGATGGCAACTTCGCGGGTGTCCCGAAAGACTGTGCCACCAGACCAATCCGGATCACCGGGCATCGGGCCAGCCATCGACCAGTTCGTCTCCACCTGAC
>Ga0326728_10017438_pt1 | contig 14391 bp, 11 predicted proteins | sample MB3enrmetagenome_FD_207602 | JGI IMG/M metagenome (GOLD analysis project Ga0326728, IMG submission 207602) | Lab enriched peat soil microbial communities from McLean, Ithaca, NY, United States - MB31MN | ecosystem: Environmental > Terrestrial > Soil > Wetlands > Peat | place: USA: New York...
GCAGGCAGTCAGCGCTGCCTCGGTGCAGCTCGCACCCGTGCCGGTGCCCACGACGCACGCCAGGGCGCGCGCGGGCAGAGTGAGACATGGCAGAAGCAGAGCCAGCGCTGAGCCGCTACATCGCAATGCTCTCTTCCTCATTGTCGCCTCGGAGGAGGTATGGATATCGTCCACGACACCGCTCGAACATCCCGTTCAGACAGGCGAGCCATGGTGCTCTCCCTTTCTCAGCATCCGTTCAACGCGTTGTTCACCGCGGTGAGGATCTCATCGACGGTGATCTGGCCATCGTGGTTGGCGTCTCCGGCTTCGCACGTTGTGACCGATGTGTTTCCAAGGGTGATGTTCACCATGGTCAGGATGTCGTCGACCGTCACGGTGCCATCGCCGTTGCAGTCGCCGACACACGGCGTTGGTGAGGCTGGGACCGCGTTGTACTCGTACGCGCCGATGGAGCAGCTTGTGGCGCCCGCACCTGGCCGGACGTAGCCGCGCTGGTCGAGGTTGTTGACCGGCGGCGCTGAACAGACCGACTCGTCTCCAGCGTTGACCGCCGGGCTGCCCGCTTGGAGGGCAATGGTTTGGGTCGGCCCACCGTTGTTTGCCAAACCCGCTGGGTCGAGCATCGGGTTGGTCGCGGGACCAACACCGCACGTCCCATCCGAGTCCAGGTTATGGCCGCCATCAGTAACGCCGCCGAAGCCGGCGCAATTGCCGCCCGAGGGGCTATTGGCGACGATAGTGTTGGTGACCGTCAGCGTGCCGTCGCTATCGTTGTAGAGGCCGCCACCGTTGCTGGTGGGAGCCGAGTTGCCGTTCAACGTGCAATTGGTCAGCGCCACTGTCCCGTCGCTGTAGACGCCGCCGCCGCCGACGTCGTCGCTGGCCGAGTTGGCGCTCAGGGTGCAGTTGGTCAGCATCGCCGTACCGCTGACGTCGTTGTACACGCCGCCGCCATCGACGCCCGAGTTGCCGTTCAGCGTGCAGCCGCTCAGTGTCAGCGCCCCGTCGCTGTAGACTCCGCCGCCGCCGTGGTCGTCAGGGGCCGAATTGCCGCTCAGCGTGCAGTTGGTCAACGTCGCCGTACCGCCGATGTCGTTGTAGACGCCGCCGCCATCGTCGCCCGAGTTGCCGCTTAGCGTGCAGCTGGTCAGTGTCAACCTAGCATCGTTGTAGATGCCGCCGCCGTCAGAACCCAAACCGTTCTGAATGGTCAGGTTTGCAATGCTTACGGTCCCGTTCGTGATATCGAAGACGTCAACCTGACCGTTCCCATCGACCGCCAGTACGCCCGTGGTCGGGCCGTTGATTGTCACGCCGGTGTCGATCTCCAACTCGGTGTTCGTTGTCAACGTAATTGTCGCCGGCAGGGTCAGATTGAACACAATGGTGTCGCCGCTGCCTGTCCCTGCAGTGCAATCGCCGCCGGTGGTGTCGTCCCCCGCATTCACGTTGGCGATGGCTTCCCGCAGCGTGCAGTGGTCGTCACCGGCCGTCGTGTTGTCGGCCGTACTGTTCACCGTAATGGTCGCGGCCCGCACCGGCTGCTGCCCCAGCGATACTCCAGCGAGGGTGAGCAGCGCCAGCACGGCGCCGCGGTGCACCCCTCTGCTTGGAGTTGGCGTTCGCCCAAGAATCATTCACTCCTCCTTCCCCGCGACCGTCTCACGGCATTGCCTTCGACGCACGGCCTCGGACCGCCGTTCGGCGGCGCGGCGCCATTAGCTAGGAGCCTGTCGGAGCAATACAGACTGAAAAATGGCGACGCCCATTCAAAATGCATCGGGGCAACTTCACGCCGCCTCGACGCGACACCTGTGCATACGAACACACCTGCGTCCAGAAAACTGCACGCAGGTGTGTTCCCGCGCCAATCTACTCGGTACCTTTATTACAGCCGTGACCGGGATGCCCGTGTTGGCGATGCCCGTGACCCTTGGCAAGAAAAGCCTGACAAGTTGCCGACACCGTCTGATTGTTTCTAACCGCTTGGCGCAGGCACTGGATTTGGCTTCCCATGCCCCCAGTGACATTACCGCAGTAGGTGCTGACATCAGAGGGTGTCGTCCCTGTGGCCGTGGCGCACGCGGTGTTGAACGCGCTTTGCCACGTGGCAATCTTGGTTTGCATGTTGGTTAGCTGCTGCTTGCATTGTGCCGACACAGATAAACCCTGAACACAGTTCGCGAAGGCACCTGGACCGGGTGTGAAAGTCGGGCAGAGCGCCTTTAGGCAGTTGCCGGGACCGGGTGCGGGTGTGGGTGATAGCTGGGAGCAGAGCGTGGCCAGGTCCTGACGACAGGCACCTCCACCACCCGGCCCGTGTGCTAAAGCCGGTGCCGCAGCAAGCGCTAGGGCGAGCGCTGCGACGAACACGGCGAATCTTGACGTTTTCATAGAACCTCCTTGGTTGAAAATCTCGGCCGTTACGCAACGACCAGCCTGACGCAACGCGTCCTTACCCTAGGTGACGAATCCGCAACCGTTAGGGTTGACCACACGGTCACATTTGACGAAGGAGCGGTGGGCATGATGTTTTCGTGCGCCGTTTTTCGGCCATGGCCGGTTCCCGGAAATCGCCGAAAAACGCTCCTGGCCTCAGCGCTTTTCGTCAAAAAGGATGGCCGCGCAGGCTGGGCCTTAGCGCGAAGAAATCCAGGCGACCGTGCGCCGGTGGCGCGCAGCCCATCCGACGGCTGCCGCGCGGCGTGCGGCCTATTTGCGGAGCGTGCCGAAGCAGGTGGCGGACTCGATGGCTTTCGAAGGTGAACCCGTGGATCTGGAGATGCTAGAGGATCACCTGAAGGTCCTGTTGTGTGGGCCCAATCTAAGACACTGAGGTTTAGCCTGTGTCTGACGTTTCTCCGAAAGTCTTCGACGGGCTGACGAACCTTGAGCCCGAAGGGGATACTATCTGTTCAAGAACACCGGACAGCTGCTGTTGCGCAGGACGTACTCCGTGGTGCTGCCGAGGACCATTTCGATGATGCGGCTGTGCCCGTAGGCGCCGATGAACAGGAGATCGAAGCCCTTCTGTTTGAGGTAGGCGACGATTTGTTCCGGGGCGTTGCCAGCTTGCACCACGCAGTTGGACTCGAGGTTGTACGGGGCAAGGTACTTGCGCACGTCGCTGATGATCCGCTCACCGCCGTCGGGGTCCTTGGCAACCGTGAGGACAGTCAGCGGCAACGACAGCGAAGCGCAGAACTCGGCGGCGGCGTGCATGGCCGCCGCCGCGCGCTGGCTGCCATCATAGGCCAGCACCGGACGGCTGATGGGACGAAACTCCGCGGGAGAGACGAGCACGGGGCGGGGGCACTTGCGCGTCACACTCTCGGTCGTGCTGCCGAGCAGTCCGGTGGAGAACTTCTCATTGACACCGCGGTGTCCAATCACCACCAGGTCCGCGGTGCGGGCCTGCTCCGCAATCTCGTTGGCAACGACGCCCATGACGAGGAGGGTGTCGCTGCGCACGCTGCTCTTGGTTGCCTGGCCGCTGAACTCCTGCAGCAGCCCTTTGCCACGCTCGTGCAGCACCTCCCGCATCTTGGACGAGAAATCGAAGTACGGTTCGAACCCGAGCGAGCCGGACACGTCGTGAAAGAACGAGCCTTCGATGGAGACGATGTCGACCACGTGCAGGCCGACCACGGTGGCGCCCAAACGCTCACCCAGCCACAGCGCGTAGCGCATCGCCGCGCGCGCATGTTCGGAGCCGTCGAGTCCGACGAGGATGGTCTTGATCATGGGATCGTCACCTCGTCCTCTACCACCTTCCCGCGCGCCGCTTCAAGATGGGCGGCCGTGGCCCACCGGGCTCTCCCTGCTCGGAACCGCGGCCGCCTCTCTGTCTGTGGCCGCCGGCCTCCGCGCCTGTGGGGGCGCGCGCCGCCGCCGAGAAGAAGCTGCTCAGCGGAACGCCGGGAGCACCTCGTCGATGAACACTTGCAGGCCTTCGATATCGAACGGCCCGCGCAAGGCCAGGATGATCCAGTCGGCGCCGGCGGTGACGTATTCGCCGATACGGTCGATGACCTGTTGCGGCGTTCCGATCAGCATGCCGGGTTCGAGGAACGCCAGCGCCGCCCCAAACTGTTCCTCCAGCCGTTCGCGCTTGCACCGCGCCTCAGCTTCGTTGCGGCCGATGGCCAGGCCGACGTTGATCGAGCGCAGCAGCTCCTGCGGAAGGTGTCGTTCCTTCTCACACCACTGCGTCAGGACATGGTTTCTGCGCGCGTAGGTCTCGGGGCTGATGAACGGGACACTCCAGCCGTCGGCGTACTTCGCCGTCATCCGCAGCAGCCGCTTCTCTCCCTGGCCGCCGATCCAGATGCGCGGCCGCTGCTGCAGCGGCTTGGGCTCGCAACGCGCATCGGTGAGGCGGTAGTGCTTGCCGGAGAAGGTCGTAGTCTCCTCGCTGAACATGCTGCGGATAATCTGCACGCCCTCTTCGAGCTGGTCCAAGCGATCCTTGATCGGCAAGAACGGAATGCCATAGGCTTCGAATTCGATCTGGCTCCAGCCGGCGCCCAGACCCAGCTCCATGCGCCCGCCGCTGACGTGGTCGACCGTGGCCATCGCCTTCGCCAGCACGGCCGGATGGCGGTACGCCATGCAGTACACCAGGCTGCCGACGCGCACATGGGTGGTCTCCGCCGCCAGCGCCGTCATGGCCGATACGGCTTCGAAGCAGGGCCCCTGCGCATCGCTCGTGATCATGGCGGGATAAAAGTGGTCCCAGATCGACAGCCAGTGGAATCCGGAGCGGTCGGCCAGATGCCAAACCTGGCGCAAATCGTCGTAGCTGCAGTTTTGCGGTCCGGTGTGAACGCCGAATAGAGTCATGTGCATTGCCTATCGCGTATCGCTGGTCGCCGGAAGCCTGAGAGATGGGTAACCGGAGGCGGCTGCTCCCACGCCTGGATGGCGGCGGCAGGCCTACCCACGTTCGAAGTTGCTAGAACAGCAAGAGCACAAGAATCACGAGAGCGACGGCGAAGCCTACGCGTGGCCAGAAGTGCGGCTGCACGACGACATGCTCCGAAGCGATGCTGCGGACGTCGACGGCGTTCAGTTGCCCTTCGGTTACCGCCTGCACAATGCCCAGGCACTCTTGCACCATGACCTCGCGGAAGGCCTTGCCGGTCTCGGCCGAGGCTACTGACGGGTCTCCCTGGTAGCTGACGACCGGACCGCCGTAACCGTACTTCGCGTTCAGCAGCCAGCCGATGCCTTTCGAGAGCGCCTCTACAGTCTGCTGCAGCTTGGTGGTTTCGTGGCCGCGCCGTCCACGCCAGCGCACCAGCCGGCCGCCCAACGCAGCAAGCGGCGTGAATGTTGGCGGGCCGTCGAGCCCGAGCTTTTCATACCCCGACTGCACCAGTTCTGGGCGCTCGGCGAGCATGAATGAGGTTTCCCAACTTCCAGCGTGCTCCCCGGCGAGCAACCCCCTCCGTTCGCCTGGTGTGAACGGCCGGCCGAGCAGCGTTTCCACTGTCTCGAAGCGTTGGCCCGTGACGATGCGGTGCAGCGCCAGGATTGACGGCGTGAACATTTGGATGCGGTGTCGCTTGCTCACTCGGCGGCAAGCCGCCTCGAGCGCCGCCGCGTGACGCGGGCCGCCATGGCCATTCGTGAGCACAACATAGCGGTAGCCGGCGCGCGCCAGCGACGCTCCGTGCGCCAGCAACGCCCGGTAAACGGTACTTTGCGAGGCGTTCATCGAGCCGGCCAGGGGCAACTCGTCGGTTCCCAATGGCAGCGGGGGAAACTGCACGACCGTCCAATCCGGGTGTGCATCGGCAAAGCGGCGGCCGGTCTCTTCCGCCATCCACCGCGCCATGAAGAAGTCCATGCCCAGCGGCAGGTGCGGTCCGTGCACCTCGAGCGCACTGACGGGCTGAAAACAAATGGTGCGGCTCATCTCCAGTGATCGCACCTGCGTGTACGTCAGCTCCTCGGCGCGGACACAAGACATCTCTTCCTCCGTTGCGTGTCCGGGCACTGTACCGCGCCCGCTGCAATAGCTGCAAGGACCCGCCGACAAAGAGGGGCGGGGCTTTCGGCCGGTGCAGAGAAAAACAGCGGCGAAGTGACCGCGGCGCTTGCGACCTGCTGACCGGTATCCTAAATGGAAACCGCCCGGAATCCCGGGGGTCCGTGCTCGTGCTCATATCGAAAAGCATCGCCCGTTTTCTCGCGCGCTACTCAGCGGGCCTGCGCCTCGCGGTGGACCACGGTATCAAATCCGGCAGGATGTACGAGTACGCGTGTCGCAATGAGCCGCAGGGCCGCGGCGCGCTCGGACGCCTCATAGACCGAACCTTCCTGCGGTCCAGCGCACGGGACGGTTTGCGGCAGCGCGTCGAGACGACCAAGGCTATCGTTGCAGAGGTCGTGGCGCGCCGGCGGGCCGTCCGGCAGAGCACGATGATCCTCGATATCGCTTCGGGGCCGGCGCGCTACTTGCGCGAGCTGGCGCGCGAGCAGGGCGGTGACGACCTGATCATCGCCGCGCACGATTGCGACCCGCGTGAGGTCGTGTTCGGCAGAGAGCTGGCGGCGGCGGAGGGGCTGCCGAACTTCACCTTCGCTGTTGGCGAAGCGATCGACCACTCCAGCTACCTGACCAGCCGCGATCCCGACATCATCCTTGCGGTCGGCGTGTTCCCGCGTCTGCAGCACGATGCTGCGGTACGCACGGTGATGCAGCTGTCCTTTGCCCACCTCAGCCCCGGCGGTTGCTTCATCTGCACCACGCTCGCGGGCGCACACGTACGCGACCCCGATGCCTTCGGTGCACGTCCCGCAGTGCGGTCACCCGAAACCATCGCTGCCTGGTTGCGCGAGACCGGTTTTGTCAGGATCGAACAACGCTTCAGCCAGCCCCAGGGTTTCGCTCTGATCGGCTGGAGGCCGGTGTCGTGAATCGTGCTCGTCTTGCTTCTTGCGCACGAACACGATTCACGGGCACGGCTCACGGTTCATTTTCGGTACGTCACCCGGCCCAGCAGCGTAAAATCGGCGGCCGCCACCACCGGGCTGATATTATCGATCGCCCCGAGCTGAAACAGAAAACGATCCCACGCGACATTGAAGCCGAGCGTCAACTCGACCACCGTGCCGTCGAGCAGTCGCGTGCCGGTGTGAAACGGGCTGGTGTAAGTCTCTTGCTGAAGCACGAAGGAGAGCTGGCGCCACACGCGGGCCTCGGCGCCGATGCCTTCGGTCAACATCGGGTTGAGGGTCAGGCGCCCGGGGCTGATGGGGCCGAGCGGATAGATCAGGTTGAGATTGCCGTACGCGACCAGCCAGCTGAGGAACTGGTGCTCGGCCGCGGCGCCTACGCCGAAATCGGGCTTGCCGCTGCCGAATACACCGCCCGGTCTGCCGGTGGGCGCTTTGATCGCGCCGCGCAGGGACACGATCGGCAGACCCGGCAAATGCCACACTTCGTACTTAGCTTCGGCCCACATATCGCCAAGCTCGAACTCCTGGTTGGGACCATCGAACAGGACGACGTCACCCCGCTGGACGCGGAACCCACCGTAGGTGTTGTTGGGAAACTCATGCCGTTCCGGGTTCGACGTCTGGAAGACGTCTTCCACGCCGTTGATGAACGGGTCGAGGAAGCCGCCGAAGCGCGAGATGAAGGGCACGCCGAGCCCGACCTCGAACGCATGTCCCAGACCGATGCTGCCGCCCAACACCGTGCGGTTGGTTTCGAACTTCAGCACCGCGTTGATGTCATCCTGGTTGGTGGCGATCTCGTTGATCTCGGCTGATTCGACATAGATGGTGATCTCACCCGGCTGCAGCACGCGCGCGCGCTCGAAGGGCAAGTTGAGAAACATCATCTGGATGGGTTGGAAGTTGCGCACCGGGAGGGGACCGTTGCCGACAAAATCATCGGCGCGCAGCGCTGCCGGAAGCAAGCACCACAGCCAGACGGCGGCGCAGAGGGCCGAGCGCCGCCACGTAGGGTTCAAGGGGGCAACGGTTCGAGGGCTCAAGGGCTGGCCTTCGGACTCTTCTTAACCCTGGAACCCTCGAACCCTGTCACTTGTCCTTCCGCTCGACGGCGCCGGACTTCTCGAACATGGCGGCGGTGCTCTGCTCGACGGCAGCTTCGTCACCGCGCAGCAGTGCCGCCCGGAACGTCTGGGCCAGTGCACGCATGAGCATGGCCTCGGCGGGATCGAGCCGGTCGGCGAGGGCGGCCAGGCGGTCCATGCCCTGCGCGATCTGGGCGATGGCACCCGGGACATCGCCGCGGTCGCGGGCCGCCATGGCCGCGATCAATGTGGATCGCACCGCAGCGATCACCGGGCCGACCTCCTTCCCGTGCGCGTCCTCGTCGGGACGGTCACCAAGGTATCATCCGCTGAAGCGCCTCGCAGAGAACCATCGAGCGCTGCCAAACTATGAAGCGTCGCACTGGAGCAGTGCGACCGAGCCCAGGGACGCAGACGCTCGACGCGAGTGGGCGGCACCGGGAGTCGATCGGCAGTTGGACCTGTACTGTGCCACCGGCACTCGGAGCCTACACAGTACGCCAACGCCCGTGCCCCGTGGGGGCCCACGACACCCAACGGCACTGGGGCGGGGAGCCCACCGGCTCCGCCCGTGGCGATGACCACTGGGGAGGTGCACGCGCTGGCAGCTACGACGCGCAGCGAGCTTCTGTGTGGTGCGCCGCCGCCTGGGGCGGTGTCTCCAGCGCCTGCAGCCACAGGGCACGCAGCTTGCGCGCCAGACGCCGCGCGACCGCCACAATCGCCCGCTTGCGCCCCGCGCGTCCCGCCACCCGCTCGAAGCAGGCGCGCAGTGGCGGATCGGGTTTGTGGCCCCGGATGCTCACCCACGCGCACTCGATCAACCACGCGCGTACCGTCCCCGGGCCACACTTGAGCACGTGCCCACGCTTGACCACCTCGCCCGAGCTGTATTCGCTCGGCGTCAGTCCGAGGTAGCGCACGAACGCCGCCGCGCTGGCAAAGCGGCGGATGTCGCCGATCTCCAGCACCAAGCGCAGCGCCGTAAACTCCCCCACCCCCCGCTGCTGGCGCAACGCCTGCACCACCGCGGCGTACTCCGGCCGCTCGGCCAACTCCAGCAGGGCCCTGCCCAACCGTGCCGTGGGCCGCTCGGCGGCCGCGCGTAACTCCAGCAGCTGGGCCACGCTCACGGCCACCGCCGCCGGCAGCTCTTGGCTGGCCAGCCAGCGCTCGTAGACCTTCCAGCCCTGGCGCGGCGCCGGCCCAATGCGCCCCTGCTCCTGCAGCAGGCTGCGCACCCGCGCCTGCTGGCGCGTGCGGTCCTTGAGCCCCTGCGTGTAGGTGCGCGACAGCTGCCGATGTTCGTGCACGCTGCGGCTGGGAATATAGGCGCTCTTCAGCTCGCCCTTCTCCAGCTTGCGGCACAGCGTGCGGGCATCGAGTCGATCGGTCTTCACCGCCAAGCCCGGCGCTCGTTCCACCGTGCTCGGGGGGACCACCGTCACTGCGATCCCTTGCCCCTGACACCACCAAGCGATCTCGTAGCCGAAGCCACAGGCCTCGTAGGCGACATGCAGCTCGCACCCCGCATACTGCTGCACCAACGCCTGGACGTGCTCCAGACCGTACGGGCTGGTAAAGCGCCGCCGCTCCTGCTCCCCCCAGCGCACGTTGAACGCCCATTTCGACCGCGAGATGTCGATGCCGATAAACGCCCGTGTCCCGGGCGGCGGCTGCACCGCTGGTGGCTGGGACCCTTGACCATTGTTGTCCACCATGCGTACTCTGCCCGTGGGAACCTCCTTTCGCGCCGGAGTTCGCCGGGCCAGGTGAACCCCAGCTCTCTGTGTGATGTGCGAAGGGTACGGTTCCCATCTCATTTCTCCAAACGCCCGCCGGCCTCTCGCTACCCACGGACGGTACGAGACCGGCCGAGTACATGGTAACTACAAAGTTTGCCGGCATCTTCAAAGCGTTGCTCGATCGGAGGATAGGTGCTCTTCGTCATCATCGGCTACGACGCTCCCGACGCGAAGGACAAACGGCCGCAACACCGTCCGGCGCATTTGCGGCACCTCGGACCGTTGGCGCAAGCCGGCACGATCATCCTGGCCGGCCACACCGGGCCTGGTACCCTCACTGGGAACGTACGCGGCCGGCCTCCGGGCGTCAAATGTAGCCCGGCGTTCTCGATCGCCCTCACGGGGGCGGATCGGTGAGGTGCCGATCCGCCCCCCATCGAGAGATGGTGCCGATCAGAAACCCGCAAACGGGTGCGAATTCAAGACGGCGTATGCGCTGAAGGTGAAATTGGTGTCGCCGAGAACGGCACCGTCGATCTCGCTGCGGTACCCTGTCGAGATCTGGCCCGTCGCTAATATGGTGCCCGGAACCATGGCGAACCCATACAGCTTGGCCGGACCATCCACCAACCACAGCACTTGCTCGGGCTGCAGGTTCTGCAGCACGATCTGCGCCCCGCCGCCGACCGAGAGGAGCGAGGTCCGCACAACCAGCTCCTGCGTGGTCGCATCGCCGGCCAACGTTAAACGCCCGAACGACCTGAGCTGGATCCTGGGGACCTCGACGACGACTGCACTCCCGTGACCGGGCGCGCTAGCGACTGAGATGGTCTGCGGGTCGCTGTTGACGACGGTGAGGGCACCCAAGGACAGGTCAACGGGCGCCGCCAAGCGCAGGGTCCGCTCGGCCGCCACCTTGTCGGCTGCTTGATCGCACTCGGTGAGCTGGCTAGCGGTTCCAGACGTATCCGGCGCACCGCCGCCGATCACTGCAGCGCTCGGATGGCTGATGCTGCCGCCGCCGGTGATGACGTGACCGCCAACTTTCTCCTGGCGTAAGAAGCTGATTGCCGAACCGCTGGTTGCCAGCGCGACCAAGTCGCCGTCGGTCACGGTGTTCCCTCCCGTCTTGATGACGTCGGCACACACGCTGCCATGGATGGCAGTACCGCGGCCGATCGTCGCCAGGATATCGGTGTGTGCACCGGTCGGCGTTGCGCGCCAGCGCAACGCGGCGTACCCGGTAGGGCATTGCGGCGGTGCCACAGCGGTATAGGTACACCGCCCCGACCCGTCGCAGACAGAATGAGTCGTGCACACTTTGCCGTCGTCCGAGCATGCGGTGTTCTGCGGATCGAAGCAGTTACGCGAGGCCTCGTTGCAGGTGTGATTGCATTCCGAGCCGGGCACGCACGGGTCGCCGGCGTGCTGGGCACACACGCCCCCGGAACACGTATCGGCGCCGTTGCAGAACACTCCGTCGTCGCACGCGGTGCCGTCCGGCTTCGTGGTATTGGGGCAGACCGGGCTCGATCCGGTGCAAAAGCCTGCCAGATCGCATGCGCCCGCCGGCATCCGGCAGAGTGTGCCGCGGTTGCCGGGCGGGTGGGTACAGTGCCCCGAGTTATCGCAGACGTCCGTCGTGCAGACGTTGCCTTCGTCGGGACATTGTGCACCGGCCGAAAGCGGCGTGCACAGCGACGGCGCGCCGGAGCACGCGAAGCACGGCTCGATCTGGCACGTACTGCTGCAACCGTCGCCGCTGTTGCTGTTGCCATCGTCACACTGCTCGCCTGGCTGGATGATGCCGTCACCGCAGAGCGATTGGAGCAGAATGGCGATTCCCGTGTTGCTCGCAAAAGTCCGCGCGCTCAAGTTCGTCGGCAGGAACTCATTCCCTGCCGGTGGTGTCGCGGTCAGGGACACGCTCGAGGACGACAACAGCGGCAGGTACGCAACGCCGTTTGCATCCGTGGTTCGCGTTACACCGAGTGAACCAGAAAAGGTCCCTCCGGTGAAGAGGTTCGAGGTCGCGCCGCCCGAGGCCGAGATTTGAACGTTCGGAACACCCGTGCCCGACGGGCTGATGACCGTGACTGTGAGCACGATATTCGGCAGCGTCAGGTCTTGCACTGTGTCCGTCGTCAGGCTGATGTCCGGCCCATACAAGGAGAACGAGTCCGGCAGGGACCCACCGCCGCCGGTCACATAGATCGTATACGTACCGGGGGCAAGACCGGTGAAAGAGAAGGAACCGTCCGATCCAGTTGTGCTTTCAGTGCACACATCGTAACAGTAGTCCAGCCAAACCTGCTGGTTCGCCACCGGCGTCCCGCTCGCATCCTGCAGCACACCGCTGAAGCTCACGGGTGGCGGTGGTGGCGGTATTGCGGTCAAATCGATCTCCAGCGTCGTCGCTCCCGACATCGTTGCCGAGTTGCTGCCCGAGTACAGGCCGCTGCCGCTCGGTGGATAGGCATAGGCGGTCACCGAGCTGCCGTCGAAGAGTAGGAACTGGACAATGCCGCCGCCGTCCGTGGAATCGGTCGCTCCGGAATCAGCATAGGCGGTGGCCCCGCCGCCGGGATAGAGGTCGAAATTCACGCTTGGATAAATGTAAACGGTCGCGTTCGGCACGCCATTGCTCATCGGGTCCTTGACGCTCACGGTCAGCTCCGCGGTCGGCGGGAGCGTCAGATCTTGCACAGTATCGATTGCAACAGTGATGTAAGGGCCCCACACGTAGTACGAGTCCGGTAACGACCCGCCGCCGCCATAAATGTAGATGGGGGAGGATGCGCCGGGAGGGAGGCCGCTTATCGTGAAGTTCCCGCTACCGTCGGTAGCCGAGCATGCGTAGTAGTAGAGACACACATATTGGTTCGCCACCGGCGCCAAGGTCGCATCCTGCAGCACACCGCTGAAGCTCACCAGCGCCGCCAAGTCGATCTCCAGCGTCGTCGCTCCCGACATCGTTGCCGAGTTGCTGCCCGAGTAGAGGCCGCTGCCGCTCGGTGGATAGGCATAGGCGGTCACCGAGCTGCCGTCGAAGAGTAGAAACTGGACGCTGCCGCCGCCGTCGGTGGTGCCGCTCGCGCTGGCGGACGCGCTGGCGGTGCCGCCGGAATACAGCTCGAAGCTCCCCGTACTGCCGGACACGCTGACGCTCGCGTTCGGCACCACATTGCCCGTGGGATCCTTCACCGTCACCGTCAGCTCCGCGGTCGGCGGCAACGTCAGGTCTTGCATCACGCTGGCGGTCAGGTTGATGCTGCTGCAAACAGAGAACGATTGTGGCAGCGAGCCACCGCCACCCGCGATGTCAAGGTTGTAGTTCCCCGGCGTAACACCCGAGAATGAGAAGGATCCGTCTCCACCGGTGCTAGTTGAGTAGGGACAATAGTAAGAGAAACAACCATACAGACACAGAGAAATTGTTTCGCCCGCCACCGGCGTCCCGCTCGCGTCTTGGAGCACACCGCTGAAGCTCACGAGCGGCACGATCGACACCAGCGTGAACTCCTGCACCGTGTCGCCCGTGATCACCAGCGGTATCGTCGCGCTGTTGAAGCCGCTGCCCACCGGCGGCGTCAAGACGACACTGTACGTGCCGGCGCCGATGGCGAGCGAGTAATTCCCGTTACTGTCCGTCGTGCTGCTGGCAACCGGATTTCCCGCGTTGAACAGGACCACATCGACGCTGGCGATGGGGTTGTTCGACGCGTCCGTCACCTGGCCGGAAAGCTGAAACGCAGTGGCTGTCACAGGCCGGCACACCGCCAGCGTCGCGAACAGGGCGAGTTCCAGCACCAAGCGAAATCTGAATGAACGATTCGGATATGCCATGAACGACCCCCGTCCCGTCTCTGCTCGCGGCCAAGTGCAAAACGGCTGCGGCTACACACTCTTCATCGATTCTGGACGCTTGTCCATAGTCGAAATGAACTATGCCTCTTACGTGGTCAGGTTACTAGCCAGGCTTCGCCTCGGATGTCAAGAAATTTCTGTGCTTGGTGGTAACCCTCAGTCTCGATGGCGCTGAGGCGCCCGCTTCTGGTAGGGGCGGTTGTGCCGGCCGCACGACCGCCGCATCGCGCTCGAAGACCGCGGCCTGCGCGAACGCACGGTGATCGATCGCCCACCGCTGCACCCGCGCACCACCATCTATCGGCTGCAGATCAAGCGCTGTCCGTGCTGCCAGCGCACCTTCCAGGCCCCGGCATCCCGGAGGGCGTCTGCATGGCGCTCTCAGGACACAAAACCCGAGCGATCTTCGACCGCTACAACATCGTCAGCGAAGCCGACCTGACCGCCGCGGCCGACCAACTACACACCCACTTGCAGCAACGGCAGCCGACGCCGCACTGATCTCCTTACAGTGACCCGAGGTTCCGATTAGCAGAAGTTTGTTATGCACCGGTGCGGAGCGGCGCGGGCAGGTCAGACGCGTGAGGCCGAGCAGCACTTTTTATGACAATTGTCACGGCAAAACTCCGTATCCTGGGCGCCGTAATTGCGTAGGATTACGCATAGACGATTTCTACTGGACAGGGTAAAGAGCGTGGTAGTGGGAGTACAGCAACAGCGACAAG
>Ga0326728_10017442_pt1 | contig 14386 bp, 11 predicted proteins | sample MB3enrmetagenome_FD_207602 | JGI IMG/M metagenome (GOLD analysis project Ga0326728, IMG submission 207602) | Lab enriched peat soil microbial communities from McLean, Ithaca, NY, United States - MB31MN | ecosystem: Environmental > Terrestrial > Soil > Wetlands > Peat | place: USA: New York...
ATCGTGATAGACGATCCCCTCAAACCCGAAGAGGCGTTGTCCGAGACGCAGCGCACCAATGTAAACCGGTGGTTTGATAACACACTGCTCAGCAGGCTGAACGACAAAGAACATGGCTGCATTATTATCGTCATGCAGCGCCTGCATCAGGACGATCTGGTTGGCCATGTGTTGGAACAGGGCGTATGGGATGTATTATCCCTGCCGGCTATTGCTGAACAGGATGAAGAATATCTCATCGAGTCGCCTTTGGGCAGCTACCGTTATTGCCGCCGTGCCGGCGAAGCACTGCATCCGGAGCGCGAATCTCTCTCAGCCCTGGCTGTTATGAGGCAGACCATCGGTACATATGACTTCTCAGCTCAGTACCAGCAAAATCCGGAGCCACTGGGTGGCGCCATGGTCAAAAAGGAATGGCTTCGGTATTATGTGGAAGGGGAGCTCCCAGCCCGATTCGAGCGTATTGTGCAAAGCTGGGATACTGCCAATAAAGCAGGGGAGCTCAATGACTACAGTGTCTGCACGACCTGGGGCGAAAAGAACAAACACTACTATCTACTAAACGTCTTCCGTCGGCGAATGGAATATCCCGATCTCAAACGTTCAGTGAGAGAACAGGCGAGGGTTCATAATGCCAGTGCCATAGTGATCGAAGATAAAGCCTCCGGTACTCAACTGATTCAGGAACTGATCAATGAAGGTGTTTCGGGCATTACCCGCTACGAGCCCCCGGCTTGCGACAAGATCATGAGATTCCATGGACAGACAGATGCGTTTGAAAACGGTCTTGTCTTGCTCCCCGGAGAAGCCCATTGGCTGGAAGATTATGTACACGAGATCACCACCTTCCCGGGCAGCAAGCACGACGACCAGGTCGATTCAACAACTCAAGCGCTGGCCTGGATGAGGACACCAATGCCAGGATCGGGAATCTTTGAATATTATAGAAGGGAATATAATAGAAGGCATGCTACAGAAGAATGATGAACTACCCCGCAGCTCTTAGAGATCTTCGTAAAAACCTTCAATATGGGCAAAACGTGATGATTGGCACAAGATCATCGGTTTATCGAGACTTTTGAAGCCGAACATTTATCGCAGAGATCAAAACTTTGGACAAAACGATGATTATGGTTCCATACATTCAGTAATCAGAAACCGTGTGAAATGGCATGTAATCTATGATTCAGGCAATTTAACAGTATATTGCCTTACACTCAATATCTGGCGAATACATCGGGCTCACCTGTATGCCGTCTCTTTACATGCGACTCATCTTTTTATTCTGCCATTGCTTTGATTTGTTTGTATTGATTAAGATCTGTGTAAAGATCTCCGGTGTAAGGATTGCGCTTTGTCTTGACAATTTTGTAAACCATGTAGCCGAATACGGCAATATTCGAAAGTAATGCTATTAAACTTACAACAAACAATGCTGTTGTATCAGGTGTCGCAGAGGCAACGGGGTATAAACCTTCTTTGCTCAATGTAATGCCTTTTGCCGCCGCTGCAATTTCTGCGCTGGCAACAGATTGTACAGAGAATGGCCCCTTGTCGATAAATGCGGGAAAGGTTTGAGCGAACATGCACCAAAGAGCAAGTGTCTGGGCGCGGTGTTGCAGCCAGGCACCCTTACCGACTGTAAAGGCACAAAGTGTGGGAGCGAGCAATAATGCTAAGCCGGCGTACCAGGAGTGACCCGGCAGGCAGTTGTATGTGTAGGCAAAGTTCCAAAGATCATAAGCAATAATCCAGAACCAGAGCATATCCGGCCACAACATATCCATGCTTCCGTCTTTGTTTGTCTTTTTACGGATACAGATTCCGAACCAGCCCGTGATAGTGATGGTGTTAAGGATGCCGGCAATTCCGTTCATGTAGTTCCATGAACCGCCGATGTAGTATTCAATCTGATTGTACAAATACTCAATTGTAGGAATTGAATAAGTTGCACCTACTTGAAAGTCTCGCGTAACAGCTTCGATGATGTTGATGGCAAGGATTAGCGGAGGAAAGCACAATGCCCATTTCTTTTCACTTAATTTCCATTCTTTGCCGTCCTTGCCTATACCGCGAAGGTGTCTGATGCACCAGAAACCGATACATCCGGCTGTTGATGAGTAAACCTTCGCCAAATGGAACCAGTCCATATAAGCCGTATCACTCAAAACAGTAAGCCACAAAACTGTCAGAACAATGGGCAAGACAACAAACATGGTAAACCCTGCCCATTTGAATCTGCGGCCAATCTCATTCGATCCAAACAATGCGACGAATGCTGCAATCCAAACAAGCCACACTAAGATGGAACTAACATATGCACTGAAAGTGAACATATCAGCACCTCCGCATGACATTTATTTTAAGGGTGTGAAAGTTAATTATTCAAACGCTTCGGTATGTCCCTACAGTATCCTCTCAGCCATATTGGATCTAACCAATCACTTTTTTCAGCAGCCAGGCCATGTTTTCTCCCAGCACGCGCATAGTGGCAAGACCTTCCTCATCCTTCTGGACTTCGCCTGACTCTCTGCCAACACCAATATTCCAATAGCTTGAACCGGGTACAATCATCTGTGTAATGAAGAAGAAGTGGTTCAGCGTGTCGAATGCATGTATGGCTCCAGCCCGACGTACAGCTACCACGGATGCGCCAATCTTGCGCCTGAGTAGATTCCCATTTACACCCGATACCGTGCCGGCCCTCTCCATCAGAGCCTTAATAGAAGCGGTCACATCGGCAAAATATGTCGGTGATGCTAGGATGATCCCGTCGGCAGCTACCATCTTCTCAAAACACTCATTGAAGTAATCATTCTTGACTGCACATTGCTTATCCTTGTTTTCCATACATTTATAACAGGCGATACACCCCTTGATTGTCTTTCCAGCCAACTGGACAAGTTCGGTTACGATCCCTTTTCGCTCCAATTCTACAAAAACCTGCCGTATCAGTAGAGCTGTATTCCCGTCCTTTCGCGCGCTACCGTTGAATGCAATGACCTTCATACATTTTACCTCCATAGCATTTTCTGTAAGGGGATTATCTTACTTTTATACACTTTCTTAACCAAGCATATGGTATATGTTAATCATCTGACCGGAGGATACAAGGTTTTGATAAAGCATTGTTTCTTAGAACAGGAGACCAATCCGGGTAAGAACATCTTGTCCAGAGTATTGAACAATTCTGTTCTTGATCTTCCTGTGTCCTTCAAGCCTGGTAATAGGGTCAATGGATATCTTTCTCGTCATTGTGCTTACCTCGGACTCTTTAGTTGCCAGGAAAATCTCAAGGGATGTATGGGCTACAGTTTTAAATTATAACGCATTATTGTTACAATACAAGACCAAAGCGTTCTCCATAGTGAAGGTATCCTGTAATGTTGTTAACTGAGGCGTTGATTCCTGCGATAACTTGCCAGTCCCAAAGTCAGAATATAAACTGTAGATAATGCAATAAAACAATCAGTTTCCCTGTCCTTAGAACCTGTAGATTATGTCACGAAAACTATAAAGATATTGATAGCCAAAAAATGTAACTTACGTGCCATTCATCACAATGAGCCCGGATTGAAGATCTCTTCGATAAATTAACACTTTCAAATCAGCCCTAAAAGTATAGGTTTCCGGATGATATCTTCAATACTGTCCACCTTGTAATACCCTCACGCTATCTGGAAACTCGATAGGCTCAAATTTATGGGCACATCCTGAGAATACCTTTGCAAAGAAGAGGTAGTCACATATTCTGACCTTATCATGAGATCAGAAGTATCAGGGTACAATCATAGTACATGATCAAAAACAGAGATCATATTACATCTTATGGACTCATCCTCATAAATGATATCATAATAATTGGTTAATGTTCTGCATCTTGGGTTTGTACTGGACATTTCTTGATGAGAGCAATGAATAAGAGGAGGTCTGATATCGTTAGTCACCATTCCCCCTCAAAGCACTGAGTAAGCCTTCATGAATGCTGATGCCAGCGCGGATGTTTATCTGAGATAATGAAGCAGATTAACCTTGCATATGCCTGGCATTATAAGTGAAAATATATTCATACAGCGCATTTCTGTCAGCACAGATACAAAAGCATTACTTGCATGTGGCAGTTATGTAGAGTTGAATCCAATGCGGGCAAAGATGGATCCCAAGGAATTATACAATGTCTCCAGGATTACAGGTTCAGCCTTAATCCGAAGCCCATATATATTTTTATATTTTTCACCTAAGAATCGGAGGTGCTTGTAATGAAAGATAATCATGATGAGATTCATAAGATACACGACAGACAGCTGACATGGGGGTTTCGTGCCTTAGCTTTCGTGGGTTTTTTTGCTGTTGCCATTTCCCTTTCAAGGGCCTTTGTTGTGGGGTGGCAAAATATCATGGCCCTGCACATAGGTTTATATCTGGTGATCGTGGTTACGGCTATCCTGGATCAGTATCTTTCTTTTCTCATACGAGCATGGATACTTATTGGAATCGTGTTTATCCAGGGAGTTGCGGGTCTGATATCCTGGGGCCTCACCGGCTTTGGTACCATTTCATTGATCATGTGCTGCATCCTATGCACAATCGGATTCGGCAAGCAGGCGGAATTGCTTCTGCCACAATAAGTGTCATCTGCACGGGCATCATCGGTATGGCATTTAATCAACAACTTCTTTCCCTGCAATTTGACCCAAGCCTCTACCTGAATTCCTTGAGTGCATGGGCTGCGGCGGTAATCTCGATTATTTTATCCGCCGGTCTTATCGTTATTGCACTGGGAACCATGAATAACCAGATACTTAAGTTGATCAGAAATCTTGACCACAGGAATTGTGAGCTGATGAAGGCAAACAAAAAGCTGGAGGAGGAAATTCAGGAGAGAGAAAGACTGTCCAAGGAGAAAATGGAACTCCTGAACAAACTTCAGCGGGCACAAAAGATGGAGGTTGTTGCCAGTGTCGCTGGAGGGGTAGCCCATGACCTCAATAACGTCCTGGCAGGTGCGGTGAGTTATCCAGACCTTTTATGCATGCAGCTTCCTCCAGACAGCCCATTAAAGATTCCTCTGGAAAAAGTGAAAAAATCCGGGTTGAAGGCAGCGGCCATTGTGAGCGACTTGCTTACCATGGTGCGGAGAGGGATCGTCACCAAGAAAATAACAAATATAAATCTTCTCATCTCTGAATACCTGAATAGTCCTGAGTTTGATAATTTGAGGTCATACCATCCTCATGTAGCAGTGGAGACCTTCTTAGATGAAACCTTATGGAATGTTAATGGATCTCCTGTCCATATCATGAAGACAATCATGAACCTTGTCTCCAATGGCGCGGAAGCTATCTCCGGCGAAGGAAAACTCACCATAATAACCCGTAATCTTAACATCAGTTGCCCATTCATGGGATACGATGATGAAATAGCCCCTGGTGAATATGCCGTTCTAGAAGTAATCGATACCGGTACAGGGATGTCCCAGGAAGAGATGGAGAAGGTATTTGAGCCTTTTTATAGTAAAAAAGTCCTGGGAAAAAGCGGTACAGGATTGGGCATGACAGTGGTATGGGGGGTTGTTAAGGACCATGAAAGCCATATTGAAATTGAGAGCACAAAGGGAAAAGGAACCACGTTCAGAATTTATTTTCCTGGAAGCCAGGAAAGAATGATCGATACGGATACTGAGCTGCCCATTGAAGATTATAAAGGAAGCGGAGAATCAATACTTGTAATTGATGATGTAGTGGAGCAAAGAGAGGTGGCTGTGGCACTGTTAACAACACTGGGCTATACAGCCACAGCTCTCCCGAATGGTGAAGCGGCAGTGGAATCTTCAGGATAACCCCGTAGATCTTATCGTGTTGGATATGATCATGGATCCAGGAATGGACGGTCTTGATACGTACCGGGAGATCATTAAACTTTATCCCGCCCAAAAGGCAATTATTGCAACCGGATACTGCGAAACTGAACGGGTCAAAGAAGCTCAGAAACTGGGTATAGGAAATTGCCTCGTAAAGCCTTTCACACTAGAAAAGCTGGGTAAGACAGTGAGTGCAGAACTCAAAGCCCGAAATCCGTGATAACTGAAGACCCTCAATTAACCATGAGATATCTGTAATGGATGAGGACTTTTCTAAGCCACAAAAAGTAATGATCTCCGGATAAGACCTAAAAGAGATAATATTCTTTTCCTAGAAGCAGATCCTCACGCAACCTTTACTTATGCTGCAAAGCCTCCCACTACTGATATCACCTGATTATCATAAGTTTTATCAAGCTATGAAACGTATGTAAGTAGATTCTTCCCGGACAGACTAGAAAAAATACCGCCAGAGATCGTCAGTATTAATTAAGGCTAAACTCACCATTGAGGCATATTAATGTTATATAAAGATATTTTGTATCCTGACACGGACACTTGACAGTGACGGACTGTTCTGCAGCGTATCCTGCAGTATCGGTTGCCCTAACCGTTATGATATTATCATCAGTTATCAACGGCATATGGTTCACAAAGAACCGCCCCTGATTTTCATTTCATTTAAAATCCCAGCTTTGCCAGCTGAAACATCATCTTCCTGCCCCATCCCATGCGCATGATGAATGCGAAGAAGCCAAAAAAGGCAGTGGGTGAGAAGCGTTTGGAGTACCAGAAGAGCTTTGCAGTAAGCTGCGGAACGAGGTACATCCGATCCTTCTTGACAGCCTCGACCACCAGACCTGCAACCTTCTGCGGCGTCCAACGCGCATTGACCATACCCGTAGTAGAGCATTTTTTCTGGAAATAGTCAGTGAACCGCATCTGGTCAAGGAGGTTTGTTTTTACAAAGGTCGGGCAGAGCACGGTCACTCCGATGCCATACGGAGCCAGCTCTCCCTTGAGGGTCTCGGAGATGGAGATGACCGCTGCCTTTGATGCATTGTACGGAGCCATCTCGGGAGACGACAGGATGCCTGCAGCGGATGCAACGTTCACGATATGTCCACCTGCCTGCTTCTTCATCCTGGGTACAAAGGCATGGCAGCCGTACACGACTCCCCAGAAGTTGATGGACATGATCCACTCCCAGTCTTCGATGGGAATGTCACCCATGAAACCGGCAGATGCGACGCCGGCATTGTTGATCAGGAGGTCCACCCTGCCCCAGGTATTGAAACAGTGGTCAGCAATGGCCGTCACATTATCGAGTTTCGACACGTCGCAGAGAAAGGTCTCCCCGCTACCGCCCGCCAGCTTCACCAGCTCCAGCGTCTGCTTCAGTCCTGCCTCATTGATGTCGGCGAGGAGCAGAGTGCACCGTTCCCTTGCCAGGGCGACGGCCAGCTCCCGGCCGATGCCCGACGCCGCCCCGGTGATGACCGCCTTTTTGCCGTACAGGTCTTTCTTTGCCATGATCGCCTCCTCAATCATCAATGAGATTTTTCGAGTTGAACAGAATGGCCTCGTAGGACGGCATGTACTGGTACATGACCGGCCACCTGCTTAGGCTAAGGTCCTTCAGCTCGTCACAGATCCGGTGGCCGGCGGCGATATCCAGGCTGGCCGTGCCCAGGCCTATGGTCTGCCTGAATTGCAGGGGATTCACATAGAGGTTAGCCTTCAGCGGGATGCCGTTCTTCATGGTGTACAGGATAAACTTGGCGAGCCTGCCCTTTGAGGTCCCGGTTTTCTTGCCCCTGAGCGACAAGATCCTCTGGCCGTTCTCTGCCAACGTGCAGGTGATATGGTTATTCTCCTGGCTGAAGGAGATGTCGGCGATGAACTTCGGATAGCCGCACAGCTCCACCCCTCCCCGGCGGGCCCGCTCCGAAGTCACGGGCAGGTGGAGGATGTAGGCCGAGAAACAGTTCCTCAGCATGTTCCATGAGGATGTCAGACCCGGTATCTGCCTCCTGCCATAGGTGATAATAGCGGTAATGCTGAACTCGTTGTACGGGTCGATGTCGGTCCTGTGGTATTCGAAGGCGGAGAAGGCTACCAGGCATCTGCCCGGGAACATCTCCACCGGGTGCATCTCGGAAGTGGGAAGATACTTCTTCACTTGCCTGGTGGATGCAGTATAAATGGCGGTTATGGCTGTATTGTCATAATAGAAGATCGGCAGCCGGACATTGTATTCCGGGTTCTCCAGCTGGTCCAGTCCCTGAAAATAATTGTCTGTGTCCAGTCCCCACTTTTTCATATCCTTCCCTCCATGATCATTCTTTCAATTTTTATCTGGTGTTTATCCGGTCGAGGAGCTCGACCTTTCTTAGCGGCGCCATGCCGAGTAGCGTTTTCATCTGCTGGGCGTCGCGGAACCTCTTTTCCTGGCCGTAGTCCTTCATGTAGCCGTATCCCCCGAGGACCTGGATGCCCTCAGTGGTCACCTGGCAGGCGGCATCCTGGACATGCAGAGCTGCGGTTTTCACACAGATGTCCCATCCCGGCAGCCTGTTCTCCATGGCGCTGCAGGCCCCGCTCACGGACATGTCGCCGATCCTCGTCTGGACAGCCATGTCCGCCAGGATGGTCTTGATCATGGACCAGTTGACGATGGGCCATCCACCCTGCTCCCGTTCGTTGCTGTAGCTGAGCGCATAGTCGAACGATCCCCTCATGATGCCCAGCGATATGGCTGCAGCGGCGGCGGACATCACGCCCGAGGCCTCACCGAAGTAGGCCGCCCCCTTGCCTTCCTGGCCCGCCAGCTCGGCCTCAGCCCTGTCCAGGGTCAGGTCCCCTACCGGGCATGCATGGACCCCGAGACTGAAGACGGGCTCGCTGGTCTTCACCCCTGGGTGGGACAAGCCCACCAGGAAGAATGAATATCCTTCCTGCCCGGCAACCTTCGCCGGCAGCAGGGCATACGCCGCTATGGGTGCCAGAACGACGTAACAGGCCGATCCCGTCAGCGTGTATCCCTTCCTGCCCTTTTCCGCCCGGGGGAGATCCTTATGCTCCCCGGGATCGCTGTAGGCGGAACATGCGATGAGGTGGCCCTGGGATACCGTGTCGCTGAGCAGGTCGACGGACCCGGACCGGAGGATGATCTTCTGGGCGAGCGTGTTGGTGAATATGACGGCACCCAGGCTAGCGTCTGTCCGGCAGATGCTTTCCAGGACCACGCACAGGGTGCTGATACCCTGGCCGATGCCGCCTAGGTCTTCGGGCAGAGTTATATTCAAGAACCCGAGCTCATGGGCCTTGGCCAGGATCGTATTGTCAAAGGATCCGAATGGATAACGGTCGCTCGATTCCCTGCGGTGTGCCAGTTCCTTGCCCGCGAAGCTCAGGGCAAGATCCTCGAAGGACTTTGTATCGTCATTCATCAAAGAAATCATCATGTCTCGACCCCCTTTCACTGTTCGAATAGCCGTGCCTGAGGCACTGACGGTGCGATGAGGCCCTTGAAGGTGATGAGCCGGTTCATCTGGTTTGAGCCCTCGTAGATCTGTAGCAGCTTGGCGTCACGCAGGCGCTTCTCCATGCCGTTGGCCTGGAGCAGGCCGGCCTCGCCCATGAGGTCCATGGCCAGCTGGCAGTTCTTCATGCCGATGTCCGTTCCTGCGACCTTGGCCAGCGCGGACATGCCCGCGCAGCAGTCGACATTTTCCTGCTTCTTCAGGTCGAAATACATCTTGCTCATGACCCAAGTAGAGAGGTCGCTGTTCAGCATGGGCTCCAACATCCTGAAGTAGGAAGGAGGCATGAGCTTCAGGTAGTAGAACACAGGCTTCATCTGGAGCATGTCGTAGACGCCCCGGCTGCTGTTGGCGTAGTTCGCCTCCTGGTAGGCGAGCCTCCCCAGGACCACGTTCTTGTACATTTCGGCCAGCATACCCTGGGCCCACTGGTGGTTGATGAGCAGCCTGCCCTTGACCTCGGTGGTGGAGGCGAATTTCAGGGCCTCTTCCAGCGCTCCGCGGGCCACGCCGGTACCGATGGCGCAGACACCAGCCTTGCTCGATGAGGCCAGGAAGTCGATGTGCCGCATCATGACCTCTGACGGAGACTTCCGGGTGAACTTCCTGATGCTCTCCGCGTCAATGAGGACCTGATCATCCGGGATGAAGCAGTCTTCGAAGATGATCTCGCTGGCAGGGCACACCCGCTGCCCCATCTTGTCTTCGTGCCGGCCCACGGAGAAGCCATTGGCGCAGTTCTTCACCGCGAGGCCGATCATGGTCTGAGAAGGCTTCTTCAGGTCGGTGTAGGCGTAGAAGACCGTCCACTCGGAGACATGGCCCATGGAGATGAACACCTTTCGTCCGTTGACCAGGTAACCACCGTTCACCTTTTCGGCCCTGGTTATGACCCTGCCCCTGTCCACAAGGTCCATGTCTTCGGCATCGGTTCCTGCGATGGGCTCGGTGATTGCGAAGTCGATGAGCTTGGGCTTGCCCGTCCTCTCGCCTTCAATCATGTCCTTGAGCACCCGGTTGGTCATTCTCATGTTGAACGATGTCAGGAGGCTCGTGAGGCCCAGATACGTGACCCCCATGACATTTGCGATGCCCACGCAGGCTGACGACAGCTCTTCTATGAATGGGGCGGACGAGGGCAGGTTCTTCCCTTTGCCTCCGAAGATCTTCGGGACCCACATGGTGTACAGGCCCCAGTCCGCGATCGTCTTCATGAGATCGTACGGAAGGTAATCGGGATTCTCGTGGGTCAGCCTGTCCAGGGCCAGGGAATTCGGCCTCACCACCTTTTCATTGAACTTCCGGGCATACGCCACCAGTTCCCTGGTCTCCCTGACCATGGCCTTGGGAAGCCTGGGGGCATACTCGAGCCCGATGAAAGAATTCTCGAAACTGGGGAACCTCTTTATGAGGTTTTTCATTTCCGAGGAAATCATAAAAGCCTCCTATCCGCTGCCAGCCTTTTTTTCTTGAAAATATGCGTTGGTGGGCAGAACTGTCGCCCGGATCTATAGATCGGGACGCGGGGAGAACATTTTTTGGGTGTTTTCATTCAGAACGGCTCCGGACCTTGTTCTGGGCACGTCCTGAACCGCGTCAGGACGGACAAATTTATAGATCCGTACCCTTTTTTTAGCCCGGCTGATACTCCTGGCGGAATTCGGAAGGGGTCATGTTCGTATATTTCTTGAAGCAGAGGTTGAAGGTGGACTTGGAGTTGAACCCCACGTCGTAACAGATGGTGAGGATATTTTTCTCCGGGTCGCTGATGAGGATCTTCTTCGCCTCGTCGATACGGTACTGGTTGATGTAGTTCCTGAAATTGGTGTTCAGCCGCTCGTTCATGAACTGGGACAGTTGGTGGGAGGAGAGAGACATCATCTCCGCCAGGCTTTCCAGGCTCAGGTCGAAGTCCTTGTAGATGTTCTCCACGCTCATCAGGTAGGTCAGGCGTTCGAAGATGATCTCGGTGTCGAGCCCTTTGAGGAGGGATCTTTCGTACCGGTTCTTTTTTATCTCGTTCTCGATGATCCTGTAGAAATTGGGATACCGCATGTTGGACAGGAACACGCAGACAATGATGACGGTGATGGTCATACCGCCCAGGAGCATGGCCGGGTCGGAGCGCAGCAGGAAGCCGAGGGAGATAAGGATGATGGATACCAGGGTGAACACGAAGGCCGCCAGCAGGATGAGGACCTGCTTCCGGATGCTTTCGCTCTTGAGGACCGTGAGCCCCATCCTGAGCAGGATCAGGAAATAGGCAAAGGAAAAGACTGCGCCCGCGGCAAGGACGATGGTGAACCAGTGATCCAGCGGTGAGCTGATCAAACCGGCCAGGAACCGCTGTTTCATTCCGACTGGCAGCTGCTGGAAGATCACCTCGCACAGGAAAGCGGCGGCTGCCGGAGCGAACTGGATCTTCAGCTTCACCGGCAGGTCTTTGCCCGGATTCAGCAGCAGATAGTGGTACAAGTAATTTGCGGGCCCGACAAAAAAGATGGCTGACAGGAAAAGAAAGGTGGCTGTGGGATGCTCCGGGATGATGTTCCCGACCTTGAGCACCACCATCAACTGGATGATGCCGTTGCCCAGGTAGACTAGGAAGTTCAGATAGTTCGAAAGGCCCGGGTCTTTCCTGCACAATTGGGCTATGGCGAAGACCAGGGAAAACCCTACTCCGAAGGTGACGATCTCTAGCATGGCTCGCAGAAGGATATCGGGCAAGAGGGCTCCTTACCACATTCATTCAGTCGTCGCTGTCCATCGCATCATATTATTGAAAGCCTGATAGTACATAATTTTCTAAAATTGTTCAATAATTCAATCAGGACCAGCAATATCTTCCGGGACTGGAAAAGGGATGCGGACTATTTAAACGCCTTTGCTGGAGACTAAAAGAAACTGCTAATGAATTTCTATGTAATTATATCATCGCCTAAGATAGCTTAGGCGAAACTTAGTCCAGATCCAGAGTATATATAATCAGGTGCTATCAACATTTGAGAGCATCAAACATTTAATGCGGTTTCTGTAATGAAGGAAAGCTTTTTAGAGATCTGAAAAGCTACGATCTTCAAAAGATATTTACAAGAGCTTCCAGCCTCATTTAGATATGAAGATTCACACCCTATATGGACTTTCTTCTAGGCTCACTTATGAAACTGTTCGTGCCATGTGTCACGCTCTGCTATGGAGCATCTTGCTGCATAGGTTTCAAACCAAGATCTCGGATTATTAAACAACACAAAATCTATCTGTAGATACTCTTTTGGAAAGCTCAAGTAGGATTATTTCAATAATGTAATCAGGTTATAAAGATATGTTCCTATAACCTATTAATAAAAAGATCTTTTTTATAAAATTAATGTAGGTATTATTTCTGCTTAACAATATCAAAATATTATAAAAAAAGGATTGTCATGAGATTTTACGTTAGCTTCATAATGATATTATTTTTGTGTCTTGGATTGGGTTGCAATGGTGGTTCATCCTCCGGATCAAACGGAATTTCGTCAGGAGGCTCTAATCAAAACCAGACCGATAATTCTGTAAGCACCTCTTCTCCGACAATTTCGGGGTGCCAGATCTTTCCTTCTGATAATCCCTGGAATACAGACATTTCTGTCTACCCACTTGATCTGAATTCCTCGCATTACATCTCCTATATTCTCAATGGGCAGAACGAACATATTCATCCTGATTTCGGAGGTGCCGGAGAGTATGGTATTCCGTATATGACGGTAAACAGCAGCCAGGCGAGATATAAGATCATCCCGCAATACGCGGATGAAAGCGATCAGGACGGAGCCTACGGCTTTTATTATCCTATTCCGCCTGATGCTCCGGTTGAAAACGGCAGCGACGCTCATGTCATAGTGTTAGATACCGACCATTGTAAACTCTACGAACTTTACGCAGCATCTTTTAGCAACAATGCCTGGAATTGCGGGTCTGCAGCAATCTTTGATCTGACTTCGAATAATCTGCGCCCCGATTATTGGACCTCTGCCGATGCTGCCGGACTCCCGATATTACCTGGATTGGTGCGTTATGACGAGGTTGCAGCAGGCGAGGTCAACCATGCGATTCGTGTGACTTTCAGCCGCACACAAAAAGGCTTTATTCACCCAGCGACCCATTACGCAAGTAATATTACCGATGCTAATGCTCCACCAATGGGTTTACGGTTGCGACTCAAGGCGGATTATGATCTTTCCAGCATTACCGGTGAAGCCCTTATTATAGCACGAGCACTCAAAAAGTACGGATTTTTGGTGGCTGATAATGGCAGTGATTTTTATTTTCAGGGTTCGCAGGATGTGCGTTGGAACGATAATGATTTGAACCAACTCAAAACTATTCCAGGATCAGCATTCGAGGTGGTATATACAGGTGAAATCCATCACTAGAAATTAATTTCGTGACCACATGTCACGCTCTGATATGGAGCGCCTTACTTCGTATGTTTCAAACTTAGATCATCGGTTTGCGGGTATCCTAAAACCATGATGAAATCGCAGAAATATTCAATTTGGTATGAAGGATCTTGTGGCAGTATAGTTAGGTGAAAATGGTTGTTGCCGCATTGTCGTTTTGTATATTATAGGTAGCGTCAATCAGTTTGGCAACAAGCGCTACATATTTGCTCACATTTATCTTACAATTAATTTTGGTGGGTAAGAAATGTTAAAGCTCTTTTTATATAAGGTTATATGTAAGGTTTTATGCAGTAATTCAGTGATGCGTGATTCTCAAAGGCTTAGCTTATGCGAGGTTTTATGCAGTAATGCGGTAATTAGTGATTCTCAAAGGCTTAGCTTATGCAAGGTTTTATTCAGTAATGCGGCAATTAGTGATTCTCAAAGGCTTAGCTTATTGAAGAATATGGCAGATATTTTGTTTGATGATTTTCGTCTTACTTGGCATCAGCTTGATTGGTGGCATCATACTGATTTTAATAAGTTTCTTAAAATGTTTG
>Ga0326728_10017443_pt1 | contig 14386 bp, 4 predicted proteins | sample MB3enrmetagenome_FD_207602 | JGI IMG/M metagenome (GOLD analysis project Ga0326728, IMG submission 207602) | Lab enriched peat soil microbial communities from McLean, Ithaca, NY, United States - MB31MN | ecosystem: Environmental > Terrestrial > Soil > Wetlands > Peat | place: USA: New York...
CACCAGTTCCTCATCGTCTACAACGAGAATCGTTCCCTCTCGTGGACAGGATCCACCGTACTTCCCGAGTGGGCAAGGATGAAATGGCGGTGGATCGGGGTACGGTTGCGGAACCGAGGGAAGGTAGATCAGGAACGTCGTTCCTGCACCGACGGTGCTGCGGACGCGCACGTGGCCGCCGCTTTGCCGAATAATGCCGTAAACAATCGAAAGCCCGAGGCCGGTTCCGCGTCCCTCCGGTTTGGTGGTGAAGAACGGCTCGAAAATCCTGTTTATGTTTTGCTCGGGAATGCCATGACCGGTGTCGGCGAACGAAATCAGTATGTAGTCTCCGGCGGGAACACCGCCGTGCGAATCCTGATCTTTGCCGGTGATTGCGAGAGGGGCAGTGCTGATGACGAGTTTGCCGCCGTCCGGCATGGCATCGCGCGCGTTGAGGACCATGTTGATGATGGTCAGCTCGATCTGCGCCCGGTCTGCCTGCACCCAGCAGGGTGATGACGCCAGACGGACATCCATGGCAATGGCCGGCGGAGTCATGTGCTGGATAAGGTCGGCCGTCTCCAACACGAGCTGGTTCAAGTCGAAGGCGGAGCTTGCCAGTTCCTGCTTTCTGCCAAAGGCGAGGAGTTTCCTGGTGAGCTTGGCGGCACTCTCGGTGGCGGAGAGAATTTTTCTTGTTCGCTGCTCCACGCTGCCGGGGCCGGCAGCGTCCAGCAAAAGCTCGGCCTGGCTGCTGATGGCCATCAGCAGATTGTTAAAGTCGTGCGCGACCGCGCCCGCCAGCAGTCCAACCGCCTCCATTTTCTGCGCCTGCCGAACCTGCTCCTCCAAAGCCAGCTGGCTGGTAATGTCGCGCATGATGAGGAGCAGGCACTTCTCGTCCTGAATCTGCACAACATCGGCGGAAAGTTGCACCTCGACGGTACTTCCGTGCTTGGTGCGCCCGCGCACGCGCCAGGATCGCACCTGTTCGCCGTGCCGCAGCGCCTGGATCAATTTTTCGCGATCCCTTGGATCCGACCAAAAGTCCAAGTTGAGCGAGGAGTGGCCAATGAGATCTTCCCGGCTATAGCCGGAAGTGGCCAGGAAGGCGTCGTTCACCTCGACGAAACAGCCGTCACGAATCCGGGAGAGGCTCATGCCCTCCGGACACGAGTGGAACGACTTGTTGAAGAGCTCCTGAGACTGCCTGAGCTCTTTCTCGGTCTTCGCCCGCGCCTGCATCTCTTCCTGCAGCCTTAGTACCTGTTGGTGGCGCCAAATTGCAACCACGCAAGTCACCAGCAGGGCGGAGCAGACCAGGAAGATGAGCACCGAGAACGCAACTGTCCGCCAGAAAGTCGCCAGCACCGACGCTTGCCATTGCCGGGTCACCATGCCCCAGCCAAGCTCCGGCAGACGCCGCGTCACCACATACTGAGGCAAGCCGTCGCCAGTCGTGCGAAGGGTGAAGATTACTTCTCCCCGCAAGGCGGCTTCCGCTGCTTCATCCCGCCAGGAGCCCCCCGCGGGCGGCGGATGGAAGATGTGCGAGAAGTACACAATTCCGCCCTGTGGGCTGCGCGCGAATAACACGGAGCGCACGTCCGAGTTGGCTCCCTGGGGCTCGGCAAGCGGTGGCAGCGCGCTACGGCGTGTCAGGACGACCAGCGTTCCGATGCGCTCGCGCCGCCCGCCTTCGAAATTGCCTCTTTCAATGGGAACCAGGAAAGCCAGCTGAGGAAATCCAGGATTTAGTCCTGGTTCAAAGCAAGTCAGCGTCTGCGGCCCGGATGGTTTGGTTGCCTCCTCGCGCAGCCAAGGCGATAAGGGAGGAGAGTCGGCGGTATGAGCCTTGGATACGCCATTGCGGTCGACCGCGTAGATGGCAGTGTAGTCAAACGGAGTGCGAACCAGTTCCAGCACGGCGCTGGCATGAGCAATTACTTTGGGATCGCTGGACGAGGTTGCCTCGGCAACGGCGGGAAAGCTGGCCATTACCATGGCCTGCTTGGCGGTCGTTTGCACCCATTCGTCGATGGACCGGGCGGTGTCCTCGGAGATGCGCGTCAGCAGGATTTGGGTGCGGTTGAGCGTCGTCCGGTAGTTCTTCAGGAGAATAATGCCCGTGAGAATGGCGCCAGCGAAAACCACGCCCGCCAGCACGGCGATATAGGAAACCGGAAAGTGGCTCTCGGAGCCAAATCCCTTCGCTACTTCGGTCTCCTTGTTCACTTCCGGTCTTAACGACATAACGGCTCCACCTGAGAAGTCCGCCGATGGAACGCCCTGCCAATTATATCTTGGGGGAACAGGGGAAATCTCAACGCTCCATGTTTACGATCGCCGAACCGGAATCCTCTGCAGGACTCAAGTGTCCGCAGTGTACTACTCCTGCCCGGAATCGCAAGACCGAACTGGCATTGCCTCGGGAGAGTGCGGCGCTTTGCGCCATCTTGCTCCCGGCGGAAGGTCCCGGGAAAACATCGGGTCATGTTGAATTTCAAAGTGGCGGGGGCGGAAGCCGTGCCGGTCCGCGGGCGCGATCGCCATGGCGGCTCGAGCTGGGTCAGGCGAAGCCCGGTTGGCGGAGGAGACGGTGTGTAATAGGGTTTCGGTGGCCGCATCGGGCACGGAGGCGGCGCTGTTTGATTCGCAGCGATGACTCCTTTTTTCGTTACCCACGGTGGTCCAGCAGGAGATCGAAAGCAGTTCCAGAGAACGGCCGTTTGTGCAGTTTCCCGTTCCTCCCAAAAAGAAACTCTCTCCGCCATTGGCACGAGCATTTTATTTTACGGGTGTGAAATTACATTTCCGCACGGATGTCACCTCGCGATTCCGATTAAATAAGCAGCGTCACTGCCCCACGGGAGCCTCGGAGCAGGCTTTCACCGCGCTCCATGCCGAGTTCTTCCCATGCGGGGTTCAAAAGGGAATCGATTGCCATGATGATGATGATCACACGCTCTGTCTATACGCACCTTGTCTCCATCCTCCGTTGCGCAGTTTCTTTCCTGTACTGGACGCCAGTCCTGCTGATGGTGAGCAGCATGGTTATTTGCCCTGAGGCTGGCGCACAGGCCACGGCCCACTTCAGTGGAAGTCAGAGCACGCTCCTCAGCGGTCTGGGCAGCGCCCAAGGAGTCGCGGTGGATGCCAGCGGCAACCTCTACATCGCCGACACGAACAACAACCGCGTGTTGATGCTGCCGTGGACGGGCAGTGGTTACGGCGCCCAGAGCACGCTTGTCAGCGGACTGGGTGGCCCGCAAGGAATCGCCGTGGATGGGAGCGGCAACCTTTATATAAGCGATACCAACAATATGCAGGTGCTGAAAGAGACGCTTTCAGGAGGCAGCTATAGCGCAAGCACGGTTGCATCCAACGCCTCCGGCGGCCTGGTGGGTCCGGTTGGCGTTGCCGTGGACGGGAACGGCAACGTCTATATCGCCGATTACGCCACCAGCAAAGTGTACAAAGAAACGCTTTCGGGAGGCACATATACCCAGAGCACGATTGGCAGCGGATTGTCTGGTCCGACCGGGGTTGCGGTGGATGGCATCGGCAACGTCTATATCGCCGGTTACGACACGATGCAGGCATACAAGGAAACGCTCTCGGGGGGTACGTATACCCAGAGCCCGATTGGCAGCGGACTCTCATTCCCGACGGGAATTGCGGTGGACGGCAGCGGCAATGTCTACATCTCCGATGTTGTAATGGGCAGGGTGGTGGAGGAACCGTGGACGGGCAGCGGGTACGGGACCCAGTTCACCCTTGCTAGCGGGCAGATTGGCCCCTATGGCGTTGCCGTGGATGGGAACGGCAACGTCTATTTTGCCAACACCGGGAGTGGCGCCATACAGGAGTTCACCCCGTCGGCCGGAAACTTCGGAGCGGTCAACATCGGGAGCCGGAGTCCGGCGCCGGTTTCATTGACTTTCAGCTTTGACACGGGAGGCACGATTGCAAGCCCGACGGTGCTGACGCAGGGCCTGGCCGGACTGGACTTTGCCGATTCCGCTACCGGAAGCTGCACCACCAACGGAAGCAGCCACCCCTACGCTGCCGGCGACATCTGCACCGTGGATGTGGCGTTTACCCCGGCCAATGCCGGGACCCGGTATGGCGGGGTCACACTCGAGAACAGCTTGGGGACTGTCATCGCAACCGGTTACGTTTACGGGACGGGAACCGGGCCGCAAGTTGTCTTCCTGCCGAGCGTAGTGAGCAATCTGGGCAGCGGACTGTTTGAGCCCCACGGCCTGCAGGCCGATGTCAGCGGCAATCTCTACGTCGCCGACACGGGCGCCAGTGAGATTCTGGAGATTCCGGCGGCAGGCGGTTACGCCACCATCCAGGTGTTGGGCGGCGGCTTCAGCCAGCCGCGCGGCGTGGCTGTGGATGGGGCAGGAAACGTTTTTGTCGGCGATGGCGGCAACGCCAAGGTGAAGGAGATCCCGTTGGGCTGCGCCAGCTCGGCTTGCGTGCTGACGCTGGCCAACAGCTTCGCATTTACCGATCCCTACGGCGTGGCGGTGGACGGCAGCGGCAATGTCTTCGTCAACGACTATGGCACTTCCAAAGTCTACGATATCCCGGCGGCGGGCGGTTACACAACGGTCCAGCGGCTGGCCAGCAGCTTCAGCTTCGCCGGCCCCTATGGTATCGCGGTGGATGCCAACGCAAACGTCTTCCTTGCCGATGAATCCAACAATGCGGTAAGGGAGATTGTGGCGGCGGGCGGCTACACCACGGTGAACACCCTGGGCAGCGGCTTCAGCGTGCCCCGCGACGTGGCGGTGGATGGCAGTGGCAATGTCTATGTCGCTGACGGCGGTCACCTCGCGGTGAAAGAGATCCTGGCGCCGGGCGGCTATACCACGGTCCAGACGCTGAGCAGCGGCTATACGTCGACGCCCGAGGGCGTGGCTGTGGACGGAGCCGGCAACCTCTACCAGGCCATTGACGGCTTAACCTACCTGATCAAGGACGGATACTCGGGTGTGCCGGCGTTTACCTTCGAGCCGACCAACCTGGGCTCGACCAGTGGCGACAGTCCGCAGAGTGTCACCTTGCTGAACAACGGCAATGCGCCGCTGTTGTTTCCGGTGCCTGGCGCAGTCACGAACCCGGGGTTTTCTACCAGCAGCTATACGCTGGATGGCACCTCGACCTGCCCGGTGGTAAACGCCGGCGGCGAGGCGGGCGGACTGGCAGTGGGTGCAAGTTGCACCTACGCGGTGGACTTTGCCCCGGCCTTTGCCGGAGGCAACAGCGACGCGCTGGTGCTGACGGATAACAACCTGAACGCAGCCGGACCCGGCTACACCGCGCAAAGCATCCGCTTGAGCGGCCTCGGCGTGGCGCCGCTGCCACCGCCGCAGACGACACCGACGGTTACGTGGGCGCCGCCAACGGCCATCAACTATGGCAGCGATCTCAGCTCGATTCTGAATGCGGTGGCCAACACGGCCGGCAGCTTCACTTACACCGCGTCCCTGGGGGGCGGAGCTGTGACGGCCGTAACCACGGCCTCGACTCTGCAGCCGGGAAACTACACGTTGACTGCTCTATTTACGCCAACGGATCTGATTGACTACACGAGCGCGACGGCGTCGGTGCTACTGACGGTAAGCCCGAATTTCGGGGCCAGCGTCATTGGAAGCCCGAGCGCGGCCGCGATGACACTGACCTTCACCCTCAGCGGGGCGCTGGGCAACGGAACGCTGGCCATTCCGCTGGTGTTGACCGGGGGAGCTCCAGGTCTGGATTTTAGCGACGCCGCGACAGGAACCTGCACGGCGGGAACGAACTATTCCTCCGGGGTAACCTGCACGGTGAATGTGACGTTTACGCCGAAGTATGCCGGGACACGCAATGGCGCGGTGGTGCTCGAAGATAGCTCGGGAACCGCGGTCGCTACCTCCTACGTGAGCGGCACCGGCACGGGGCCGCAGGTGAACTTCCTGCCCGGCACCCGGAGCACGGTGACAACCAGCGCCCTGAGCTGGCCGCAAGGGATCGCGGTGGATGGCAGCGGCAACCTCTATATCGCCGATACAGACCATGCGCGGGTGTTAAAGGAGACGCTGGCGGCGGGCAACTATAGCGAGAGCGTCATCGGCAACGGCCTTTTGTCGTCGCCTGGCGGGCTCGCCCTGGATGGGGCAGGCAACGTCTATATCGCCGACTACACCGCGGGCGCAGTGTACAAGGAGACGCCTTCAGGCACCACCTACACCCCAAGCACGATAGCCAGCGGACTGAATAGCCCGGAGGGGGTCGCCGTGGATGGCAGCGGAAACGTATATATTGCCGATACTTACAATAGCCAGGTGCTGAAGCTGGGGTGGACCGGCAGCGGTTACGCGGCCCCGGAAACGATTGCGAACTCCGCCGGGAACGGCCTGTTGAATCCCTTTGGGGTTGCGGTGGACGGCAGCGGCAACGTCTATATTGCCGATACCTTCAACAGCCAGGTGCTGCAGTTGCCATGGACAGGCAGCGGTTACGGCACGGCGAACACGGTGGCAAATTCCACCGGGAACGGCTTGTCATACCCATTGGATGTCGCGGTGGACGGGACGGGCAATGTCTATATCGCCGATTACGGCAATGGCCGGGTGCTGAAGGAGACGCTGTCGGGCAGCAGTTACGCGCAGAGCATGATCAGCCGCGGCCTGAGTGGCCCGGAAGGAGTCGCGGTGGATGGCGCCGGTAACGCCTATCTGACCAATTCCGGCGCGGGGGTGGTGTGGAAGGAGGATTTCGCAGACGCTCCGGCCCTGACCTTTGCAACGCCGACTACGGCGGGTTCCATGGATTCAGCGGATGGTGCGCAGGCCGTGACGGTGGAAAACGCCGGCAATGCGGAGCTGACATTCTCGGGGCTCAGCTATCCAACCGACTTTCCGGAAAGTGGCGGCAGCGACTGCTCGTTGAGCACGCCGCTGGCGGCGGGAGCAAGTTGCCCGCTGACCGTCCGCTTTGTCCCGGCCTCCAGCGGTCCCATCGCCGATTTCCTGGTGCTGAACGATAACTCGCTCAACAACCCCGGCACAACGCAAAGCATTGCGTTGACCGGCACAGGCGTTCCCGCATTCGCGAAATATGGATTCGCGGGATTGCCCTCGGGCCTGGCATTGGGTACTCCCCAGTCGTTTACCCTGACGGCGGAGAATTCCAGTGGCGCAACCCTGACCAGCTACACTGGCACGGCGCAGTTGAGCAGCAGTGACCGGAAAGCGGTGTTCTCACTGACCAGCGGCGGCGCGGCGATTGCCAGTTATGCTTTCGTCCCTGCCGATGCCGGCGTGCGAAGCCTCTATGTAACCTTCGAGACGGCGGGGTCCGAGAGCATCACGGCAACCGACGCCAGCGCCGGGGTGACGACCAGCAGCCCGGGCGTGCTTTTGTCCCAGACCACGCCAACCATTACCTGGCCGGCGCCGTCGGCAATCGACTATGGCGTGGCTTTAAGTAGCACACAGCTTAACGCGACAGCTTCGGTTGCGGGCACGTTCGCCTACACTCCGGCGGCCGGAAGTGTATTAAATGCCGGGACGGAGAAGCTCTCGGTGCTGTTTACGCCGGCCGATGCCATTGACTACAGCACGGCGAGCAGCACGGTTCCGCTGACGGTGAACAAGGCAGACGCTTCCGTAACACCAAATCCCGGCACGAAGGTGTACGGCACCATAGACCCTGTGCTTGGCGGAACTCTGAGCGGCTTCGTGGCATCAGACCACGTGTCTGCCACCTACGGCCGTGTAGCGGGTGAGACGGTTGCGGGCGGTCCCTACACGATCAGCGCCACGCTGTCTCCGGCGGGGGTACTCGGCAATTACAACATCGCCTACAGCACGGCGAACTTCACCATCACGAAGGCAACGCTGACGGCAACGGCCGGCAACGCCAGCATGCTCTACGGCGCCTCGGTCCCGAGCCTGACCGGCACCCTGGTCGGGGTGGTCCCGGGGGATGGAATCACCGCTCGCTACGCGACGGCTGCCACGTCAGAGTCTTCCATCGGGACCTACCCGATCACTCCGATGCTGAGTGATCCGAATCGCAAACTGGGCAACTACAACGAGGTACTCACGGCCGGAAGGCTTACCATCGGCACGGACAGCACCAACACCACCGTGCAGTCCAGCGCTTTGACGGTGCTTGCCAACAACAATGTGACATTTACGGCCAACGTTAGCAGCGCCGTAAGCACGCCGATGGGCAGCGTCAGTTTCAAGGACGGCGGCACGACGTTGGGAACGGCCACGCTGGACAACACGGGAAGCGCGACGCTGACCCTGGCCACGTTGAGCGTTGGCGCGCACCCCATCACGGCAGTCTATGAAGGAAATACCGACTTCGTGGGCAGCACATCGAGCCCGATTACCGAGACGGTTCAGAATTTCAACTTCACCATCGGAGGCACCACCACAACCCTGGTTTCGGCGACCGTGGCGCCGGGCAGCGCTGCCGTTTACACCCTGCAGTTGTCTCCGATGAGCGGTTCCACGCTTGCCGGTGCGGTGGCGTTGACCTTGACGGGAGTACCCGCGGGCGCAAGCTACACGGTTACGCCATCGGTGATTGCCGCAGGTAGCGGCAGCACGACGGTTACGGTCACCGTCAACATTCCGAAGCAACAGCCAACCGCCTCGTCGTCTTCGTCGAAAGACGGCGACGGATTCCCGAAGCCCTGGCTGATGGTGATTTTCCTGCCGCTGCTCGGCACTCGCAAACTGCGGGGCGCCGTGCGGGCGCAGCTAAAGACGCCGATGCTGATGCTCGTGATGCTGGGGGCGCTGCTGCTGATTGGCATGACAGCTTGCGGCTCGGGCAGTGGCCCCTCCGCGCAGCCAGCGCAGAACTACGCCATGACACTGACCGGGACCGGCGGTGGGTTGAAGCATTCTGTCACCCTCAACCTGACGGTGCAGTAGGAAGCCGGGAGAAGCTGGCGTTTCGCATCCGCCTGGTGTACCTGGGGCGGATGCGAAATGGTTTCGAGTCATGGCGTATGGTAGCGTTTGGTTCAGGCCGGTTCTTTCTATTCCCGATTGCCGCATATGAACTATGACTGCCAGAGCGGCTTCCGGGCCGGGGTGGAAGCCGCTTTTCAGTTGCACTAACTCGCGCCCATCTCGACAACCACTGGCTGGGGTCAGAGGAAGATCCGCCGGGCGATCGCTCCAGGGTGGCCGGAAGGCTCCGGTCTTGCGCGCAACCGTCCCGAAGCGGTGCATTGCGGCCACATCAAACGGAAGTTCCATCCAAAGAAACTTTCAAGAGTAGCCAGTTTATATGTACTCTACCGTCATGCTCTCATTTGCACACATCCGGACGGCTGCCGTTTGGGCCGTGCTGTCGATTGTCGCTTCGACGAGTTTGTCAGGCCAGCGATCCACGTTTCAACAATACGGCTCGCGGGAAGGATTGACCAATCTATCGATTCTGTGCCTGCTTCAGGATAAGAGCGGATACCTATGGGTTGGAACCGAGAACGGGCTTTTCCGATATGACGGAGACCGCTTCCGCGCCTTCGGTCATGGCGACGGACTGCCAAGTGCCGAGATCATGGGTCTTGCCGAATCGCCGGAAGGCCAACTGTGGGTAGCGGGCCAAAGCGGGGTTGCGCGTCGTGAGGGAATGCAATTCAAAACCGTAGACACCGGCGAACAGGGAGGAGTCCGAAATGTTGCGTTCGACTCGCTGGGGCGAGTGTACCTGGAGTACTCGTCTGGGATTGTGCGCGGAGTGCCGGAGAAGGAAGGGAAGTACCACTTCGAAAAGGTGGCGCAGGGTGCAGTCCGGGGCTTGTATGTAAAGGGCGAAGAAGTTTGGTTTGGCAGGGATGGCGATCTCTGGCGGCTGTCTAGAGAGAAGCAGGAGCGAGTCGGATCCGTTGCGGGTCTTCCTGTGGACCTATGGGGTTCCGTCGCCCAGGACACGTCGGGTAATTTGTGGATTCGAAGCTCAACCCAGCTCTATGAACTTCCCCGTGGGCAGGCCCGCTTCGTCAACCGCTCCTCGGGCATACCGAACGGATCGCTGAACCGGCTCTATGCGGATCGCCACGGACGGCTGTTCGTTTCCAGTGATTCAGGAGTTGTGGTTCTGGACGGAGACAAGCGGATTCAGATCGATTCCCAGCACGGACTTCCGGCGGATGCGATGGGTGCGATTCTGCTGGATCGAGAGGAATCCCTCTGGCTGGGAGCCTATGGAGGCGGGTTGATCCGGCGCCTTGGCCATGGCGAGTGGCAATCCTGGCAAAAGGAGGACGGCCTGTTGCACAACCACATCTGGGCGATCCGGCGGGATCATGCCGGGCAGGTGTGGGTCGGCAGCAGTGGTGGACTCAACATTCTTGGCCCGGACGGCAGAGTTGCGCACTCCTTCACTGGGCACAACGGGTTGGCCGGAGACCGGGTTCTCAGTATCGCCGAAGGACCCAATGGCGACTTCTTCGTTGCCACCGATCCTCCTGGGATCAGCCGTTTCAGCAAACAGGGCGTCCTGTTGCAGACCTACGGCTCCGCTTCCAAATTGGCCGGAGATTATTTATTGACGATCGCGTTCGACCGGCGACGCCAGCTCTGGGTTGGAGGGACGCGCGGCTGCTTCCGGAGCCAACCGCTGCTGGCCAGCACGGACGAGCTGAAATTCGAGCGTGTTTACATTCCTGGAGTGGCGGCGGATACCGGCGTTTATCAATTTCTAGTGGACGAAAGCGGTGTTGTGTGGCTTGCCACATCCCACGGGTTAGCCCGTTTCGACGGCAAGAATTGGAAGGTCTTCAACCAGGCTGACGGACTCCAGGCCGATCAGTTGTCGGCCATAGCGCAGGGGCAGGGAGCGCTCTGGCTGGTGTATCGGGACGCAGCCGGTATCAGCCGGATGCAGTTTGACGGGGAACGCCATACTGTCACGCACTTTACGATGCACGAGGGGCTCTCCTCGAATCAGGCGATTGCAGTTGCATTCGATACTTCGGGAAGCCTCTGGGTGACGACGGACAACGGCGTTGATGTTTACGCACGAGGTCATTGGCTTCACTACGGCCTGGATGACGGACTGATCTGGGAGGATACGAACGGCGGCGCGCTGCACGCCGATGCGAAAGGCAACGTCTGGGTTGGAACCTCCAAGGGACTCTCCCGCTATGCCGCATCCCCGTATTCGATGGCTGATTCTGTGCCGCCGGTCGTTCTGACGTCGATTGAAGGAGTCTCGCGGGAGTTCCAGGCGGGAGAGCAACCGATTCTGCCGTACTCGCAAAGTTCTCTTCTGATTCGATTCAGCAGTTTGAACTACGCTTACGAAACCCGCACCCGGTTCCGCTATCGCCTGCTGGGTTATGAAGACAGGTGGAATGAGACGAGTGCAAGAAACGTCCATTTTGCCGAGCTTCCCGCGGGTCATTATGTCTTCGAGGTTGTTGCCTCAGGTCCGGATGGACTGTGGAGTCCCGTACCGGCGAAGTTTGGCTTCTTCATCCGGCCGCCCTGGTGGCACTCCTGGTGGTTTGTGGCGACCTGCCTGCTCATGGCCCTGTTCCTGGGCCGCGCACTGTGGCAACTGAGGGTGCGGGCACTGGTGGCACAGAAGGAATTGCTGGTGCAGCAGGTCGCCGAACGGACGGCCGAATTGCGCGAAAGCAAGCAGCAATTGTGGGCCGCCATGGATGCGGCGAAGCTTGGCATCTGGAGCCAGAACCTGACCGGCGGAGAAAACTCCGGAGCTGAACTGACGCAATCAATTTTCGGCGCTGGCGCAGGCGAAATCATTACCCTGGAAGATTTGTTGCGTTTCGTGGTTCCGGAAGATCGCGAGCGCTTCGAGCGCATTGTTACGCAGCGCAACCAACAGCGCGATGACTCGGATTCCACCGTCGAATATCGCGTCATCCTTCCCGACGGAACCATTCTCTGGCTGCAAGTTCGTGGCGGCGTCCTGCATGATGACTCTGCCGGAGCCAGGCGCGCGGCCGGAGTAGTCATGGACATTACCGAGCAGAAGCGCGCGGAACAAGACGTACAGGCGCTGGAACAACAATTGCGGCAGGCTCAGAAGATAGAGGCAGTGGGGCGGCTCGCAGGCGGCATTGCCCATGACTTCAACAATCTTCTCATGGTCATACAAAGCTACACCGAAATGTTGCAGGACAGTCTTCCCGAGAATGACAGCCTGCGAAACAATACCGAGCAGGTGCTGAAAGCGGCTGATCGCGGCGCCAGCCTCACCAAGCAATTATTGGCTTTCAGCCGCAAGCAGGTTCTTTCCCCGGCCGTACTCGACCTGAACGCCGTCGTGAGTGAAGGGGCAGAGATGCTAAAGCGGCTCATCGGAGAAAACATTGAGCTGCGGGTGAACCCCGCCGAGTCGCTGGGGGCGGTGAGAGCCGACCCGAATCAGCTTGCCCAGGTTCTGGTAAACCTTTGCGTCAATGCACGGGATGCCATGCCGCACGGGGGCACGTTGACGATTGAGACCAGAAATTTCACGATGAATGAACACCTCCTTGGGAAGTACCCATATGTGAGGATCGGCAATTACGTTTTGCTTTCGGTGAGCGATACCGGTACGGGCATCAGCAGGGACGTGCAGGAGCAGATGTTTGAACCATTCTTCACGACCAAGGAGCGCGGCAAGGGCACCGGGCTGGGACTGCCTACCGTCTTCGGAATCGTGAAGCAAAGCGGCGGCTACGTTTGGGTCGATAGCGAACTGGGACAAGGCGCCTCGTTCACGATCTGTCTGCCAAGGGTCAAAGGGGTGCTCGATTCCGATACTCCGGCGAAGCCCGAGTTGCGGCAGCGGGGAACGGGAACCATCCTGGTGGCCGAAGATGAAGATGCCTTGAGGGAAGCGATGTGCGACTACCTGCGCAGCCTGGGCTATACGGTCCTTGCCGCCAGCTCAGGCCCCAATGCACTTTCCGTGGCGAGTCAGTATGAGGGACATATCGATCTGCTGGTTACCGATGTTGTGATGCCGAAAATGAACGGTGGGGAGTTGTCGCAGACGCTGGGAAGTTTGCGTCCTCACTTGAAGACCATGTACATGTCCGGTTACACGGATGACGCGGCCGTGCGCTATTGCGTTCGCGAAGAGGGCGTGGCATTTCTGCAGAAGCCTTTCAGCCTGGCTGCGCTCGCACGCAAGGTATACGACATGCTGGGGGCGACTGCGGCGCCGCATTCAGTGCCGGCGCGCGGATAGTCTTCGCCGGGTTTCCGCGTGGCGACGCGGCGGGAACGTTCAGAGGGCGGACTTTACTCTTTCCACCACGGATTGCCAGTCCCCAGGTTTAGGCTGCCGGAACAGCCGCATGGTTGGATACCACGGGCTATCCTCACGCGCCTCCAGCCAGCGCCAATCGGGTGCAAAAGGAAGCAGAACCCACACCGGAACGCCGAGTGAACCGGCCAGGTGTGCCGTGGAATTATCGATGGTCACCACCAGATCAATGGCCGCGATCTGGGACGCAAAGCGGTCGATGTTGGAAAATTGATCGACCGTGCGATCGATGAGTATGGGCGCTGCCGCCTCTGCTGCCTGGGCCTGTAATGCGTCATGATCTCCGTATTGCAGGCTGATCCAGCGGATGCCGGGGAGCGCGAATAGCGGGGCCAGCAGTGACAGGTCGATGGAACGGCTATGGCCCGCCTTCGGGCTTTTTGTCTGCCACGCCAGTCCGGCCAGCCGTCTGCCATCGGCATAACGGGTGCGGAATCGATTCCGTGCAATGGGGTCGGCAATGAGGTAAGGCGACGTGGTGGAAGCAAAAGCGGCGCTGGTTGAACGAAACAATCCTGGCAGGCTGCCACTGGGCAAATGCGCGGCGATCTCAACTTCTGAAACATGATCCGGACGATGGCCGGAGATGACGTCAACTTCTGGAAACGAACGGGCGAACAGAGGCTTGAGCCGTGCATCGCAATCCAAGGTGCAGCGGTTGCCGGTGCGAATCACATCCGGAATCAAACCCGCGAACAGGATTTCATCGCCGACGCCCTGCTCACCCCAGATCAAAAGGCGGCCGGAGTCCAGTGCTTTGCCGGTCCAGAGCGGCTGTTGGTTGGCCCGCCTTGGCGTATCGTGATCCTCACTCTGCCAGCGCCACTCATAGTTGCGCCATCCAGAGGTGAAGTTGCCTTGAAGTAATTGGACGACGGACTGGCTGAAGTGGGCCTGCGCGTAGTCTGGCTGGAGAGCCAGCGCGCGGCCATAGCAGGCGGATGCCTCGTCCGAGCGGCCCAGGGAACGAAGCACGCGGCCAAGGGTGTGATGGGCCTCGGCCAACTCCGGCTTGAGAGCCACCGCCCGCACGCACAACGCTAAAGCTTGATGGAGTTTGCCTTGGGCGTGGAGGATCGTGCCAAGGTTCATGTGA
>Ga0326728_10017447_pt1 | contig 14383 bp, 16 predicted proteins | sample MB3enrmetagenome_FD_207602 | JGI IMG/M metagenome (GOLD analysis project Ga0326728, IMG submission 207602) | Lab enriched peat soil microbial communities from McLean, Ithaca, NY, United States - MB31MN | ecosystem: Environmental > Terrestrial > Soil > Wetlands > Peat | place: USA: New York...
TGAGCATCTACCAGGATCTGGCGGAGAAATTTGGGTTCACCCATCGGTACAACTCGGTCAAGCGTTTCGTCGCGGCCTTGAAGGCCCGAGAGCCTGAGCGCTTCGACGTTCTCGACGCGTTACCCGGTGAAGAGGCCCAGGTCGATTTCGGTCAGGGCGCACCGACGCGGCTGGCGAACGCAAAATATCGCCGACCGTATCTGTTCGTGATGACACTGAAGTACTCCGGCAAGAGCTTCCGCAAGGTGGTGTGGAAGGCCGACCAGGAGAGCTGGGCGCGCCTGCACGAGGAAGCGTTCCGAACGTTCGGCGGATCGGTCGCTTACGTGGTGCTCGACAACTTGAAGCAGGGCGTGATCGAACCGGATCTGTACGCGCCGGCCTACAACGCGCTGTACGCCGCGATGCTCGCCCATTACGGGGCGGTCGCCGACGCGACGCGCATCGTGGACCCCGATCGCAAGGGTACGGTGGAGAATGCCATCCAGCACACTCAGTCCACGGCGCTCAAGGGCCGCAAGTTCGACTCCATCGATGAGCAGAACGCGTGGCTGGCGCACTGGGAGGAACGATGGGCGGCGCCACGCATCCATGGACGCAAGAAACGCCAGGTGCTGGCGATGTTCGCCGAGGAGAAGCCGGCGCTCAAGCCATTGCCGGCGACCCGCTTCCGCTACTTCCGCGAAACCTCCCATACCGTCGATGACAGCGCTCTGGTGCAGGTCTTGCGCTCGTACTATGCGGCAATACCGGCCAAACCGGGCGACATCGTCACGGTACGACTCTACGAGCACGACCTCGAAATCCTCGACGGCGCCGGCCAGGTGCTGCGCCGACATCCCCGCTCGATGAAACCCGGGCACTTCGAAATGCAGGACTCGGATCGGATCTTCAATCCGTCACGAGAAACGGTGCGATTGCTTGCCCGCGTGGCCAAACTCGGGCCGAACAGTCTTCAGCTCGGCCGCGATATCTTCCTGCGCTTAGGTCGCCCCGGACAGAAGGCGCTCTACGGCATGTCGAATCTGCCGCGTCATTATGCGAAAGAGGACATCGAGAACGCCGCCAAGCGTGTGCTCAGCTTAAGCCAACCGTCCTATCACGCCCTCAAACGCATCCTCGAGCGTCACGCCGCCGAGACCGAGCGCCGCGCGGCCGTGCCCGAGCTGCAGCAGACCGGCCCGCACATCCGCGATATCGAGGAATACCACGCCTTCTTCGAAAATGCACAAGACCGCTTTGACGATCAGACGACCAAAACCCCGTAAACCACAGGAGATGATGCAATGACGATGACAATCACAGAACTCGAGCGCTCGCTGCGGGCGCTGCGCCTCTCAGGGATGACCGCCACGCTCGAGAGCCGTGCGCTGCAGGTGGCGCAGCAGCAGATGGATTTTATCGAAGCCTTCTCGGCCCTCGTCCAAGACGAACTCGATCGGCGCCGCTCCCGCCTGATCGAGCGGCGCTTCGCACTCTCGGGGCTGACTGAACGCAAGGATCTGAAAGACTTCGACTGGCAGTACAATCCAAAAAACCCACGGCGTGAGATCCTCGAGTTGGCGAACTTGAAGTTTATCGACAAGCGCGAGGATGCGCTGTTCATCGGATCGCCCGGCGTCGGCAAGAGTCACGTTGCAAAAGCTCTTGCACTGCTTGCCGTGCAACGCGGTTATACGGTGTTCTATCGCGAGGCCCACGTCCTCGTCGAGGACATCAACCAGGCCCGCGAACTCGGCGAGCTGCGAAAGTATCGCGCCACGATAAAAGCAGCGGATCTGGTCGTGATCGACGATCTGTTCCTGCGCAAGCTACCGCCGCACGCCGGCGACGAACTCGCCGACGTCATCATGAGTCGTTACGAAAAATCCTCGACGTTGATCACCTCAAACCGCGAAATCGACGACTGGGCGAAGCTCCTCGGCGACGTCGTCATCGTCACGCCGCTGCTCGATCGGCTGATGCACCACGGCCACCTACTCAAGTTCGTCGGCAAGAGCTGGCGACTCAAGGAGTCCGCTGAACGCCTTGCCAAGGGGCGTCAAACCGCGTAATCATCGCGCGTCCCGTCACCGCCAGGTGGGGGATTTTGATCCGGCCACAGGTGGGGGATCTTGAGGTGGCCGCCGGGGGTATTCATACCGGCCTTCCAATCCAACCGTCTCGCGCAGCTGTTGCAGGGTCCAGGCCGCGGTCGAATAGGCGGTGACGCTGCAATGGATTAAGCGCCGGCTGCGGTGCTCAATCACCACGAACACATACAGCAGGCGAAATGTCGCGGTGACGGCGACGAGGAAATCGCACGCTATGATCCCTTGGGCGTGCAGGCGCAGGAAGGTCGACCAGCGCAGGTCACCTCGCGGTCGGTGCCGCGGACGCCGAGGCAGATACTTCCTCACGGTTCGTGGAGAAATCTGAATACCCCGCTTCACGAGCAACTCATTGGCAATACGTTCCTCGCCCCACGAAGCATTCTCGTTTGCCATCCGGCGAATCTTGCCGGAGCCGCTTTTCGACCCTGAGCGACGTGTCTTTTGAACCGTCGCCAGGCTCCAGGAGCGGAACGGCGATGTCAGCACAAATTGGTCGATTTTCCTCGGTAGCTTCGGTCCGGGTCGTCTCCGATCGTCGCTCCTGGGCCGTCTGCGGCGGTCCGTTGTCCGCGACCACCCCAAAAGCCGGGCTTCGGCCCGCTCACCCTGCAATCCAGTACCGTCGTGGCACTACACGAACGGGAGAGCTGGATGGCGCGAAGGGTATTGACGGTGGATAGACATGAGGAAATCAAGCGCCGCCTGGCCGACGGACGCAGCCTCCGAGAGATCGCCGCCGCCCTGGGCTGCTCGCGGCGCCTGGTGCGCCAGATCCGCGACGGCGAGCGTCTGACGCACGAGACGGCGGCGAGCCCGGATCCACTGTGGATGTCGCAGCTCGAGTGGCCGGTGATCATCCACGAACTCGGGCTCGGCTTCCCCATGAAGTTCATCTGGGAGGAGCGCGCGAAAGCGGGCGGTTCGGCAACCGGAGGCCAGTCAGAATGAGCGCAAAGGACAAGTCGGTGCAAAACAGTTTTGTACCCGAGACAGCTGCGGATCAGCCAGCTAGGCGCTTTGAAAGTACTGAAGTGTCGCACCAGCCCAAGACGCTGCGACACAAATCCAACGAATAGCTGCTCTACCGCGTTCCGTCGACGCCGAATGCGAAGACGTGAAACCAACTGAGGCGCTTACGAAAAGCAGTGTGTTGCCAATGGAAAATGCTGCTGAAGTTGGGAGCCCTAGTACGCCCCATCTTGCAACGTGGGCGACGATGTTCAATGACGCTACTTCACCCCAAAAGACCCGTTCTGCTTTCAATGACCAAATCGATGGCTGCGTCGCCCGGGACTCGCTATAGAACGTCTGAAGAAAGGGCAGCACGACGATTAACGAACTGAGTACAGTTGCATTCAATATTGCGCGCCAGCCACCTGATTCCTCAAATCGAGGATGTGGTAATGGGATTATGAAATCGACCGCCTTACCGGTGATCAGCGCGGCGGCTACTACCAAGAGAGTTAAGGCTATTGCGAGTAGCCCTAATGTTCCCGCACTCGTTGCGGCAAGACGTCGGAGCGGTCTCTCGGCGCCCATGAAAATTATTGCGCCTGCAAGACCGACCGGAAGCGCAACAAGTACCGCATCGACTAGCCGATGATCTTCCATGTACGACCTCGCCTTGAGTTCCAGCTACCTCGACCCACTCGAATCCTGCACCACCCTCTGCCTGGCCCTCGTCGGCCGCACCGGCCACCTCTGAAACCGCGATGATCGGCCCCGCACCACTCAGATTCGGCAGGTACTTCGGTGTCGAGACCGTCACGATGTACTTGTGACCTAACGGCTTCTCGCCCTCAATTGGAAGATGCTAAAGGCCCATAGACGGTTTCATCGTTTTACTCATGCCACTCCTTTAGAACGTTCGGATACCGAGCCGTGCTGCGCCGGCCATGTGACTTAGCATTTATTCTTGACAGACTTGGGGCTCGCCGCCAGCGGTCTCGGCGAATAGCAACTGAATATCAGTGCTTGCGACCAGCGGTTGCTCGAAATAGTCCACGATCTTGTGCGTAAGGCGGGCTTTTCCAAGGTAGACGGGAAGAAATAACCACATGCCCGCGTTTGCATCCATCTCAATGCACAACGTCGCATCTTTGATTTGTGCTTTCCAAGCCTTAGCGATCTCAACCAGCTGCGCGGGCGTTGGATCAGAAGCAACTCGCCATAATGTTGCGACCACACCTCCTTTTCGAACGCTGGTTGCAATTCCCGTGGCCGACGCCAGCGGATTGTCGTGAAAAGTTACCTTTGCGATTGTGCCAGGAGAGCCTCGGACCCAAGCGCCGAAATGATCGGCGCCCTCAGCCCGCGATGGAAGGACATAGGCTGCCGCGTCGGGATTGAAATAGAGGGCCGGGCGAATCTCATCGCCCCAGCTGAGGTCCAGGCCCGCGACAGGAGGCCCCTGAGAATCGGCATAAGCGGGATTTGGTTTTTGCCAGACCACACCTGGAAAGAACCGTTCGCGCAATTCTCGCGAAGCCATGGGCCATATACTGAACATTGGATATTTTGCTGGCGAATACGCTCGGAGGATCGCTTGTTTTTCTGCCGCTTGGGCATCGGCGGTGTCAGTCAAAGCGTGTCTTAGATGAAAGAGAATTGTTACCCGAGGCTTCAGCTCAATCCCCTTGAGTTGAAGGATAAGTTCTCGCCGCTTACTCTCACGCAGCTCAGTGGCCGATTGCCAGGTGGATATTACCGCATAGGAAGAACCGACCAACCCTCCGGCGAACGCCAACCACCCGAAGAAGGTAAGGTCCGCAAACGCCGCCTTGATCCGAACCCAGCGGCCAGCTTTCGCGTTATTGTGCTTCAAGTCTGACTTTCGATTTGCGAATACGATGCCGAACGCGGCGAGCAAGCCGGCAGCAAATATCCCGGCTATCTCAAGGTATTTCTCAAACGACAAATTACCTCCTTGCAATTATTGCTATGACGCTTAGGTACGCGGTTCGCACCTTTTTAATGGTTACATGGTGAAGCCGGACCAGGACGATGCGCCCCACCCCCAACCGCCTGCCCGTTTTGGTGGCATCGGCGGCATTGATAGACGAGGCGTTGGCGCGCCACCCAAACTCGGCGGCCCGGAAGCGCAGGCGCCCAGGAGCAGTGCAAAGAGCGCTAGGCAAGTTTTGAGACATCCATGTTCTGCCCTCCCTGAACACCATCAGTAAACGCTGCGGGCTACCCGTAGGTCAAGAAACACCAAACTCACCCGTCCCCGAATCCTACGCCACCTTCTGCCGGGGGCTTCTGCCTCTTCCTCGGCGGTACCGCCCCCGACAGCTGGTAGCTAGCCCCGCAGCACTACTCGCATCCGATGCTCCAAAAACCCTCGGGATTAAGCGCGCACCGCATCGCATCGATGCAGCCCTCGTGAGTCGAGGAGGGTGCAAAAGGCATCGGCCGGTGACCCTGTGCCCCATGCCAAAGTCGTGAGGTCCGCACCCGGGGGGCGTGCCAAAGTCGTGGGAGCGCTTCCGCAGCCGTCGGGACGAGCGTTCGGTGTCGATCAGTACCAATTTCTACGGTCTTCGCGCTGGAGCGCTCCGCTGCTGAGACTATAAGAACGTTTATCGTCAAGAAGTCGCACTTGTTGAAGCTGTCGCCGGCGACGAAATCCGGTGTCTCGTGGAACATGACCAAAGCCTGGCTGGAACGATACGAGAGGGACCCGGCAATCCGAACGATCCGATTTGCGACTAACACGGGCCATTGGTGGGGAAGCTAACATTAGTCGTCCCTGAAAAAGCCGATTCCTCTGCTCTACTCGCCTACCCCGCACCCTGCGGTGCTTCGTTTCATTGTCGGAGCAGCTGCTTGATTCATGCGCCTAGATTCGCCCGGTGACACGGGCGGTCCCCTCCATTATCGTGGGGACAACTCTCCAAATGACATCGTGTCGCAAGCTCTTTAACAATTTGGGCTACGATTAGCCGAGTCGCGAGACGCAGATATTCGGACGGGTTCGACCCTTGAACGATCGGTGCCATCGGATGGCGACGACCACAGAGTTTGCCGAACGGCCTAGCTCGACATTCCCGCCGGCAATGCTGCGATATCCGCCGGGGCGCGCTGCGACGTCTCCCGTTCGAACCGGTCGAACTGCGCGACGATGAAGCGATCCGCAAAGCTCGGCCCGTTGAGTTGCTCAACGAATCCGCAATGACCACCGTGGCGGGTGCGCACGACGGTCAGATGCGGGGACGGCGCCAGCCGCGCGAGATCGGCGACAGGAATCATCGGATCGTCCTCCGCGAGCAGCACGGTCGCCGGAAAGCGCAACGTCGCGAGCCGCGGGCCGGTGATCGCGTAGCCGTCGAGGTAGGCATCGAGACTTGTGAAGTCGGTGAACTCACGGACGAGTCCAGCGGTCATCGCACGCAGATCCTGGCTGCGCAAGAGAGGTTCGAAGTCGGGCAGATCCGGCCAAGCGCGCCGCTTGTGACGCAGCGAGCGTGACCACCGCCGCACGAAGTATTGGCGATAAAGAAACCATCCGCGCTCGAGCGCCCCAAGCGTTGCGGCCGGATCCAGCACCGGCGAAACGGCGACCACGCCGGCGATCGCCTCGGGGGCGCCCGCGTCGGCCGCGACTCGCAGCATGAAGTTGCCGCCGAGCGAAAACCCCGTCAAGAAGATCCGCGCCGCCGGAAAGCGCTCCGCAACCGCCCGCGCCGCACCGACGACCTCGGCCAGGCGACAGGAGTGAAAGATCCCGCGGTTGAGATGGTGGCTCTCGCCGTGATCGCGCAGATTGAGCCGCAGAACGTCGAATCCGCGCGCGAGCAGCTCGGCACCGAGAGAGATCACGTAACAGGAATCCGCGCTGCCTTCCCAGCCGTGCAGGACGACCGCAATGCGCGTGCAGAGGGGCTCATCCGGCGTCTCTCGCGCCCGGGCCGGCATCCCGAGTCCCCGCACCGGACTCAGAAATCCCTGCAGCCGAACGCCGTCGCCGCAGTTGAGCAACCATTGCCGCGCGCTCGCGAGCAGCAACGCGCCGCGCCGGCGCGCGAACCACGGCAGGGGCGGCAGGTTACCGATCGTGGTCTGCAGCTGGCCGTTGCGCAGCGCACGCTGCGGCGAGAATGCCGGAAGCTCCGTCAGCGCGCGGCCTGCTGGCATGGTTCCGCGCAAGGCGCGGCGACGGTGTCGCGATTGCAGTCGCTCACCGGTGACCGACTCTTTCGAGGGATATCTCGCACGCCGTGGATCGCCTGATGGTGAAAGGGTTGTGCCCGGGAACTAGGTTTTGCCGTCGTTGCGTCCATAGCATAGCATCAGTGCCGAACTTCCTGAGTTGGGAGCCGCCTGCGGGGCGTTTTGAGAGACTGAAAGTACACCGAAATCTCGCTTAATGGATGCCTTCGGGAGCCACGTTTGCCGCTTGGCCAGCATCCGTGCGCCGTATCCTCCTGTCTAAGCCGCCCGAGCGCTGCCAGCGTGCCGGTCCATTGGACTCCCCTCATTATTGAGGTAACTACACGATTAGCGTTTTTAAGCACGCTTGGACCGATAGAGCGTGTGGTTGCGTGATTTCGATTACGGTAGGCTAGGAATTCGAATGGCCCGAATCACTCAATTGGGCTGCCAAAAGCGCTTAACGTGCGCAAACGCGCGAATCGTGTCTTTGGCTCATGTACAGCCCATGATGCCACCCCGCCCGCTTCTCAACATCATCAAGCTGTCCGATAATTTCGGGCAGTACGTGCTGACCCTCAAATGTGAGTGTGGACATGTGCGAAATGCGCAGCCCAGAACGCTCGCGGCAATTGCCGGATGGGACGCTCGGTTGGAGTCGGTAGTGAAACGAATGCGCTGTTCTAGTTGCGGCAAACGGCGATGCTCCGCCACCGTAAGACATTAAACGAAGCGCGACGATTAGCCGCCATCGACGGCTCTCGACGAGAACCAATTGCTAACGCGAATACCTATTTCGCGCGGTCCGATCAACTCGGTGTCATACACTTCATCGGCAATCTGGTACAAACCGCGCGAGATCGTCTCGTTTGGGTGCTTTACTGCGACGTGATAAGGAATTGAATCGAGATTTTGGGGCTGCATTGCTCTACGCGTTTCATATCGTCGCTCCAATACTGGTTCCGGCGCAGTTAAGTGTATGTGCAACACCACCGGGTCCCCTGCCATTTGCCGAATGTGTCTAACCTGTTCAGGTTTGCGGACAGCATCCACGATCCATCGATCGACATCAAATTTCTCGTTAAGGGCGGGTACGATGACGTCGTCTAATAACCAATGAAAATCTGTCTCTTCATCAAGTTGATCGCCGAGATCCTGTAGTGACGTCCTGCCGACTGTCAACGAGCGTTTGTTGGCCATTTCGGTGAGGTATCGACCCGATCGCACATAGTCGAACCGGTGGTTTGCGACCAACTCGTCGCGTACAGCTGTTTTGCCAACTGCAATGGGACCGCTCAACAATAAAAGCGATTTCTTCATTCAATTAGAGTGCAATGTCTGCTATCACTTCGTCACCGCGCATTCTCTGCACGTTTACGACGAAGTCACGGATATCCGGCACGCTGTAATCGATCACAACTTCCACGATGTCCTTCGCCGGCTTACCGTTCTTTTTCGATGGGTAGTTTGGAATTCGTTTAAACAATTCCTTGCCTCGTGGCTGGGGATAGGGGAAGGTGTTACCGGAATTCATGTGGCAAAGCCACGCGCGTGAGGCGTACGAATTGAGAAGCCTTTGCGAATCGATGGTCAACACATCGTGCTCGAGCGCTCGGTAGCTTCTTGCGCCTAGCAACCCGTGTAGCCGCTCCTGACGAGCCCACATGAACACCATCCCGTTCAAGAGCCGATACCACTCTCGGGGCGTCGTTCCATCCGACAGAGCTTTGACGAGTCGGTCTGGCGCCATCGGCTTTTGGTCCCTCAGTACCACTCCTCCGATGCCCGGACCCACCGTCATCTTGGTGGGCCTGTGTTCATCCTCGAAGACTTCGCGCGCTTTTCCGATAATACCAAATCGATCCAACACTGCAGATGTGCTGAGTAATCCGTTCGCTTTGATACTCGGCCAGGTTCCGACTTCCGCCATGTGATAAAAGCGTGGGTGTAGCTCGATGAGCTTGTTGAGGTCCATGTTTGGAGGACCTACCAGGCTCGACGGTCGATGATATTTCGGTCACTGAAGTTGGTAGAGATCAATGACACCGGAACCCCCAGAACCTTCTCAAGTTCTTCAATGAATCGAAGGGTACCGTCGTTTAGCTGCTCATATCGAAAGGCCTTCCGATTCTCCTTTCCGAGATAGTCTGCAAAGGTCAACGCGATGTCGGTGGGTCCGTTCAGTAGCGCAGAACGGCGCACTTGTGCCCAATCAAACTCTCCCACTCGACGCGGGCGTCCAGAGACGGATCCAACCTCAGCCTCTTTGATGTCCGACGGGTCAAGTCCCGAGCGACGCGCGATCTCGTCAAAATCAATGACACCGCTCATAAACCCAGACGTATTACCGGTCGCCGTGTTCCCAACGCGAATCGGATAAGTGCGGCACACCATCATCACTCGCCGCACATGTCTACTTGTCAGGCCCGCCTCCGCCAAGCAAGCAGTCGCAGTCGTGGCTCGGGAAGTCACATGTGGGTAGTGCCCGTGATGAATGCTGAGCGAGGTTCCCTGGGTGCCCTCCAACATAATGCGCTTGCCGTTAGATAAGCATTCAGCGAAGTATTCAACAGTATCTCGGATGAAATGTTTCAATTCCGGCACGCCACCCGCGAGCACAACGTCGGTATCTGGCTTTCTATGGCGAATCTTTCTTGCTGTCGCCGCGCCGATTCCTTGAGCCGTTGAACCAATGGCTTCCTTTAAATTGTCGATTTCCCATTGCTCGTCTTCTTCACTGATTATCATTGCCTGTGGATCGATCAACAGTTTCTCGTAAGAAACCGATAGCTCTGCGATCTCGCGTAGCAATACTTTAAGACTGATGACCGCCCCTGCTCCCACAACCAGCTTCGCCTCTTTGTTGCCAAGCGCTCCCGATGGTAGTTGACGAAAGGTGTAAGGCTCTTGCCCCGTACGGAACACTTTATGCCCCGCGTTGGGTCCTCCCACCCGGACGAGCACGTCGTATTCCGGGGCCAGATAATGCGCAACGTTGCCTTTCCCCTCACTACCATATTGGCCGCCGATAAGGACGTCGACCAGGGGCTGGCTCAAAACCGGGCGGTGTTCGATACGCGCCGCTACGCGCGCGAACACGTCCCCGGCACTGCAACGATCCGTGTTGACAACAACATCGGCTAAATCTTTTAGGGCATCAGCGTGCTTCTCGGTCCAATTCATTGCGACATCGCGGTACGAGGGAAGCTCCTCGTTGGCTGGGCGTCGCTTATACCGCTCCTCTAAACTTCCCTCGCTAGCTTCGAGGTGTACATGGACCACAGACCATCCGCTTTGGCGGATGAGCCTCACCTGCTCCGGAATCCTCGCCGCATCAACAACCAGGAGTTCTAGGTTGGCTTCACTGAGAATACGTTCGTTGACGGCATCCACCACCCAGCGGCCGCCGGTCAATTTATCAAGTCGTTGGCCTGCCAGCTGACGAGTGCGTCTGTTGCCCAGCTTCGTCGCCGATAGTTTAGCGATCAGGTCCTTCGTCTTAAGAACTTTGGCGCCGATGCGCTCGCGAAGAAGGCCAGCAAGCGTGGATTTACCCGCACCGACTCGGCCCGACAAAACTATCACTCGCGCTTTCATACATCCGTGTTCGCGTTCTACTCGCTAGTAACTAACGAGGTGGCGTATACACCGTCGTCGGAACTCCCTTTTCCACCAATTCCGTAGAAACAATCTCTTTGATGAGGCCCCAATTCGCGCCGCCGTGACCGGTGCCAATTCGGGGCATGTGAACAGTTGCACCCAGCTCCACGGCCCTCACGCGCACCTGTGATAAGCACGACGCCAAGGCGGCGTACCGTAATCGCGGTGACGATGATGGCCCGATGCCTCTCTGCGCAATCATGTTCGCGATGAATATGTTATCAGACAGATTGCCAGTTATTGTTGAACCAAGTGGCAATTGCTTGAAATCGGCTGCGGTCTTCTCTCTAAACGTGATCCATGCCGCAGGAAATCGCCGCTTAACTTGAGCGGCGAATCCATTACCACCCCACACGGCCTTCACATCTGGAACCACATGCGCAACGAGCCTTGGACCAGTTCCGTGTGGGCTTAGTGCATCTCCAGCGACTTCTGTAAGTTGCGAAGGTCGATACTCCCCAGGATCGCGGTTGATTAGCAGACCCACAACACGAGGGCTGATCGTCCCTGGATACGGTGCGAGACCGATACACTCCACGCTAACGAAGTTGCCTTCCCAGGTTTCATCTCCCACAGCGGTAAAGCCGATCGCGTTTGCCTGTGCCACGGCGCTGTCATCGGCAATTGCATATCCAATGCTTACCTGCGCCGCCGCACCGGGTGCTGGAATCAGGTAGTCGACGTGATAATGGCCATCCGCGTGTTTTGAGGCGCCAAAGGCAGAGCATGAGGTTTTCGCGAGCTTCACCAAGCGAAGCAGACATGCTTCCATAGATATATCGAAACGCTTGCGCAGTTCATTCGCCGATCGGATCGATAATTCTTCGCCGGCGAGTTCCGAGAAGCTTCCTAAAGGCATCAAGAGCTCTGCAGCTCCAATATTGCACAAGACCTCCAATTGCCAGCTGTCAGATTTTGGCAGGTCCTCAACAACACCACGGTTACGAACCTCTTGCGCGCAGTCGGCAAACAATGTGTGGGCAATTTCGTGAGCGATCGAAAAGCGCATTCGCCCCCGCGGGCGCGTTGGATTGTATTGAAGGAGCAGTCCACCGTCGGCGATTGGGACTATGCGTGCGTCGGGAATGTCTCCTCTTGCTTCGATGGATAGATTAGCCCATCGAGCCAATGCAACCGGCTCATAAGGCGGCCCCTCCCATCCTTCGTCCATCGCCTTCAGGGCGAGTTCGCGAGCTTTTGCTTCCATCGAAGCGATTGGCTCCTCGCCTGCGGCAAAGGCGAGGACGGACGCATTGGTCCATTGAGTCTTATGCTTCATGGCTATCCCTTGCATTTTGTGCGCAGTCCATGAGGGGGCAGTTATGATCGCTCTGTGCCTTTACTGTTTTTAATTTCATCAATCGCTTAGGCGAACGGCCTTGAACCACAATTACCATTCATATCTATGGTACAACAGGCGGCGGTCGGAGTTGGAGCTCAAATCGCCGCTTCCAAAACTGCAAATGCATATTTGGCAGCGCCTATGGGCCTTTAGGATTTCTTTATCAACTTGGACGGAGGTGCTGCGAGGCCCTTTAGAGTTGCTGAACGGTTGCCCTCGCCCACCGCAAATTCGATGCTTTTACCCCTACAGATTGCATCGTAGAATCCCCTAGAGAACTCGATCGCCGAATCGTCGTCGAGATCTGATTCCATTCCCACGGTATATGGTGCTAAGGGTGTACCAAAGTTCGCCAACGATTCACAAGCGTTCAACACGACGCATCGAATTTCGGGGTATTGGGCTAAGAGTTCCGCCAAACCATCTAGTTTGACCGATACTGATCCCCCCTCGGTGCTTTCCAAAACGATCGAATCTGAGTTCGAGTGTCCAGCGAAATGGATAATCTCGTATGTCCCCTCCATAAGGGCATGACGCAGATCATCTATTGTGGCCGCGGGTAGGTCGTCAATTTCGATTGACGCTCCACGTCCCGCGAGCTTTATTGAACCCTGGATAGCACGAAGTTCACCGGACACTCTCAGCGCGGTGCTATCCATGGGGCTCGCGTACACGAACAGTATCCTGACCTTGGCGAGCGACGCGCCGAGATCGAACGCCAGCGAATGTTGAGCAAGTGCGACTTTGGCAGCCTCTGGGTCACCTTGAAGACTTCGCCACGAATCCTTCAACGCCACGAGCAAATCATCATGCGTGGATAAGAACTCCTTTCCGTGTTTACTCCCCGCGTCTGCCGGAGCGGCGCCCAATTCAATAGCAGCCCCTAAAAAGCGGTCCCCAAGGGTTGGGTTTGTTTTTTCGACCGCGGCAGCAAGCCGCGTACAAAGCGCAATGAGCGCCGTGTTGGCGTCGCCTCGATCCGTAGGAAACCCTTCGGTTAGCTTCTTATATCCACCAACGCTCTGCAGCACCGAGGAAGCTGCAGCTCTGCCCCCGGCTAGCATTACTTCCTCGGATTTCTCAAACAGCTGCTCATTGGTCGATATGTCGAGTTCCTTTGCCATTCGGCCAACCGTTGAACGGGGGATCGATGGACACACGCATACGCGATTCCCGCACCCAATGCATAAGCCAGGGAATCGCTTCAGAAACTCATCCTGCAGCGAGATGCTGGCACCGCCGTCTTGTTGCAGCCTGAGGTTATGCTCGTTTGCGATGCCCATTAAATATGAGAATGTGTCCGCCGCCTCCCCGGCAAAATATTTAGGAAAGCGATCGAAGACTCGCACTGCCTCAGCGAGTTCTCCGAGTTCTTCGAAAAGGCCAAGCGTGCTGCGAGCACGATCATCGGTAGATCTTGGATAAATCACCTGGAACATGCGCTGCCATTCGTCGAGGGTACGCGGCATTCGAGGTCTGTTTGTTTCGTAAATCTCCCTAAGGATCGAGTGATTTACCGTGCTCTCAGTTCCTCTGACTGACTTGCAGATGCCATCTTCGTGGGGCGCCCTCCTGCAGTAAGGACATACGTATGGATATTTGCGAAATATGAGCTCCTCTACGCTACGGATTCGGAGCTTTGCGAGCAACGGAAAATACCAACCTAGCGCCTTGCAAAGCGCATCAACGAAATCCAATCCCTCCTTCTTTTTTCGGCGATCATGAATCGTGAGCATCCCGCAGACTTCCACTAAGTGTGAAAATGTTCCGGCTACTGGTCGGATCGCGTTCTGCTCGCTATAAATATAGGCCGTCATGCGATAGAGATCATCGAGTGAGACGGACTTCATTTTCAGCACTGCCTCGCTAGCGGGGGTAACGTAGCGAGCATTGCTAGCTGCTGCCGGCATCGCGGAATCGAGGTGCCATGTGAATCGGCCGAATCTGCTATCAAATGAACCATACTGGGCTTTCCATCCTTGGAACTTGTCGGCGTTCGATACTACGTTTGGCCGCGATCATATCTCCACTTTGATCAGTCTTTCTCTTCACTTTCGCCACTTCGGCAAACACCGCGTCAACATACACCAGAGCGCCGGCACATGATTCGGAACCGCTGGCTGAGTTCTGCCGGCGC
>Ga0326728_10017448_pt1 | contig 14383 bp, 7 predicted proteins | sample MB3enrmetagenome_FD_207602 | JGI IMG/M metagenome (GOLD analysis project Ga0326728, IMG submission 207602) | Lab enriched peat soil microbial communities from McLean, Ithaca, NY, United States - MB31MN | ecosystem: Environmental > Terrestrial > Soil > Wetlands > Peat | place: USA: New York...
GCGGGCGGCCACGATCCTTCGGGGCCACGCCGAACAATTCGAGCATCCGGTTCATCAACAGGGAATTGATCGCGACTTGCTGCACCACGCAAAACGCGAAATAGTTGATGAGAATGCGCACCAGGTGGTAATGAGGCGGCGGGGTCAGCGGCGCGCGTCGCGCCAGGCCGATGACGATGAGCACCGCCGCGAGCGCGCCCTGCACCACGGCGGCTTCGCGCGTGGCCGCAGGCAGCGTATCGGCGCGCATGCCGAGCGTCTTCGGCGTGTCGCGGTGCAGCAGAAAGCTCAAAACGAGCCACGCCGGAATCGCGAGGAATACCCAACGAGGCGTTCCGTCCACGCGCCAGATCGCCCACTGTATCAGCAGCGGAATTCCGATCACGTCGGCGAGCGAAAGCCAGCGCAAGAGGCGAGGCGTCATGGCACGGACTCCTGCGTCTTAGGCTCATTAGCGGCGATGCGGACGAACCACTCTCGCAGGACCTCTTCGGCCGGTTTCCCCAGCGGAGTGCAGGAGCCGCCGGCCGGGTCTCCGGCGCGCCCGTTCGACGGCCAATTCCACCAGAACATTCCGCGGAACCACGCGCGGCCTGAGAAGGCGCGGAACGTCGCCTCGTAGGCCGCGGCCTGTTCCTCCGGACTCGTGCCGCGGGAATCGTCATCGGACGACGGCTCGCTCGCCGCGCCGCGCAGGCTGGGATAGCCGATTTCGGTGAAGAGAATCGGCTTCCGCCAGTGCGCGGACACGATGCCCATCTCGTCTGCCAAATGATCCGCGCCGGGCAAGAGCTGGCTCGCCGCCGGAGGCGCGTCCGAGACATCCTGCGACGCATCGAGCAGCGGATAGTAGTTGTCCACGCTGATGTAATCGAGCGCGTCCCAAAAACGAATTGAATCGAATTCCTCGCCCCAAGCCGCCGCGTAGGTAATCGGTCCATGGTACACGCGCCGCACATCCGCGATCAGCCCGCGCCACGCGCCGACGTCGGAGCTGACGCCTTCCAGTTCCGTGCCAATCACAAACAAATCGAAATGGTCGCGCTCGGCCAGCAGGGCGTAGTGCAGCAGGAATTCGCGGTACGATTGAAACCAGGCGGCGCGGGCGTCGTCGTCGAATTGGATATCGCCGGCGGACCTGTCGCGGCCCACCCGAAGTTGCGGTTTCAGCATGACTTTCATGCCGAGCGCGTGCGCCGCCCACAACGCCTGGCCGAGATCTTCGTCGGTCTCCTCCGAATCGGCGTAAGCGATTTGATTGTCGCCCGGGCGCGCATCGGCGTAAGGTACGAGCGCGATCGCGTTTGCGCCGAGCTCGTGAATGTCGCGGAGTTGCGCGGCGGCCTCGTCGGAAGCGTATCCGCCGGCGTTGCCGCTCCAACCTTCGTGGGTGAAGCTGACGCCGCGGAAAAAGAAGTCCGGCGAAATCCCCGGCGCTTCACTTTCTTGCGGCATCGGCATGGGCGTGGACATCGGCATCGGCATCGCCGTGGACATTCGCATCGTGCTTCCGGCTGAATGCGGCGTCGCAGCCGTGGGCATTCCCGCCTGGTAGGCGTAGAGCCACAATTCCCATCTGCGCTCGAGTTCCTGCGGAGTCGTGCCGAGCAGCGCAGCCAGATCGGCCGCCGTCGGATCGCCCGCTTTCGAGCGATACACCCGGCGGACGGTCTCAACTCCCCCTTGGTCCGCTATGGATGCAATCCAGGCCCCGCCCATCGGCTCGCGGATCAGAGGAGAAATCACGCCGTCGAGTTCCGGGTCCAGAAGTTGAACGAGCGTGCGATGGCCGGTGTTGCGGTCGAGCATCGCTGCGGCTTCGGAAACGTCTCCGCCGTCCCACTCTCCCGCGAGCCAACGCGCGGTCCATCTGTCCAGGCGCTCGCTGGACGGAACGCCCCACAGCGCGTGCAGCAGCGCCTGCGCGTCGGCCGCGGGGTCCACTTGCTGAATCGAACCGCCGAGCACCGCGCGAACCGTGATTCCGTTTACGGCGTACGCGTGTCTGGAGCCGGTGGCCGCGGCCATGGACGGAAAATCGGGGTAGAGAATCACGCGCAGCCGCACTTTCCCCGCGGACGCGTGCAGCCTGCCGGCCATATCGTTGAGCAGCGCTTCCCGGGCGGCGACGAAGTCGCTGATCTGGCCGGCGGTGAATGCGCCGGGAGGAGAAAGAACTTCGTAGTGCGCGGAATCCACGCGCGACATCGTGCGCTCCGCATACCAGCGCCGAAGCGTCTGCGAGTTGAGCAGCGCGACGAACAGCACAACTCCCGCGAATACGCTCATGACGCTTTGCGCAGCGGGCCACGGCGCGGAGATGCTCGCTTCGCCGGGCCGTTTCCACGCCAGCCCGATCAGAATGAGCAGCAGGCACACGCCCGCCGGCAGCGCCAGCCACTCCAGCGCATGAAACCCCAGAAAGCGTGCGGCGGACGACACGTGGAATGCACCGCCGAGCACGAGAGCCATGGAGAGCCAAACGAGGAGTAGCGCGATCGCCGGAGGTGTCCGTTTCCAGGTGGCGCGCGCAGCCTCGATCAGCGGTCCGGCGATCGGCCGTGCCGCGACGCCCAGGGCCAGGCTGAGTCCGATCGTGAGAAAAATCCAAAGCAGCGGTGAAACGCCCCAAACGAAACGAGGCGGGATGAATCGCCGAATCAGTGGGGCGGGCGTCCGGCCGACAAGCGTCCACTCCAGCAAGATCAGCAACACCGCCCAAAGCGCGGAGAATTCAAGCGCGACGCGCGCAAACAACGGCCGGATGCGGTGGCCGGCCAGCGCCACGGCTGCAATCAAGAGCAGAAGCAGAACGAGAGGCAGCGTCGAAAAAAAGGCGGCGCTTGGAATGGTGCGATAGCCGGTCGTCGCGATCATCACGCCGAAGGGCGTGACGCGCCATGCCAGCACACGCGACCCCGCCCAGGGTCCGAGAAGAACGGCAACGGCCACGCGATCGAGCGCGAGCGCGCACCAGTAGCCGCAATATGCGAGGGCGAGCCAGCTCCCGGGGGCGAAGAGCCATCGCCGAAGCCTGTCTAACCACACGGGTCGTATCCCGCCTTCATCGTTTTCATAAGTTTAGTTGATTTGCGCGGCTTGAACTACGTTTTTGCGGCGCGCGCGGCTGCGAGCCGGTCGAGCGCGGCGCGAATCTCCGCTTCTGCGAGGGGCCGGAGGAGCGCAGAAACTCATTTTCCACCCTGCAATTTGTGAAGCGCGCTCAGCGCGTCCGCATTCGTGGGATCGGTTTCGAGGCCCGCCGTGTATTCTCGCATGGCTTCGGCGGTTCGCCCCGTGGCTGCTTCGATGGCAGCGAGCGCGAAATGGGCGTGACTATCGAAGGGATTGTATTTCACCGCCAACCGGAAGGATTGCTCGGCTTGGGCAAGCTGATTCCAGCCCTGGTAGATGTCGCCCAAACCGTCGTAAGCCTCCGGCACCGGGTCTTCGCGCACGGCAGCTTCAAATTGAGTCTGCGCTTCCTGCCACTGCCCTTGCTGGTAGAGAAATTGCCCGTACGAAGAATGGGCGTTCGAGGCGTACGGGTCGAGCGTCACGGCCAGCCGGTACTGCCAATCGGCTTCGGCGTTCCGGTGGATGGATTCCAGCATTTGGGCGTAGAGCACGTGTGTGTCCATGTCATCGGGGCGAATCCGGATCGCGCGCTCGAAGAATTCCTGCGATTCAAAATAGCGTCCTTGTTTTTCGCGCAACAGGCCAAAGTCGGTGAGCGTGAAGACGTTTCGCGGCCCCGCCGCGAGTGCTTGAATCCACTCGCGCTCGGCGGCCGCCTGGTCGCCGGTATTGAAGTAAACGGAGCCGAGGTTCGAGCGGATCAGGCTGGAATCGGGATTTGTCGCGAGCGTCTGAAGGAACAGCGATTGTTCGCTCCTCCAGTCGCGATTGCGCCGAACGGTTTCGACGCCGCCCGCCAGACTCGCGACTCCCACCGCGAGGGCGAGCGTCGCGCGCGCCAGAGCCGGAATCCGCGCGTTGGCGCGGATACGGCTGACGGCCCAGCCGGCAAGCCAGCAGAATCCGGCGGAAGGCAAATAGAGATAGCGCTCGGCAAAGACGCTGGCGGGCATCCAGCGCGCGTTCAGGACGGGAGCGAGCGTCGCGCCCATCCACAGCAAAGAGAATGCCGCCGTCCGCGCGTTCTTCCAGAGCCATAGGAATGCGGCCCCGCAGAGAATGATTCCGCCGAGGCCGAGGAGAACGCGAGGGTCTGAAATCTGGCTGCTTTTGTAGAAAACGTAAAATGCCGAAAGGTGCGCGGGCCACATCAGTTTGCCGAGATATTGGCCCGAGAGCGCGATCGCGGAAAGCACGATTTCTTTTCCCGTGAGCCCGGGGCGTGAAAGAACCGCCGCCATGCCCCCAAGAAAGAAAAGTCGAATCAAGAGGTACAGCCCCGCGAGACCCCAGAGCGGCAGATAGCGGGACGCTTTCTCGCGAATCGAAGTGGCGCCGCGGTCATCGCGGAAGAAATGCTCGTAAACGGTCGCCAGCGCGGGCAGCGTCAGCGCCTGCTCCTTGGAAAGCAGCGCCAGCACGAAGACGCCCGCCATCGCCAACCGGCGGGGGAATTCCGGCTGGTGATTCGATTCGCCGGGTCTCGCGGAGAGATTCAGGTAGAGCGAAAACGTCAGCAGGTAAAACGCGGCCAACTCGAGATCGGTCACGCCCGCAATCCACGCCACGGATTCCGTATGAATCGGATGCAACGCGAACAGTCCCGCCGCCACAAACGCGGCGAACCGGTCGCGCAGCATCCGTTGAGCCACCCAAAACACGAGGCACACGACCCACGCATTCCACGCGATGTTCACCAGGTGATAGCTGAAGGGCACCGGACCGAACAGTTGGTAGCAGATCAAGTAGCCGAAGGTCATCATCGGCCGGTAGTAATTCGTGACCCCTTGCGCGCCTTGAAAGGACCAGACCGTCGTCGTGAAGATTTGCCGCAGATGATGGAAGCTGTGAACGTACGGATTGCCCACGACCTGCAAATTGTCGTCGTAGACGAAGCCGTTCAGAAGCGTGTTGAGGTAGGGAATTGCGGCGAGCAGGGAAAGAATTGTGAACGCCGGAGCGTTGGCGCGCAGGCCCGACTCAAGGGTAGCCTCCGGCGATTTCTTCCAGCGCATGGCGCCATGCTACCGAAGCGGCCAGGAGGAAATCCAGCTTCCTGCGCCCTGCTCATACCGAACTTCACAACCGTTACCCTGTGGTTTCATCCGCTGCGGCCGGCACATCTGGGCCGCGCGGTTCGTGCTAGAATTCGGCAGGTCGCCTGCAATTCCGGCGAGCAGCAGGAAGGCCCAGCCATGATCGGCACCCAGATCGGCCACTACAAAATCATTGAGGAGATCGGCCGCGGCGGGATGGGTGTCGTTTACAAGGGAATGGACGTTTCGCTCGAGCGTTTCGTCGCCATCAAGGTGCTCTCCGAAGATCTCGCCTCAGACCAAGCCCTGATGGAGCGCTTCCACACGGAAGCCAAGGCGCAAGCGCGCCTGAGCCACGCGAACATCGCAACGCTGCACGCTTTCGAGCAGGTGGGAAGAACCTGCGTGATCGTCATGGAATACCTCGAGGGAGAAACCTTCGAGCAGATGATCGAGCGGCGCGGCCCGATTCCCTGGGAAGAAGCGGTGCCGCTGTTCAAGCAGGGCCTGCTTGGAATTGGATACGCGCATCGCGCCGGCATCATTCACCGCGACATCAAGCCGAGCAATATCATGGTGGCGCGCGGCGGCATTGTGAAAGTGATGGACTTCGGCATCGCCAAAGTCATGGGCAATCAGCGCATGACGCGCACCGGGACGCGCATGGGCACGCTTGCCTATATGTCTCCCGAGCAGATTCAGAATCTGCCGGTTGACGTTCGCTCGGACATCTACAGCCTGGGCGTCACGCTGTACCAGCTCCTCTCCGGACATGTTCCCTTTGAGTCCGATAGCGAATTCAAGGTGATGAGCGATCACGTCACGACGCCGCCCCCTTCGCCGACCCGCTTCTATCCCTACATTCCCGACGGCATCGTGGGCGCGGACCTCAAAGCGCTTGCAAAGAATGCGCAGGAGCGATTCCAGTCCTGCGAGGAGTTTGGCGCGGCGTTGGAAAGGCCCGGCGCGATCGCGGCGACTCAGCCCCAGGTGCCGCAAGTCATTTATGCTCCGCCGCAAGTATCCGCGCAGCCGCAAGTTGCGCCCCCGCCTCCGTTCCCGACGGCGCCGCAGGTTGTACGTCCAGTTGCACCGCCGGTTGCGCCGCAAGTTGCGCCGCAAGTTTCGTCCGAGCCGCGCGTGGTGCCTGTCGTCGCGACTCCTCTGCCGCCGACTGCCGTGAAGACGCAACCTCCGTCGCGGCCCGCATGGCTCTTTGCCGTCATCGGCGGCGCGTTCGTGGTGATCGCGCTTGGAGTCGTCTTGATGGTGGTCGGCAGCATGAAGGGCTGGTTTACGCACGGCAACGGCGGCGGCGGAAGCGGTTCGGGCGGCGCATCCGCTTACGGCAATTCCGGCGGAAGCTCGAGCACCGGCGCCACCAGCGGCAGCTCGGCCGCCCAGGGCGGTAGCGCATCGGAAGAGGGCAGCAGCGGCACGGCCTCCACAGGCGACAACGGCCTCCCCACCGGGATCGCCGGCGCGTCAAACAACGCCTCCGGCGGGGGCAACACTGCGGAGACGTCCGCCTCGGAGGCAGGGCCGGTTTTTGTCCCCTGGCACATTCTCAGGCCGGATAGCGGGAGCATCTACGACATCGCGTTTAGCCCGGATGGCACGAGGCTGGCCTCGGCCGACAACGATTCCACCGTGAAGCTGTGGTCGGCATCGACTGGGCAACTGCTCCTGACACTTGCGAAACACTCGAAGCCCGTGTTCGGAGTCGCGTTCAATCCGGACGGAAGTCGCCTGGCCAGCGCGTCGCTCGACAACAATCTATATGTGTGGGACGCCTCCTCGGGAGACCCTGTACTGAGTGCGCCCACGCAGTTTGGATTGTGGACGGTTGCCTATAGCAAGGACGGAAGATTTCTCGCCGCTGCGGGCGAGACGACCGAAGTGGACGTCTGGAACGTTAAGACGCAAGCCTTCACCGCGACCCTGCACGCGACGGGAAAGAGTATTTCCCGCGTGGATTTCAGCCCCGATGGAAACCTTCTCGTGGCCGGAGGCGACGACGGCGTGGTTCATGTGTGGAACGTCGCGCAGGGCTCGAGATTCGAGGACATGAAGGGCCTTCTCGGTCACATTGGGACGTCGCGATTCAGTCCTGGCGGAAAATACGTCGTCAGCGGCGACACGCAGGGCGTGATTATGCTCTGGGCGGTGCAGGCCGGGACACCGTCCCCCCTCCGCACCTACACCAGCGACGACAACAGCCCGATCAACGACGTCATCTTCACGCCCGACGGCAAGTATCTGATTTCGGCCCACGCTTCGCATGCGATTCGCATCTGGGACATTCAGAGCGGAACCCTCGTGCGCACCCTGAGTGGGCACACAGACGCAGTCAACGGCCTATCCATCACGCATGACGGCCGAATTCTCGCCTCTTCGAGCGGCGACGGCACAATTCGCCTCTGGCAATTGTCCTCAGGCCAGTGAGGCCGCTTCGCAACGTGCCGCTTGCTTAAACCGCTGTTCCTCCGGCGGCTTTCGTGTGTGTAGTTCGTGCTAGAATGCGCGACAGTCTTTAAGGAGCGGGATATTCGCCTCGCGGCCCGGCCATGATTGGTTCTCGTATAGGCAACTATCAGATTTTGGAGGAGCTCGGCCGCGGCGGGATGGGTGTGGTTTACAAGGCCGTGGATACCGGCCTGGATCGCTTCGTGGCCATCAAGATTCTTGCCGACCATCTCACCTCAAAGCCCGAGCTGCTCGATCGCTTCCGCACGGAAGCCAAGGCGCAGGCGCGCCTCAACCACACCAATATCGCCACGCTGCACTCCTTCGAGCAGGCCGGCGGACGCTGGATGATCGTCATGGAATATCTCGAGGGTGTGACGTTCGAGCAGATGATCGAGCGCCGCGGCCCGATTCCCTGGCAGGAAGCCATTCCGCTGTTCAAACAGGCGCTGCTGGGCCTGGGCTTCGCTCACAAGATGGGTGTGATTCATCGCGACATCAAACCGAGCAATATTTTCGTCTGCCGCACCGGCTACGTGAAGGTGATGGATTTCGGCGTCGCCAAAGTGGCCGGAGGCCAGCACGTCACCCGCGCCGGCACGCGCATGGGCACGGTTCTCTATATGTCGCCGGAACAAGTGGAGAGCCGGCCCGTGGACGCGCGCTCGGATATCTACAGTCTTGGCATCACGCTCTACCAATTCATCAGCGGGCATGTGCCCTTTGAGTCCGACAGCGATTACAAGGTCATGAACGACCACGTGAGTACTCCGCCGCCTCCGCCGACCTACTTCTATCCGCACATTCCGCCGGGAATCGCAGGCTCGGTGCTCCACTCGTTGGCGAAGGATCCAAGCCAACGCTTCCAATCCTGCGAGGAGTTCGGCAAGGCGCTGGACGCTCAGGAAGCGACAGAAAAATGGCGAGGCGCCGTGGGCGACCCGCGTGCCGTTCCGCCTCCGCCAACGGTTGCCCAACCGCCGCGCCCGGCGCCACAAGCTGTTCCGCCGCAACCTCCGAGGGTTATGGCTCCGCCGCAGCCACCGGCGCAGCCCGTCCCGCAGTATGTTCCGCAACCTGTTCCGCAGCCGCCTGCGCCGCGCCCGCCCCAGCATCTGGCCGTCCAGCAGCCTCCGCCTCCGCCCGTGCAACAGGTGCCGCCCCGGACTGTCTCGCAACAGCCTCCCGCGCAGCCCGTCTACGGGGCGCAGTCCTTGCGGCCGGACGCCTCGCGGCCGACCTATCCTCAGAACTATCCGCAGGTTCCGCAGCCCTATGCCCCGGCTGTCCCCGTCCAGCAACCGAAAAACTCGGCCAGCTATTGGATTGTGTATGCCATCATCGGCGGCATCGGCCTGACGATTATCATCTTCCTGGCTTTCTTGCTCGCCGGCGCCTTCAGCGACTGAGCATTCATCGCGCCGAACGCGCCTGACACGGTCATTCCGAGTCCGCGCAGCGGACGAGGAATCTCTCTGCGTGAGGCCAGGGAAACGCAAACGTGGAAGGGAAGTGGTGCCGGGGGGCAGAGTTGAACTGCCTACGCCGGCCTTTTCAGGGCCGCGCTCTACCGGTGAGCTACCCCGGCACCGGTGCAGCGCAGCATTTTACTGGTGAAGCGCTGAACAGTCAAAAGAAGCGATGACGCAGGACCCCGTCTTTGAGATAAACTCGCGGCGTGAATTCCAAAGACAACCGATCATCTACTTTCCTCGTGTTTGCGGCCGCATTGGGCCAAGCGGCATTGATCATGCTGATGCACCCGATCTGGGCCGGTTTGTCGGTGCTGAATCTCGCCGTTTCGCCTCGACTCCCTTGGGCCGCCGCGCTCGAAATCATTTTCTTGTGGATCTTGTGGCGTTTCCTCGCCGGCAGTTCGGGCTCACGGGGCGGCCGGGCCGAGCGTCACGCTCTTCTGAAGTGGAATCATTTGTCGGGGGAAGTCTGGGCCTGGAGCGCGCTCGCGGGCGGCGCGGCGATGGTCTGTATGTTTCTCGTGGAAACCCACTCGTGCGTCGTGGCGTGGGGTACGGGGAATTCCGCAGCCGTTGTTCCCGGCCCCTTGGATTTCGCGCAGATGACCAAGCTCACAGGAATTTCATTCGCGCTGGTCACCTCCGCAGTGGCGGCTCTTGTGGAGGAATCAGCCTTCCGCGGGTACATGCAATCGCAGCTCGAAAAGCGCTTTGCCGCTCCCACTACATTTGCGATCGTAGCGCTGACCTTCAGCGCCTTTCACCTCTATGGCAGGCCCGTGCATCTGTGGCTTGCCGGAATCCCGGACTGGATCGTGATCTCGCTGATTTTCAGTTATCTGGTGCGCGTGACGAAATCCTTGGTTCCCGCCGTGATTTGCCACTTCGTGGTAGACGCGGTGTTGTTTTCGTTGGATTGGTTTGACGATCCGCTGCGGCCCTTGCGAACGATCGTGCCGGGCGCGCACGCCAGCGTGGGGACACTCATCTGCGGCGTGTCAGCCTTGATCTCGATTCTTGCGTTTCGGAGTTTAGCGAAGCGCGCGGCACGACTGAGCGCCGCGGCCTAGTGAATGGACTCATCGAATTCGCGCATCCAGTCCTTTTTCTTCAGCACTTCGCGCGGCTTGGTGCCCTCCGCCGGTTCGGCGAAGCTTGGCGGCGCTGAAGTTTGCGGCCGTGTCTACCCACGATCAGGTCGACCACTCGTGCAGCCTACCTGGCCCTTGCGGCGTGCCCAGGATCTCCGGAAGCTCAATGCAGCGAGCCTCTACCGTCGACGCGCAAAGCGCGAAGTCTGCGCATACGTTCGCGGCGGCGGCGTGTTCTGGCTCGCCGAGCAATCGCTCTGTCGCTCGATCAAGCAAGTCCCGCAAACTCTGGACGTTTAGAGTCCTCCTTAAGAAGCGGACGTTTGGTTCCAGCCAACAGTGGGTATATAGATGCCCACTGAATTCCCACAGGCAGGGCGGACCGCCGCCAGCATCAGGGGTCCAGGGAGAGAATATGGGATTCTCATTTGCCGCATACATGAAGCATGACAGGTACTGGATGTAAGCAATCGCGCGGCCGATGGCATCCAGCGACCACCACGTGGTCCACAAAGATTCCAAGTCGGGCAAGATAACCCCGTAAGTCGCAATTTCGCGGACCCAGCGGTAGGGCTGTGCTCTCTTACCGCTGAAGGCGAGCCCCCGCTGATTGTCGATCTCTTCGAGGATGACTTGCCTCATAAACGCTGAGACTGTTGCGTTCTGTTTGGGAGTCAGCTCCTGATCAAATACGTGTCTGTCGGCAAGGATCGGATAGATATGCTCTACCACGCCCGCATAAGAATTTTCGATTCCGCGGACGTCGTCACGCCACACTTCTAGCAGCACAGGCAACAGATAAGCCAGAAGCGACCCCTGAACCTTGGTGTATCGGAGGTCCTCAGTGTAGGCGAACAAGTCGTTGCCATTGGGGCGCTCGCCAGGTTGCAGCCGCACGAGCCGGCCCAGATGTCCGTCGTCAAGCTCAAAAGATTCTTGAGTAATTCTCTCGGGCGGGTGCGTAACTCCAAGCGCCGAGCGAAGCGCCCCTCGCATGCTAGCTCGGTCCGCAGTCATTCTTCGTCTCAAGGAGCTGCAGCAGCTTCATCGATTCGGACCAAACGTGTTGCTAGGGATTCGCCTCGTCGAACTCGCGCATCCAATCTTTCTTCTTCAGCACTTCGCGCGGCTTTGTGCCCTCCGCCGGGCCGACGATGCCGTCCTTCTCCATGAGATCGATCAGCCGTGCCGCGCGCCCGTAGCCGACGCGCAACCGCCGCTGCAACGTTGACGTCGAAGCGCGTCCCATCTCGCACACCACGCGCACGGCGTCATGGTAAAGCGCGTCGTCCACTTCGTCCGCTCCGCCACCGCTGCCGCTCACCTCGCCCTTATCCTGTGCGGCCGGCTCCTCCTCTCGGGGCGGCTCGAGCAATTGCTGGTTGTAAACGGCCTTGGCCTGCGAGCGCCAGAATTCGCATACGGAGGTGATTTCTTCTTCGCTCACGAGCGGGCCGTGAATGCGGTGCAGCCGCGCGGAGCCCGCGGGCAGATAGAGCATGTCGCCCTTGCCGAGCAGCGATTCCGAACCGTTCGCGTCGAGAATCGTGCGCGAGTCCACTTTGCTGGCCACGCGAAACGATATGCGCGCCGGAAAATTCGCCTTGATCAGTCCGGTGATGACGTCCACCGACGGCCGCTGCGTCGCGAGAATCAGATGGATGCCCACCGCGCGCGCCATTTGCGCCAGGCGAGTGATCGCCTGCTCGACGTTGTTCGTGTCCACCATCATCAAATCGGCCAACTCGTCGATCACGATGACGATGTAGGGCAACGGGTGGTGCTCGTTCTCGGTGCTGTCCTCGAAGAGCGAAAGCGACTGGCCCTTCGCAAAGGTGCGGTTGTACTGGTCGATGTTGCGCACGCCGCGTTGCGCGAGCAATTTCAGCCGCTGTTCCATTTCGCGCGTCGCGTTGCGCAATACGTTTGAAGCGACTTTAGGATCCGTCACGACCGGCGCGAGCAGATGTGGAATCTCTTCATACAGTCCGAGTTCCAGGCGTTTCGGGTCCACCATCACCAGTTTCAATTCATCCGGCGTGCACTTGTAGAGCATCGAGATGATTTGCGCATTCAAGAAGACGCTCTTGCCCGTGCCGGTCGAACCCGCGATGAGCAGGTGCGGCATTTGCGACAAATCCGAGACGCGGTTGCGCCCGATCAAATCTTTCCCCAGCGTCAATGTGAGCTTCGACGGCGAATTCACAAAGTCCGGCGCTTCGATCAGATCGCGCAGCCTGATGGTCTGGCGGTGATGGTTCGGCACTTCGATGCCGACCGTGGATTTTCCCGGGATGCGCTCGATCAGGATGGATTCCGCGCGCAACGCGAGGCAAAGATCGTCGGCCAAACTCGTAATGCGGCTGTACTTGATGCCCGCCTCGGGCTTGAATTCATACGTCGTGACGACCGGCCCCGGATTGATCTGCGTGACGTGCCCGCCCACGTCGAATTCCCTGCACTTCGATTCGATCGCGCGCGCGCACTCCTTGAGTTCATCTTCCTGTATCTTTTCGCCGCTCTCCGCCATGCGCAACAGGCCCGGAGAAGGCAGCCGGAAGCCGGCAACGCCTCGCGCGATCTTGGGATCGGCCCCGGATCTCCACGAAGAGTTGCGAGTCTCCTGGGGCTGCACCAACACAAGCCCCGGCCGCGGCGCGTCTTGCTCCGATTCCGAATCCTCTCTGTCGGGAGCGTCTTTCGGCGAAGCAATCGCCGTCTTTGCCGTTGCCAGTTGCGACGGAATCGGCTGGCGTCCCACCGTCTTGATTTCCTCGAGCCGGTTCTGTCTTCGCGACTCCTCGCGCGCTTCTTTCCAGTTTTCCCAGCGAACGCGAATGCGCCCGATCGGATCGAGTTTGTCCATCGGCAGGCGCAGCCACTTGTGCGCGGCGGTGAAGGAGAACTGCGTCGTCAGAAACAGGGAAGCGAAGAATACCGCGAGCACGACGAGATTCGCGCCGACGGTGTTGAGCGCGGCGGCCATGCCCGAGGCGATCAAGTGTCCCAACATTCCACCGGGTGGAATCGACCCGCGCACCTCCGGCAAATGCCACAGCGCGAGCAAGCCCGGCAGCGAGAGCACGAGCATCGCGTACCCGATCAGTTTGGCAACCGGCGAATCGTACGCCCGGCTCCGAAACCATCGGAGGCTCAGGGCGAAAATCCCCACGGGCAGCAGAAACGCCGCATACCCGAAACCCTGAAACAGCAGGTCCGCTCCGTACGCGCCGACCGGGCCGATCCAATTGCTTGCCGGCCGCGCATCGCTCGGCGGCGCCGACACGTTGAACGACGAGTCGTGCGGGCTGTACGAAAGCAGGGACAGCGCAATCAATACGGCTATCGTGATGCCGAGAAAGCCCACCATCTCGTTCAGACGGTGATTTTCCGTTGGAGTCAGTACGCGCACACAAGTCTCCTGTTTTGGGGAAGGAAGAAGCCAACCCGCGATGCTTTGCGGGCGACGGGTCACGCGGGCGCTGGCGCGCGGGGCCCATCTGGAGGAACATCAAAGGCAAGCTGACTATACCAAACTCGGAAGGGCTGACAATATGGAACTTCCGCCGTAGTGCCTCTGGGTAACCGGGAGGAAGCTGGCGGCCCGCTGGCGTCTCAGTAACCGGCGTGATGGAGAAGTGCCGCGCCGAGAGCGGCCAGAAGGCAGTAGATGCCGAAGTAGTGCCATCGCCCGGCTTCCAGCCAGCGGCTCAGCCACTTCAGCGCCACCAAGCCCGCAAGAAACGCGAGGACGGCTCCAAGGAGGCTCGGCAAGATCGCGTGCCCCAAGCTCTGCCCGGAATTGAGATGGTGCATCTCAATTAATCTCACGCCTTCGCGCGCGATCGCCAGCGGCGTAAGTACGACCGCCAGAGCGAAACTGAAATCCTCGGAGCGCATTTTCGTCACGCCTGAGAGCATGCCGGTCGAGATGGTGGCGCCGGAGCGAGAGAATCCGCGAAAGGGAAGGCACAAGCCCTGCACGGCGCCGATCAGTGATGCTCGGCCGAGCGTCATCCCGGAGGCGGGATTCTCGCGTTCCCGCAAGCGCTTGTTCGCCCAGCCGGCCACGAGAATGAGTATGCCTACCAGGGCCAGTGCGATAGCGATAAGGTCGAGACGATCGAACAATTGTTCGACCCAGGCGTGCGGCTGGTGGCGGAACGCAACTTTTTCA